>Ga0207664_10000659_pt1 | contig 23750 bp, 19 predicted proteins | sample LARL83metaG_FD_184349 | JGI IMG/M metagenome (GOLD analysis project Ga0207664, IMG submission 184349) | Corn, switchgrass and miscanthus rhizosphere microbial communities from Kellogg Biological Station, Michigan, USA - LAR L8-3 metaG... | ecosystem: Host-associated > Plants > Roots >... | reverse complement strand
CCCGCCTGTGCGTATTCGTCCAGGCGGGTTGCGACCTCGTCCACCGAGCCGACGAGGGCGCGTCCCGAGTAGTCGGCGAGCCACTCCTCGAAGCCGGCGTCCCGCGGCCGGCGCCCGTGGAGCTCGCGGGCCTTGTCCAGCGCGTCGTCGTGCGTGTCGCCGACGATGCAGCCGGTCATGACGGAGAAGCGGAGCGACGGCACCTTCGCGCGGATGCGCGCGGCGTCCTCCGGTGAGGCGAAGGGCGTGTTGTACTCGTCGGCGAAGCGCAGCGCAGGCGCGACGGTGCCGCGCCCTCCGCTGCCCCCGACGATGATCGGCGGCCGCGGCCGCTGGACGGGCTTGGGCAGTCCCGGCGCGTTCTCGAGCGTGTAGTGGCGGCCGCGGAAATCGACGCGGTCCTCGGTCCAGAGACGGTGCACGATCTCGAGCTGCTCGGCGAACATCTCGACGCGCACGGGTGTCTCAGGGAAGGCGAAGCCGAACGCGCGGTGCTCGCGCTCCATCCAGCCTGCGCCGAGCCCGAGCTCGATCCGCCCGCCGGACACGTGGTCGGCGGTCGCAGCCGCGTTCGCGAGGAGCGCGGGCGCGCGGAAGGTGGCGGGGGAGACGAGCGTCCCGAACCGAAGCCGCGTCGTGCGTGCGGCGAGCGCAGCGATCGTCGTCCAGGCGTCGTGCGCGACGTTCGCGCTCTCGTCCGCCTGCGAGATGTAGTGGTCGGAGCGGAACAGCGTCTCGACGCCGTGCTTCTCGCACGCGTCGGCGAGCACGCACCAGTGCTCCCACGTGACGCCTTCCTGCCCTTCGATCATCAGCGCCACCTGCACGCCGGGAGTTTGCCGGTCCAGAGGCGCGGAAACGAGGAGCCGATGGATGCGGAGGCTGTGCAGGACGCGGTCAAGGCGGTGCCGCAGCCGGTACGGAACGTCCTCGACGGCGTGTGGCTCGGCACGCCGCTCCACCCGGCCCTCACCGACGTGCCGCTCGGCGCCTGGACTGTCGCGGCAGCACTCGACGCCGTCGGCTCCGAGGCCGCGGACGATGCGCTCGCGATCGGCCGTGCTCGCCCCGTGCCCGCCGCGCTCACCGGCCTGAACGACTGGAGCCACCTCGAGGGCGAGCCCGAGCAGCTCGGCGTCCGGCACGCGCTGATCAACTCAGCCGGTCTGACGTTCAACATCGGGTCGCTGTTGCTTCGGCGCCGCGGCCGCCGCGGCGTGGCGCGAATCCTCTCCGGCACGGCCTACCTCGGCACGCTGTACTCGGCGCACCTCGGCGGCCGCCTTTCCTTCGGCCTCGGCGTCCGCGTCAACCGCACCGCGTTCGAGCATCCGCGCGACCGGTACGCAGCCGTCATCGAGGCGACGAAGCTCGAAGACGGCGGCCTCCATCGCGTCGAGCTGGAGGGCGAAGCGGTCGTCCTCGCCCGCTGCGAGGACGGTGACGTCTGCGCGATCTCCGCCGTGTGCTCGCACATGGGAGGCCCGCTGGACGAGGGCGAGCGCGACGGCGACACCGTTGTCTGCCCGTGGCACGGATCCCCGTTCGATCTGCGCACGGGCGCGGTGGAAGGCGGGCCGGCGGTGTTCCCGCAGCCGCGCTACGAGACCCGTACACGCGCCGGCAAGATCGAGATCAGGGCCGGAAAGGACGAGTAAGGCTCGCGGCTACGATCGGTCGATGGCCGCGACCCAGCCGGAGACCTATCTCGATGACCTGAATCCGGCCCAGCGAGAGGCCGTGCTGACCACCGAAGGGCCGCTTCTCGTCGTGGCCGGCGCCGGGTCCGGCAAGACGCGGGTCCTGACCCGGCGGATCGCGCACCTCCTTGCGGCCGTGGGTGCGAAGCCACCCGAGATCCTCGCCATCACGTTCACGAACAAGGCCGCGGCCGAGATGCGCGAGCGACTCGAGGATCTCGTCGGGCCGCCCGCGCGCGCGTGCTGGGTGATGACCTTCCACGCCGCCTGCGGGCGCATCCTCCGGCGCGAGGCGCCGCGGCTCGGCTACCGCACGAACTTCACCATCTACGACTCGGCCGACCAGCTCCGCCTGACCAAGCGGTGCCTCGAGGAGCTCGACCGCGACCCGAAGCGGTTCACGCCGCGGGGCATCCACTCGCAGATCTCGAACGCGAAGAACCAGCTCGTCGGCCCGGCGGAGTACGCGAGCCGCGTGTCGAGCTTCTACGACCAGACGGTCGCCGACGTGTACGAGCTGTACCAGCAGCGGCTGTTCGCGTCGAACGCGGTCGATTTCGACGACATGCTCTACCTCACGGTCGACGTCCTCGAGCGGTTCCCGGAAGCGGCCGAGCGCTGGCAGAAGGCATTCCGCTACATCCTCGTGGACGAGTACCAGGACACGAACCACGCGCAGTACCGGCTGCTGCAGCTCCTGTCCACAAAGCACATGAACGTTTTCGCCGTGGGCGACCCGGACCAGTCCATTTACGCCTTCCGCGGTGCCGACATCCGCAACGTGCTCGAGTTCGAGCGGGACTTCCCCGGCGCGAAGACGATCGCGCTCGAGCAGAACTACCGCTCGACGAACGCGATCCTCGAGGCGGCGAACGCGGTCATCAGGCACAACCGCGAGCGCAAGGACAAGAACCTGTGGTCCGACCTCGGCGACGGCGAGCCGGTGCGGGTGGTCGAGGTCGAGGACGAGCACGCCGAGGCGCGCTACGTCGCTGCCGAGATCGCGCTCCTCGTCGAGCAGGGCTACTCCGGGAGCGAGATCGCGGTCTTCTACCGGACGAATGCGCAGAGCCGCGTGCTCGAGGACGTGCTCGTCCGCCAGGGCGTCGCGTATCAGGTGATCGGCGGCCCGCGCTTCTACGAGCGCGCCGAGGTGAAGGATCTCGTCGCATACCTGCAGGTGATCGACAACCCCTACGACGCGGTCTCGCTCGTGCGCATCGCCAACCGGCCGCGGCGCGGCATCGGCGACTCGACGCTCGCGCGCCTGCAGAGCTACGCGGACGCGCAGGGCGTCTCGTTGTGGGAGGCGACGGAGTTCGCGGAGGAGGCGGGCGTCGGCGCCGCGCCGCAGAAGGCCGTGCGCGCGTTCCGGACGATGATCGAGTCGTGCATGTCGGGCGCGCTCGAGCTCGAGGTGCCGGAGCTGATCGAGCGCGTGCTCGAGCAGTCGGGCACGATCGCCGCCCTCGAGGCCGAGCGCACGATCGAGGCGCAAGGCCGGATCGAGAACCTGCAGGAGCTCGTCTCGCTCGCGCGCGAGTGGCAGGAGCAGAACACCGAGCCGAACCTGTCGTCCTTCCTGCAGGAGGTGTCGCTCTACTCCGACCAGGACGCGATTCGCGGCGAGGGCTCGCTCGTCACGCTGATGACGCTGCACAACGCGAAGGGCCTCGAGTTCCGCGCGGTGTACCTCATCGGGCTGGAGGAGGGGATCTTCCCGCACTCGCGCTCGATCGAGGAGCATGGGGTGGAGGAGGAGCGGCGGCTCTGTTACGTCGGCATGACGCGCGCGATGGAGAAGCTGACGCTGCTGCACGCGTCGTCGCGGATGCTCTACGGCGGCCGCTCGTACAACCTCGCTTCCCGCTTCCTCGACGAGCTGCCGGAGCAGTGGGTCGAGCGCGATCAGCTGCGGCCCGCGTCCTGGTCGAACTACGGCGCGCCGAAGAGCTCGATCGCAGCCAGGGAGAACGTGCCCGCGTTGTCGGCCGGCGACTCCGTCCGGCACGGGACGCTCGGCGAAGGCGTCGTGTTACGGCTCGAGGCGGGCGGCGTCGCGGTGGTTCGATTCGCCGGGGACGGCTCCGAGCGCCGGCTGATGCTCGACTACGCGCCGCTCGAAAAGATTTAGGGTCGGACCGTGAGCGTCGAGGTCCGCCCGTGCGCCGATCGCGCCGAGTTCGCCAGCGCCCTGTACGGGATCTTCCAGTACTTCGGGCCCGAGCCGCCGGACGACGCGGTCGACCGCTGGCTCGGCTGGGTCGGCACCGAGCGCATGCACGCCGCGTTCGAGGACGGCGAGATCGTCGGGGGCGCGGGCGCGTTCACGTTCGACTTCAGCGTCCCCGGCGGCTCGCTGCCGTGCGCGGGCGTGACGGTCGTCGGCGTGTATCCGACGCATCGCAGGCGTGGAGTCCTGCGCGCGATGATGCGCGCGCAGCTCGACGACGTGCACGCGCGCGGGGAGCCGATCGCAGCGCTGTTCGCGTCGGAGGAGACGATCTACGGGCGCTTCGGGTGCGGCATCGCGGCGTGGTCCGGCGACGTGACGATCGCGCGGGAGCGGGGCACGTTCGGGCGCCCGCTCGAGCGGCGCGGTCGTGTGCGCTCGGTGACGCCCGAGGAGGCGGCAAGGATCTTCCCGGAGGTGTGGGAGGCATTCCGCGCGCAGCGGTCGGGCGTCTTCGCGCGCACGGAGACGTGGTGGCGGGACCGCGTCCTGCGGACGCCCGACGAGCAGAAGGGGACGCCGAAGCGGCTCGTCGCCCTGGAGCTGGACGGGTCGGTCGAGGCGTACGCGATCTACAAGACGACCGCCGCGTTCGAGGGCTTCATCTCCAAGGCGAAGCTCGAGGTGCTCGAGGCGGTGGGGGCGACCCCGCAGGCGCTGGCGGAGATCTGGCGCTACCTCCTCGACGTCGACTGGATGGAGACGATCACCGCGCCGCTCATCCCGCCCGACCATCCCCTCTTCCTGCTGCTCGCCAGCCCGCGGCGCGCGAGCTACCGGCGCTGGGACGGGCTGTGGGTGCGCCTCGTCGACGTCGACGCGGCGCTCTCCGGCCGTGGGTACGCGGCCGCAGGCTCGGTCGTGTTCGAGGTGCGCGATGCCTTCTGCCCCTGGAACGACGGGCGGTGGAAGCTCGCGGACGGGAAGGCGGCGAGGACCGAGGAGCCCGCCGAGATCGCGCTCGACGTGGACGCGCTCGGGTCGGCATATCTGGGCGCGGTGTCGTTCGCGGAGCTGCGGGACGGGCTGCGGGTCGAGGAGCTCGTGCCGGGCGCGATCGCGCGCGCGGACGCGATCTTCGGCTGGCGCCCGTTTCCGTGGTGCCCGGAGATCTTTTAAGAATTTGTCAAGCCGCATCGGAAACGGCGTGGTTGAGCCGTTTTCACGGGTGCTCGTTGCCGGATCGGGCAAACGGTGGTTTAGGGTCCCGGGCCTCCGATGGGGAGGAGAGGAATCCAGGTCGTGGTGGCGCTCGCCGCCGGTTGCGCTGTCGCGGCTCCCGCGGCGGCCATGCCCGTAGGCGGGGTCTCGCACGCGCGTGGCCACCACGCCGCCCGTGCGCGGCACCTGACGCGCGTCCGGACGCTCGAGTTCGCCTGGCCGGCGGAGGGCACGGTGACGACGCCGTTCACCGCCTATCACCACGGGCTCGACATCGGGATGCTGCGCACCCTCGACGTGCGTGCGGCCGCGGCCGGCGAGGTCGTCTCGGTCGGGTACGCCACGGGCTTCGAGGGCTACGGCAAGATCGTCCTCGTCCAGGTGGAGCCCGACGTCGTCACGCTCTACGCCCACCTCGCCTCGATGAAGGTGCACGCCGGGCAGGCGGTGGCGAAGGGCCAGCTGCTCGGAATCGCGGGTTGCACGGGCTACTGCACCGGGACGCACCTCCATTTCGAGGTGCGCGAGAACGGCGTCGCCGTCGACCCGCGCAAGTTTCTCGGCGGCTGACGAAGCGGCTACACTGCCCGGCGACCCGGGCGGTTAGCTCAGTTGGGAGAGCACCAGCTCGACAAGCTGGGGGTCACTGGTTCGAGCCCAGTACCGCCCATAGAAAGCGCCTGGAAATACGGGCTTTCTGGTTCCTTTTTTTGGCGACGCACTCAGCGCGGTGCTAACAGCAGGTTCGTCAGCACGGACCGATGGCGCTTGGTTGCGTCGGATTCCGCCGGCGTCGGGTTAAGAGCCGATGGAAGGCTGGGGGTCATCAATCGAGGCGGGAGTGGTTCCTTCAGGAGGCTGACCGGCCCCGCCGGCTTCTCCTTGCTGAGTGCTCTGGCGTAGCATCGCGCGGAATGTCCGCAGGTGTGAGATGTCGCTCGTAGAGCCTTTCCCGGCCGAGCTCGTTGGGCTGGTCGGGGGTCTGACGAGTGTGCGTTTGGGTGCTTACGCGGTTGTCGGTTCGTACATGCGTTTCGGCGAAGAGGTGCGCGAGCAGCTGAAGGACGCCAGGACGCGGATCGCCGAGGCCTGCGCTCAACCCGCAAAGCGTCGGGACAACCACATGCTGTGGGCGGCGCCGGGATCTGGGAAGACGTACTTCGTCGAGCAGGTGGCAGCGTCCCTCCCGGAGGTCTCGTACCGCGAGCTCAACTTGGCCAAGTTGGCCGAGAAGGCGTTCCGGGACGGTCTCGGCGAGGCGGTAGCCGGCGGCCCGACCGTTTGCCTGGTCGACGAGGTGGATGCGAAGCCCGATGAGTCGTGGCCGTACGAGGTCCTGATGCCGTTCCTGGACGTCAACCTCGATCGCGGCGGGGGAGTCGTGTTCGTCCTGGCCGGGAGCTCCGGCTCGACGATCGACGAGTTCAGGGATCGGATCGGCGCTCGCCCAAAGGGGAAGGACGTCCTCAGTCGCGTTCCCGAAGCGAACGGCTGGGAGATCGCCCCGATGGACGCCGGGGATCGCATTCTCGTCGCCCTGAGCCAGATGCTGAACGCCGCCTCCGAGCTGGGAAGGCCGGTCTCCGGGGTGGAGAAGCTCGCGCTTCTCTACCTCGCCTCGGTGCCGCGCCTCGCGAACGCGCGCCAGCTTCGCGAGTTTGCGGTCCGGGCGGTCCAGCGCGGCTCCGCAAGCGACGACCGGATTCGCTACGACGACCTGTTCGACTCCGGCGACACCGAGAACAAGTCCTACTGGGCGAGCGTCATGCCCCAGGCTGAGGCGCTCGCCAACAGCTTCGTGCAGATCCAGGACGAGCCACGGAGCCCCGCTGGTCGGCCCGGCATACCGAAGGCCGCGCCAACCGTCCGGCTTCCTGTCCCGGCGACGCCCTTCCTCGGACGTGAGCCCGAGCTCGCCAACGTGCTCGCGCTCCTCACCGGAGCCGGCTCACGGCTGGTGACCTTGACCGGCCCCGGCGGCACCGGCAAGACGCGGGTCGCGCTCGAGGCCGCCTCGCGTGCCGCCGAGTCGTTCCCTGACGGCGTCTACTGGGTTCCGCTGGCGCCGCTTCGTGACGACACACTTCTCGCAGCAACGTTCATCCAGGCTTTCGGGCTTGGGGAGGCGCTTGCGCAAGCCCTTCCAGAGTTGATCGCCGCCACGCTGGCCGAGAAGCGGGCACTGATCGTGGTCGACAACTGCGAGCACGTTCTCGAAGGGGTTGCCGACCTCGTCGGCAAGCTGCTCGAGACCTGTCCAAACCTGGTCTTCTGCTGTTCGAGCCGGGAGCGCCTGGGACTCCGCCCCGAGCGCGTCTTCCCGGTTCCGCCGATGACTGTCACCGATGCCGAGGCGCTGTTCGCCGAGCGCGCGCGAGCGGTTGAGCCTGGATTCGTTCCCGACGAGCTCGTGCCGGTGATCTGCGCGACGCTCGACGAGCTGCCGCTCGCGATCGAGCTCGCCGCGGCCCGGGTCCGGGCGCTCTCGACGAATGCGATCCACGAGCGGCTGGGCGAGAGGCTCGAGCTCCTCACGTCTCGCAACCGTGACGTCGAGGAGCGCCAGAGAACGCTCGAGGCGACGATCGCCTGGTCGTACGAGCTCCTCGACCCGCACGAGCGACGCGTCCTCAGAGGTCTCTCCGTATTCACAGGCGGCTGCACGTTGGCCGCGGCCGAAGCCGTCGCGGACGGCGATCTCGATTCGCTCGAGTCGCTGCTCGACAAGAGCCTGATCCGACACCGAGTCGGCATGAACGGTGAGGACAGGTACTGGATGCTGGAAACCATCCGGGACTACGCACAGCGACAGCTCGAGCGCGAGGGAGAGGCTGACGCGGCCGGCAGCCGGCATTCCGCATTCTTCGCGACCGTCGCGGAGGGGTTGGCCGGTTCTGAGGACTGGCTCGCGGTGACCGACGAGGAACGCGCGCGCGTCGCCTCCGATCGCGAGAACTTCAGCGATGCGCACGTCCGCGCACTGGCGACGGGCGACGGTGCGACCGCGCTCAAGTTCGTTCGCCGCCTCGCTCGCGTGAGGAGTTTCACCGGTGTCGGGGCGCGGGACTGGTATCCGAGGGCGGTATCGAGCATCGCCTTGCCCGGAGGTACTCGACAGGATCGTGCGTACGCCCTCGTGATGACCGCATACACGGCCAGTCTGGTTGGAGACTTCGCTCGAGCCCGCACGTGGCTCGACGAAGCCGACAGTCTGTTCGAACAACTCGACGACAAGGAGGGCACGGCAGCCGTACTCAGGGCGCGCGGTGCGCTCGCGGAGCGACTCGGGAACTACGACGAGGTATTCGAGCTCGCCGAGCGCCTCGCAGCGCTCAGTCACACGCTCGACGGCGACCACGTTGCCGCCGTCGCGACGAAGGCTCAAGTCATGTCTCGAGCCAGCTGGATGCTCGCCGGCGCGCTGTTCGGGCGAGCTGTCGTGGAGAACGACCGCGACGCTGCTGAGCGCCACCGGGAGATCAGTGTCGCGGAAGCAGACGCCGCCGCTGCGTCGGGAACGCTGATGGAGCAGGCTGCGTGGCTCAGCGAACTTGCACTCAGCCTGTTCGTGCTCGAGGCCTACCCGGAGAGCATCGCGACCGGCCAAGACGCACTGCGGAAGATCCTCGAACTCGAGACTGCCAGCGACACGAAGATCGCGCCCGCCTGGGACTGTCTGTTCGGCATCGGGCTCGCGCTGTGCGAGAGAGGTGACGTCGCGTCCGGCACCCGTCTCGTCAGCGCCACCTGCCAGATGTGGCGCGTTGCCGGCGTGGGCGTCGCCGAGCAGCCCTCCACGCGGGCGTTGCGCGACCGTGTCGAGAAGAGCGCGCGGGCGGCGCTGGGCGACGATGGCTACGAGGCCGCCGTCAAAGCGGGAGAGGCGTTGACCCGAGACGAGGCAATGGCACTCGGGCTGAGCATCGCGCCGGACTGATCGCGCCGAGCGACGACCCTGTCGCGTGCGCCAGCGTTCGCGAATGTCCCCTGAGCAGAGCGGCGGTGCGGTATCGGTGCCTACGCTGGACTACTAAAGTCCGGGTGGGGGATGGCATCGACGTCCGAGACTCTTTACACGGTCAGCGGCGGCTATCACGTCGCGTATCAGGTGGCGGAGGGCGCGGATCGCGACATTCTCTTTGTGCCACGGATGACGACACCGATCGATGTTCTTTGGGATGACCCGATCGTCGCGCGCGGCCTGCGCCGTTTGATGGGGTTCGGGCGCCTGATCATGTGTGACTTCCGTGGTGTGGGCGCCTCCGATTCGATCGATGCCACGAAGCTGCCGGCGCTGCAGGCGTGGGCAGACGACATTGGCGCGGTTCTGGACGCGGCAGGGAGCGAGCAGGCGACTCTTATCGCTGGCTCCGAGTCGGCGCTGCCAGTGATGCTGTTCGCGGCGACCTACCCGGAGCGGACAGCCGGGATCGTGCTCATCAACGCCTTCGCCTGCTTTGTGCGTACGTCTGACACTCCGTTCGCGATGCCGGCCGAGTTTGCAAGGGAGTACGTCGAGCTCTACAAGAGGATCGCCGGGACCGGCGAGCTTGTCGGCTATCTCGCGCCGAGTCGCGCCGACGAGCCGGCCTTCAAGCGCTGGCTCGCACGCGGTCAGCGCCTGGGTGCAGGCCCTGGAACGGCGGCGGCGATTTACGACGTGTTCATGCACAGTGATCTGTCCGGCATTCTTCCGAGCATTCGCGTGCCTACGCTCATCCTGCACCGAGAGGGCGACCCGCACGTGCGCGCAGGACACGCCCACTACCTCGCCGAGCGCATCCCCGGCGCCCAGGTGATCACGCTCCCCGGAGCGGACAACGAGTGGTTCTCAGGCGAGATCGAGCCGCTGTTCGACGAGGTCGAGCAGTTCGTGACCGGGATTCGCCGAGCCCGACGGAGCGACCGCGTGCTCGCGACCATCTTGTTTACCGACATCGTCGGCTCCTCCGAACAGGCAGCGACTCTCGGAGACGCAGCCTGGAAGGGTCTATTCGAAGCCTACGAAGAGCTACTCCGCTCGCACATCGAGAGCTTCGGCGGCCGACTCGTCGACACGGCCGGCGACGGCGCGCTCGCAACGTTCGACGGGCCTGCCCGCGCGATTTACTGCGCCTGCGGGATCAGAGACTCCGTCGCCTCGCTCGGCCTCACCATTCGGGCAGGCCTGCACACTGGCGAGGTCGAGTTGCGCAACGAGGGAATCGGCGGCCTCGCCGTCCACATCGGCGCCCGCGTCTCCGCGCTCGCGGGCCCAGGCGAGGTGCTCGTCTCCGCATCAATACCCCCACTCGTCGTGGGATCCGGGATCCGCTTCACACCACGTGGCACCCATGCGCTGAAAGGCATCCCGGACGCCTGGGATGTGTACCGCGTCGAAGAAGGCGCATGAGAGCCGACCGAAAGCAGCTGAGGCGCGACCGCGGTCGGTTGCGCCAGCGTCCCGGCACCTGATCTTGGGACCCCGATTAGCAGGATCCCATACCGGCCGTGGCGCTGAAATTGGTAGAGCGTAGGTCCGGTTTGTCGATGGCGAGCGATGTGATGTCGAGGACGTGAAGGCCGGCGTTGAATGGTCGCCAGTGAAGCCGGCGTGCTGCTCGTGAAGACCCCGTTGGCGGGGCGAGGGTGTAGCCCACCAAGCGCGCCGCGTCTGCCGTTGCGTCAGATCGGCTACGTCACGCGCACAAACGGCGCACAGGCCGGCGCGCTTCGATTGCCGGACGGATCGGTGGCGACGACGCAAAAGCGCAACGCGCGGCTGCGCAGTCGTTTCGGTACCTGCCACGTGACGTGTGCGTGGCGTGTGCTGACTTGGAACGCCGTCTGCGAGGCGAGCATCGCGACGAGCGCACCGTTCTCGTACACGCGGACTACGGCGCTGCTTCGGCCGCTGTCGTCGAAGACGTCGAAGCGAAGGGTGGCGGGTCTACCCCGACGTGCCGAAGCGGGATAGGGGGTCACGAGCGGTGCTCTGATGTCCGGCGAATCGAGCGCCGACTCGGCCGCAAGGTGTTGAACTGCCGTCATTGCGCTTCGCGCGAGGCCGTCGGGGGTCGAGGCGTCGACATGAAGTGAGCGGAGCGCTGCTTCCTCTGCCGCGATCGAGCGTCCACCGTCGTAGATGCCGAACCCCGCCGGCATCACGACGAGCAGGGGGCCGACATACCAGAGCCCGAGCTCGATTCCGAGGAATTGCGCGTAGTCCGTGGGATGACCGAAGAGGGACGGAATCGCCCCGAGGTCCGTCTGGTCGTAGATCAAAGCCACCTTGACGCGGCGGCCGTGCGCATACACGCCGTCGACGAGTTGTTGCAGCGCGACCGTCGCAGAGTGCGACGGCGCGTCAAGGGGGAAATAGACGCTCTGCTCGAGCAGCGTGTCGCTTGCGGGATCGCCGTCGGCGCGCGAGACGGGAACGACAACAAGCACGGCGGCCACGGCGACGGCGGCGAGCGCAAGCGCTCGCCGTATGCCGTCGCGATGGTGCGTCATTACTTGCTGCAGGTCGAAGGCTGAGCCTTGTCGAGCCGCAGCGCAGTGGTCGGCGTGCCGCCCGGGACGATGAACGTGACGATGTCGGACGCATCCGTGCTCGTCTCGTTCTTGACGATGAACGTGTTCGCGGCCGTCTCGGTCCACGACTGCCCTGGTTGATACGACTGCGACGAGCAGTCCGTGGCGTACTTCGTGAGCGTGCCCGTCAGCTCCGTCGAGACGAGGAACCCCGGATGGGTATGCCAGCCCGAGTACGCGCCCGGCGCAAACTTCACCGTCTGGGTGACGATCTCGGGGGAGTGGAGCACGCCGATCGGCACCAACCCGAACGCTGCGGCGACCGCCGGGTGCAGGTTGAGCCAGTCGCCGAGGCTCGTCACGCCCTCCTGTCGAAGCGACATGAGGAACTCCGGCAGCTGGTCGACGGTGTAGTGCTTCGGCCCCCAGGTCAGGCCGTTTCCGGTCACCGGCAGGCCGGTATTGAACGCGACGTCGCCGTTCAACGTGCCGACCGACATGATCGTTGCCTGCGTCCCGGTCCCTGTCGTTGCGAGCCCGACGGATGCCCAAGTAGCCGCACCGACCAAAGCGAGCAAAATGAGGAGTCGTTTCACCCTTGCCTCCGATCTCCGACGAGGGATCGACCTGTCCGATCCCGCTGACGACGACGCTAGGACGCGCGGGCACGGGCGCCCACCGTGCTCGCGGGTGAATCGCCGGGAGGCTAACCCGCCATCCGGCGTGGCCCTGGCCGCGCGGATCCGTGGCTTGACGTCGCGCCGCGGATGCGCGACAACCACGACGTGGACGTACGCGAAGTCCTCCGCCGGGAGGACGACGAGCGCCGAGCGTTGGAGCGCCTGCTGCACGATGGTGCGCAGCAAACCCTGGTTGCGCTGGCGATGACGCTCCAGCTGGCGGAGCATGCGCTCCCCGACGAGCTCGAGGCGGCGGCCGAGCATGTTGCCGAGGCGCGCACACTCACCGCGGAGCTGGTCGACGAGCTGCGCAAGGCTGCCCAACAGGTCCACAGCCCGCTCCTCGACCAACAGGGCTTGCTGACCGCGCTCCGATCGGTCGCTGAAGTGCACGGAACTCTTCTCGCGCCGGTGCCGGCGGAGGTCGCGGTCACCGCCTATCGCCTCTGCGTCGCCGCCGGAGGCGACGTGGGTATCCGTATCGTCGACGATGCGCTCGAGCTCGAGTTGCAGGGGGATGTATCGGGCCTCCAACCGCGCGTGCGGGCGCTCGGCGGGACGCTCGACCTTTCCGCGGGAAGCATCAGGGTGCGGCTGCCGCTCCGCCCTCCGCCAAGTACATGACGACCGCCTTCACGCGCCTGTGGATCGCCTCCTCGAATGTGAGACCGAGCTTCATGAAGATCGAGTGGATCACCTTCTCGACCGACCGCTCGGTGATGAACAGCGTCTGCGCGATCGCCGCGTTGCTTTTCCCGGAGGCCATCTCGTGCAGCACCTCGCGCTCGCGCGGGGTGAGGTCGTCGAGAAGCGAATGGCCGGACCGCGTCTTCTCGGCCACGAGCGCCTCGACCACCTTCGGATCGACGACCGAGCCTCCCGCCGCAACCGCCCGCACAGCGCCGAGCAGCTGCTCGATATCCTCGACGCGTTCCTTGAGCAGGTACGCGCGCCCCGCGGTGCCCTGCGTCAGCAACGGCAGCGCATAGCGCGGGTCGGCGTACTGGCTCAGCACGACAACTCCGACCTGCGGGCTCCGGTCTCGCAGCAGCGCCGCCGCCTGGATGCCCTCGTCCGTGTTTGTCGGCGGCATGCGAATGTCCGTGACGAGGACGTCCGGACGTTCGGCTTCGACGGCGGCGAGCAACTCCTCCAGGTCGCTCACGACGGCGACCACCTCGACGTCGGTCTGGGTCTCGAAGAGGCGTCGTATCCCCTCCCGGACGAGGTAGTGGTCGTCTGCGATCACGAGGCGTAGCGTCATGGCGCCAGCATATGGCGGCTGCAGCCTCCCCGAATCGGACGGGTCGCTACCCGCGAAGCGGGATGCTGGCCCCCTAGACCGGCCGGGATGCCCGTGTCACGATCAATGCCAGTTCAGCGCTTTCGACGAGAGGAGACCTGATGAAGCGCGCACTGTTCGGTGGGTGCGCACTTGTGGCGCTGGCGTTCGTGCTTGCGCTGCAGACCGGTGGCGGGGCCGCCACGGCGTCGACGTCGGACGCGATCACCCAGCAGGAAGCCGACCTGTACCAGATCGAACAGATCGAGGTGAAGTTCCACCGTGCCACGTCGCGGCACGACATCAACCTGATGATGTCGATCTGGGCGCCAGGCGCCGTCTTCGACATCGACCAGCAGACTCTCGTCGGCAAGGCGCAGATCCGGCGCTGGTTCCTGACCGAGAACAAGGCGTTCATGCCGAGCCACCACTGGGAGTCTGATACTCCGACGTACAAGATCAAGATCAACCTGAACGGCGACAAGGCGACGATGTACTTCGAGTGCCACTACATCGATGCAAAGACGAGCAAGGTCGTCGCCATTGCCGGCGTCACGCATACGTTGCAGAAGATCAACGGCCAGTGGCTGATCATCAACTCGGCAGGGTCGACCGCCAGGCTCGGCCCGTAGGGCATGGCCCAAGCGGAGGCGCTCGAGGCCCCGTCCGCCGAGCCACCGCAGGCCGCGCGGCGCTCGCCCGCGGGACGCGCGCTCGCCGTCTTGGCGCGCGTCCCCCGTTCGGTGCGTACGAAGCTGCTGGTTGCGTTTCTCGCCATCGCCGCCCTCTTGGTTGTGGTGGGCGTGCTCGGTCTGCGGGTGCTCGGCCAGGCGAACGCGCGTGTCGAGCGGCTCGCCATGCTGCAGCTCCGCGCCGCGACCTATCAGGCGATCGAGTCGCACGCGGGCGACCTGCAGCAAGTGCTCGGGGTCCGATCGGCGGGCGCCTCGAACCTCGCGCCGTATACGGGCGATGAGAGGCTGCCCGGTAGCGGTGAGCTGTGGGCACTCGCGGACCTGCAGATCGCCGACACGCTCTCGCAGGTCGAGCTCGCGGCCGATGAGCCGCTTTTCGGCTTCGTTCCTCCTGCGGCCGACGAGCGTACGCTGGGGCGGATTCACGTCGACTACCGGACGATCGTGCAAGCGCTACGGCACGTCCAGCAGCTCGACAAGAGCCAGGGTCCGGGCACCGACGCGCGCAGGTACGTCGACATCGCCCGCGTCGCGGGAGACGATCTCGACGCGCGCGCTCAGGACCTGTCGTTCACGGCGCGCGCCGAGACTCAGGCGCTTGTGAAGGCGAACAGGGGCGGGTACTCGTCGTCGCGCAACCTCTTCGTCGGCGTGAGCGCGGGCGCGGTGCTGCTCGCGCTCGCGCTGGGGCTCCTGCTGTCGTGGTCATTGATCGGGCCGATCCGCCGCACCGAGGCCCGGCTCGCCGAGATCGCCGCAGGGGACTTCGGCGGCCGGCTGGACGTTCGCACCCGCGACGAGCTCGGCTCCCTGGCCGCCAACGTGAACCGGATGAACGACGAGCTGCGCCGCCTCTATGGCGAGCTCGAGACAGCGAGTCGGCACAAGAGCGAGTTCCTCGCGAACATGTCGCACGAGCTGCGCACGCCGCTGAACGCGATCATCGGGTTCTCGCAGGTGCTTCAGCAGCAGCTCTTCGGCGAGATGAACGCGAAGCAGAAGGAATACGTCGACGACATCCTCTCATCGGGCAACCACCTGCTCTCGCTCATCAACGACGTGCTCGACCTCTCGAAGGTCGAGGCGGGGCAAGTCGAGCTCGAGCGGACGCCGTTCTCGTTGCGCGACGCGCTCGAGCGGGGCGTCGTGATGGTGCGCGAGCGAGCGTCCGACCGCGGCCTTCAGCTCTCGCTCGACCTCGCGCCGGATGTCGATGTGGTCGACGCGGATGAGCGCCGCGTGCGGCAGATTGTGTTCAACCTGCTTTCGAACGCGGTCAAGTTCACGCCGGAGGGCGGTCGCATCGTCGTCTCGACGGAGCTCGCCGCCGGCGAGGTGCGCGTCTCGGTCTCCGACACGGGGCCCGGAGTGGCACCCGAGGATCGTGAGCGGATCTTCGAGGAGTTCCAGCAGACCACGGTCGGCGCGCAGCAGCGCGAGGGGACGGGACTCGGGCTTGCGCTCTCGAAGAAGCTGGTCGAGCTGCACGGCGGCCGCATCTGCGTCGAGAGCGGGCTTGGCGGCGGCAGCCGCTTCGTGTTCACGTTGCCGCTCGAGGAGGCGTGACCTATCGCGGGCGAGCGGATACTGGTCGTCGAGGACAACGAGAAGAACATGAAGCTCGTCCGCGACGTGCTACGAGCCTCGGGCTACCTCGTGCTCGAAGCGGCGACGGCGGAGGACGGCGTCGCCGTCGCCCGCACGAACGCCCCGGCACTCGTGCTGATGGACATGCAGCTCCCGGGCATGAGCGGGGTGGAGGCGCTCGCGCAGCTGCGCGGAGACGAGCGGACCGAGTCCATCCCCGTGCTTGCGCTCACGGCGCAGGCGATGCACGGCGACCGGGAGCGGTTCCTCGACGCGGGTTTCGACGGCTATCTCTCGAAGCCGGTCGACGTGCTCGACCTCGTGGCCACGGTGCGGGAGCATTGCGATCGTTGAACTCCCCGACCTGGTCGGCGGCCTGTGGCGGGCGGACCCGCCGCTCCGCGGGTCCGCCCTTTCGCTGTCGCTTGCTCTAGGGGCCTTGCAGGTATGGAGCGAGGACCTCACAGCCGCCGGTGTCGAGATCGGGATGTGGCCCATCTAGTCCAGCCAGCGTCTCGGAGATGAAGTCACCAACGGGATTGTTCGGATCCCCGGTGTACTCGAAGACATCGACAAAGCTGAAAGACCCAGCATTGATGCTCAAGGTCGGGCCGCCGGTAATCGAGAACTTTTCAAACAGCCCGCCGTAGGTAGTCGCGATCGTGACCGTTCCCGCCTGCGCATCGATCACCGGCGGCGACGTTTGCTTCTGCGGCCCGGCGCCGACGAGCGTGGTTGATCGTCCACTGTCGGCGGCCGTGAAGACGCCGAAGAAGGTGCCGCTCTGGAAGTAGGTTCCGTCACCGGTGTCGCGGAAGACCGACGTGCCGTGAACGACGGCCGTTCCCAAGATGCCGCACAGGTCGTGCGGCGGGGTGGTGAACGAGAACTGCGTGACCTGCGTCGATCCCGCCGCGAGACCCGTCGCCGCGGTGACGCACGCCACGACCGTCGCGGTGGCCAGCGGTAGAAGCATTCTTCTCATGACCCTGTCCCCTTTCCTTCGGATTTGTTCATTCCGCAGCCGAGGCTAGGAGTCGACGCCTAAGATCCGGCAAGATGACGGCTAGGCCGTGACTAAGTCATTGCGACTGAAGGTGTTTCTCACTGGTCGGGTCGCAGCCGAGGCAAACGGACACGTGCTGGACGAGGCGCGCTTCCCGGGGCGTCAGGGTCGGCTTCTCTTTGTCTACCTGGTCGCAGCCCGGGGAAGGCCGGTTCCCCGGGACGAGCTCGCGGACGCGATTTGGGGGGAATCGCCGCCCGCGACGTGGGAGAAAGCGTTGACCGTCATCGCGAGCAAGCTCCGCGGCCTGGTCGCAGAAGACGGGATCACGCTCACGAACGCCTTCGGCTGCTACTGCCTCGACCTCCCTGAAGGAACGTGGGTCGACGTGTTCGCAGCCGCGAGCGGCGCACAGGACGCGGAAGAAGCGCTCGCTGCAGGCGAGCTCGACCGGGCTCTGGCGGCGGCTGAGTCGGCGGAGTCGCTGGCGCGCCGGCCGTTCCTGTCCGGTGAAGACGGAAGCTGGGTCGAGCAGAAGCGGCGCGAGCTCGCCGATATCCGCGAGCGCGCGTTGAGCGTCCTTGCCGATGCGTGCCTGCGTTCGGGCGACGGGCGGGAGGCGGCAACGTGGGCCGAGGAGCTAATCGCGCTCGCGCCGTTTCGCGAGGCGGGATACCGCCGTCTTATGGAGGCACACGTCGCCGCGGGAAACCGCGCCGAGGCGCTTCGCGTGTACGAGCGGTGCCGGCAGCTTCTCGCGGAGGAGCTCGGCGCGTACCCCTCGCCGGAGACGGACGCGATCTACCGTGCGCTCCTTGAGGCACCGCAGACGCACGTTGGGACCACGCGTGTTGCCGAGCGGCCGGTCCGGGCCGAGCCGGTCGGCGAGCGACGGTCGCGGAAGGGCGGTGCAGTCCTCTTCTCTGCGCTCGCCGGTGTGATCGCTGTAGCTGTGGTGGTTTCCTTCGTCGTGTTCGGTCAGCGCGGCGGCCACGCGGGCGTCTCGGTTGCGCACGACTCGCTGGCAGTCGTCGACGTGCAGTCGGGTCGTCTGGTCGCGGACACCGGCGTCGGCCCGACGCCGACCGCTGTCGCGTTCGGCGACGGCGCGTATTGGGTCACGAACGCCGACGGCGACACGGTGTCGCGGATCAACCCCCGAACGAGAGCTGTCGTCGACACGGTGACCGTCGGCAACGGCCCGAGCGGGATCGCGACGGGTGACGGCGCCGTCTGGGTGGTCAACAGCCTCGACGGCACGGTCTCACGGATCGACCCGGGTACGAACACCGTCGTCCAGAGGATCGGCGTCGGGACCGAGCCGGTCGGGATCGTCTACGCGGCAGGCTCGATCTGGGTCGCGAACACCGGCGACGGAACGATCACGAAGATCGACCCGAAGAGCGACAAGCCGACGACCCTTCCGGTCGCGGCCAGCGAGCTCGCCTTCGGCGGGGGCACGTTGTGGGCGAGCGAGCGTACTGCAGGCCAGGTGATTCGCATCGACCCGGCGACCGGCAAGCAGATCTTCGCCCCGATCGACGTGGGGAACGGCCCCACGGGGATCGCCTTCGGCGACGACGCCGTGTGGGTGGCGAACAGCCTGGACGGGACGGTCTACCGGATCGATCCCGACACGGACTCCGTCACCGAAGCCGTCACCACCGGCGACGGGCCGAATGCGGTGGCCGTCGATGCTCGCGGCGTCTGGGTGAGCAACCAGTACGGCGGCGACATCGTGCGGATCGATCCGAAGACGAACCAGGTGGCGAAGCGAGTGAGCGTGGGAAGCCGCCCGTTGGGACTGACCACGTCGGGGAACGTCGTGCTCGTCGCCGTCCGCAGTTCGGGCGCCGGCCACCGCGGCGGAACGCTCGTCGTACGAGCCGACGAGCAAAAGAAAGGGGACTTCGTCGGCTCCATCGATGTCGCCCTCAACAACTACACGTACGCGTATCCCTTCCTGCGGATGACCGGCGACGGCCTCACCGCGTTCAACCAGGCCAGCGGCCCGGCCGGAGCGGAGCTCGTGCCCGACCTCGCGACGTCGCTGCCAAAACCGACCGACGGCGGCCGCACCTACACCTTCCTGCTCCGCTCCGGCATCCGCTACTCGACCGGCCGGATGGTGCGGGCAACCGACTTCCCCGCCACCTTCGAACGCGACTTCGCACTCCGATCCCCGACAGGCGACTTCGACGACCTCGTCGGGGGCGCGCACTGCCTGAAGCACCCGAACCGGTGCGACCTTTCGCACGGCATCGTCGCCAACGATGTTGCCCGCACCGTGACGTTCCACCTGATCCAGCCGGATCCCGACTTCCTCTACCGGCTCGCGGACAATTTCGCCTACGTCCTGCCAAGCGACACGCCGCGGCGGAGGGCCGGAATGCACCCGCTACCCGCGACCGGCCCCTACATGCTCGCGACCTACAGACCCAGGAGACTCCTCAGGCTGGTACGCAATCCGTACTTCCACGAGTGGTCGCGTGCGGCACAGCCGGACGGGTACCCCGACCGCATCGACGTCCGCATCGCGGGCAACGCGAACGACTCGATTCGCGACGTCGTGAACGGCAAGGGCGATGTCGTGTGGTTGTCCGAGCCTTTCAAGCCAAAGCAGGTGTCGATGCTCGAAGTCCGGTACGCGAGCCAGTTCCATTCCGCTCCGAGCCCGAACCTGCAAGCGTTCTTCCTCAACACGCGCGTGCCGCCGTTCAACCGGCTCGACGCCCGTAAGGCGATCAACCTCGCCGTTGACCGCGCCGCGGCGACGAACGCCTGGGGCGGGCCGAGCGTCGCCCAGCCGACGTGCCAGATCCTGCCGCCGGACTTCCCCGACTACCGCCCCTACTGTCCGTACACGGCCGACGCGACGAGCCGTGGGGCCTGGACGGCGCCCGACCTGGCGAAGGCGAGAACGCTCGTCGCGCGCTCAGGAACGCGCGGCATGAAGGTCACGCTCTGGGCGTGGTCGCTGGCAACGGGCTTCAACACGGTGGCCAAGAGGGCGCTGCAGTCACTGGGTTACCGCGTGACCGTAAAGCCGGTCGGCGCCGACACGTACTGGAGTGTCGTCGGCGACCCGCGAAACCGGGCGCAAATCGGGTTCGACGGCTTGGGTGCGGGCTACCCGTCCCCCGCATCGTTCCTGGTCAACCTCTTCAGCTGTCCAGGGTCCATGGTCGGGAGCCCCAACGTCCCGGACTCGAGTCAGTTCTGCGACCCGCGCATCGATCGCCTGATGCAGAGGGCTTTGGCAGAGGAGCTCACCGACCCATCCGGGGCGCGCGCACTCTGGCAGCGGGCCGACCGCGAGATCACCGATGCGGCACCGTGGGTGCCGCTCATCGCATCCTTCAACGTGAGCGTCCTCTCGAAGCGCGTCGGCAACTACCAATACAGCCCGGCGGCGGTCGCGATGCTCATCGACCAGCTCTGGGTGCGGTAGACAGCTGCTGAGAGAACGGCCCGGACGGCGTCTGAGAAATTCGAGGGCGGCGCCAGAATCGATCCCGCCTCGATGACCTAGCCACGGTCTAGACGTGAGCTTGCCGGCTTCTAGGCGCCCCCTCCTAGGTTCGGCCGCGAGGGATCGTGGACAAGACGCTCACCTGCGACTGCGGATTCATCGCACGAGCCCCCGACGACGTCGGGCTCGCCACAGAGGTTCGTCGTCACGCCTGGGACACCCACGGGATGCCGCTCTCGCACGACGAGGCGCTGCTGCTCTTGTTCCACGTCGAGCTGTCAGGAGCGACCGCGATTCCCCCGCGGCCACAGACCGCAACAGAAACGGAGGAGTGACATCGCCTCCAGCGACAATGAACGCAAAGCTCTCGGAAACCGACTTAGTAGTGCGGTAGCGTCCAGCGCTTCGGAGCTGGGAAGAGCCGTACCTTCGTTGTCAGCGCCGCAAGCGCTGGGTATGTCGCTCGCGCGGTGCGCCAGTAGCCGGCTATTGGCGGGGTGACATCCTCGGCGTCGAACCACAGCTTCTTCGAAGGTACCCAGAGGATCGTCCGGCTGGTGTGTCCTTCGCCCGTCGCCTGAATCACGATCTTGTAGTAGGGCGATGGCTTGGGAGTGGACTCGCTCGAAAACGTGTCGTTCCGCTCAGAGAGCTGAAGTGCCAGAGTCGCGGGTAGGGCCACACATCCCGATGCACCGCAGAGCTTTCCTTTAGCGCCGCCCGCAGCCCACACGACGCCAGCGTTCAGCGCGCAAACGACCAGCGCCACAAGCAGGACCGTCTTCTTCATGGTCGCGGATCCTAGGTCGTTGCGTCAGAACGGTCAACCATACGGTCGTCTGCGCCAGTGTTCGGGAATGTCCCCTGAATGATTGGTGCGTCGACGCCCGCGGCGTTTGATGTTGGTCGCTTGCTTGAGGCGCTGCGCTTCAGGGGCAGCTGTGATGGAGCGCGAGCGGTGCTGGCCTCCAGCCGGACGGCCCCGATGTCGAGCTATATCCAACTGCCCAGGTGGTGCCGTCGGATGCGGAGGCGATGGCGGCTAGCCACTGCCCGCTCTGACGCCGCCGGCTGAGCAGCCATTCTCGACCGTCCCACCGGCGCAATGGCTGGGCAACCCACACTTCGCCTGTCGGGCTGGCCGTGAACGCGGTACGGAAAACAACTAGCGGCTGGCGCGGGACGTCCCACCGAGGGTCATCCCAGCGAAGAACGACCGGGTTCTCACCTCGATCTGCGCGGTGTCCAGCGACCCAGACGATGCTTGGGGAGATGATCGCGACCCGAGTAAGCGTTGCATTTGCAAGCTGAGGGATGTTCGGTAGTTGGAGCAGTCGCCAACGCTGGCCGTTCCAGTGCCACACGAGAGGAATGCGTGGATCGGAGATGGTCGCACCCACCGCCCACGCGTCGTTGCGTCTGCGAACGGCGACAGCGGAGACTGTTCCTGCGCGGTTGAAAGTGATCGGTGGCGTTGTTGGGGCGGTTTGCGGGCTCTGCGCTGGTGGCATTACGACCCGCCGCCAGCGTCGGCCGTCCCAATGCAGCGCCAGCAAACCTTCGTTTTCGGTTGTCCCGGTGACCGAATCGGTAATCCCGACCGCCCAGACATCGTCCGGTGCGGACGCGGCGACATCGAAGAGCGCGGCGTCAGCGAGGCCTGATAGGCGCACCCTCGTCCAGCGCCGACCGTCCCAATGTTCAATCCAGCCCGCCGAGCGCGCCACGCCAACTGCCCACGCATCGTCGGCAGCGGGAGCCGTGACCGCGTTCAGCTCCCCGCGACCTAGTCGAAACTTGCGCCACGACTTCCCGTCCCAGTGAAACATCGCCGAGCTATTGCTGCCCTCAACCCACCCGGACGCCCAAACGTCAGTGCCGCTCGGCGCCGCGACACCGGTCAGCTGTCCGCCGATGAACGCCGGTGGCACGGAGGCGATCCAGTCGCATCGAGCCGCCGACTGCGTGGTCGCGCGCGCCGGGTCCCCGCCGATTAGAAGAACGCTGGCCAGCGCCAGCAACACCATGAAGCCGTGGCCCAAACGCCTAGTCCGCACCACACCTAGAGGATCTCACCCTCCGAGCGGACGCTCAAGACAGAAGACCCTTCCAATACGACGGCCAAGGAAGCATTGTCGATGTCCTTAGCGCGGGGAACGGTCTTCCCGGCTGACGCGCCGTCCTGTGGAGCTCGAAATGCCAGGGCTTTGCTTGTCGGCGAGTTGGTCCCCTCCGGTTTGGTCTGTGGGTGTTCGGGCTTCTCGTCGTTCTCGCGCTCCTTGGGGCGCCCCGCAACCCGGCCCGCGTTAGCGGGGCTGAGAATCGAGAATCGCAACCTGCGCCAGTGTTCGGGAATGTCCCCTACGGTCGGAGGCGCTTCATTCGAAGGTGGCAAGCTCGACTGCGAATCCGGTGAGGCGGCCGTCGCCTACGCAGGCGGTGATGCCCGCGCTAATCGGGAAGCGGGTTCCTGCGCTCACCTCTTCCCATTTGATCACCAAGATCCTCTCCGAGCGAAGAATGGAGACCTCCGGGTTCCTGGTGAGGGATTGAGTGCTGAGGGAGGGAAGACGCAACGAGCGGGGTGTTCGGTCGGGATGCGGGAGTTCCACGTCGCCGGTCGGCCAGTGCGCTTTAGGCCACGTGAGTTCGACATGGACAAGGACTCGCGAATCGTCGAGGTCGAGTGTGAGGACGCCGTCAAGCGTCGTTCCGTGCGGCCACGGCGAGATCCCGGTTTCGAGAAGTAGCAGGTCGGACTCGTCGTCGTAGCGCGCGGCGAAGCGGTCGCTGGGACGATGCGGAAGAACGTCGACTCGGAGCGCATCCACGGCGTCATCCTTCAACGTCGCGCGACGGGTTCATCCCCATGCGCCAGCGTGCTCTCCTCTGAGCCGCTTCGACTCGAGAGACTTTTGTCTGCTGCGCACTTCTATTCGCCGTCTCTGGTTACACGCGTGCACGGCGCCGATGAATCTCCGCCGCCGCATCCGTCCTAGTACGCGATGAGACTTCGGACCGAGAGCACGACCATGGCGGCGCTTCTTCTGATCGCCGCTGCGGCCTGGTTTGTCTCCATCCGCCGGATGGCAGGGATGGACATGGGCATGGGCCTTGGACCGCTGCTGCCTTTCGCGGTCACATGGACGGCGATGATGGCCGCGATGATGCTGCCGTCGGCGCTGCCGGCAGCGCTCGCCCTCGACGGGCATGCACCGCTCGGGTTCGCTGCGGGCTATGTCGCCGTCTGGAGCGTCGCGGGCTTCGTCGCGTTCGCGACCTATCGCGGCATCCACGCCGCCGGTGCCGGCGCGGTGGTGGCGGCGGCGATCTACGAGGTGGCGGCGGCGATCTACGAGGTGGCGCCGCTGAAGCGCCGTTGCCTCGCCTGCTGCCGGGATGGCGCGCGTACCGATAT
>Ga0207664_10000657_pt1 | contig 23838 bp, 18 predicted proteins | sample LARL83metaG_FD_184349 | JGI IMG/M metagenome (GOLD analysis project Ga0207664, IMG submission 184349) | Corn, switchgrass and miscanthus rhizosphere microbial communities from Kellogg Biological Station, Michigan, USA - LAR L8-3 metaG... | ecosystem: Host-associated > Plants > Roots >... | reverse complement strand
CAACCCCCATTCGGAGAACCACGCGCTCGGCCGCGGCGCCGCCGAGGCGGTGGAGACGGCGCGGGCCGCGGTGGCATCCCTGATCGGCGCCGAGGCGCGCGAGATCGTGTTCACCTCGGGCGCCACAGAAGCGAACAATCTGGCGATCCTCGGCGCGGCGCGCTTCCTCAAGGACTCCAAGCGCCGCGTCGTCACCGTAGCGACCGAACATAAGTGCGTCCTGGAATCCTGCCTGTCGTTGCGGGACGAGAGCTTCGAGGTCGTCGTGCTCGGTGTTCGTGGTGACGGTCTGGTCGATCTGGCCGAACTCGAGCGCGCCGTGACGCCGGAGACGGCTCTGGTGTCGGTGATGGCCGCCAACAACGAGATCGGCGTTTTGCAGCCGGTCAGGGACATTGCCGCGCTGGCCCACGCCAAAGGCGCGCTGGTCCACACCGACGCGGCGCAGGCGGTCGGCAAGATTCCCCTCGATATCGCCGATGTCGACCTGATGAGCCTGTCGGGCCATAAGATCTACGGGCCGATGGGGATCGGCGCGCTGTACGTTCGCCGCCGACCGCGGGTGCGGCTCAAGCCGATCTTCCATGGCGGCGGCCAGGAGCGCGGCCTGCGCTCCGGAACCCTGCCGGTGGCGCTGTGCGTCGGCTTCGGCGCCGCGTGCGCCATTGCTCGCGTCGAAGGCGCTGCCGAGGCGCTGCGCGTTGCCGCTTTGCGCGATCGCTTACAGGCGAAGTTGCTCAAAGCGATTCTGGGTGTCCGGGTGAATGCCGTCGATGCGCCCCGCTTGCCCGGCAATCTCAATCTTTCCGTTTCCGGCATCGATGCACTTCAACTCATCGCCGCAGTCCCCGACGTGGCGCTTTCGACCGGCTCCGCTTGCACCTCGGCCGATGTCGAGCCGTCCTACGTTCTCAAGGCGCTTGGCCTCGATGAGCCCGCCGCCAGGGCTTCCTTGCGTTTCGGCGTCGGTCGCTTTAACACAGAGGCCGACATCGACCGCGCCGTGGCGCTGATTGCCACCGCCGCCGCGCGACTCCGGGACACATCCAGAGTTGCCGCCGGCTGAACACGCCGGCCGGATTTCGTCTCCCAATGCAATCGTTATCAACATAGTCCAGCGAGAATAGACCATGCCGCGTATGACCTTCATCGACCGCGACGGTAGCCGCCACGAGGTGGACGCGCCGGTGGGGATTTCGGTGCTCGAGATTGCGCACGCGAACAACATCGATCTCGAGGGAGCCTGCGAGGGCTCGCTGGCCTGCTCGACCTGCCATGTCGTCGTCAGCCCCGAAGATTACGAGCGGCTGACTGAGGCGACCGAGGACGAGGAGGACATGCTCGATCTCGCCTTCGGCCTGACCCGCACCTCTCGCCTCGGCTGCCAGATCATCATGAGCGAGGAGCTCGACGGTTTGACCGTCCGCCTGCCGACCGAGACCCGCGACGCCCGCGCCGACTGATCCGCCCCGGAGCACGATCAAGCCCTCATGGCCGCACCGCTCGACATCCTCTCGCCGCCGCTCCCGCAGATCGCACGACCGACACTGGCGGCGCTCGGCATCGACGATCTGGCGCCGGGAGCGCGCGTGGCCGTCGCCATGTCGGGCGGGGTCGACTCGTCGACGGTCGCGGCGCTGCTCGTCGAGGCGGGGTTCGAGGTTGTCGGTATCACATTGCAGCTTTACGACGCTGGGGTCGCCCGGGGCCGCCCGGGGGCCTGCTGCGCCGGCGCCGACATTCAGGATGCGCGCGCCGTCGCGCGCCGTCTCGGCATTCCTCATTACGTCCTCGACTTCGAGGCGCGGTTCAAGGCGGACGTGATCGCACCGTTCGCTGCCGCTTATGCGAAAGGCGAGACGCCGATCCCGTGCATCAGTTGCAATCGCACGGTGAAATTCCGCGATCTGTTGGCCGTAGCGCGCGATCTCGGTGCCGTGGCGCTGGCGACCGGACATTATGCGCGGCGGGTCGCGGGGGCGAATGGCGCCGAGCTGCACGCCGCCGCGGACCGCTCGCGCGATCAGAGCTATTTCCTGTTCGCGACGACGGCGGATGAGCTGTCGTTCCTGCGCTTCCCGCTCGGAAGCGCTTCGACCAAGGCGGAGACGCGGACTCACGCCGCGCGCCTCGGGGTCGCTGTCGCCGAGAAGCCGGACAGCCAGGACCTCTGTTTCGTGCCCAACGGCAATTACGCCGGAGTCGTTGCCAAGCTCAGGCCGGATGCGGTCGAGCCCGGCGAGATCGTTCACGTCGATGGGCGCGTGCTCGGTCGTCACGACGGCATCATTCATTTCACCGTCGGCCAGCGCCGCGGCGTTGGCGTCGGCGGCAGCGACGGAGCCGCGAGCGAGCGCCTTTACGTGGTCAAGATCGAGCCCGCGGCTCGGCGCGTGATCGTCGGCCCGCGCGCCGCACTCGCCACCCGGCGCGCGCGGCTGGTCGGGCTCAATTGGCTGGGCGATCCGCCGGTGCCGGGCGTCACGGTCGAAGGCGAGGTCAAGATCCGCTCGGCACAGCCCCCCGTCGCGGCGCGGATCGCGCTCGGCGGCGACGGGGCGGAGGTCGAGTTTGTCGCTCCCGAGCATGGCGTGGCACCCGGCCAGGCCTGCGTCGTCTATGACGGCACACGGGTCTTGGGCGGCGGCTTCGTCGCCCGGGACTGATGCCCAGGTTTAGCTAAGTCCGCTGCAATTCCTTGCGGAAGGCGCGGGTCCATGTGGACGGTCCGCCGCCTCCATTCCTAATGAGGCTGCGTTTGGTGCGTTGAGGGAACGCCGACGATCTGGCGTGCCGCGACGATACCCCAGATCGAGATGATCACAATCAACGCACCGACGATGAACGCGTCTTCGGCTGCGCTTGCGGTTCTGGAGAAGCCCAGGATCCAGGGCGACAGGAACAGCCAGACGCCGAGCACGAGATTCACCCATTCCTCCCACTGAGCCACTTGCGACAGGGCGATGATCGAAGAAATCGCCACCAGCACGCCGATAACCCACGCGTTCCAAGCCCAGGCACCCGCCGCCGGCGCCGCAATGATCCATGGAGAGATGAACAGCCAAACCGCCAGCGCCAGCGTCAGCCAGTTCGGCCAGATATAGGAAGCACGAGATGAAGTAGGCATGTGTGCAACCCTCCATCGATGGTGTCCGCCTAAGCAATCCGTAGAGGGAACTTAAAGTTCCACGGAGATGGAGCTAATTTACCCGGGCGTCTCGGTGGCGGTTTTGCCAGACCGCTCAAAGGTTTGGTTCCACCGGAGGTCCGCCTTGACAGGGGGGCGCGCGGCACCCTATAGCCCCTGTCTCCCGGCGGGACGGCTGGGCCCGCGTGGGCCTGACGCGCTTCGGGGCTGGACCAAAATCCACGGTCCGGCGGGACGTGGGGCGGCGTAGCTCAGTGGTAGAGCAGGGGAATCATAATCCCTTGGTCGGGGGTTCAAATCCCTCCGCCGCTACCATCGGTACCCAACTCTGCGCGGCCGAAGTACCCCGTCTGTTCGCCCATGATCGTGGGTGCTCCCTCCGGGCCATCCAGCGCGGGCCTTTAACTGCATCCGGCCGGTCTGTTAGCTTCCGCACCGAACCCGACGTTCCCCCAGGCGCCAACACGACATGGACACCGTCCTGACGATCCTGAAGCAGGCGATGGCCGCCCATCGGATCGGAAACCTGACCGAGGCCGAGCGTCTCTACCAATCGGTTCTGCGCATAGATGCCCACCAGTTCGATGCACTGCATCTCTCGGGCGTTGTCGCGGCGCAGCGCGGCGACTACCGGGATGCGAATCGATTGTTCGATCAGGCGCTTGCGATCGACCCCCGCTCGGCACCGGTCCATGCCAACCGCGCCTTCGCGCTGAAGGAACTAGGGCAGTTCGAGGCGGCCCTCTCGAGTTGCGACAAGGCTCTGGCGATTCATCCCGACGACGTCGGCGTGATCGCCAATCGCGCCATCGTCCTGAAGGCACTGAACCGGCTGCCCGAAGCGCTCGCCTGCTTCGATCGGGCGTTGACCATGCGGCCGAACGACGCCGAGATGCTGAACGGACGCGGCAATCTGCTCATGATCATGAGTCGGCCCGCCGATGCCCTCGACAGCTACGACAGGGCTTTGGCACTCAGGCCGGAGCATGCGGAGGCATGGAACGATCGCGGCAACGCGCTGGCCGCGCTCAAGCGCTTTGAGGATGCGCTCGCGAGCTACGACAGGGCTTTGGCTCTCCGGCCGGACGATGCGCGGACGCTGAGCAACCGCGGCGTTGCGCTGACGGAGCTGAGGCGGTTCGCCGATTCGCTCGCGAGCTTCGACCGTGTCCTCGCCGTCAACCCTGATCACGTCGAGGCGCTTAACAACCGCGGTGTCGTGCTGGTCGAGCTTGGGCGGTACGAGGATGCATTCGCGGACTACGACCGCATCCTGGCAATGGGCGAGCATGCGGAAGCGCTCAACAACCGCGGCAATGCGCTGGTCCATCTCCGGCGGTTCGACGAGGCGCTGGCGAGCTATGATCGGGCACTGGCGGTCAAGCCCGATCACACGGCCGCGTTGAACAACCGCGCCGGTGCGCTGGTGGCGATGGGACGGTGGGAGGATGCGCTGACAACCTACGCCCGGCTGCTGGCGATCCAGCCGAACTGGGCAGAGGCGCTCGCCAACCGCGGCAACGCGCTGATGGAGCTGAAGCGCCACGAGGAGGCCGCTCGGGATTTCGCTGCCGCCATTGCAGCCGATCCGGAGTGCAAATACGCGCGCGGCAAGCTGCTCCATGCCCGCATGCAGGGCTGCGATTGGAGCGCATGGGCGCGGGAATCGGCGCTTTTGCACGACGAGGTGAAGCGGAGGAAGCCCTGCGCCACGCCCTTCCCGTTCCTGGCTCTCTCCGATTCGCCCACACATCAGTTGCTGTGCGCGCGGGCCTATGTGCAGGACAAGTGCCCGCCGTCGCCGACACCGCTGTGGCGCGGCGAGCGCTATAGCCACGACAAAATCCGCGTGGCTTACGTCTCGGCGGACTTTCGCGAGCACGCCACGGCGTACCTGATCGCCGATCTCCTGGAGCGGCACGACAAGGATCGCTTCGAGATTGTCGCCGTCTCCATGGGCGGCGGCGATGCGCCGTCGCCGATGCGGGCGCGCATCGAGGGAGCGGTCGAGCGGCTCATCGACATCGATCGGATGAGCGATAACGAGGCGGCATGCCTGATCCGCGAGATGGAGGTGGACATCGCCGTCGATCTGATGGGCTTCACGCAGGGCGGCAGGCCCGAAATCCTCGCGCGCCGTCCGGCGCCCGTTCAGGTCGGCTATCTGGCTTATCCCGGAACGATGGGTGCGGAGTATGTCGACTATCTGATTGCCGACCGGTTCGTCATCCCCGATGAGCAGAGGGCGCATTACGCCGAAAAGATCGTTTTCCTCCCCGATGCCTACCAGGCGAACGACTCGAAGCGGACCGGCTCGCCCCGCGTTCCGAGCCGCGGCGAAGCCGGGCTGCCTCCAGACGGCTTGGTGTTCTGCTGCTTCAACCAGAGCTTCAAGATCGTGCCCGACGTGTTCGACGTCTGGATGCGGCTGCTGCGGCAGGTCGAGGGAAGCGTGCTGTGGCTGCTCGACGGCGGTGCGCCGGCCGTCCGCAACCTCCGCCATGCCGCGGAGCGGCGCGGCGTCGCCGCCGACAGGCTGATCTTCGCGCCGCGCATCGACGTCGACGATCATCTCGCGCGCCACGCGCTGGCCGATCTGTTCCTCGATACGTTGCCCTACAACGCCCACACCACCGCGAGCGACGCGCTGCGGATGGGGCTGCCGGTGGTGACGTGCGCAGGCAGCACCTTCGCGGCGCGGGTTTGCGGCAGCTTGCTGCGCGCGGCCGGCTGTCCCGAGCTGATCGCCGGGTCGCCGGCCGATTACGAGGCGCTGGCCCTGACGCTGGCGCGGAACGGGGAGATGCGGACGGCGATCCGGGACCGGCTGATCCGCGGCAGGAGCGCCTGCCGGCTGTTCGACACCGATCGCCTCAGGCGCCACATCGAGAGCGCCTACGAGGCGATGTGGCAACGCTCCCAGGACGGATTGCCGCCGGCGGATTTTGCCGTCGCCGCGATCGACTGAGGCGGCTCACTCGCCCGTGCGCGCCTCCACCGCCCGCGCCTTGACCTCCGGCGTCACCGCCAGCGTGTCCTCGACGATCTTCTGGAGTCCCTGGCCGGAGAGCGGGCCGAGGTCGATCCGGCGCTTGTCGGCCTCGGCGACGAGCTCGGGATCCTTCATCGCTGCCATGAACGCGGCCCTAAGCGCGGCGACGCGATCGGGCGGCAGCGCCGGCGGTCCGAACGTCGCGCGCCCCATCGCGTTTCCGGCGGAGAAGAACCGCAGCGCCTGACGGTCGGCCTCGGTTTTGCCGATATCCATCATCAGCGGCACATCGGCCAGATCCGACGGCTTGTCGAGGGCGAACTGGAGAATGATGTTGACCTTGTGCTCGCGGAGCCAGTCGGGGTTGTCGGCCTTCATCGACGCCCACGATTTGATCGAGCCCTCGACCTCGCCCCGCTCCATGGCGAGGTTCACCTCGGTGGTGCCGCCGAACCCCGGGATCGGTTTGAACCTGGTGCCGGCCAGGATATTGAGCTGCTTCAGGTAGGTGATGGTGGGCGAGGTCGGGCCGGTTCCGCCCATGATCGTCTCGCGCTCCTGGGCGTCCTTGAACGTCTTGGTCGGCGAGGTGAACCACGTGTACATCACCTCGACCACCGGTGCGGCGCGGCCGATCCAGGTGAACTTTCCGGCGTCGTACTGGATGCCCTTCGACCCCAGCACCTGCTCGATCGCGAGCGCCTGCGGCGGCCCGGCGATGGCGGTGCCGTCGCGCGGCGCCACGTTGTAGAGCCAGTTGGTCATGGTCAGCCCGCCGGCGCCGGGCATGTTCTTCGGCACCACTGTGGGCTGCCCGGGAATGTGACGGCCGATGTAGCTCGCCACCAGCCGGCCATAGAGGTCGTAGCCGCCGCCGGGCACCGTGCTGATGTAATAGGTGATGGTGCGGTTCTTGAAGAAATTCTCGACCGCATCGGCGGCCGCGCCATGGGATGCCGTCGCCGCCACGCCAAGGACCGCCGCGACGACAGCCACGCGTGATGTTGCAAACATAGCCGGCCTCCCCCGTTGTGCTTTTGCCGGACCTGGCAGGTCCGAACACTCAAGCTCGCTTTGCCGCACTTTGCAAGGTGGTAGCGAGATCGGCCAATCGGTCGGGGAATGTGCGCGGTGCGGCCACGAATCGCTTCGAGTCGGAAGGGTGGCGCGACGGTGCCGACCGAGGCTATCCTTCATGCATCTCGAACGCAGCCTCGGATGGGCCATGCACAAGATCGAAATTCCCGATTGGGTGGTGGAGCGGGTGATCGCCCGCCGCGGCCGCCGCCATGCCTTCGACGATATGGTCGGTCCGCACACGGCGCTGCTCGTCGTCGACATGCAGAATGCCTTCCTGATGGAGGGGGTCGGCCACAACGTCGTCGCTCCGGCCCGCGACATCGTTCCCACCGTCAACCGTCTGGCTGCGGCGATGCGCAGCCATCAGGGGACCGTCGTCTGGATCCAGGCGACGACGACCGAGACGACGCTGCGGGACTGGTCGGTGATGCACGACGGAATGATGACGCCGGAGGCGCGCGAGCGGCGCATCAAATCCACGTGGCGTGGGAGTCTCGGTCATCAGCTCTGGTCCGGGCTCGACGTCCATCCCGGCGATCCCATCGTCGAAAAGTCGCGCTACAGCGCGTTCATCCAGGGCTCGTCCGACATAGAGGAGATGCTGCGCGGGCGCGGCATCGACACCGTGCTGGTCGCCGGCACGGTTACTGGCGTGTGCTGCGAATCGACTGCTCGCGACGCGATGATGCGGAATTTCCGCACGGTGATGATCGCCGACGCCAACGCCTCGCGCACCGACGCGGAGCACAACGCATCGCTGGTCGCGTTCTACCACACCTTCGGCGATGTGATGACGGCCGATGAGGCGATCGGCTACCTCGCTGCCAATGCCGCCGGCGCGGGGCTTGCGTCGGCTCGCGCCGTTCGTTGACCGCCGACGATGCGACGGGTGTGAGCGGGATTTGCGACTGACGGTCATGGCTCGGCGTTGGCGCATGGGCGCGGCGATTCTCGCTGCGTGCGTTCTTTCAAGCGGCGTGGTGCGCGCGGAGGACGAGGCGCCGCGTCCGCCCGACAGCCGCGGCGTGTTCAGCTTCCAGCTCGAGAACGACCTCGTTCAGCACACCGACCGCCACTACACCAATGGCATCCGGTTCTCCTACCTGACGCCGGAAGGCGGCATTCCCGACAGCGTCAACGCGGCCGCCGACGCGATGCCGTTCTTTCCGACCGAAGGGCGCAAGCGGGCCTCGTTCGCGCTCGGCCAGAGCATGTTCACGCCGAGCGACATCACGCTCCGCGATCCGCCGGCCAACGATCGGCCCTACGCCGGCTGGACATATGGGAGCGTGGGGCTCGTCTCCGACACGGGCCGTCGGCTCGACAACCTCGAGCTCGATCTCGGCATCGTCGGACCGCAGTCCTATGCCGAGGACGCGCAGAAGCTGGTGCACCAGATCATCGGCGCGAAGCAGCCGCAGGGCTGGCACCACCAGCTCAAGAACGAGCCCGGAGTCGTGCTGACCTACGAGCGCACCTGGCGCGCGGTGGCACAGGCTTATCCCCTGGGATTCGCCGCCGACCTTTCGCCCCATGCCGGAGCCTCGCTCGGCAACGTCCTCACCCAGGGGGCCGGCGGCCTGATGCTCAGGATCGGCCGCAATCTTCCCGACGATTACGGCCCGCCGCGCATCCGCCCGTCGTTGCCGGGCTCCGATTTCTTCGTGCCGACGGCGGGGTTCGGCTGGTATCTGTTCGCAGGCGCGGAGGAGCGCGCCGTTGCGCGCAACATCTTCCTCGACGGCAACACCTTCGTCCACAGCGCCTCGGTCGACAAGAATACCTGGGTCGGCGACTTCCAGTTCGGCATCGCCGTAACGTTCGGCGGCGTCCGGGTGGCGTTGACGGAAGTCAACCGCACCCGCGAATTCGAGGGCCAGCAGCACCCCGACTCGTTCGGCGCGCTGACGGTGGGAACGCGCTTTTAGGATGTGTCCGCTATACGTGGAATCTGGAAACCACCATCGTCATTCCCGCGCCTCCGGCCGAACGGCCGGCTCTTAATTAGAACCGTCCTTTGGCGGCAGGCGGGAATCCAGCACTTTAAAAAAGAACAACTGGACCCCCGCTTTCGCGGGGGGTGACGAGAAAAAAGTTCGGCCTAACAGAAACGCGCTTCTAGAATCCGGTGTCGTTGCTGACGCGGAGCTTGCGGCCGTAGAGGAGCGTGATGTTGATGCGCCGGTCCTCGTAGGTGTCGCGGAAATCGATCGCGTCGGTTTCGTGGAACAGGGCCGAGTTGAAGATCACGGCGCGGTTGGCCCGGTAGGGGACGCGGACGGCGTTGGCGTCCTTCAGGAAGTTTCGCACCCGCGCACCGGCGATGTTGTACTCCGTGAACGGCCAGTCCGGCGGGCTCTCCTTGTCCCAGATGACGAGTCCTCCGGTTTCGGGATCGAGATTTGCCTCGTCGGGCGTGATCCAGAAGTTGACGTTGACGGCGGCGAAATCGGCATGAAGCGGAATGCCGCGCAAGGTGCTGTCGTACTTGATGCCCCAGGCGAGATGCAGGCGGTGCGGAGCGAAAATGCCGGGAAGCCGGGTGCGCATCTCCTCGGTGAGCTGCAGCACCAGCGGCGTCGCGAAGCCGTCATAGAGCAGCGAATTGAGATAGCCAGGCGTGAACGATTTCTTGAACACGGTGGCCTCGAGGCAGAACTTCCTGAGCGCCGCCAGCGCCTCGGGAGCGAGGAGGTCGTCGATGACCACGATCTCCGGCTTGGAGCCGCGATAGCTCCGTTCGATTGCCGCCAGGTCGAGCTCCGGATTGAGGACCGCCGGCAGGCGCGGGCACGAACCGCCATCGTAAACGACTTCATGGAGCGAGGGACCGAGCCGTTCGAGCTCGTCCTTGGAAAGCCGGATCCCTTCGGTGCGGGGGCGGTCCTTGTGGCGACTCCACAGCTCGGCGAGAGTCGCCCGCCACGGCCCGCGTTCCGGCGGCAGCAGTCCGCGCGCGGCGAGATACTCTGCCTGCTGATGCTCGTGCAGCAGTCGGAACGGCATGATTATGTCGTTGGCATCGAAGCGGCGACGCGACTCCTGCTGAAACGATGTCGCTCGCTTAAATTCGGCGAGCGCGTTCTCCGCCTGGCCTTCCGCCAGCGCGATCATGCCGAGGTTGAACGCGGCGTCGGGATAAAGCGGATCGAGTGCCAGGCAGCGCTCGAATTCGGCCTTTGCCTCGGCGAATCGCTCCAGGGTCACGAAGGCAATGCCGAGGTTGAAGTGGGCGCCGATGGCATTGCCGTCGATGGCAAGTGCCCGGCGGAACTCCGCCACGGCGTCCTCGGTGCGGCCAGCCTCGGCGAGCGCCACGCCGAGACCCTCGATCGTGATGGCGTCCGGCTGGAGCGCGACGGCGTTCCGGTAAGCCTTCAGCGCCTCGTCGAAGCGGCCGGCATACTTGAGCGCGTTGCCGAGCGCGAAATGGCCGGCGGCGTCGTTGAGACCGAGCTTCAACGCCCACTGGAACGGATTGATCGCCTCCTCATAGCGGCCGGCGGCGACGAGCGCCGCGCCAAGGGCGCCGTGAGCGCCCGGATCGGTTCGCTTGAGGACCGCGATCCGCGCCAGCGCGTCGATGGCGGCATCGTGATGGCCGGCCTTCTGCGCCGCCTCGGCAAAACCCGTGAGCTGGCGCAACTCGGCGTCGACGGCGGAGGCTTGATTGGTGTCGCTCATGGATGCGGCGAGGAATCCTGAAAATAACGCCGAGGCCGCGCCGGGCCGCGGATGTACGCGGCGAATTGGCAATTGCGCCGGAGGCTTGCATTATAGCCCGAAGCCCCCCGCCGCCCGCCAGTCTCGATCGTGCGTTATCCTGGGCTTGTGAAGGTCATGATCGTCACCCGCTTCGCGCCCTCTCCGACGGGTCTCCTCCATCTCGGCCATGCCTACGCGGCGCTGTTTGCGGAGCGGGAGAAGGGCGACGGCCGTTTCCTCGTTCGCATCGAAGACATCGACCGGTCCCGCTCGCGCGCCGATTTCGAACGGGGATTGTTCGACGATCTCGCCTGGCTCGGGCTTGCCTGGGAGCGGCCGGTACGCCGCCAGTCGGAGCATCTCGACGACTATCGCGCGGCGCTCGCGCGGCTGGAGGCCCGCGGGCTCGTCTATCCCTGCTTCTGCACCCGGAAGAGCGTCGCCGCCGAGATCGCCGCCGCCGGCGCCGCGCCGCACGGGGCGGGTGCGGTCTATCCCGGCACCTGCCGCGGCCTCTCCGCCTCGGAGCGGGCGGGGCGTATCGCCGCGGGGCAGCCCTATGCGCTGCGGTTCGATTCCGGGGAGGCGTTGCGGCGCAGCGGTCCGCTCGCCTTCACCGACGCCGGGCGCGGGACAGTTGCCGTCGACGCCAGCGTCATGGGCGACGCCGTGCTCGCCCGCAAGGATATCCCCGCGAGCTACCAGCTCGCGGTGGTGGTGGACGATGCCGCCCAGGGCGTGACGCTGGTGACGCGCGGCGAGGACTTGCTCGGGGCGACCCATCTGCAGCGGCTCTTGCAGGCGTCGCTGGGGTTACCGGAGCCACGCTACCGTCACCATCGTCTTTTGCTCAACGAGGCGGGTGCGCGGCTCTCCAAGCGCGATGGCGCTCAGGCGCTGGCGTCGCTGCGCGCGGCGGGCGTGACGGCCGCGGAGGTGCGCAGGCGGCTGGGCTTCGCGGAGAGGGAAGTGCCGGGGAGCTGACGCTCCGCGCCTACCGCGCCTTCGCGCTTGCGACGCCTTCCTTGCCCAGCGCCGTGCTGGACGGGAACACCAGCGATTTGATCACCACGGGCACGGCACCGGACGACGGAATCATGGCGCCGATGTCGACGAAGTCGAACTCCTTGAGTTCGATGCCGTCGATCGACACGACCGCGTTTTTCAACTTCAACTCTTCGCGGCAATGGATGCCCAAAAGGCCGCCGATGTCGCCGTCGCTCACAAGCACCAGCGGATGGTCGTTGGCGAGGACGGCCTTCAGCCCCGTGCTCACGCCCGTCGCGAAGGCATGCAGGCGCTGAAACGTCGCCGAGCCCTGCCAGTTGAAGCAGACGCCGACGGCGGTGTCGCCCGCGCCGAGGTCGAGACGGCGCAGCGCGCCCTCGGTTTCCCTGGCGATGGCTTTGGGATCGAGGTCTTCGGTATCGAGGGCGAAGTTGGGCGCGATCATCGGAATGTTGCGCAGCGGAAGCACCTCCATCGGCGAGACGAAGATCGTGCTGCCGGAGACCTGGATGGTGTACTGCGAGGCGCCAATCACCGTCGCGCGGATGCCTTCGACCGGCTCCATCAGCTTGAGATCGGAGGCGTCGATGCGGGAGCGGATCGCCGCGGCGAGGAAGGGCCCTAGATCGCCGAAGTTCGATGTCTCGTAACCGTAGATGAATTCGGAGACGCCGCCGGAGAAGGTGATGGCGTCGACCGGGCCGGCAAACGCCATTGCCGGGAGGCGAAGGAGACCTTCCGTTTCGGGCGCCAGCGTCTTCAGGGCGATCACCTCCATCAGACGTTCGCCCATGCGCTCCGCCATCGCCTTCATGGCGTCCTGGCTGAGCGGCTTGCCGAGCTCGAGGGTGAGGCCCAGCTCCTTGGCGAAGCGGCGCCCGGCTTCCTCGATTCGCCGCACGCGGCCGTCTCGGTCGAAGGCGACGAGGCGTGCGCCGATGTCGATGGCGGTGAGATCGACGACTTTCCCGTTGGCGCAGACGGCGATCTTCGACGTGCCGCCGCCGATGTCGACGTTCATGACCGTGGCGCCGACCTTTTCCGAATTGGTGACGGCCCCCGAACCGTAGGCGGCCATGGTCGTTTCGAGGTTGTCGCCGGCCGAGACGGCGACGAACTTTCCCGCTTCCTTGGCGAACAGCTCGCCGATCGCACGCGCATTCTGGCGGCGCACGGCGACGCCGGTCAGGATCAGGGCGCCGGTGTCGATTTCATTGGGATCGATGCCGACGGCTTCGTACTGCTCGGCGATGAAGCGCCCGAGCGCGTCCGAATCGATCGTATTCTCGTCGACGTAAGGCGTGAGGAGGATGTCCGATTCGTAGAGAACCTCGCGGTTCTTCACGACGTACCGGCTGTCGCGCTGCTCGAGCTCGAGGCGCGAGAAGACCAGATGCGAGGTCGAGGAGCCGATGTCGACGCCGACGCTGGTAAGCTCGATCTCATCCTCGTCGACGATGTGGCGGTTGGCATTGGAAAAGAATACACGGCCGCCTTCGGCTTCCTCGCTCATGTCGTCTCACTCTGCCTGTCTTGAATTGCCGATGGGAGGGTCAGATAAACGAAGGGAGGGCGGGTTGCCCCGCCCTCCTGTCACAACGCGTTCGATGGAGATCAGTCGACGAACGAGAAGGTCGAGCCCTTTTCGTAGAACTTGTCTTCCATCCGATTCTCGACGCCTTCCTTCTTGAGAGTCTCGTTGTACTCCTTGCGGATGGCGGGATCCTCCATCCAGTACGGAAGGGCAGTGCCGCCTTCGGTGATGTCGATGGCGCCGTAGTCGGTGTGCGGCGAGCCTGGCGGACCCGGCTCCTTGCCGGGGGCGTGCGGACCGAACCATGCGGTCAAGCGGAACGGTTCCTTGGAGACGCCGAAGTGCTGGTGGTACCAGCGTGCACCGCCGGGGGCCGCGGTGACCATGCCGACCGGCTCGTAGTCGAGGCGGCGGACCTGATCGGCCTTGCCGTCTTTCCAGGGATTGGGACCGAGATTCTCCGGCCAGCTGTAGGTGTAGCCCTTGCCCTTGAGGCAGATCAGCACCGCCGCCGAGGTGTGGGCGTGCGCCTTCGAGTAGCGGCCGTTCTCGTGCTGACCGATCCACAGATAGAACGAGTTGTCGGTCATGTACGGCTCGACGCGGCGGTAGCCGGGCGAGCGGCGGTTGTCGAGCGGCAGCTCGCAATTGACGATGTCGGAAAACAGGTTCGAGCGGCGCATGGCGAGGCCGCGCACGGGATCGGGCTCGATGTCGTCCTTCGGCTTGAAGAAGTCATCGGCGCCGTTGAACCGGTCGCGAAAGACGTACGGACTGTTGAACACCGCGTCGGTGCTGTTGAACAGGTTGATCAGGTTCGGCGCGGTGGTGCCGCACAGGAGCAACGCCGGCGACGAGGTCGCGTTGACGATGCGGTGGTAGGTGTTGACGGGGATCGAGAACAGCGAGCCCTTCTGCCACTCGAAGACATGGCGCTTCTTGTCGCCTTCCTGCCAGACCTCAGTGGTGCCGCGCCCTTCGACGACGAGGCAGATCTTCTCGTAAAGGTGCTTCTCAACGTTGAGCGCGCCGGCGCCCGGCACCTCGACGACGTACGAGCCCCACTTGCCTTCGGTGCCATAGAGCTGAATGTAGCTGCCCTTGCCGCCGACGCGCTTCCACGGTTTCAGCGGCAGGTTCTGCACCTTGCTGATGCCGATGTCGCGGAACACCGGAATGCCTTCCTCTTCCATGAACACGTCATAGGCGGACGGCGGGCGCTGGAACTTACCGTAACCCGCCTTCTTATTGGCGCTCGGCTCGTGCCAGTGGGTCTGTGTGGCTGTGTCGTGGGGCATGGGTAATCCTTCCTCTGGAAAAGGCGCGGGTGCGTCCCTGACTCGTGGTCCACGTGTCTCGTGGTCGGGCTTCGATCGACGAGGGCGCTTGACGCAACCCTTCGGACGAAGCCTGCAAAGCGCGCAACGAGGCAGCAAGCCTCGAAAACAGCGTCATTTGGGCGAGGGCAGCTACCCTATCCCCCGCAGCGGCGATTGACAATACGGTCCCTCGCCGAAGCGGCAACAGCTGCTTCCATGGTGATGCGCGACCACCCATAGCGCTCTTCCCATATGACGATCCAATACTTATTCGTGCCGGAATTGATATCATAAGCGCATGAGAGCGCCATGCGGTCGCCGACGCCGCGTTCGAGGAGAGTCACCGGATGCAGACGAGAAAGAGCCGATCCCGCGCCGCCGCGCTGCCACCGCCGCCGGCCGCCACCGCCGATTCCCTCGGCAGCGGGCGGAGGATGGACTGGCGCCAGCTCGAATATTTCCGCGTCGCCGGCCGGCTTCAGCATGTCACGCGCGCGGCCGAGCGGCTGGGGACGAGCCAGCCGGCGTTGAGCCGCACGCTGGCACGCCTCGAGGCGGATCTCGGCGTGCCGCTGTTCGATCGCATCGGCCGTTCGATCCGCCTGACGCGCTACGGCGAGCTGTTCCTTCGCCGGGTGGAAAGCGCGCTCGGCCAGATCGACGAGGGACGGCTCGAGCTCGCCGACCTGGCGCGCCCGGATCGCGGAACCGTCGCGCTCGGATTCCTGCGCTCGCTCGGCGCCAAATACGTCCCCCAGATCGTCCGCCGTTTCAGCGCCGCCTATACCGATGTTCGCTTCACCTTCACGCCCAACAACAGCGCGGCCCTGGAGGAGCAACTGGAGCGTGGCGCGCTCGATCTGGCGTTCACCACCGTTCCGGTGGCGAGTCCGATGCTCGCGTCGACTCGCGTCACGGATCAGGAACTCGTTCTCATCGTGCCGCGCTCCCACCGGCTGGCGCATCGCCGCCAGGTGACGTTGCGCGAGGTCGCCAACGAGCCGTTCGTCACCTTCAAGCGCGGGCATGCGTTCCGCCGCCTGACCGAAGGCCTGTGCCAGGAAGCTGGCTTCGTGCCGTCGATCACCTTCGAGGGCGACGATTCGAGCAGCGTGCCGGGATTCGTCGCCGCCGGTTTCGGCGTCGCCATAGCGTCGCCCGAGAGCGGCTCGTTCGGCGGCGTCGTCGGCCTCAGGATTTCGGCGCCGTCGGCGCGGCGCGCGATCGGCATTGCCTGGGCCAAGGATCGTTATCTGCCGGCCGGCGCGCGGACGTTCCGCGATTTTGTGACCGCCTCCGACTCCTCCCGCCGGCGTTGAGGCTCGGAGCGGGCAGGCAAAAAAGAGGGCGCCTCTCGCGCCCTCTTTTCCTCGCGCTGTGGTTTCGCGCGCCTTACGGCCCCGCGTTGGCGAACTCGGGTTCCTCGGCATCCGCATTGGCCGGGTCGTAGATCGACGGCGGCATTCGCGTCTCGGCGCCGTTCTTCCGCAGGGTTTCCTCGAACTCCTTGCGCAGATACGGATCCTCCGCGTGATAGGGAACGGCGCTGCCGCCCTTGCCGATGTCGATCGCACCGTAGTCCTTGAGGTCTTCGCCGGGGATGCCGGCCTTGCGCGCGCGCTGGTTGTTGGGACCGAACCACGCGGTGAGCCTGAGCGGCTCCTTCGAGACGCCGAAGTGCTGGTGGAACCAGTCGCCCGACATCGGCGCCGCCGACACCATGCCGACCGGCTCGTAATCCTGGCGCTTCACGCCATCGGCCTTGCCGTCCTTCCACGGCGTCGAGCCGAGAGACGCCGGCCAGGTGTACGAGTAGCCCTTGCCTTTGACGCAGATCAGCACGGCGGCGGAGGCGTGCGCGTGCGATTTCGAATAGCGCCCGGTCTCGTGTTGGCCGATCCACATGTAGAAGCGGTTGCCCGCCATCTGCGGCTCCATCCGCCGGTAGCCGGGCGAGCGCCGGTTGTCGAGCGGCAACTCGCAGTTGACGATGTCGGGGAGGAGATTGGTCTTCTTCATGGCGAGACCGCGCACCGGATCGGGCGCGATGTCGTCGTTCGGCTTGAAGTAGTTCTCGTCGCCGGAGTAGCGGTCGGTGAAGTTGTACGGGCAGTTGTAGATGAAGTGCGGGTTGTTGAAGAGGTTCATCACGTTCGGCGCCGAGGTGCCCCCCAGGAGAAGCGCCGGTGCGTTGCTGGCATTGACGATGCGATGCCAGGCGTTGACGGGGATCGAGAACATCGAGCCCGTCTGCCATTCGAACGTCTGCCGCTTGGTCGAGCCTTCCTGCCAGACCTCGGTGGTGCCGCGTCCCTCGACCACGAGGTACTGCTCCTCGTAGATGTGCCGCTCGGCGTTGAGCGCGCCCGCGCCGGGCACCTCGACGACATAGGAGCTCCACAAACCTTCAGTGCCGTAGAGCTGGATGTAGGAACCCTTGCCGCCCATCCGCTTCCACGGCTTCATCGGCAGGTTCTGAACCTTGTGGACGCCGATACCGCGATAGATCGGAATCTCCTCGGCTTCCATGAACTGGTCGTAGGGCATCGGCGGGCGCTTGAACGCTCCGAAGCCCGCCTTCTGGGTGGCGGACGGCTCGTGCCAATGGCTTTCTGGCGATGCGGCGTCATGGGGCATCAGATCCTCCCAATATTAACTTTGCTGCGGCCGCGGAGATTAGGACTGGGCCCTGGGCCTGTCAAAACGCCGATTCTTCGGGCTCTTCACAAGCCGGGCGACCGCTTGGTTTTCTTTTTTCGAAAACAGTTATTCACGAGCGCAGTTAACACTCGACAGCGATCTTCACGTGGCTACATTCGCCGCGCTGTTGGGAAAGCCGGCGGGGGAAATGGCCGATATTGCTTCCAACGTCGCGATCATCCGCGACGCCATTTATCAACGTCGTCAGTTGCTCCTCACGGCAGCCAATCGACCACGAGAAATGTGCCCTCACGTCCTTGGAACCACGCGAGGCGGAGTTTGGCGCGTGCTCGGCTGGCAGTTCGGCGGCGATTCCGCCGAGGGTCCGCTCCCGGATTGGCGCTGCATCGAGCTCAGGGACATCATGACGGAGGTCGCCGTTCGCGACGGCATGTGGCACCGCGGCTGGCGCACGCGCGGCGCGCAACAGACGTGCGTGGATTTCATTTATGCGGAGATTGATCGGGCGCATGGAGCTGAACTCCGGAGTACTTCTCTCCTGCGTATTCGAGCGCCGGCTCTTTCGCTGACGGCCCCGAAAAGACGGTGACGTAGAAACCGCCGTCGCTGTGCGAATCCAGGGTCTCGCCGACCCAGTCGTCCTTGCCGACGTATCCTCTGTAGACGATCGCGAACGCCGCAACGCGACGGATGGCGCCGGTTTTGCCGAGAAGGCCTTTGCTTCCTGAGCCTTGCGCCGGAGCTTGCTTTTGCGCATGTCCAAAGAACGCTTGTTCATTTTCTGCCGTTCCTAATCGGTGCGTATGCAGGCGCGTGGCGGCGCAAACTTGTGCCGGATACGACGGGCCATTAGAATTCCTTGAAAATCCGCATAAAAAACGAGCCGCAAGGGGTGCCATATCGATGACTCGGAACATCATCGTCGCGTTGGCGCTGGCATGCGCGGTCGGCCTGGCGCAGGCGCGCGCCGAGACGGCGGCCGATTTCTACAAAGACAAGCAAGTGAAGGTCATCGTCGGTTACGGAACGGGCGGCGGCTACGATGTCTACGCGCGCCAGCTTGCGCGCTACCTCGGCAAGTACATTCCCGGTACGCCGGCGGTGGTCGTCCAGAACATGCCGGGAGCGGGGAGCCTCCGCGCCGCCAACTTCATCTACTCGGTGGCGCCGAAGGACGGCACCGCCATCGGCACCTTCTCGCGCAACATGCCGCTTATGGGGCTGGTCGGCAACAACGCGAACGTGCAGTACGACGCCCGAAAGTTCACCTGGCTGGGGTCGTCGTCGAGCTACGCCAACGATGCCTACATGATGTTCGTGCGCGCCGACTCTCCGTTCGAATCCATCGCGGATCTGCGCAAGAAGGACGGGCCGACGCTGGTGCTCGGCGGAACCGCGGAAGGGGCGACCGGCAACGATGTGCCGGTGATCCTGCGCGACGCGCTCGGCCTTCATCTCAAGATGATCACCGGCTATCCCGACGGCAACGCCATCTTCCTCGCGGTCGATCGTGGCGAGGTGCAGGGCCGCACCGTCGGGCTGTCGGCGGTGCAGTCGTCGCACGCCGAGTGGCTCAAGCCGGGCGCGATGCGGATTCTCGTTCAGTTCGGCCGGGCGACGCGGCTGCCGTCGTTCCCCGACGTGCCGACCGCGCGCGAGCTGGCGCCGAACGACGCCGACCGCGCCCTCATCGAGCTCGCCGAGTTGCCCTACAGCCTGGCGCGGCCCTACGCGGCGCCGCCCGCCATTCCGGCCGATCGCGCCAAGGCCTTGCAGGATGCGTTTCTCGCCGCGCACCGCGATCCGCAGTATCTCGCCGAGGCCAGGAAGCTCAAGATCGACGTGAGCCCGATCGACGGCAAGGCCGTGCTGGCGGCGCTCGACCGCATCGCCGCGGCGCCGCCGGACGTGCTCGCCTACATCGGCAAGCTGCTCGCCTCGGCGAAGGACTGAGCGGGGAAAGAGCGAGCGCAGGACCGCGCGGATGGCTATTGTGCGCCCCATGCCCGCGCCGAATCCGATACCGTCGCCGACGTTCGACGTCGCCTTCCGCGAGCGCTTCGCGGAGCTGGTCCGCTGGCGCCGTGACGTGCGTTCGTTCCGCCGCGACCCGTTGCCGGCGGGAACCCTCGAGCGGCTGATAAGCCTGGCCGTGCGTGCGCCATCGGTCGGATTCAGCCAGCCTTGGCGGTGGATAAGGGTCGCGAGCGGGGCGCGTCGGGCGGCGATAGCCGGCGATTTCGCGCGCTGCAATGTGGAAGCTTTGGCGGGCTACGGTGGAGAAAGGGCGCAATTGTACGCGCGCCTCAAGCTCGCCGGGCTTGACGAGGCGCCGGAGCATCTGGCCGTCTTCTGCGACGAGTCCGCCCCCGCCGGCCACGGCCTCGGCCGGGCGACAATGCCGGAAACGCTGGCATATTCGTCGGTAATGGCGATCCACACGCTGTGGCTCGCGGCGCGCGCGGAGGGCATCGGGCTCGGCTGGGTGTCGATCCTGTCGCCCGCTGCGGTGTCGTCGGCGCTGCAGCCGCCCGAGGGCTGGCGCTTCATCGCCTATCTCTGCGTCGGCTATCCGTCCGAGGACAATCCGGTGCCCGAACTCGCGCGCCGCGGCTGGGAGGCGCCCGACCCGCGCGCCGCGACGATCGTCGACCGTTGATCTTCAAAGAACACCGCCTGGAAAGGACCGCGCCATGACCCTGATCATCAGCAATGCCGACGTCGAGAAGGTCCTCACCATGAAGGACACCATCGCCGCGCTGGAGAATTCCTATCGCAAGCTGGCGGTGGAGGAGGCGGTGTGCCGGCCGCGCATCGACGTGCAGATCCCGACCAAGGATCCGAACAAGGTCTACCAGTGGGGCACGATGGAGGGCGGCTCGATCGACGGCTACTTCGCCATCCGCATGAAGTCCGACGTCGTCTACGAGCAGCAGTACAACGGTGCCGTCACCCAGGAGAAATACTGCACCCGGCCGGGCCTCTACTGCGGGCTCATTCTCCTGATCGCGATCGAGAACGGCGAGCCGGTAGCGATCCTGAACGACGGCATCCTTCAGCACATGCGCGTCGGCGCCGACGGCGGCATCGGCGTCAAATACATGGCGCGCGAGGATTCGCACGTCGTCGGCATTCTGGGCTCGGGCGGCATGGCGCGGAGCCACATGGCGGCCTTTACCGAGGTACGCGACATAAAGAAGGTCCAAGTCTACAGCCCGACGCCGGCCAACCGCGAAACGTTCGCCGAGGAGATGCGCACGCTCTACGGCGTCGATGTGAAGGTCTGCGACACGCCGCGCGACATCTACAAGGGCGCCGACATCGTCGCCGGACTTACCGATTCGGCAGTGCCGGTGCTGAACGGCGAATGGCTAGAGAAGGGGACTCACGTCGTCAACGTCGGCGCGGGCGGCCGCCCCGACGACGCCACCCTGAAGCGCACCGACGTCTATTTCCGCTTCGGCAATGCGCCAGCGCCGTGGGGCATTCCCGAAATGGCGCTCGCCGACGAGTACGTGACCTACGCCGCGCGGCCCGCTTACAACGCGAATTTCAAGCTTAAGAAAACCGGCAAGCGCGGCCACCAGGAAGCGCTGCCCGACCGCATGGTGCTGTTCAAGGACATCCTCGCCGGCAGCAATCGCGGGCGCACGGCGCGCGATCAGATCACCTATTCGGAGCGCGGCAATCTCCAGGGCGCGCAGTTCTACGCGGTGGCCGGCGTCGCTTACGAGAAAGCGAAGGCCAAGGGCCTCGGCTATGTTCTGCCGACGGAACTCTTGCTGCAGGACATCAGGGACTGAGCGAGTTGCAGAGAGCGCGTCGGCTTCGAGCAAACGCGCATCGTTTCGGGAACGCTTACGGCGCCAGTGGCGCCGACTGGATTCCGCCGCCGCTGCGCGGGGCACTTCCGAAGGATCCGCTCCCGCCGCCGAGCGAGCTGTTGCCGTTCGCAGCAGGCGCTACCGTGATCTGGATCTCGGAGCCGCCCAACGTCGTGCCGCTGATCTGCACAGAGGCGACGCGATTCTGGCGGGTGTAGGTCATCGCCGACGTGGCGCCGCGCACCACCGCGACCGGCTGCCAGCCGAAGCGCGGCATGCCGTTAGCGTAGAAGTCGAACGCTTCCGCCGCCGAGTTCGACGAGCGGAAGACGAGGCGGCCGAGCCAGTTGTCCTTCGGTCCGAGAATCAGCGAGCGATCGACGTCCATGCGCGCGCTCGCCGGGATCGGCACGTCGGAGAAATCCGCGAACGACGGCTGCACCTGCTCGTTGGGCTCGCCCTTGCTCGACGGATTGATCGAGGTTCCGCTGCAGCCGCCGACCAGCAGGACGGCGAGAAAAGAAGCGAGGAGGAGGGGGCTCTTGGTCTTGGAAGGATTTCCGATGCGCACCGCTAAAGCCCTTTTCTTTCAGCCCTTTCAGGCCTCGGCACTCGCACTTGGAGCGGTGCCGCGCGACGCCGAGAGTATCTAGACTTTTGTGGAGCGTCATCCTATATTGACCGGGTACTTGGCACCCCGGAATAAGGGGCCCGCCGGGACGTTCCAAAAACCCCTCACTCCAGCGACCGAAACCCCTCGTGGGGCAACGTCGCGCCGCCGGCAAGAGCGTCGTCGGGGAGTGGTTCGGCCGTCATCGTGAAGCGTCGTAAGTCGCTCACAAAATTCCCTGAAAAGGGTTTGACAGGCCGGAGGACGGGGCTTATAAGGCGCGTCCTGCCGCACGGACCGGCACGATGGCGAAAGCCAAAGGCCAGTCCAGTGCGGCATAAGTTTGAGAGCGTCACCGATTCGATGCTCGGCTGTTTGACATTGTGAAAACGGAAGGGATGCGCAGGCGGCGGCGTGTTGCAATTGCGACAAGCCAAAGCAAGCGCATCTAGTTCGATCATCGGTTTCGAATCCGATGGTCACATGCGCTTGTGATCGGCTCTAGACTTTGAGCGGGGGCAACCTCGTTCTGCAAGTCAACTTGAGAGTTTGATCCTGGCTCAGAACGAACGCTGGCGGCATGCCTAACACATGCAAGTCGAACGCCTGTAGCAATACAGGAGTGGCGGACGGGTGAGTAACGCGTGGGAACCTGCCCAACAGTACGGGATAACCAAGGGAAACTTTGGCTAATACCGCATACGCCCTTCGGGGGAAAGATTTATCGCTGATGGATGGGCCCGCGTCGGATTAGCTAGTTGGTGAGGTAATGGCTCACCAAGGCTACGATCCGTAGCTGGTCTGAGAGGACGACCAGCCACACTGGGACTGAGACACGGCCCAGACTCCTACGGGAGGCAGCAGTGGGGAATATTGGACAATGGGGGAAACCCTGATCCAGCAATGCCGCGTGAGTGATGAAGGCCTTAGGGTTGTAAAGCTCTTTCGACGGGGACGATGATGACGGTACCCGTAGAAGAAGCCCCGGCTAACTTCGTGCCAGCAGCCGCGGTAAGACGAAGGGGGCTAGCGTTGTTCGGAATTACTGGGCGTAAAGCGCGCGTAGGCGGCTTTTCAAGTCAGAAGTGAAAGCCCCGGGCTCAACCCGGGAATAGCTTTTGATACTGTTGAGCTCGAGTCCGGGAGAGGATAGTGGAATTCCCAGTGTAGAGGTGAAATTCGTAGATATTGGGAAGAACACCAGTGGCGAAGGCGGCTATCTGGACCGGTACTGACGCTGAGGCGCGAAAGCGTGGGGAGCAAACAGGATTAGATACCCTGGTAGTCCACGCCGTAAACGATGAGTGCTAGACGTTGGAGGGCTTGCTCTTCAGTGTCGAAGCTAACGCGATAAGCACTCCGCCTGGGGAGTACGGCCGCAAGGTTAAAACTCAAAGGAATTGACGGGGGCCCGCACAAGCGGTGGAGCATGTGGTTTAATTCGATGCAACGCGCAGAACCTTACCAGCTCTTGACATGCTAGGTTTCGGACTTGAGAGATCAGGTCCCTCAGTTCGGCTGGGCCTAGTACAGGTGCTGCATGGCTGTCGTCAGCTCGTGTCGTGAGATGTTGGGTTAAGTCCCGCAACGAGCGCAACCCTCATCTTCAGTTGCCATCAGGTTATGCTGGGCACTCTGAAGAAACTGCCGGTGACAAGCCGGAGGAAGGTGGGGATGACGTCAAGTCCTCATGGCCTTTATGAGCTGGGCCACACACGTGCTACAATGGCGGTGACAATGGGATGCTAAGGGGCGACCCCCAGCGAATCTCAAAAAGCCGTCTCAGTTCGGATTGCACTCTGCAACTCGAGTGCATGAAGTTGGAATCGCTAGTAATCGCGGATCAGCATGCCGCGGTGAATACGTTCCCGGGCCTTGTACACACCGCCCGTCACACCATGGGAGTTGGTTTTACCCGAAGGCGCTGTGCTAACCGCAAGGAGGCAGGCGACCACGG
>Ga0207664_10000656_pt1 | contig 23937 bp, 35 predicted proteins | sample LARL83metaG_FD_184349 | JGI IMG/M metagenome (GOLD analysis project Ga0207664, IMG submission 184349) | Corn, switchgrass and miscanthus rhizosphere microbial communities from Kellogg Biological Station, Michigan, USA - LAR L8-3 metaG... | ecosystem: Host-associated > Plants > Roots >... | reverse complement strand
CCGTTGCCGCTCTCCACGACCCGGTACGCGGTCTGCGCGGAGCCGTTGAACAGCTGGATGTCCGCGTTGGGCACCAGTTGCGCGGTCCACAGACCCCCCGTGGTGGGGATGATCGTGCTCGTCGACACGATCTCGGTGGAGTCGGTGGTGTTGAACCCGACTACCGGCGCGTCGTCGTAGTCGACGAGCGTGAGGGTGACCTGGACGGCGCCGGCGGGCAGCGCGACGACGGGGCTCAGTAGCTGCCCGTTGACGGTCGTGGCCGACATGTCCAGGTCACCTCCCTCCGCGAAGTGCCGGGCCGGTCGGCGGCAGCGGAGGGCCGCCGACCGGTGACGGTGGTGTTTAGGCGCCGACCTCGAGCACCGAGAAGGCCTGGGGCACGGTCGCGGCGAAGCCCTGGCGGGCGCGGAACTGGACCGTGTGCTCGAGCGCGCTGATGTTGATGTTGGCGTTGATGAACTGCGCCTGCGGCGGGATCCGGTCGCCTCGCACCAGGTGGCGCCGGTTCGCGAAAATGATCAGCGGGTTGCCGAAGGTGCCGTTCTGGAACGAGGTGAAGTCGTTGGAGACCACCGCGCCGAAAGTGAAGTAGGCCGGCACGCCGAACAATTCGTAGCGCGGCTGCACGCCACCACCGGGGAATCCCGAGGTGGACTCCACGAAGATCGGGCGCCCCTGGCCGTCCTTGACGCCGCGGATCGCCTTCTTCAGGCTGTTGTGGATGATCGCGCAGCCGTTGACCGGGTTCCAGAACTTGGTGTTCTCCAGGACCCCGAGCGCAGTGTTCGCGAAGTCGTAGGTCAGGCCGCCGGAGCCCGTCTTGGTGTAGTTGGTGTCCGCGACGTAGCCCACGTCCGAGTCGGAGTGGCGCACCGTGTAGTACACCGAGTTGTACGGCTGGAAGTTCGAGGTAGTGCTCGAGCGGGCGGCCGACACACCGAGACAGGCGTTGTCGTACGACAGGTGGAACGAGTTCATCCACTCGTAGGTGACCGCGGCGACCTCGTCGGCCGGAGAGTCCTCGATCTGCGCCTCGTCGAGGGTCTCCTTGCCGTTGTACTGGTAGGAGTACAGGGCGATGGTGTCGCCGTTGTTGGTGTCCTCGGTCAGCTGCGAGCCGCCGCCCACCATGGCGTTGGTGAAGCGCGGGATCTCGTACGTGTTGGACACCATGTTCATCTCACGCGCTACGTCGTAGATCGCGCTGGCCTGGACCTCGCGCTGAATGACCTGGTCGTCCCAAATGATCGGCTGCCAGGCACTGAAGTCTCTCGCCGCCATCGCTCACCTCCGGAGCGTCGACCTGGAGGTGAGGCGGCTCGCCGTCCAGGTGAAGTCACTGGATCCGGGCGAGCGAGGCTCTGCTAACGAACACGCCGGTCGTGCTGTGCCATTGGTGGCGCGCTCTGGCGCCGGTGGATCGTCTGCGCTCTGGCTCGACGATCTCTAGCTGGAGGATACACCGGGTCGAACTCTTGTGCGATACCGCAAACGCGTTTCAACCTTGCACGTTCGACACGTACGATCGCCGCTCGGGCTGACATAGGTATTGCCGGCATCGTATGGGTGGCCAGCGGGGCAGTGTGTTTTTACGGCGCAGGCGGCAGACGGGCTTCGGCCTCGCAGGATGTTCTCTCGGCCGGTGAGCAGTTCAAGGTGCGATGGGCGCACACATGCCCGATGCGGACATGTTGAACCGCCAGGGCAGCTTGTATCGCGCGTGTGGCATGCGTGTTCAACGCTAAGCCCCGCAGGTACGGGACCAATGAGGAGTAGGTACGCAGCCTGATGCGCCCAGATCATTTTGCCGCCGAGCGAGAAGCGGCCATAGCCCTTCGGGTGCAGATATGCGCCCCAGGGCCAACATCCGTTTCCACGCACGGGGACCTTCAAGATGAAACGCTCGAGGTCGCTAAGATGGGACATGTCGACTCCACGCGGTCGGCCACGCCCCCGGACGGTTGCCGCCGTCGCGGGGGCTTTTCGTGGCTCCATTCTATCGAACGAGTGTTCAGCCCCCGATACCGCGGCGCCCGGCCCGCCGAGCGGCCTCCGACTTCGCGATGATCGCCTCGCCGAGCGACATCTTGGGCCGCGCCGGAGTTCCACCTGCGGGCGCGGCCTGGTTGACGCGGCCCGCACGCGGCCGGGGGTCGGCTGTGGGGGCGGCGGGCGCCTTGGCGAACAGCTTCGGGTAGCGCTCCTGCATCTCGTCGAGCCAGTCGTCGAGCTCCGGCTCGTCGTCGGCGTCGAACTCGATCTGGTCCGCCTTCAGGCGGCCGAGTGCGAGGTCGACCATGTCCGGGTCGGCGCCGCGGTCGATCAGCTCGGCCTTCGCGGCGGCGCGCACCGCGCGGCTCTTCCACACGTCCACCTCACCCGGCGCCACGGCCGCCGGCGCGGTCGCGGCCGGATCGGTGGGCGGCTTGCCTTCGCGTAGCCGCTTGGCCTGGTCGCGGGCCCGCTTGAGCTTCGCGCGCTCCGCCTCGAGCGCGGCCTGGTGCGCCTCCCACTGCTCACGGGTCGGAGGCGTCCACGGCTCGCCCTCGGGGTCGTCGCCGTCCTGCGGGTCGTCGACCTCTTCGAGCTCGTCCGGGTCGGCCGGCTCCGGGTCGGCCGGGCCCGGCTTGGTGGGGTCGTCTGCCATGGTTTCCTCCGCTTATCGGGACTGGGGGTAGCGGCGTTTGGCCAGCGGCCCCCGGGGTTTGGTGAAGCGGCCGCGCGCGAGGTCGCGTGTGGCACGTTCGTGGACGGCGCCGGGCAGGCCGGTGCCGTGGGCCAGCAGCCGCCGCGCGGCGGTCATGCGGGACCGGTTGGAGTCGTGGCCGGACAAGCCGCGCAGCACGGAGCGTTGCGCGTTCAGGCGCAGCGTCTCGGGCACGAGGGTGTTGTCTGCGGTGATGATGCGCAGCCGGCATCGGCACCGTGGGTGGCGCGGCGGCGCGAGCAGCGGCATCCCCGGCGGCCACACCGGGGGTGCGCCGTGGGGTGAGAAGGTGGCGTCCTCGTCGAATCCGATGCCCCGGTTGGGGTCGGAGACGTGCCCGGACAGGGCGAGGCAGGTCAGGCAGGCGTCGCGTTCGGCGACCCACACCAGCACCAGGGTGGGCGGCACCAGGGGCGGCCGTGCGGGCTCGAGCGGCGGGGGCGATGCGGGCGGCAGCTGCTGCGGCGGGTTGAAGCCGCCCGGTTCGAGCGGGAAGCGCTCGGTCGGCGGTATGGGCGGGGGCGCGAGGGTGGCGGCTTCGCGTACCAGCTGCCGTGTCGTCTCGTTGATCGCCCGGTTGGTCAGGAACCGGACGTTGGCCTCGACCCTGGGCGCGACACCGGCTGCTTTCGCCGCGACCGCCTCGAGCTGCGCCACGGTGGCAAGAGGGACCGAGGCGGCGAACCGCTGGGCGTCGCCGATCGCGGCGGCCAGGACCCGGGCACTGGACTGGCCGGCCTGGGTGAGCACCGGGTCCGCGATGCGCAGGCGCAGGCTCTTCGCGTCGACGCCGAGGGCGCGCAGGGCCCGGGTTTCCTGCCGCACCGCGAGCGCGGTCGCCGCGGCCACGGCGCGGGTGGTCTCGGCCGCCACATCCACCGCGAGACCGGCCAGGGCCGCGTCCAGGGCGCCCCGGATCTCTGCCTGGCGCTGCGGTGGGATCTGCCCCTGCTCGTCGGCGTAGCGGGCGCCGAGGGCGAGCAGCATCGCGGTCAGCGCGGCCGCCGCGCGCCGCAGGGACCTGGTCACCGTGGCGGCGCAGGACAGCTCGAGCTGCAGGGCCTGGCGGTCGGCCAGGTCCCACTGCGTCATCGTGTCCTGCGCGCCGGCCACGGGCTAGTTATTCGGGTCGTAGATGTGCACGGGGGCCGGAGTGCCGGGCGGCAGGCCGGGCACACCGGGGATCGCCGGCGGCGCGCCCCCCTCGTGCGGCTCCTCACCGGGCATGCCCGGCTGGAGCGGGTGCGGCGGGAACGCGGCCGGGTCCGGTTCGTCTTCCTCGTCGACCTCGAGCTCGGCCGAGGGGATCTCGGGCATCAGCTCCCCGAACAGGGACATGACGATCTGGTTCGCGCCCTGCTCGCTGATCACGTTGAGGTTCACGGCCATGCCGAGCGACTGCATGCCCTGGGTCAGCTGCTGGAAGATCTGTGTTTTGCGCTCGAGGGTGCGTTCCTGCTCGGTGTCGGCGAGCCACCCGTCGACGTCCTGCTCGCTGCGGCCGTCCTCGATCAGGGCGACGCGCTGGGGGACGCCGTTGGCGATTTTCGCCGCGACCGCCTGCTGCCGCAGCAGCTCGGCCTGGGCCAGGTACATGTCCGCGCGGCCCTGGTAGTAGGCGGCGGTGGCGAACACGTCGTTGTAGGTCTTGGCCCATTCCTGTGCCTCGGCTTCGCTGATCCCGGCCTGCATGAACGCGACGTCCCGCGGCACACCCAGCTCGATCTTCGCTTTGACCAGGTCCCAGGTTTCCTTCAGATCCGAGGTGGCCGGGTTCGCCCACGCGATCTTCACCTTCGCGGTGACGCCGATCACCAGCAGTGCGAACTCGTACATGTCCTCGTACGGGCTGCCGAGCATCGCCATCAGGTCCAGGGCGTGCTGCACCAGCGGCATCTCCGCGATGCGCAGCGCCTCCCCGGACGGGGTGGTGCCGCCCAGCCCCTGGAACTTCCACAGGGGGGTGGAGGTGGTGGTCGCGATGCTGGTGACGAAGTTCTTGAACGGGTCGAGGAACGCGCCCGGGGTCGCGGTGGTGAAGCTGCCGACCGCTTTGAAGCCCTTGTAGATCTGCATGGCGCCGGGGTTGGCCTCGTAGTTCGACCCGGTCTCGTTGCTGATCGCGCCGGAAACCACACTTGTGGTCGACAGAGCGGTCTCGGTGAAGTCATGATCCCAGTCGGCCGGGGAGTGCTCGGCGAGCGGGTCCTCGCGGATGGACTGGGTGCCCAGGCTGTCGGCCTCCTGGAGGGCGTAGCGCTGCGGGTACCCGTTGAACTCGACCGTGACCATCAGCATCTCGACGAGCTTGCTGATGGCGTCCTGGAGCGCGAACGCGTTCGCGTGGACCGGTTTGCCGTACTCGTACGCGGTGCGCAGGTGGAATACGGGGATCTGCCCGAACGGGTTGGGCATCGGCCACGACGCGGCGGGCGCGGGGTCGTTGTCCGGGTCGGCGCCGGAGCCGGGATAGTCGTCGTCGGCGTTGTCGTCCGGGTCGAGGAACGGCTCGAACTCTTTCGCGGTCTTCTGCCGGTTGCCCGGCGCGCTGATCCACTTCTCGATGCGGTCCGGGTAGTACAGGTCCATCCGGATGCGGGTCTTCTTCTCCCCGCGCAGCTGCGTCTCCCACATGGTGGCGAAGAACCGCTTGAGGCGCGGGTTCTGCGGGTCGTAGAACATGCGGGCGTTGCGCGGGTCGGCGTAGGTGATGTTCACCCCGAGCAGCGGATCCGGGCCGAGGCCGTCGGTGGGGTCGACCTCGTTCGTAAGCTCCGGCTGGTAGTCGGCGGGGTGGGTTTCGTCGGGCCAGACGATGATGTATGCGTCGCCGTCGCGCAGGGCTTTGCGGTTCCAGTCCCGGTAGCGGGAGTCCATCTCGTTGGCTTGGATGATGCCGGCCAGCGCGGTGGTCGCGGTGTCGGAGGCGGCGGTGTCGGTGTCGGCGCCGGCGGTCGCGGTGACGCTGGAGACCAACAGCCGGTCGTTGACGGCGTCGATCACCGGGGAGCAGTTTCCCGTGTAGATGCCGCTGGCCAGCGTGAAGCGGTGCACATCGGGCACGGTCGCGCAGTAGACCTCTTCGATCTCATCCTTTTCGACGGACAGGACCTGCCAGGCGCGGGGCGCGCGTACAAGGAAGAAGGTGTGCACGTCATGCTGGGGAGTGTGGTCGATGCCGCCCGGGAACGTGGCTCGCGGGGCCCTGGAGCGCTGGTGGCCGGTCAGGAAGTAGCCGGCTAGCGCCGCGTGCCCACGCACCCATTCCTCGGCGTGCTCGTGCTGCGTGTGCAGCCGGGTGGCGCCGGCCACCTTGTTGGGTCTGTGGTCGCCGTCTCCGGCGAGCCACCCCTCCAAGAAGCCGCGCGCGTAGTCGGCGTCGGCCGCGACGGGCAGCTTCTTGAGCAGGATGCCGCTGTTGAGATAGACGACCGGTTCACCGCCGGCATGCGCGGGATGCGTGGTATTCACGTGCATCGGCGACGCTTCCAAGCGCGCCAAGTGGTCCGCTTTCGCGCCGCACAGTCGCAGCTCGTAGGAGCGCGAATGCGGTGTGCGCTTCGCGTTGCATTGGCGCCCGTCGGCGAACACGATGCCGTGAACCCACCCCGCGTCGTAGACCGCACGGTTCGTGACCTCTGTGACGACGTGGCCGCGCACCATATCTCCTGGTGCGAGCGCCCGGGTCGTGGTGCCGTCGGCCAATTCCCACAGGTGTTCCGCGGTCGCGCGTAGCTGGACCTGGTGGCGGCTGCCGCCGCGGTGCCAGTGCTCGGGCACGCGGCGACCGAGTTTGTCCGTATGGGCCTCGATCCACGCGGTGGGGGTGAGCGTGGCGCGGTAAAGGCGCTGACGTCCGAACGAGGCGATCTCGCCCTTGTGCCATCCTTGCGCGGTCCACACTTCGACGGTCTCGCCGGCCATGTCGCCGAGGCGCCGCACGCCATCGCGTGTGATGATCTCGGTTTCTCGGCCGAGGCAGAAGTTGGGGTCGAACTCGATGTCCGCCTGCCGCAGCGTGCGCCCCTCCCTCGAGAGCATGTTCTGCTCCCACAGGTTGATCTCGTCGTACTCCTTGGCGTGGTCGTAGCCCTGCAACGCCGCGGTGATCTCGGTCAGGGCAAGGTCGATGTCGTCTCGTGGCAGGGCGTCGACCATCGTGCCCATGAGGGTGGAGTCGGTCAGCGGCGTGTACTCGCCGTCCAAAGGCACGACGGGGCCCCTTTCTACCGGTAGGAGAACTGCCTGACGAAGGCTTTGTCGCGGGCGCCGATGGCTTGGAACAGCATCGCGACCAGGTGTTCGGACACCGCTGCTGAGGCGTCCAGGACGTCCTCGTGCAGCAGGTTCGGATAGGCGAGCTGCTGCTTCTCGAGCGCGGGCAGAGGCTTCTCGTGCTCGATCCGGCCGCCGGCGCGCTCGTAGAGGGCGAGCATCCGGCGGATGCGCACCGGCTTGGGTTCCTTCTGGGTGAAAGTCGCGATACGGAACGGCATGTCGTGCAGCGCCATATGCCACAGGTCGCCGCCCTGGTTGGCTTCGACCAGGGCGTAGTCGACGCCGAGGTCCACACCGACTTCGATGATCCGGTTGCGCAGCGGTTCGCCGGAGAGTTTCAGCTCGAGCGCTTCGCGCAGGTAGATCTTGCGGGCTGGGATGGACAGGGCGCCGACGGCGACACCGGTGAAGTCCGAGCTGTCCTTGGTGGTGACGGCTCCGTCGACGACCAGGACGACCCGGTTGTAGTGCTCCCGGTGGCCGTAGCGGATGTACGCGGCGTGCCACCAGCCGCCCTGGGAGACCGGTTTGTTCTCGAAGTTGAGCGCGTACGAGGGGGTGTGCCGGATGGAGACCAGGAACGTCAGGGTCCAGCGTTGCGGCCACAGGCTGCGTTCGGTGCCGTCGTGGTCGGCGACGATCGCCGGGTAGTAGCGGACCCTGATGTTCTCCTGACGCGGCCACTCGGGCGCGTCGGGGTCGTCGAGCTGCCGGACGATATCGTGGATGATCGACCCGGCCATGACTGTGGTGCCCGCGATGACGACGACGGCGTTGAGGTTCATCGGGAACACCGCGTTGACGATCGTCTTCTGCCGCTTCTCCTTCTGCCCCGCGCTGTAGTTCGACTCGTCGGGTTCGATGTCGTCGAACAGGATCAGGTCGGGGCGCCGGTTGCCGACCTTCGCGCCCAACGTGCTCGAGTCGATGCCCTTGGCGGCGAACGCGCACCCTGACTGCGACAGATACAGGCCCTGCCGGTCGGCGACGGTCGTACCGGTGGGCCGGGTGGCGGCCTGGCACAGTTTCGGGTGGTCGGCGCGCAGCAGCTCGTTGTTGTCCAGCTCGAGCTTGAATGACATGAGGTGCTGTTCGGCCTGGGTGGCGGAGTCGGCGAACGCGGCGATGTAGCGGCGGTGCCGGTGCGCGAGCGCCCACAGCGGCAGGATCAGGAACACCCACGTTGATTTGCCGGAGCCGCGGGGCGCGACCCAGGCGGTGCGCGACTCGGCCGGCCCGAGGTCCGTGCGGCACCACGCACGGGCGTCCTTGCACAGGTCGAGGTGGAACTGGCTGACGCTGATCTCCCCGCCGGTTTCCTCACTGGCGAGGTGGTGGCGCAGGTAGAGGATCGCGAACAGCAGCGGGTCGAACCGGCACAGCTTGCGCCGCATGCGGGGGATCTTCAGTAGCCGTTTGTCGTAGCGCAGCAGGTAGGACGCCCAGGTCCAGGTGAGCGGGTCGACGTCGGCGAGGTAGTCGTCGACGGGCGCCGGCGTGGCGGTGTCAGTCGCCGCCGCGACCATTGATCTTCGCTTCCTCGGCGGCGATCACGGCCTCGGCTTCGGCGATGAGCCGGGTGACGGCGTCGTCCGCGGTGCCGGTCTCGTTCAGGTTGATCGTGATCGGGCCGTCGATCCCGTACATCTTGCGCCACGACTCGAGCAGCTTGCGTCCCACCTCGATCGCCTGCACGTCCCCGGCCTCGACCGCGGGCTGGAGTCTGTTCCACAGCAGGTGCCAGCGTTCGTCGGCGACCCGGCGCACCTCGTTGACCAGAGGGTCGCGCACCTCGGCGATGCCGCGGTTGACGATGTCCAGGACTGTGGTGTGGTGGATGCCCATGCGCTGCCCGATCTGGCGCAGGGTCAGGCCCTGGATGTGCAGCTTCCAGACCTCGGCGTCGCGCTCGACGGTCTGGCCCTTGTTGCGGGTCTGCGCGGCCCGGTTCTGTTCAGGCGTGCGCCTCACCATCGGCGTCGTCACCCGTCTTCCACGCCTTGTGCCACGTCTCGAGCGCGGTGAGGTCATACACGGGGCCGGCGGCGAGGACGGCGATCGGGCCGGGCATCCCGATCTTCTCAGCGCGTTTGATCCACCCGACGACGGTCGAGCGGGCGACCTCGAGCCGGGCCGCTATCTCGCTGATGCCGCCGAGGACGAGGGGATGGTCGAGCGCGGGGTGCAGGGTCGGGGTGTGGACCCGGATCAGCGGGCGGGGCGTGGCTTGAGCGAGTTCCTGATCCCACTCGGCCTGTTGCTCGGGTGTGAGCGCCGGGCCCTGTTCGAACACCAGTCCGATCGGTGGCGCGGCCGCGATGGCGGCCGCGATGGCGTTGCGGAGGTCGTCCATAGACCAGCGCGCGGGCATGCATCGGCGCGCTGCCTGCACCATCTCGTCCGTCACCATGGTCATGCCCATGATGATACGGCTCACTGTCGAACATATGAACTAAGACGTGCCATCATCGTGAGCGTGGAACACAGTTCTATGCCCCTCACGGTCGGCGGGTGGCTCGCGGGTGAGGACGGTGTCGGCTACTACCGGATGAAGCTGCCGCTGGACGCGCTGGCGGCGCGCGGGCACGCGGTGGAGTACCGGATGGTGCTGCCGTTCCAACCCGGCAAGCGGCCGGCCAGTCATGTGCTGGTTGGGCAGCGGATCAGCAACGAGGGCACGTCGCGCCGGTGGCAGGACGCGGCCGGGGACGTGCGGCGGCTGTTCGAGCTCGACGATGACCTGCTCAACGTGGACCTGGGATCGCCGATAGCGCGGGAGTTCTACAACGACACCGCGGTGCGGCGCCGCTTCCTGGAGAACATCCGGTCGGCCGACGGGGTGACGGTCTCGACGCCGTATCTGGCCGAGGTGGTGCGCACCCAGTACGAGGTCGATGCGCCGGTGTACGTGCTGCCGAACTGTCTCGACCGGGCGGTGTTCGGTTTGGCGCCGGTTGTGCAGGCCGGGCCGATGACGGTCGGCTGGTCCGGTTCGGACACGCACGCCGGCGACTTCGCGTACGTGCGCGGGCCGCTGCGCCGGTTCTTCGCACGGCATCCCGGGATCGGCTTCACGATGATGGGCGTCGACTACCGGCACGTCGTGGGCGCGCCGTGGGGGCGGCTGCGGGAGTGGACGCCGATCTGGTCGGATCCGCTCTCGTATATGCGGCGCCTGGACTGGCAGGTGGGGTTGGCGCCGCTCGCGCCGACCCAGTTCAACCGGTGCAAGAGCGCCCTGAAGGCCCTGGAGTATGCGGCGCGGGGCATCGTCGTCATCGCATCTGACGTGGAACCGTACCGGGGTTTCGTCGAGCACGGCGTCACGGGGTTCCTGGTTAAAGCGGATCATGAATGGGCCCGGTACCTGGAGCTGCTGGCCGGGAATCCCGGGCTGCGGGCGTACATGGGGACTGCGGCCCGCGCCCAGGCGAACCTCTGGACTATCGATCAGCACATCGACAAGTGGGAGGACGCGTACCGTGGCGCCTAAGGACTGGATCGACATCATCGTGCCCGCGATGCGGCCCGAGGCGGCGTACCCGTTCATGCGGTCGCTGGAGGCCAGCGGAGCGCCGTGGGGCCGCAAGCTGGTGTCCGCGGTCGTGCACCGCGGCGACGAGGTGTTGGCGCGGGCGTGGCTGGATCTGGGCGCGGGCGTCGTGACGTGCGACGAGATCGGGATGCCGCCGAAGGTCAACAAGGGCACAGCTGCGACGCATCAGCCGTGGGTGCTGTTCGTCGGGGAGGACGTCCGATTTCATACCGGCTGGGATACCGCTGCGCTCGCAGCGGCCGGCGACCGGTTCCATGTGGTCGGCACGAACGACCTCGGGCACCCGAAGGTGATGGCCGGGGAGCACGCGACCCACTTCCTGTTGCGCCGCTCCTATATCGACGATCCGGGCGCGGGGTGGGATGCGCCCGGGGTGGTGATGCACGAGGGCTATAAGCATTGGTTCGCGGACGACGAGATCGTGTGTGCTGCGAAACAGCGCGGGGTGTGGGTGTCGGCGCCGGACTGCGTGATCGAGCACATGCATCCGGCGTGGGGCAAAGCGCAACCGGACGACGTGTACGCGCTGGGAGCGCAGCATGAGGCGGCGGACCGGGCCGAGTTCGAGCGGCGTTACGCCCGGTTCGGGAGCGCGGTGTGACCCGGGTCCTGGTGGCGGGCGCGGCCGGGTTCATCGGCCGGCACGTGGTCGACTACATCCTCGAGGAAACGGACTGGGGCATCATCGCGGTCTCGCGCAGCGAGCAGGGCCACGAGCATGTGTCGCCGCATGAGCGCGTGGCGTGGGTGCACGCGGACCTCGCGCACACGGACCCGAAGATCCTCGCGAAGGTGATCGGCGACGAGGTCCAGTATGTGGTGAATCTGGCGGCCGACGCTGACGCCGCGCGCAGCCTCGAGGCGCCCATGTACGCGGTGGACAACAACGTGCGGTTGGCGATGACGCTGCTCGAGTACGCCCGGGGCCTGTATTCGCTGCGACGGTTCGTGCAAGTCTCGTCCGCAGAGGTCTTCGGCACCTCGCACATCGCGCACACGGAGTACTCGGCGCCGAGGCCGCAGACGCCCTACGCGGCATCGAAGGCGGCGCAGGACGCTCTCGCCCTGGCGTACCGCGAGGCGTACGGGATGCCGGTATTGGTGTCGCATACGGGGAACGTGTTCGGTGAGGGGCAGCCGCTCTCGAAGCTCCTGCCGGTGCTGATGGCGCGGGCATGGCGCGGCGACCGACTCGAGGTGGTCCCTGGGGAGCGGCGGTTCATCCACGCGCAGGACTGCGCCTCGGCGTGGGTGTGGATGCTCAAGCAGGCGCCGGATGACTGGTCGCACTGCCATGTGGCCGGCGAGCGCCGGGTGAGCCATGCGCATTTCGCGCGGTTGGTGGCGACGGCGGTCGGTCGTCCGGAGGCTGCGGTGCGGGTCGGCGGCCAGGGGCGGCCGGGGCAGGTGGGCGACATCATGCTGGACGGGCACCGGTTGGCAGCGGCCGGGTGGAGGCATCCGCTGGGGTTGGAGCGCGGTGTGCAGCAGGCTGTGGACGCGCTGCGGGAGTTTCTGTGAGCCGCCTGTCGGTCGCGGTGGCGATCGCGACCATTCCGGGACGTGAGCGGCTGCTCGCGCGGGCGGTGGATTCGGTGCTGGCCCAGCGCCGGGCGGTGGATCAGCTGGTGGTGGAGGCGGATCCGGGGCGGACGGGTGCGGCGGCGACCCGGAACCGGGCACTGGCGCGGGTGGAGACGGACGCCGTGGCGTTCCTCGACGACGACGATGAGCTCAGGCGCAATCACCTCTCGGCATGCATGTATGTACTCGAACACGAACCTGACATAGACCTGGTGTACCCGCGCCCGGTGATGGTGGGTGGAGCGGATCCGACGGCGGTCACGGTGGGTGGCGTGTGGCGGCATCCGTGGGGTGTGGAGTTCCAAAAAGAACAAGAGATGCATCTACGGACACGGGGATCGTTTATCCCTATAACTTTCGCGGTCCGCATGGAGAAGGTGCGTGGGACCGAAGGCTTCCCCGAGGGTCGCATTCTCCCTGACGGCAGATATCAGGGAGAAGACGAACGTTTCCTCATAGCCCTTCTAGATGCGGGAGCCAAGTTCCGCCATCTGAATGTCCCCACCTGGAACTGGCGAGTCTGGTCCGGGCATACTGCTGGTAAGCCTGCGTAGCACCGCCTTGTCGGCCGCCTTCTTGCGCCAACATGCGCGACACTGCCTGCCGCCGCGCGTGAGATAGGACGTGTTTTCCTCATCGAATGGGTGGCCGTGAACGCACACCGTCTTCCGGGCGTTGATAGCCGATCCGCTTATCCCGCGTATGGTGTTCTCGTGGCCCGTTACCGGCTCAAGGTGCGCCGGATTCACGCAGGAATGCACCCGGCAAAGATGGTCGAGCTGAAGCCCCTCCGGTATCGGCCCAACCACGAGTTCGAACGCGAAGCGATGCGCGAAGACAGTTCCGGTGGTAGTACCGAAGCGCCCATACCCGTGGGGATCTAGCGCAGCCATCCAGAGGAGGCATCCATCTGGCTCGGCCGAAAGAGCCACCTTCTGCCAGAAGCGTTCTTCGATGGGGATAACGCGCTGACGAGGGGGCAGCGATCCGTGGCGCTCAGCGTACTTGTAGTGGGGCTTGCAGAGCCCTCGAGCGTTGTGGGGCCGCTCGCAGCCGTCGATGGTGCATATACGATTGCCCATGAGGACGCCTCTCGACAGGTGTTCTCCATGCCCCCGGCCTGTTTCCGCAGGTGCGGGGGTCTTTGATGCGCTGTCAGTCTATCGGAGTTCGCTCACACGTTCGACTGATTGCGCGTGGCCCGTTCGCGGCCGTCGAGGCTGTGGTGCACGATCAGCCAGCCGACCGAGCCGTCCTCGCGCTTCTCGGGCTCGACGGTGGGCCCGCAGACGCAGTCGGCTTCGGTGGTTGAGGTGTCGTGCTCGGTCAGGTCGCCGACGGGGGTGACGTGCAGGACGTCGGCCCCCGGCTCAGGCGCCGACATGCCGCTGGAGATCGGCGAGCGCCTGGTCCCAGTTCTCGAACCGGATCCCGCGGTCGTCGATGTACGCGACGGCGGGCATCTTACGGTCGGTCACGAACAGTGCGCCCATCGTGTTCCAGAACACCATCTTGACCGGCAGGTCCTCGTCGAGGGTGACGATGAAGCCGCGTTCCTGGAGCCAGGGGCCGACCTGGTGGGCGTCGCGGGTGGTGTGGATGACGACCGCGTAGCGCTCCATCAGTGTGCGCAGGGCGTCGAGTGCGCCGGGCATGGGCTCGTCGTAGATGGATCCGTCCTGCCATCCGCGTGAGTAGCGGTGGATCACGCCGTCGAAGTCGACGGCCACGGTCTGCTGCTTCATGGAGGGCGGCATTTCCGATCGGGCGTTGACGTGGACGGCGATGGGGGCGGTGGGCATCGTGTTCTCCGCTGCGTGTTGGGTGGCCGCCCCCGCATCCCCTGTCGGGGGCGGCCGGTCTCGGGTGCCGCGTCAGGCCTCGACCGGGGTGAAGTCGAGGTAGTAGTCGCGCCCCAGCTCAAACTCGACCGCCGGGTTGTCGACCGTGATCTCGATCCGACCGGACGGCGTGTACTTGGCGTACCGCTCGTTCTCGGGCGTCCCATCGTCGTAGACGGCGTGGAACTCGTAGATGCGCTGCCCGTCGGCCTTCTTGCTGTACCGCTTCTCCGTGGCGCAGCGGAACTTCGCGCGGGTGGTCGCCGGCGCCATGCTAGGCGCCCGCGCTGTCGGTGACGGTGACCGTGGCGACGGTCTGGTCGGCCACGGTCACGGTGTCGGTGCCGGCGACTCCGTTGGCCGCGGTCGCGGTGACGGTGGTGTCGCCCAGGGGCGCGTCGGTCAGGACCGCGGTGAGCGTGTCGGCGGCTGGGGTGATGGTTCCCGCGGTGGTGGCCCAAGTGAACTGGGTGGTGACGGGCTGCTGCTCGGCATTGTCAGCGGTCGCGGTGAGATCGATCGGGGTGCCGGGGGCGTAGGTGCCCATGGTGTCTCCTTGGTGTGTGACGTGGACGCTGGCCGGGCGCGGGTCGTGGCCGTGGTGCTGGTGGTGACAGTCGTGGATCGCGGCCTCGACGTCGCGTTCGAACGCTGCGAGGGCGCGCTCGAGCTCCTGGAAGTCGGTGTGCACACGCCGGGCGACGATTTCGCGGATGCCAGCGAAGTGCCTCAGGACGGGGTGGGCGCTTCCGGCGCTGCCGTAGGGTCCACGCCGCTCGCTGAGGGCGCGCCGCCGAGGACGGAGTGCAGGTGCGCGAGCAGCGCGGTGAGGTGCTGGTGCGCCTCGTTCACGGCGTGCGCGGACGCGCCCTCGGCTCTGGCGGCGAGTTGCGGGATGGCCGCCTCGAGCCTGGAGAGTTCGCCTTGGGCGACGCTCTCCAGCTCGCGCAGCAGCTGCTCGGCCTCGGGCGCGAGTTCCTTCGCGGCGGCTTGGACGGCGGTGGCCGCGGCCGATTCGACAGCGGCGATGACGGGTTCGGTCACGGTTCCTCCGGTGGGTGACGGGGTGGTGGTGGCGCTGGAGTTCACCCGCGGTACGAGGGGGGAAGTCCCGACGGCCGTGTCGGGCCGCGGGATCCTCTCCAGCGCCACATCCAACGGTACTCGCACACCAGTTCGAGCACAGGGCGGCCGCGTGAGGTTACTTCTTGCGGATGCTCTTGCGCTTGGGCAGGGAGTGGAAGCCGGTACGTGGTCCACGCGAGGTCACGACCTCATCCGACCAGCGATGACTAAACGACTGATGGGTTGCGTACATCCAGCTAGCGCCACTGCGCCTGGCTTACGACGCGGCGGTTCTTGTGGCCGCCGTTCTTGCTTCCGGACATCAGTGGTGACCTCCTTTCGCTCGAACTGGTGTTCAGGTGTGTCGCCACCTTGAGGGTACGCCGAGCGTGGGGAACGGCGTACCCTCGGCGCCCTACGGTGGGCGAGCGCGACCCCGAGCCGTCGCTAATTCCCCACGACAGCTCTTTCGGCACATTGTGTGTAGATGGCCTCATGTTCCTGCCAGATTCCAGCTTGCTTGAGGAGGCCAATAACTAGGCGCCCAGCCTCAGTGATCTTTAGTCCGCGGTTCGCAACGGGGCGAGCAGCGAGGCCGCGCCGCTCCAATCCACTCCATGCGTAATGCGAGTTCTTGGGCGGAGCTCCCGGACTCGGGGCCAGCGACGGATCATCCCAGAAGGTGCCCGCCATGAGCATGGCTTCCCGTCGCTCAAAAAGGTCCAGGTAAACCAAATACTCGACCTGTGCGCGCGTCAGCGAGAGGCTAAATGAGGTGCCGGTCACATAGGCGCGGAGAGCGGCGTTCACGTCGGCGGCTGCCATCTCAGGCTCCCGGCACGATCAGCCCGGAGCCGGTGCGGCCGGGCGTCGGCGGTGGTCCGTCGACGATGCTCAGGTGCGCCGGGCAGATGGCGTTGCCGTTGACGACGAGCTGCGCGAGCTCCTGTGGCGGTAGCGGCTGGCCGGCCTCGCGGGCGTTGTGCCGGTCGACGAAGCACAGGGCGCAGATCAGCGGGGGCCGTTCGCGCAGAAGGGTGCGTAGCCGGGAGACCTCGTTGACCCAGTCGGTGGTCTTGTGGTCGCCGGTGAAGTGCAGGGTGAGGGCTTGTTCGATGCCTGCGGTGCGTTTGGTGCTGTACTCGCCGAGCTCGTCCGGGGTGATGCCTTCGGGCAGTTCGTAGATCGCGGGGGCTTCGTGGCGCCATTCGCAGTCGGGTAGGGGGCAGACGAACACGTCGGCTGCGGGGCGTGGCGGCTGCGGGGTCTGGTCGGGGATGTTCACTGGATGATTTCTCCTGTGTTGGTGGCTGGTCGGTGGTGGTGGCTCACAGGTGGTAGCCGCGGCGGATCCAGTCGGCGAAGCGGTCCGCGGTGGCGATGACCTCCTGGTCGTCGACCTCGGTCTGGGGGTCTTGCTCGTAGAAGCGGATGGCGTGGCCGAGTGCACGGTCGCGGATGTCCTGGTAGCGGTTGAGGCCGACAGGTGCGTGTGTGGGGCCCGGTTCGGGCGTCCCTGGTGCGTCGTCTTCGGGGATGCCTGCGGTGCCGGCGTCGGCGTGGAGTAGTGCCGGCCATTCGTACTTCTCGGCGGCAGTCAGCTCGCGTGTGCCTTCAAAGGTGCCGTCGGGGCGCAGGATGACGACCTGGTCGGGGTCTTCGAGTGCGGCGCGCAGTTTGGCGCGGGTCGCAGGCTCTGGAACCGGTGCGTCCGCGGCGAGTTCCTGGCGACGTAGCGCTTCGGAGAGGGGGAGCCCGGCGCCCGGGATCGTGGCGGGGGTGGGTGTGGTCATGGGGTTGGCCTTGTGGTCAGGATGGTCGTGGTGGGGTGTGTCGCTGCGAGGGTGACGTGTGGTCTCTGGTTGGCGGCGGCGAGGATGAGGATGGTCGCGGCGATGATGGCGGCGTAGATGGGCAGTCGTGAGATTGCGGTGGTCAGGCGTTCGGCGATGCGGGCGGCGTGGTTCATGTCCTGGTCCTGACGGGTCGGTGGACGCAGCCCTGGCGCAGCAGGGTGAGGTGGAATCCGCGGTAGTACCTACGTGCGGCGGCGCGGTCGAGCAGCTGCACGTCGAAGCCGGCGGGGCCGATCCCGGTGGCGTCGGCGATGGCGCGTCGGGCCTGGGTGTCGTTGGTGACGGCTTCCTCTGCCCACAGCATCAGGGGGCAGCCGTCGCCGCAGGTGGCGAGGTAGAGGCGGCCGGTGGTGCGGTGGCGTTGGGTCATCGGCTGCCGCCGAGGTTGAGCACGGTGAAGTCCTCGATGCCGCGCTCGAGCCAGACGAGCAGCGTCACGAGGCCGTCTGCGTCCGGGCGTTGGCCGTGTTTGATCCGGGTGAGGGTCGAGGCGCTGATCCCGGTCTGCTGGGCGACCTCTCGAGCGCTGAGCTTCTCGCGGTGCATGCGGGCGTAGATCGCGAGGTGTAGGGCGTCGGTGTCGAGGCGATGTGTGGTCATGACGGTCCGCCGCTGGTGCGGGGGTGTTGCTGGGTGCGGTGTGCGCGGTAGGCGTTGACGGCGGCTGTGCCGGCGGGGGTGGTGGTGACGCCGCAGGGGTCGTCGGTCAGCGGGGCGTGGCGGGTGGGCTCCTCCGGGTCGGAGGGTCCGTCGAGGATGACGTCCGCGATGCGGTGGGCGTTGGTGGCGTCGACGCCGCGGGTGGTGTAGCCGCCACGACGAGCCGTGTCCTCGAGCCAGTCGGCGACGCCGGTGAGGATGGCTCGGGTCAGTGGGCCCGTGCCGGGGTGGTGGGCTTGCAGGCGTAGCCGGTTGGCTGCGTCGCGCAGGCGCTGGAGGCTGCCGAGGTCGGTCACTGCTCGTGGTCTCCGTGGTCGGTGTAGGCCTCTGCGCGCTCGTCGTCGAAGTCGTCGTCCTCGGTGGCGTAGACGGCCTCGGGGTCGACGTCGCGGAGGGTGATTTCCTCGTCGTCGCGCTGCCAGGTCTCGGGTGCGCCGGCGATGCCGGTGAGCCAGTGGGGTAGGCGTTCGTCGACGTCGAGGTCTGGGTCGATCCGGGCGAGGTCGCCGAGGCTGTCGGCGAGCTCTTGGCCGGCGTGGTAGAGGGCGCGGGCGAGTTCGCGCGCTTCGTGGAGCTCAGGCGTCACTGCTGGCCTTCCTGGGTGGTGGTGTCGGTGGTGGTTTTTCCGCGTGCGGCGCGGTAGGCGGCGAGGCCTGGGCTGGGGGTGTCGATGGCGGCGGGCGGGGGCGCGATCATGTGCTCGGGTGGTCGGTGCCAGTCGGCGTTGGGGTCGGTGGGTGGGGTGGTGTCGACGATCGCGAGGTGGTTGCCGAGCAGGGCGGCCATGAGTTCGGCTGTGACGGCTTCGGGGGTGGCGCAGCCGTTGCGGCGCAGGATGGTGGTGGTGATGCGGGTGGAGTCGCCGGCGACGTCGCGGGGGCGGGTGGTCATGCTCCCCTCCGCGTGACGGTGTGGTGCGGGCTGGTGCGGTCTAGTTCGATCTGCTCGAGCATGTGGCGGCCGATGTGCTCGGTGTAGGCGGGCGGGATGGCTTCGGCGATCGATCTGGCGTCGTCGGTCCAGTCGATGCCCATGGCCTGCTGCCATTCGGTGACGGTGCCCTTGCCGCCGCCGGCGCCGTAGACGGCGAGGTAGGGGCCGTCTCGGTAGACGCCGTGGCGCCAGCCGCGTACGTAGCCGCGGTGTGGCCTCTCGGCGGGCTGCGGGACGTCGAATCCGTCGATCTCGAACCAGCGGTGGCGGATGACTCCGAGGCCGAACATCTCCCCGCACAAGGTCAGGTCGCGGCGTAGGTGTCGGCCCACGCCGCATTCGATGACGGTGGGGATCTCGGTTCGGTCGCGCACCCATGCGAGGGCTTCGCGTGTGTGGGGGACGAGGTTGACGTGTGAGTCTTTCCAGCCGGGTCGTTTGCGGTTGCCGGCGGTGATGGCGATGCGGTCCTGGCACGGGGGTGAGGCGTGGATCGCGTCGTATTCGGCGCCGTGGAAGTAGGCGGTCTCGATCGCGTCGGCGCGGTGGAAGGTGAAGGGGTAGTCGGGTTGCGGGTGGATGTCCACGCCGATGACGTCGAAGCCGGCGCGGTGGTAGCCGACCGAGGCCGCGCCGACGCCGCAGAACAGGTCGAGCAGGCGGGGGCGGCTCATGTGGGCCTCGCGGCGAGGATGCGGGTGACGTCGCCGGCCAGCCAGTCGGAGGGGCGCCACAGGTAGTACTCGACGCCCGGGGCGGTGCTCAGGCGGCGCCCCCATGCGATCTGCGGGGGTGTCAGCTTGCCGCGCTCGGTTTTGAGTTCGGCCAGGATCAGGCGTCCGTCGAGTGCGCAGGCGAGGTCTGGGAAACCGGGCTGGCTGCGGCGGCTGTCGTGGGTGTGGTAGACGAGGAATCCGAGGGTTTCGGCGGCGCTGATGATGTTGCCCTGGAGGGTGGCTTCGGACATGTCGCGGGCCATGGCGTCGGTGTAGCGCGGCAGGGTGAGCGCGCGGGTGGGGGTGGGCATCAGTCGTCGCCTGCCTCGATGAGCCATGCGTGCCGGATCGGTGCGGGCTCGGGTTCGGCCGGGGTGGCGGCGATGTCGGCGCGGGCCTCGGCGACCGCGGACTCGAGCGGGTTGGGCTTCTCGGCGGCGACGGTGAGCGGCCCGTAGCAGGCGATGGCGTCGCGGATCGACATGAACTCCATGTGGTCGCCGAAGTCGGAGATCATCAGGGGGAACAGGTCACCGGAGCCGATGCGGCGTAGCCATCCCTCGCATGACCACGTCTGCTCGAATCGGTCGGTCAGGACGGCTTTGAGGTCGTAGGGGGTGCCGTCGGGCGCGGTCCATGTGCTCTGGGTGGCGTCGGCGTCGAGGTCTGCGGGTGCGGCGGCGTCTGCGGCGTCGAGCTGACGGCGCAGCTCGGTCAGGCGCTGGCCGTCGAGCTGGACCTGCTCGAGCAGCAGCTGCACGGTGCGCGCGGTCAGGGGCTTGCCCCAGATGGTGTCGATGGGGTGGGTGTCCTCTTGGCGCAGCATCGCGTAGTGGCCGCGGCGTGCTTCGAGGTAGCCGGCCGCTTCCTCGATCGGGGTCTGGTCGGCCATCGTCAGTCGTCCTTCCTCATGGCCGGGCTGCACACGGCGCAGGCGTGGGCGGATTCCGTGGATTCGTGGCACCGGTCGACGCATCGGCGGCAGAACTCGGTCTCGCCCTGGCGGGCGGCGCCGTCGAACCGGGTGTAGGTGGTGTCGAAGGGCGTGTCGCACCGGCCGCACGCGCCGGAGGCGAGCGGGAGCTGGTCGGGGCCGGGCTCGGCCGGGCGGGTGCGTCGGCGCCTGGGCTTGGCGGGGGCGGTGATGGCGTCCTGGAGGGTGCGCGGGAGCTTGTCCCAGCAGCGGTGTCCGAAGCCTCTGGCGCGGGCGAGTTCGCTCCTGAGCGGGTAGCCGCAGCCGCCGCGGCACATCACGCGCTCGGTGGCCGAGTCGGTGGAGGTCATCGGCCGACTCCGGCCATGGAGGCGCGGCGCCGGTCGCTGCCTTCGAGCACGATGCGCTCGCACATCTCGGCGAGCCGGGATGCGGTGCGGTCGCCGAGGCGCTCGGCGAGGTCTTTCGGCGGCACGTTGGTGGTGAAGATCGATGGCAGGCAGTTGACGTATCGGTGGTCTATGAGCCGGTAGGTGGTCTCTTCGGTCCATTCGGTGTGCTTGGTGGCGCCGAGGTCGTCGATCAGCAGCGCGGGCGCGTTGGCGAAGGTGGCGAAGGTGGCCTCGGTGTCGCGTTTGCCGCTGGGCCGCAGGTCTCCGTAGAGGGCGGCGGTGGAGGTGGCGACCCACCGTCCGACGGGCAGGCAGCTTTCGGACATCAGCCGCAGGGCGGCGTATGCGGCGTGGGTCTTTCCGGTTCCGGTCGGCCCGGTGATCAGCAGCGAGGGGGCGTGGGCCGCGTCGGCGAGCACTTGCATGGTCCACTCGTGGATGCCGGTCAGGTTGGTGACGGCGTCGGCGTACCGGGTGGGGACGTTGCGGGTGGCGTGCTCGCGGTTGCGCTTGCGGAACCAGGCGGGTGTGCCTTCCCAGTTGGGGTTGTCGATGTCGCTGGGGTCGCAGGTCAGGCGCTTGGGTAGGAGGGAGCGGATGGTGTTGAGCAGGTCGGGCGGTGTGTCGCCGAAGTCGGGTGTTTCCATCAGATGGCCTCGTGGTAGACGGACGGGTCGGTGGGGTTGCGCCAGGGGGCGTGACTGTTGGGCGAGGCGCGGGGGGCGCCCTCGATGGCGATGCGCAGGGCGTTGGCGCTGACGGCGCGGTTTTCCTTGACTAGGACTGCGAGGCCGTCGGTGATCTGGGCGTCGGTGTAGAGCGGGCCCCCGGCGCCGTTGCGGGCTCGGGCGGCCATGCGCACGACGCCCTGGACGGCGAGGAACGGGGAGAGCGGGACTCGGTCGGTGTAGGTCCGTGTGAGCCTGTTGACGCGTTGCCCCTCGGTTTCGGAGGGGGGTGTTTGGGCGTCGGCGAAGAGGGTCGTCTGGGCGGGCGTCGCGCCGCCGTCAGGCGCAGTCTTTAGATCGTCTAGATCGTTAAGGATCGTTATAAAGGAAGGGGGCTCACTCTGAGCCCCCGCGCGGGCTCGCTCTGAGCCCCCGGTGGGCTCACTCTGAGCCCCCGGACCCGAATCCGCTGGCTCACTCTGAGCCCCCGCCGGTAGCTCACTCTGAGCCCCCGCATTTGACGATTCGGGGGCTCGCTCTGAGCCCCCGCGCGGGAGCGCAAGGCGGTACCTGTTCGACTCGTGGCGAGCCATCCCCTCGGCGCTCGGGCGCTCCACGACCACCCAGCCGTTCGCCTCAAGCAGGCCCATGTGCCGCTTGACGGTCGCCTCGCTGTGGCCGGAGCACTTTGCCAGATCGGCCAGCGACGGCGTGCGGTCCTCGGGCACGACCGCGGTGCGCGCGTCGGCCCGGTCGGAGAGCACGAACATCAGTAGCCGCGAGGGTGCGGGCAGGGTTGATTCCTGGACCGCCCGGTTTACACGCCACTTCAGCCCTTCGGCCGCCACCGCGCTCCCTCTCTAGTCGTCCTGATCATTATAGTTCTTATGACTATAATGGTCTACCGAAACAGGAGGATCGCAGCGCGGACGCGGAGTGACCACTATGGCCATCCGTTACGCTGTGACCATGGCTGGAGAGGCAGGCGCCGACGTGGGTATCGCCGAGCTCAAGGCGAAGCTGTCCGACTTCGTCAACCGGGTCATCTACCGGGGGGAAGTCATCTGGATCACCAAGAACGGCAAGCGCGTCGCCGCACTGGTCCCCGTGGAGGTCGCCGAGCTGGCCGAGCGCGTCGAGGTCGAGCGCGCGGCCGGCCGGGGCGAATAGCGCCGTCATCCGGGCTGTCCGCTAGCGTCGAGCACCCACCGCGCCGCGTCCTCGGACACACCCGGGTCGCCGTAGGAGTGGTCGCGGCAGCCGGGCAGCCACTTGGGCACGTCGGTGGCGACGCTGTGGCTGAAGTACGGCGGCCCGAGGGTGTCGATCTCGTCGGCGCCGCGCGTGCCGGGGTTCATGCACTTGGGCACACGCCGGCCCTGGTAGCCGTCGGCGAGGATTTCCGTGCGGAACCGGCAGGTGCCGCAGCGCCGCCCGCCGGCCTTGCGGTCGTCGGCGGGGGCGGCCTCGGCGTGCAGCTTCAGGCCGGTGATCGGATGGAAACCCTTGGCGAGGGTGTCGGCGCGCCGCAGGGTGCGGCGCCGGTCCGGCGACAGCGCCGGGCCCGGTTCGGCCTGGGCGCCGTCGGGGACCGGGAACAGGGCGTCGGCCATCAGCGGGCCTGCCTTTTGGCTTTGCGCCGGTCGCGCTCGTACGCGTTGTACGCGTCGCGGCACGGCTGGCACGGGCGCTCGCGGCGCTTGTAGTGGCGCTTGTACCCGGTCGGGGTGCCGCAGGGCTGGCGCGGCAGCGGCTTGGGGGCGTAGGTGGCCCGTTCGTGCGCGTTGTAGGCGTCCCGGCATTCCTCGCACGGCTGCTCGCGCAGCCGGTAGTGGCGCCGGTACCCGGCGGGCGTGCCGCACGTCGAGTGCTCGCCGGACTGCTCCTGCTCCGGTCCTGGCTGCTCGTCTGCTGCGACGATGCCGAGCGCCTGAAGCGCAGGGCGCACCAGCGCGGCGGCGCGCTCGAGCTGCCGCCGGTCGCACACGTCGAGGCCGCGACCCGCGATCGCGCACATCACCAGCGCGGCGGCGTGCTCCTGGTCGCCGGTTGTGGGTTCGACCTCGAGGTTCTCGGCCTGGACCCGGCCGGCCTCGTCGTCCAGGACGATGTCGACGGTGGCGGTCATCAGTCCTCCCGGGCCGCGTACGGCGCCGCCCAGGTGCGCTCGCGCTCGCCGGGGGCGGCCAGGTGCAGCTCCATGAAGCGGCGGCGCAGGCCCCGCATCTCCTCGCGCAGGTCGGCGATGACCTGCCGGTAGCCGACGCAGCCGGAGCAGTTGCTGACCGGGTCGGGGCGGGCGGCGAGCTGCTGGCGCAACTGGGCGATCACGGCGGCGTCGGTGAGCGGCATCGGGCCGACGGTGGCGGCGGTCAAGGCCTCGGCGGACACGGCGACCGCCGATTCGACGGGGAACGCGTGCAGAGTGCGGCGCCTGAGTTTGTACATCAGCGTTCTTGCCCTTCGGGTCTGGGCCCGCGGGCCGGTGAGTGCGGCACCGGCCCGCGGGGGTCTGTGGGTGGGCTACTCGGCGGCCGGGACCGGGTCCTTGCCGATGCGCACCATGCGGGTGAACGCCTCGATCGCGGAGTCCTGGAGCTGCTCGACGGTGGGGACAAGGACCTGCTTGGCGGCGTCCCAAGCGGCGTCCCAAGCGGCGTCCCAAGCGGCGGCCCCAGCGGCGGCCCCAGCGGCGTCCCAAGCGGCGGCCCCAGCGGCGGCCCCAGCGGCGGCCCGAGCGGCGG
>Ga0207664_10000654_pt1 | contig 23963 bp, 19 predicted proteins | sample LARL83metaG_FD_184349 | JGI IMG/M metagenome (GOLD analysis project Ga0207664, IMG submission 184349) | Corn, switchgrass and miscanthus rhizosphere microbial communities from Kellogg Biological Station, Michigan, USA - LAR L8-3 metaG... | ecosystem: Host-associated > Plants > Roots >... | reverse complement strand
GTGGACGGCCGGCAGCAACTAGCGCGCAATTCAGCGTCCCCGGAGAGTACGTGTTGCAGGTTGTGGTAGATGACGGCTCCGGCGAGCTGGCAGGTAATTTCGGGTATCACTGCTGTTGGACCAATGTAGAAGTAAAGGTCAGTGTCAAGGGAGGCAGCGATGTTAAAGCGCAGCGCTAGTATTCTGTGCGGTTCACTGATGATGCTATTCGTCGCGCGGGCGGCGGAAAATGGCAAAACAGAAGGCGCGAAACCGGTGACATTCAGCAAGGACGTGGCTCCTATTCTTGAGAAGAGCTGCATGTCTTGCCATCACCCAGGCACGATGACGCCAATGTCTCTGATGACCTATGCGGAAGCCCGCCCCTGGGCGAAGTCGATCAAAGAACGGGTGGTGCGACGCGATATGCCACCCTGGCATCTCGACAAGACAGTAGGGATCCGCGAGTACAAGAATGACCGGTCGCTGAGCGACGACGAGATTGCCACCATCGCGCGCTGGGTGGACAACGGAGCGCCGCAGGGCAATCCGGCGGACATGCCGCCGGCGCCGACCTTTACCTCCGACAAGGCATGGTTCATCGGCACGCCGGATCTGCTGGTGACGACAGACCAGGACTTCGTGATGTATCCCAACGGTCCGGACTGGTGGCTGGATCAGTTCGGCGAGGTGAAGATGACGGAAGATCGCTGGATCAAGGCCATGGAGATCAAGCCCAGCAATCCGAAGATCGTGCATCATGCCGTGGTCTATGCGATCGAGCCGGACGCGCCGGAAGGAACGCCCGAGGGCGGCGTGCAGCTGCACGAGTTCGCGGTCGGGAAATACGGCGACATTTTCGCTGACAACACGGGTCGGTTGCTGAAAAAAGGCACGCGCCTGCGGTTCGATATGCATTATTTCGCGGTCGGTTCGGCCGAGCACAACAAGACCACGATTGCCTTCAAGTTTTATCCCCAGGGCGAGGTGCCGAAGTACCAGGTCCGCTCGATTGCGATCCGGAACGTTCCGAATGACGAACTCGACATTCCGCCCAACAGCGTGGTGCGGACGGATGGCTATTATCGGCTGACGAAGAATGCGCGTATCGATGCGTTTCAGCCGCACATGCATATGCGCGGGCGCGGGATGACCGTGGAAGCGATCAATCTGAACAACACCACCACCATTCTCAGCTCGGTGGACCATTTCAATTTCAACTGGCACATCAACTACATCTATAAGGATGACGTCGCGCCGCTGTTGCCGGCCGGGACGGTGCTGCACATGATCGGCATTCACGACAACACATCGGCGAATCCGCGCAATCCAGATCCGAACATGTGGGCCGGATTCGGGGAGCGGAGCGTCGACGACATGGTGCAGGTCTGGCTCGACATCGTGTACCTGGAAGACGCCGAGTTCAACCGCCTGGTAGCGGAGCGAAACGCAATGAAGGGACCGCGGCTGGCGGCAAAGCTCACCCAATAGGCTGATGCAGCCACCGGAAACTAAAGAATTCCGGCCCACGGTCGATAGCGAGAAGGAGTGATACCTATGAGAGCTACGTGTGTTTTATTTCTGATCTTGACGGCAGGCCTGACGGCTCGCGCGGATTTCAGCTATACCCAGACCACAAAGTCGGCTGGCGGAATGATGGCTGCGGCGGCTCCGATGGTAACGAAGACCTATCTGAAGGGCCAGAAGATGAAGATCGACAGCGGAGATTCGATCATGATCATGGACTTCGATGCACAGACCATGACCCACATCAATACCGCCCAAAAGACCTACACGGTGAGCAAGTTCAGCGACCTGGGGGAGACAGTGGGTAAGTCCGGAATGGACATCAATATCGACCTCAAAGAGACGGGGCAGCGGAAAACGATCAATGGCTTCAATGCCACCGAGATGGTGATGACCATGGAGATGGACAATCCTCAGGCGCGGCAACAAGGCATGAAGATGAAGATGGAGATGGATATCTGGGTCTCCCCGGATGTTCCGGGCGCTGGGGAGCTGCGCACGTTCTACCAACGGAACGCTGGAAAATTTCCCTGGGGAGCGATGATGGGCGGCGGCCGCGGCAACCCAAGCATGCAGAAAGCTATGGCCGATTTGCGGCGCAAGATGGCCGAGGTGAAAGGTGTGCCGGTGCTGCAGGTCATGAAGATGGGAGCGGCCGGCAACGAGGCGCAAATGGCACAGATGCAGAAGGGAATGGAGCAGGCCCGTGCGCAGCTCGAGGAAATGAAGAAACAGGGCAAGCTTTCGCCCCAAATGGAAGAGCAACTCAAGCGAATGACCGGGGCGTCACCGGGTGGCTCGATGTTTGAGACCACCATGGAGTCGAGCAATTTCTCGTCCAGCGCGATACAAGATTCGGTGTTCGCCGTGCCGGCCGGGTACCAGCAGACTGAGCGGAAGTAAGACATTCCCGCGGTCATGAGTAGGTTGGCTGACCGATGTCAGTTGAGACTGGCTCGCCCTAAGCTGATTAGTAGGATGACTCGGGAAGTCTTCACGCTGCTATGCCTGGCCGTGGTTATTCCGGCGGCGGCGCAGACTATCGGAAGTTGTCCGGTCTTTGCGGCCAACAATGTCTGGAATGCACGCATAGACACGCTGCCGGTGCATCCGAAATCGTCGGCCTATGTGAACAGCATCGGGCCCACTAGTACCAGCCACGCTGATTTTGGCTCGGGTCTTTGGCAGGGCGCACCGATCGGAATTCCGTTCGTCACGGTGCCGGGTTCGCAGCCTAAGGTCCCGGTCAGCTTCTTATATGCCAGTGAGAGCGACCCGGGCCCGTATCCAATTCCACCGACCGTGCCCATCGAGGGTGGAAGCTCGAGCACCGGCGATCGGCATATCGAAGTGATCGATCAAACCAACTGTATCCTGTACGAATTGTCCGGTGCATATCTACAACCGAATGGTTCATGGACGGGCGTGGCGGGCGCGGTATTCGATCTCAAGGCGAACAACCTGCGGCCGGCGACCTGGACGTCAGCCGATGCGGCCGGTCTGCCCATTTTTCCGGGTCTGGCGCGCTACGACGAAGTGGCCGCGGGCGTCATCAAACACGCGCTGCGATTTACCGCGCCGCAGACGCAAAAGGCTTTTATATGGCCTGGGCGGCACCAGGCTTCGAGTATCACGGATCCCAATTATCCGCCGATGGGCGTGCGGTTCCGTCTAAAGGCGAGTTTCAACGTTGGGAGCTTTTCGACACAGACGCAGGTGCTGTTGCGTGCGATGCAACAATATGGAATGTTTTTGGCGGACAACGGGACGGCATGGTACGTCGGTGGCGCCCCTGACGAGCGCTGGGACAACAATCAACTGCATGAGTTCGGGCAATTGCATGGTACGGACTTCGAGGCCGTGGATGAATCGTCGCTGATGGTGGATCCGAACTCGGCGGCAGTGAGCGGAGGATCCACGCCCGGAGTTCTGACGTTGAGCCAGACATCGCTGAACTTCGGCTATAGCGGGTCGATGGTGACTAGCACGCAGACCGTCGCGCTGTCGTTCAACGGAGTGAGCGGCGCAAGCTGGACGGCATCGTCTAATCAACCGAACATCACTGTTTCACCGGCAGCGGGGACCGGAAACACGGTGCTACAGATTACCGCGACAGCCGGATCGAACGGTGTCGTGACGGTTACGGCGCCGGGAGTAAATGCCGCCGGGCAGGTGCAAATCTATATTGCGAGCGCGACGCCGGGCAATCCTTACGGAAGCTTTGATACGCCGGCGAATAATACGACTGGAATTGCGGGCGCGATTGCAGTGACAGGCTGGGCGCTCGACAGTATTGAAGTGACGAGCGTCGGAATCTGGCGGGAGCGTGTCGGCAGCGAGCCGGTGGCCTCCAATGGACTGGTCTACGTTGGCGATGCTACGTTCGTGCCGGGAGTGCGGTCCGACGTCCAGGCATCGTTTCCGAACGCCCCGCTGAATAATCGCGCCGGCTGGGGCTACATGCTACTGACTAACTTCCTGCCCAATAGTAGCGGTGGAGCGGCCTTAGGCAATGGGACCTACAGCCTGCATGCCGTCGCCGTGAATAAATCGGGCAACACGTTCGATCTGGGAACCCGCACCATCACCGCAGACAACGCGCATGCCTCCAAGCCATTCGGCACCATCGACACGCCTGCACAAGGCGGCATCATATCCGGAAGCGCGTACATCAACTTTGGCTGGGCTCTAACGCAGAGCGGCTACAACATTCCAGTGGACGGATCGACGATCACGGTTATGGTGGATGGAGTGGCCGTGGGACATCCCACCTACAATCGATATCGCAGCGACATCGCGACGGTCTTCCCAGGCTTGGCGAACAGCAATGGAGCGGTGGGATTCTTCTCTCTGGACACGACCAAGCTGGCGAACGGACTACATACCATCAGCTGGGTAGTATCTGACAACCAGGGCCGCAACGATGGCATCGGCAGCCGTTATTTCACAGTGGAGAATTAGCGCTCGGCGAGAGCCCTTTCTCCTACTGCTTGTGAAACACCAGCACGTCCGCCTTGTCATTCCGTGGAACGATAGAACTCAACTCAACCGTGAGAGTCTTGCTGTCATCGGATAACTTCATCCGGTAGCGGTTGACGTGATCGCCCCTGGTCTCCATTTCCACCAGCATCGGGCCGTTGTACCAAAAAGAGGCTTTCGCCTTTTCTCCGGTCAGGTTGCAATCCTTTCCATCGGTGGAACACTTCAGCTCGGTCTTCTTGGTGTTACCACTTTCGGTTTCGGTGAAGTGAATGGTGTTGTCGCCTTCTTCGATCACCCAAGTCGCATTCGCTAATTTGGTACTGTACTGCTCACTCTTAGAGGCATCGAAATGCCATGTGCCCGCAAGATTGGGATGGTCTTGCGCCGCGCCAGGGAAGGCGAAAAGAGCAAGAGCCAAACACGCTACCGATGTTGCCACGTTACGCATAGAAGATACTCCATTCCAAAACAGAAGCCTGTAGCGCATGCTAGCATGAATCGGATAATCCAGGCGCTATGAAGCTCACCGACAAATTCACGCTCGAACGAGGGCGGGTGTACCTGACCGGCATCCAGGCTCTGGTGAGGCTGCCGATCGATCAGATGCGCCGCGATCAGAGGGCGGGACTCAATACCGGAACATTCATATCAGGCTACGAAGGGTCGCCACTGGGTGGTTACGACATGGCGCTGGCGCGGGCCGGCAAGCTGCTTTCCGAGCACAAAATCCACTTTCGGCCGGCCGTGAATGAGGACCTGGCGGCAACGGCCGTTATGGGCAGCCAGATTTATGAAGTGATCGGCAAGAACAAGGTGGAGGGCGTGGTCGGGATCTGGTACGGAAAAGGCCCGGGTGTCGATCGGAGCGGCGATATTTTTCGCCACGCCAACCTGGCCGGCACCGGAAAGAATTGCGCGGCGTTGGTGCTGTGCGGCGACGATCCGATTTCGAAAAGCTCCACCATCCCGAACCAAAGCGAGTTCAGTTTGTTCAACGTAGGCATCCCCTTCCTGTATCCAGGAAACACGCAGGAGGTGATCGACTACGGTTTGATGGCGATTTCCCTGTCGCGCTTCTCGGGAGCGTGGGTGGGGATGAAGATGGTGACGGACGTTTGCGACGGCGGTGGCACGGTAGATGTCGATCCTGATCGACCCGCCATCCGCTGGCCGGAAGGTTATCAGAAGTATACTGATCCGCGGCTGGTTCCACCGATCACATTGGCGCTGGAGCACGAGGTCAATAATCGGCGGATGGAAGCGGCGCGCCAGTTCGCGCGATTGAACGGCGTAAACCGGCATAACGGATCGAATGCCCGCATTGGTGTGCTCAGCACCGGGAAATCGTATTACGACCTGATGCAGGCACTGCGCGACCTGGGTGTGCACGACGGTGTTCGCATCGGAAAAGTGGGGATGCCGTTCCCGCTCGAGCCCGAGTTCGTGAAAGATTTCGCCCGCGATCTGGAAACCGTGATTGTGGTGGAAGAGAAGCGCAGCTTCCTGGAGATGCAGCTTCGCGAGATTCTCTACGATCTTCCGGCGCGTCCGGCGGTGTACGGCAAATCGCACTTCGCTTCGACTGGTGAGCTCGATCCCGACAGGATGGCCAAGGTGTTGTGCGAAGTGCTGAAGCTGGCTCCGCGCGCGGTATCGGCGCCGAGTCCTATGACTCTCGCAGCGCCAAAGTCGATCGGCTCACGGCCGGCGGCTTTCTGTTCCGGGTGCCCGCACAATCGCTCCACGCTGCTGCTGGATGGACAGATCGCGGGCGGCGGCATCGGCTGCCACACCATGGCGATGCGGCTCAACGATCCCAATCGCAACATTTCGTTTCTAACGCACATGGGTGGCGAAGGCGCGCCTTGGATCGGAATGACGCCGTTCGTCGACCATACGCATATTTTCCAGAACATCGGCGACGGGACGCTGTTTCACTCCGGATACCTGGCGATCGAGGCCTGCGTCGCGGCCAAGGTCAACATCACTTATAAGATCCTGTACAACGGCCACGTTTCGATGACAGGCGGCCAGATCGCAGTGGGCGCGCTGTCGATTCCCGACCTGACGCGCAAGCTCGCGGCGGAAGGCGTGAGGAAGACCGTGGTGCTGGCCGAGGATGTCGAGAAATATGGCGACGCAGGTGATCTGGCTTCAAACGCCGAACTGCGCTCGCGCGAGGAACTTCCGCGGACGCTGCGTGAGATGGAACAGATCCCAGGCGTCAGCGTGATCATCTATGACCAGGAGTGCGCGGCCGAAAAGCGCCGCAAGCGATCACGCGGGCTGCTGGCCGAGCCAGTCATGCGGTTGGTGATCAACGAGGAAGTTTGTGAAGGCTGCGGCGATTGCGTCAAGCAAGCCAACTGCATGAGCCTGACGCCGGTGATGACGGAACTCGGCCAGAAGATCCGGATTCATCAGTCGTCGTGCAACAAGGATTATTCCTGCGCGCTGGGCGATTGCCCGTCATTCGTGTCGGTTGAAATCAAGCCGGGAACGGGTCTGAAAAAGAAGACGCTTCCCAAGTTGCCACCGGCGGAAGTCCCGATGCCGCGCCAGATGGTGAAGGCGGGCGAGGGTTACCGCATCATCGGACCCGGAATCGGTGGCACGGGCGTAGTGACGATTAATGCATTGCTCGCGACCGCGGCCTGGATCGACGGCTTGTGCGTCGCGACACTCGATCAGACCGGGACGGCACAGAAGGGCGGCGCGGTCGTATCGCATTTGCTGCTCAGCGAGCGGCCCATCGAAGCGCCTGCCAAAGTGAATGCCGCTAATGCGGACTTGATTCTCGGCTTCGACCTGCTCGGCGTGGCGCATCACAATAATCTGAGCACTGCTCGTGCGGAACACACCGTCGCGGTGGTCAACACCGATGTGGTTCCAACCATCGACACCATTCGCAACCGATCGCCATTTGGCGGGCCGGAGAAGATGATCGATCTGGTGAATTCGGTAACCAATCGAGGGCGCAACATCTTCGTCGACGCTAACCGGATGGCGGAAGCGCTGTTCGGCAGCCACATGGCCGTGAACATTTTCCTCACAGGCGTCGCTTATCAGGGTGGATTGATCCCCATCTCACTCGAAGCTATGGAGAAGGCTATCGAACTGAATGGCGTGGACATCGAACGAAATATGCAGGCGTTTTCCTGGGGCCGCAAGTATTATGAGGACGCGGCGTGGGTGGAGAGCTTCCTCGCTTCTGAGACTCAAGCCAAGCCGTCGCTCGATCGGGCGGCAGAACTGAGGGAGTATCAGAACGCAGCTTACGCCCAATCATACGTCGATTTTATCGATAAGATCGGCGAACCTGCGCTGCGCGAGTTGGTGGCCAAGTATCTATACAAGCTGATGGCGTACAAAGACGAGTACGAAGTGGCTCGTCTGTTGACCAAGCCAGAGTTTGAACGCCAGGCGCTGGGCATGTGGGCTTCGCCCGAATCCATATCGTACAATCTGCATCCGCCGCTGCTGCGAAACTTTGGTGTCCACAAGAAAATGAAGCTGGGCTCATGGTTCCGCACGCCTCTGCTGTTCTTGAAGCGTCTGAAAGGACTGCGAGGAACACCCCTGGACATTTTTGGCTATGCGGCGCACCGGCGGCTGGAACGCTCGATGATTCAGTGGTACCGCGAACTGATGGAGCAAGTGATTGCTAATCTGACGCCCGACAGTCTGCCGCTGGCGCTGGAGATCGCTGCATTGCCCGATCAGATCCGCGGGTATGAGAAAATAAAAGAACAGAATATCGCGAAGGTGAAGCAGGCGGCCGCCGAAAAGCTGGAAGCACTCAGGGCCGGTCTGCAAGCCGGTGTCAACGCGATACGCTGAGCCCGCGCCACGATCCCCTCAATATTCTTATGTCTTTTTCTAAGCAAAGTGTCCTCTATCTATTTACGATAGCGACTGCTGCCTTCGGGCAGACCGCGCACAATCGTTATGCACTCATCCTGGAAGATCCCCCGGTCTCAGAACGCTTTGCGACACGCGCGGCCACCGAATCAAGCGCCGGCAAGAGCTACCGTCAGCAGATCGAAGCCAAACAGCAGCTCCTTCGGGCGGAACTGAAGTCGCGAAACATTCCAGTCACAGGCTCGGTGAGCATGCTCACCAACGCCATCTTCGTCACGGCGCCAAAGGAACGAGTGGACGAGCTCAAGAGCTTGCCAGGCGTCAAAGGTGTGGTCCCGCTGCGCCGCTATCATCTCAATCTCAATCGAGCGAATCAGTTGCTCAACGCTCCGGCCGCTTGGAACGCGCTGGGAGGAATGCAGAACGCGGGCGCGGGGATGAAGATCGCGATCATCGACACCGGAATCGATCAGGCGCATCCGGCATTTCAGGACAGTTCGCTCCCTATGCCGGCTGGCTATCCGATGTGCAGCGTATCCGACTGCGCATCGTTCACCAACAACAAAGTTATAGTGGCGCGCAGCTATGTTCGCCAATTAGCCGCCGGGAGCGATCCGAACAATCCAGCGGCCGATTCCCGTCCCGACGATTATTCTCCGCGCGATCGCTCTGGCCATGGCACGGCAACGGCTTCTTGCGCAGCGGCAGCATCAACCATAGCGGTAGCTGGCTTCGCCATTAGCGGTATGGCGCCCAAGGCGTACTTGGGCAACTACAAGATCTTCGGCTCTCCCGAGGTCAATGACGGCGCCACCGACGACGTAATCATCATGGCCCTGGAAGACGCGCTGAACGATCACATGGACGTCGCATCGCTATCGTTAGGGAGTCCTGCTCTCACGGGTCCGCTGGATACTGGCGCGGCTTGTGGGAATGCCACCGGAGTGCCTTGCGACCTGATTCCACCAGTTGTCGAAAGCGCTATGAAAGCCGGCATGGTGGTGGTTATATCCGCCGGAAATGAAGGTGACACGGGCTTCATCACGCCAACGTTCAGCACCATCAGCAGTCCTGGCGATTCGCCCTCCGCGATCGCGGTAGGAGCCACCACAAACTCGCACTTCATGTCGGAAGGCGTGGAGGTGCCTGGGCCCGGCGTGCCCTCGAATCTACAACTCATGGTAGGCAAGTTCGGAAACGGGGGCAGTCCCATCGGCGCCGTCGCAGCTCCTCTTGTGGACATCACGACGCTAGGCGACAACGGCCTGGCTTGCAGCGCGTTACCCACCGGGTCGCTAAACAGTGCATTCGCCCTGATAGAACGCGGCACTTGCAACTTCTCAGTGAAAGCGATCAACGCTCAAAACGCCGGGGCGACCGGTGTCATTTTCTATATGGCCGATCAAACTCCGCTGGTTACGTTCGACCAGGGGTCGGCATCCATTCCCACCATCATCATTTCCAACAGCAATGGGGTGGCGCTGAAGTCGTTTATCGGTTCCAATCCAGGGCATACCGTGTACATCGATGGCGCGGCGTTCGAACAGACCACCACCGCTTTCGACCAGCTAACCAGCTTCTCTTCGCTAGGTCCAACGACAGGCGACAATGCTCTCAAGCCGGATCTGGTAGCTGTCGGCCTGGACGTCTACATGGCATTCGAAAGCTACGACTCGCTGGGCGACCTCTACAGCGCGAATCATTACGGCTCTGCGGCCGGAACCAGCTTTTCCACTCCTTTGGTGGCCGGCGCGGCTGCGCTGGTGAAACAGGCTCATCCGGGTTTCACTGCCGCGCAAATCAAATCGGCGCTGGTTAACACGGCCTCTCAAGCGGTCACCAGCGACAATTCAGGGAACAAGCTGAGCATCCCGGCCGTGGGAGGCGGGAAGTTGGATGCAGGCACGGCCATCCAGACGACCATCTCAGCAAATCCCGCGTCGGTTTCGTTTGGAACGGTGACCACCATCCCCGCCAGCAAATCGATTCTGGTTACAAACGCCGGCGCCAACCCGGTGAATTTATCGCTGGCGATCGCGCCCATCCGTTCGGCGACCGGTTCCGTTTTGACCCTCGACAAGCAAACCCTCACTCTGACGGGTGGCGCTTCCGACACCGTGAACTTGCTCATAAGCGGCTTAGCGCCTCAGCTGGGTTCTTACTATGGTGCGATCACGATTCAAGGGTCAGGCCCAACTCTGCGGATTCCGTATCTATTCCTGGCGGGCAGCGGGGTGGCCAACAATCTCATCCCACTCAGTGGCGACGGCTTCGATGGAACCGTCGGGCAACAAATTCCGGACGGCGTCATTGCCATTAAGCTGATCGATTCTGCCGGCGTACCGGTGTCCAGTGCACCAGTGACGTTCACATCGAATGGCGCCGGTACTCTGCAAAATGCCGATTCGAAGACGAACAAGTACGGCATCGCTCAAGCTGTTGCGATCTTGGGATCGCAGCCCGGAAATTACGACTTCACCGCGAGTTCCGGCGGGTATTCGTGGGACTTCACCGGGTCCGCTCGACTGATGCCCACCATCGCGGACGGCGGGGTGGTGAACGCTGCCAGCTTTGAAGCCGGTAAACCGGTGGCGCCGGGATCTTACATCACAATTTTCGGCAGCGCGCTGAGCGATTCCACCGAATCCGCCACTACACCGATTCTTCCGTTGGCGATTGATTTCGCGATTGTGAGTTTCGATGTGCCCTCGGCCAATATCAGCGCGCCGGGTCATATGGTTTTCGTCTCTCCGAGCCAGGTGAATCTTCAGGTGCCATGGGAGCTACAAGGCCAGAGTTCGGCGCAGGTGAAGGTGACCATCGATTTTTCCTATGGCAACGTGATCACGGTGCCACTCTCCGACTACGCGCCGGCATTCTTCGAGATCGGCGGCGGGAACATTGCCGCACGCGATCTCAGCAACAACGTGATCGGCGCGAGCAATCCGGCGAAACAAGGATCGACTGTCCAGTTTTATTTGAATGGACTGGGTCCGGTAGATCACCAGCCGGCCAGCGGCGACCCGGCGCCATCGTCTCCTTTAGCGACGTGCCAGTCGGCGCCAGCGGTAAGCATTGGGGGCAAGACGGCCGCCAGTTCCTTCTGCGGTTTGGCGCCGGGATTTCCAGGGCTTTACCAAATCAACGCGGCCGTACCAACTGGCCTAACGCCGGGCTCCCAGCCGATCACAGTCTCCATTGGCGGGCAGACGTCGAAGACGTCGAATATTGTCGTGCAGTAAGAGCTACTGCAGCGTGTTGAAGCCGATCACGAACGCGTCCGGATCGCCGGGGTTGGTGCCCTTCCCTGCCCCGCCCAGCGCATTGAATATCGGACCGCTGGTAAAGCCGGTTAGATAGATATTGTTGTTGGCGTCGAAATCGATTCCGTAAGCGATTTGCAGTCCGTCGCTACCGAGATAGGAGAAGTAACTGATCCCCGCAGCACCTGCATTCGACGGATTGAGCTTGAGCGCGAAGGCGTCCATGGTGTTGTCGTAGGCGGCTTGTAGCGCATTCACGCTGGCAGGCAGGCCGGAGGACATGGTGAAGCCGGCCAGGTAGAGATTCCCGCTCGCGTCAATCTTGAGATCGAACGGGACGTCGGCGTTGCCTCCGCCGAAATAAGTGGAATAGACTAACTCGGCCGAGCGGCTGGTGGAATTGGCCGGGTTCAAGATTGTGACGAAGACATCGGTGTTGCCGCCGTATTGCGGCTGCGCTGCATCGGCTGTGACGGGGAAATTCCGTGACCCCGTATAACCACTGACAATCACGCGGCCGTTAGCGTCCAAGACAACATTGCGAGCTTCTTCCAGATCGTTGCCGCCCAGAAAAGTCGAGTAAGCCAGACCGCCCCCTGCGGGCTTGATCTCGGCGACGAAAGCATCGCCGCCGGAGCTGTAGCTGGGCTGAAAGCTGGCGCCCGCCATCGGAAAGTCATAGGAGTAAGTGCCGCCGACAACCCACACGGAGCCGTCCGGTGCGGCCGCGATGCCCCGTCCGGTATCCCACCAGGTGCCACCCAGATAGCTGGAGTAGATCCGTGAGCCGGAACCCGATTGTGTCGGATCGATGCCGGCCACAAACGCATCCTGGCTTCCGCCCGAAGCTGTCTGGAAGCCGTTCGTGATTGGGAAATCGGTGGACTGTGTTCCGCCCGTCACCCACATCCTTCCCTGAGAATCGACGGCAATCGCGTTTCCACTTTCGTTGCCGGTCCCGCCCAAGTACGTGGAATAGATTGGAGTCTCGAACAAGTCGAGCTTCATGGCGAAGGCGTCGGTAGAACCGCTCAAGCTGGTTTGCGCGCCATTGGCCGTTGGAAAATTGGAAGAGCCAGTCGTGCCCGTCAAATAGACGAAGCCGTTCGGATCAACCACCATTCCGCCAAATGAGTCATTACCGCTGCCGCCAAAGAAACCAGCGTAGACAACCTGCGAGTTCCTGGGGTCGATCTTGGCGAGGAAGAGATCCTCACCGCCGGGCGGAGTGTTTCCGGAGGCAGGGCCGGCTGTCGGAAAATCGCTCGAGTATGTGGTGCCGGCGACGTACAGATAGCCATTCGCGTCGTGACCGATAGCATAGCCGATGTCTTGCGAAGACCCGCCAATATATTGCGACAGAGTTAACGCCGGATCGATCACCAGTTCGCGCGCGCGGTCAAAACGGCCCAGAGCGAATCCGTAGGTTCCATCGGCGTTCTTGCGGAATCGGCTGTCGACCGCGACCCTCTCGCCGTTAGCTGCGATCTGATAAGAGACCGGACGCTTCAGGATAAATCCTGCATCCAGGTTGCCGTCGCGATCCAGGCGTGCCTGGCCGCCTTGAAACGAAAGCCGAATCTGACGCGTGTCCGCGCCCGGTTTGACCACGAGGTCATATTCCAACTCGCCTGCATTGCCGTAGTAAACCAGATCAATACCGCGGTAGAGTCCCCGTGCCTGAAGGCGCCCGAAGTTCGGAACCGCGCGCCGCCACTTGGAAGGATCGTTGCCGATGAAAATGCCGGTTGTGGAACGCAGCTTTTCGATGCCTTCCAGCCGTGTATGGCGATCGGCGCCGGCGAATTCGAAGCGTAGGGTCTTCGCACCGGCCTGAACACGCCCCCCCCTGCCCTCGAAAACGAACTGCGAACGGAGACCACGCGCCAGGAACTCATTCGAGTTCACGTCTGGTCCGGGCTCAAAGCGGAGCGGAGAAGTCGAAAGCAGCCGAGCGGCGTCCTGAGCAGGGGCGGCGAAGATCGCGATGCAGGTCAGAGACGCGAAGGGAAGAAGAAAGCTTATTTTCATTTTGAAGCGAATGATGGGTACGACGTGCCAAGTGCCACTTAGGTTTACGAAAAAATGTCCGTAAACTCGACGGTACCATACTCGGCTTGCGGTAACGATAGGGAGGTTGAGGGCGTCTCTGCAAGAAGATGCAAAGAAAAGCCGTTCAACAACTTACTATTCTGGGAGCTGCGTGCGCGGTCGCGCTATTCGCAGCAGATTCCTGGAAAACGAAGGATTCCACGCAGTGGAGCAGCGAGGAAGTCACTAAAGTCCTTACCGATTCGCCTTGGGCGAAAGAGAAGACGGTGGCCCCCGAAGGGATGGGGCAACAACAAAGGGGCGGAAATCGGCGCGGCGGCATGGGAGGCGGCGGTGGCATGGGAGGCGGTGGGATCGGTTTTCCTGGCGGCGGTTATCCGCGTGGCGGAGGCGGTTATCCCGGCGGTGGTGGCGGTTATCCCGGCGGTGGTGGCGGTTATCCCGGCGGTGGAGGTTATCCGGGTGGTGGGGGATATCCGACAAATGGCGGAGGCCAAGGGCGATATCCCGACGATGATCCTCGCGGCGCTGGCGGTGCGCGTTCGATGAATGTCACGGTTCGGTGGCAAAGCGCTGTGCCGGTTCAGCAGGCCCTGCTGCGTCAGGGTAGCCTTTCCGCCGATGAAGGCAAGGCCCTCGCGGACGCCAGCCAAAAGGATTACATCATTACGGTGGTTGGTTTTCGAACGGCGAGCCGGCGCAGCCGGAGCAGTGGTACCGATTCCTCCGATTCCAGCGACCAGGATCGCGATCGCGACACCAAGAGCAGCAACGACGAATTGCGCTCCCGTTATCTGGATGCCGCTCGACTCGTTCCTCGCGGCAAGAGCCCGATTTACGCCGAAGACGTCCAATTCGAGGGGCCGAACGGAGCCAGTGAGATCCGCTTCTTATTCCCAAAGACGAAGGCGATTTCCGCTGACGATAAAGAGGTCGTCTTTGAATTCGAATCGCAGGGAGTCAAGTTGGAGCACAAGTTTCGCTTAAGCGATATGAACTATCAAGGCAAGCTGGCTCTGTAACCCCCGCTGAACTCTCACAGCATTGCGGCTGGCTTACAATCGAGTCATATGCTACTGGTGCGAACCGTAGGCCTTGCGTTGATGGTCGCCGCGGCCGCGGCAGCGCAGAGACAGCCTTTCGATGTACAGGCGCTCCTGAAGATCGCAAGAATCGGCGAACCGCAGCTTTCTCCCGACGGCAAGACGGTCGCATTCACGGTCCAAAGTGTCGATCTCGGGCAAAATACCAAGCCCAAGCAAGTTTATGTGGTGCCTACAGCAGGTGGCGCGCCGCAACCGATCACCACTGATGGCACCGACAACGAGCGGCCGCGGTGGTCGCCCGATTCCAAGCGCATCGCGTTCATCTCGAATCGCAGCGGCTCCGCGCAAGTGTGGATCATGAACGCGGACGGATCGCAACCGAAGCAAGTAACTAATCTCTCTACCGAAGCGGGCGGCGTGCTGTGGTCGCCGGACGGCAACAAGCTCGTATTTACGAGCGATGTGTATCCCGATTGTCCCGATGATGCTTGCGCTAAGAACCGCCTGGAAGCGGAAAAGGACAACAAGGTTAAGGCCCGGACGTATACCACTCTGCTCTTCCGTCATTGGACCGAGTGGCAGACCAAGCGCCGCTCGCACCTGCTGGTGGCGAATGTCGACGGCACGGCGGTGAAAGACCTGACGCCGGGAGATCGGGACGTCCCTCCATTTTCGATGGGAGGCCCGGACGATTATGCCATCTCCCCGGATTCGAAGGAAGTCAGCTACGCCATGAACGCCGATCCGGTGCCGGCCACCAGCACTAACACGGATCTGTTCGTGGTTTCCATCGATGGCGGAGAGTCGAAGAAGATTACGGTGAATCCGGGGGCCGACGAGAGTCCTCAGTATTCTCCCGATGGTAAATGGCTGAGCTATCGTAGCCAGCAACGGCCGGGATACGAGAGTGACCGTTGGCGGCTGATCGTGCTGGAGCGGTCGACCGGCAAAGTGAATGCGGTCACCGATACGCTGGATCGGCCGGTGCAAAGTTTTGCCTGGTCGCCGGATTCAGCCATGCTGTTCTTCACGGTGTTGGATCGCGGCCGGCAGAGCATCGAGATGATTCCGGCGGGTGGTGGGGCCAGCCGGGTGATCGTGAGCGGCGCCAGCACTCTGGATGACATGCAATTGACGTCCGACGGCAAGACCATGATTTACACCGGAGAAAGCGGTTCCGCGCCCAGTGAGATTTTCCGCGCCGCATCCACTGGCGGGGCGCCGGTGGCGCTTACTCATCTCAATGATGCTTTGCTGGCGCAATATGAGCTGACTTCGCTGGACGAGTTCTGGGTGGAGGGCGCCGAGAAGGCACGCGTCCAGAGCTTTGTCGTCAAGCCGCCCCGTTTTCAACCGAATCAAAAGTACCCGGTTCTGTTTTTGATCCACGGCGGTCCTGAAGGCGATTGGGGCGAGAGTTGGACCTACCGTTGGAACGCTCAGGTATTCGCATCCGCAGGATACCTGGTCGTGATGCCAAACCCCAGGGGATCTTACGGATACGGTCAGAAATTCACCGAAGACATTAAGGACGATTGGGGCGGAAAAGTGTATGACGATATCATGGCTGTGGTGGACCACGTGGCGGCTCTGCCCTATGCCGATCCGGACCGGATGGCGGCTGCGGGCGGTTCCTATGGCGGCTACATGATCGACTGGATGCTGGGCCATACGCAGCGCTTTAAGGCCTTCGTCTCGCATGACGGCGTGTTCGATCTGCGCAGTATGTTCGGTGGAACCGAGGAGCTATGGTTTCCGCTGTGGGAGTTTAACGGGGCGCCTTGGGACAATCCGGAATCGTACGCGAAATGGTCGCCCAGTTATTTCGTAAAGGACTTCCACACGCCGACCCTAGTGATCCACGGCGAGCAGGATTTTCGTGTGCCTTTCTCGCAGGGCCTGCAGCTCTTCACGGCTTTGCAGCTCCAGAAGGTACCTTCCAAGCTGCTGGAGTTCCCCGACGAAGGGCATTGGGTACTGAAGCCGCAGAACAGCGTGCTATGGTACAACTCCTTTCTCGATTGGATCGGTGAGTGGACCAAGAAGACCACGGCGCCGGCGGCCGATGCGGTTCGCTAAGACCAACTCACTTTCGCAAAACACTTAGCTTCACGCGCCGCTTCCCGAACCGCTTCGCTTCCAACCGAGAAGGCATGTAGATGTCGACGTGCCTGCCTACAATGCGTGGTCCGGTGTCCTCTACAACGTACACCCCCGAATAGCGCCCGGCTCCGGTGATGCGAACCCGCGTACCGGCCGGTAAGATTGCCGGATCGGCGGCGAGAGTCCCACGCGAAGTAACGCCCCCGGTCGCGGTTGTTCCACTCACCGAATAGGCTGTCGCCACGAAGGTGAAAGGCACTCGGGCCGAAAGTGTGGCACCCGCGATAAGGCCAAAGACGACGAGTTTGACCATTCTGAAATCGTGACTACCGCGACGAGGTCGCCTTGTTGTGATGAACCTCCAGTTCGTTCACGACTTGCGACACATTCGGCACGCGCGCTGCCACGCTTCCCGCCTGCGACCGGGCGGCCTGCGAATCGACGTTGCCTTTTAATGTCACGACGCCGTTGTTGACTGAATATTTTACGTCCTTGTTCAGTCGATTCTGGACCAGCGCGGCGTCTAGATTCTTGTCGATGGCCTTGTCGATATCACTGTTTACGGTTTTCGCAGCGCTCTCGTTGGTCGGCGGTACAACCGCGATTTCGTTCGCCACAACCTCGCTTGCAGCCTGTGCCTTAGCAATGGATTCGGCTCGCAGCTTCTCCGCTTCGGAAGGCACCGTGCCTTTTAAAGTCACCACCCCTTTGTCCCGATCCTGCTTTACGCTGACATCTTTGAAGCCGGCGTTATCGAGCGATGTGTGGATGCTATCTGCAATATCGGGCGCCTTGGTTCGTTGGCTCCCGCAACCACCAATCGTCAACCCCGCGCCTAGTAGCAATGCTCCCGCGATAAGTTTCATATATCCCCCTGTATTGTTGCCGAGCAAGTGCGTTGCCACAGTGATTTGGTTGTCACCGTGAGGAGAGAGCAGTGTTGTTAGAGCGGGACGGCGCTTTGCTACAGTGGCAGCGATGTCTCAACCTCGATTGATGGCGACGGCCCGGCTGTTCTTCCGCGTCGGCAGCACGGTATTTGGCGGAGGCGATCCGACCATCGCGATCTTGCAGCGCGAGTTTTACCGGCGTGGATGGCTGACCCCGGATCAGTTCGCGATTGCGTTTGGTTTGGCGCGCCTGACGCCGGGCACTAACGTCGTGGCGTTTTGTGCCGCAGCTGGATGGTATCTGATGGGTGCATTGGGCGCCATTATTGCCGTGCTAGGCCTCACGATTCCATCGTCCATTCTGGTGATCTGGTTAATCCGCGCCTGGGAATTGGGCGCGGATTATCCGCTGGCGCGAGCGGTAATTGGCGCCACGGTCGCGGCAGCCGTGGGAACGATGATCGGAGCCGCTGCCATGCTGGTGCGGCAGCAATGTTCGAAACGAAGCTGGCTGTCACCAATCCTGATCGCCGGCGCTGCGTTCCTTCTGTTTCGCGTGGCTGGGTTGTCACCGCTACAGGTCATTGCGATCGCGGCGGTGACGGGTTTCTTCTGGGTGCGGGAGTGAACGTCGTTGTTCTTTATCTTCTTCTGCTCAAGGCGACGCTGACGTCCTTCAGCGGCCTGGCATCACTTCCGATGATCCGGGGCGATTTCGTAGTGCATTATCACCTGCTAACTGACCGGCAACTCAACACTGCCGTCGCAGCGGGCCGGCTGGGCCCGGGACCATTAGGCATTTACGTGGTGAGCGTGGGATATATGGTAGCTGGCATTCCGGGCGCATGCGCCGGCTGGCTGGCGATGATCACACCCGCGTTTCTCATCATTCCGATGCTGCTTTTTCTGGGCAAGCGCACCGAGCATCGCCGGGTAAAATCGGTCACGCGCACCGTGCTGCTGGCGGGCGCCGGACTCATGGCCGCAGCAGCCGCTCCACTTGCAAGAGACGCGATTACCGGGCCGGTGACGCTCTCAATTGTGATAACCAGCTTCGTGCTGATCGCAGTAACGCGCATCGATACGCTGTGGATCATGCTGGGCGCAGCGATCGCCGGGTTTTTGTCATTCCAACTTTGATATACTCAGCCCAGACCCCCGATTTTTCTTATGTCAGACTTTCGCTTAGGGGATATTATCGACGATCACTGCATAAAGTGCCGCAGGATCACGAACCATGCCATCGTCTCTCTAGTTGAAGGAGCGCCCGCCAAAGTTCGCTGCCGCACCTGCTATCACGATCATGACTATCGTCACGAGCAGGCGCCCCCCTCCAAAAAAGATCTGAAGAAGCAAGAGCTCTTCAAGGAAGTATTGTCGTCCGTGAATTCCACTCCAGCCGTTGTCGAAGAAAGTCCTGCTCCCGAGCCCGCGCCAGCCGTCGAGAAGAAAACTAAAGCACGCACGAAAAAGGCGTGAGCAATTCCTGGGACGCGGAGCAATACGAAGGCAAACACTCCTTTGTCTGGCGCCTCGGCGCAGGCGTAGTCGAGTTACTGGCGCCACAACCTAGTGAACGAATTCTCGACTTGGGTTGCGGCACTGGACAACTCACCGCGGAGATTGCAAAGAAATGCGCACACGCGGTGGGCCTGGACAACTCGGCCAACATGATCGGTCAGGCGCGGCAGAATTATCCGGGACTCACGTTCGTGCTCGGTGATGCAGTCAGCTTCCACTTCGAGGAGCCGTTCGACGCCGTCTTCTCCAATGCCGTGCTGCACTGGGTCAAGAATGCCGATACAGCGGCGGATTCGATCGCGCGGGCCCTGCGGCGTGGTGGACGGTTTGTGGCGGAGTTCGGCGGCCACGGCAACACCCGATCCATCCTGGACGCATTGCGCGCGGTCCTGGGAACTGAAGCTGATGCGCGGTGCCCCTGGTATTACCCGAGCATCGGCGAGTACGCCTCGGTACTGGAGCGGCACGGACTCGAGGTGCGTCAGGCCGAGCTGTTCGATCGGTTTACACCCTTGGAAGGCGAAACGGGAATGGAGGACTGGCTGCGGATGTTTTGCGGCAGTTTTTTCAAAGGCATGTCCGCCGACGAGGTCACCGCTAAGACGAGGGAGCTTGTGGGGTTGCTGCGGCCGGAGCGCTATAGCGATGGACTCTGGTCGGTAGACTACCGGCGACTGCGAGTCCTAGCGGTCAAGACTTAGCCCTTCCGCAGTTCATCTTTCAGATCGTTGAGCAACTGATCGCGGTCACCCACGGACAGGTCGCGTTCCAAGCGCCGCAGCGCCACGCCGACAATGTCGCGGTGATGGAGCTTGGCGCCGACACCTTCGGTGTTGCTCAACCGCAGCCACAAATCGTGCAGCCGGTCGACGTCTTCAGGCCACAGGCGCGGCGGATGCGGTCCCAGGTTCACGTAGATGGACGGACGATCCGGACTGATGACTTCCAGCGAGAACGCGTGCCGCGGTTCGGGCAGACTCTCCCATGCCAGGCCGATCCGGCGCGCCAGTTCCTCAGACGGCATTCGCGCAGAAACCCCCGTGACCAGCCGCGAGGCCTTGAGTTTCGCGGCCGACTGGACCATCGCGTCGAAGGGGTTGACGGCCGGAACTTCCAGAAGCTCCACTGGCTTGCCTTCCTTCTCGGCGATCTCGACGACGTGACTGAAGAGTTCTCTCTCGTAGTCGCTGAACATCTGCTCGTCAGAGAGATCATATTCGCCCGCGCCGGCTGAGATGGTTCGAACCGTCATCACCACGATGTCGTGCCGCCGTAGGTTGGTCTTCTGGAGGACCTTCCGCAGGTGCTCCATATTGTGATAATCACGAACCGCCACCAGCACGCAACCCGGCCGCGCATGCAAAGTCCCGGCGCCGACTTGGGTTTGATGATCCAGGTTGAATTCTTCGAGTGGCTTTTTGTCCAGGTGTTGAAGTCGCCTTTTCCGAGCGTTGACGTGTTCGGAGATGGTGAAGATCGCGAAAAGCACCAAGGTGAAGGCCACGCCGTAAATCGTCGCGATTTGTTTGGTGAATAGATTCGCGATAGCCACGAAGCCGAGGATGAGCGTAGTGACGCCGAGCCCGACCGGAATCTCCACGCCGCCGATCCGCAGGTTGAACGGGAATTTGTATTCTTGATCGTGCCGCTGATAACGCAGCGCTAATACACCCAGGGACTTCAGGAAAAAGCTCCACACCACGCCGAAGGCGTACGCTTCTCCCAGCAGATACATGTCGCCCCGGCTCAACACAATGGTTGTAATCTGCAGAAGCGCGATCAGATTGATAATGCGGTAGGTGGTCCCAAATTTTTTCTGAGGTTTGCGAAACCAATCCAGGAGCACGCCGTCTTCGGCCACACGGTTCAGAACGCCATTGGCTCCTATCATGGACGTGTTAACGGCGCCGGAGAGAATCAAGATACCAACGATCACTACGAAGATATGGAACGCCAGCTTCAGCAGTTCCGGTCCCACTAACTGCATCGCCAGACCGCCCAGCAGGTTGTCGGAGTACATGTTGCGAATGTCCTGCGGGCTGATGATCATGCCGGCAAACACGGTAATCACGCCGGTACATATTACGGCGTACCAACAAACTATGTTGGCCGTGATCCGGAGATTCTTCATCTTGGGATAGGCGATCTCCCGGTAGACCTGCGCGAGAGTTTCGAATCCACTCATGGACAGCAGCGAATGACCAAACGCGATAATCAGCGCGATCATCGGAATGGAGGGCCAGACGGTTCCCTTCAGCCATCCCAACGCTTCGGCATTGAATTGGAGATTGCGCGGTAGAGGCGCAGGCGGAACATAAATTTTATCGCGGAGCAAAATCGTCAGCGGACACCAGATCACGAGCGCAATCACCATGATGGTAGTAATCTGCATGATCCGCAGCGCTTTGCCGCTCGACTCGTGAATACCTTTGATGTTCATCCACCAGAAGTAGGCAGTAACGAGGACGGCGAAGAACGCAGCGAAATGATTCACGTTGAATGGAAACGACTGCCCGAGCATTCTCGCGACTTCGTCCAGAAGGTGGCCCAGATACTGACCGGCGCTGACGACGCTGATGGGCCCGGTGAGGATGTAGTCGAACACCAGCGAGGAGACCGACAGCCGCGCCACGAATGGACCCATGCTGTCCTTGACCACGATGTACACGCCGCCGCGTACGAACATGCTGCAGCTTTCCATGTACACGGATCGCACGGCGAAGCTGAAAAGCATCACACCCAGAACGAACCAGGGCGCTGCTGGTCCAATCGCTATCTCGGCAATGCCGCCGGCGTAGTAAGCGGATGACGCCAGGTCGGAAAGGACGATGGATGCGCCGCGCCAGAAGCTGATGAAGGACAGAGCTACGGTGGTCGCCACCACGACTTTGGCAGTGGTCGTGGTGGGTTTGCTAACTTCGGTGGACATCTACCAGACTAATTCCATTCTACTAGGCGAGCTCCCGTTACGCGCTTGTGGCACAGTTATATCCTACGATGATCACATGGGGCTCAGCAGGGCCGTGGCGATTGCCGGAGAACTTCGCGCGCGCGGGTTCCAGGCCTGGCTGGTCGGCGGGTGCGTGCGCGATCTGGTCCTGGGGCGCGAGCCGGTCGACTACGATATCGCCACCGATGCGCAGCCGAGCCAGCTGGTTGAGATTTTTCCCAAGGCCCAGTTGGTGGGCGCGCAATTCGGCGTAGTACTGGTGGACGGCGTGGAAGTGGCAACTTTTCGCAGCGATCATACTTACGTGGACGGCCGCCATCCGGTGGAAGTTAGCTTCGAGAGCGATGCGAAACAGGACGTGCTGCGCCGCGATTTCACAATTAACGCGTTGTTGCTGGATCCCGCGTTGGCAAAAACTTCGGATGCGCTGCCATCGCACGTCGTCGATTACGTCGGCGGCCTGGATGATTTGCGTGAACGTATCATTCGCGCAATAGGGGATCCCGAGCAACGCTTCGCTGAAGACCACCTGCGCATGCTGCGTGCCATTCGATTCGCCGCGCGCTTCGGATTCGAGATCGAACCGCAAACCATGGGCGCGATTCAACGGCTGCATGACCGGATTACACGCGTCTCACCGGAGCGTATTCGCGAGGAGCTGGTTCGAATCCTCACCGAAGGCGGCGCACGCCGGGGCTTCGAGCTGCTGGATGTTTCCGGACTGCTCAACGATATCCTGCCCGAGGTGGCCGCTATGAAAGGCGTCGAACAGCCGCGGGAATTTCATCCGGAGGGCGACGTGTGGACACATACCCTTATGATGCTGGACGGCCTCAAGGCACCTACGGCTACGCTGGCTCTAGGCGTCTTGTTGCATGACGTGGGGAAGCCGGGGACCTTCCGCGTCGCCGAACGCATCCGATTCGATGGCCATGTGGAGCTGGGCGAAAAAATCGCACGAGACATCCTGACGCGCCTGCGGTTTTCGAACGCGGAAATTGAACAGGTGATCGCGCTGATCGCGAATCACATGCGTTTCACGCACGTTCACCAGATGCGTGAGAGTAAGCTCAAACGAATGCTGCGCATGGATCGCTTCGATGAGCACCTGGAGCTGCACCGCCTGGATTGTTCGGCCAGTCACGGGCATCTCGATAACTACGAGTTTGCAAAATCCAAGCTGGAAGAATTGCCCCCGGAGGAACTTCGTCCTTCGCGGCTGCTCACCGGCCGCGACCTGATTGAGGCCGGTTACGCGCCCGGTCCGGATTTCGCGCGCATGTTGGAGATGGCGGAAGATGCGCAGCTTGAGTCTCGCATTCACAGCACGCAGGATGCCCTGGAGCTGGTGAAATCGACGTTCGGGAGTCCGAATCGAGTACCCTGAAACTATGGGAGCTGCCACGCTGATACCGGTGGAAGAGTATCTCCACACCAACTATGACCCCGATCGCGAATACGTCGACGGCGAGGTTGTGGAGAGGAACTTGGGCGAGAAGACACACAGCAGAATTCAGCGGAGGCTCCTTGTTTATCTCGAGCTGCACGCGAAGGAGCTTGGAATAGAATCATTCCCCGAGCAACGGGTCCAGGCGACTATCAGCGTACCTTTGGCAGTATTGTTCGAGTAACAGTTCCCTTGCCGACCTTGTTACACTTTCACCGTGCCGGCTCCCGCAACTAAGCAGGCTTATTCTCGGGAAGAAGTACTCCGTCTCCTCGACGTTTCCGAGCGCCAGCTCCGAAGCTGGGAGAAGCAGAAATTCGTTTTGGCCAGCGGTTCTTTTAC
>Ga0207664_10000652_pt1 | contig 23974 bp, 20 predicted proteins | sample LARL83metaG_FD_184349 | JGI IMG/M metagenome (GOLD analysis project Ga0207664, IMG submission 184349) | Corn, switchgrass and miscanthus rhizosphere microbial communities from Kellogg Biological Station, Michigan, USA - LAR L8-3 metaG... | ecosystem: Host-associated > Plants > Roots >... | reverse complement strand
TAGGAGTCTGGGCCGTGTCTCAGTCCCAGTGTGGCCGGTCGCCCTCTCAGGCCGGCTACCCGTCGTCGCCTTGGTGGGCCGTTACCCCACCAACTAGCTGATAGGCCGCGAGCTCATCCCTAGCCGAAATTCTTTCCACCACAGCTGATGTCGGCTGTGGTCGTATCTGGTATTAATCCCGGTTTCCCGGAGCTATCCCAGAGCTAGGGGCAGATTGCTCACGTGTTACTCACCCGTTCGCCACTCGAGTACCCCGAAGGGCCTTTCCGTTCGACTTGCATGTGTTAAGCACGCCGCCAGCGTTCGTCCTGAGCCAGGATCAAACTCTCCGTTGAATGTCTATAGCGACCGGCCGTTACTAAAACGGCCAGGTTGCAGACTTGAGAGCGCCCCCTTAAAGAGGGGCAATCCTTAGCTTCCGTTCGCGAGTCGTACACCGTAAAGGTGCCGTTTCCCGCAGACGGGGTTTGTGCTTTGTATGCACTGGCTTTTAGCACGCTGTTGAGTTCTCAAGAAACGGGCGCTCACCGCAGCAAGCCTTCACTTGCCGCTGTGGCCTGCCATGCTCGCTTACGCTTACAGGGCAACCATTCCACATTACCGGGGTGAGAACCTCTTGTCAACTCGTTCTTCCGAACTTCGTTGGCTTGGGATTCTCTCCCCGCCACCAGGGAGACGTCATCTTCGGGGCCTACGCACAGGGCGTAAGCCTTCAGAGTAGGCTTCCTGGTGGCTCCCCGGGACCTGGCCGCTTCCGCGTCCGTTCCCCTCGGGGCAAGAAGAACTCTAGGGAACCTCGGGGCCTTCGTCAAATCGAACCGCGCTACTGCACGTAACCGCAGGTCAACGAGCTGCTTACGCTGTGTCACCGGCGTGTCGCGGCGCAGCGGCCCGCAGGTCAGCCGCCGGATTCCGCCGCTTGCACGGCTATTTGCACCGCCCCCACGGTCCGCTTGCCCCGCCGAAGAATTAGGTAACGACCGTGCAACAGATCCCCCGGTTCTGGCACGGCATCTTCTGCCGTAACGCGCCGGTTGTTCAGGTACGCGCCACCTTCCGCGATCGCCCGCCGCGCCGCGGACAGACTTGGCGCGGTCCCAGCGAGCACCATGAGATTCGCTATCGACGGCATGGCGGACGTGGCGGACGTGCCCGGCCCGCTCAGCTGGTCCGTGGCGGCCGCACGCGTCGCGGCCGCGGCTAGCCCGGCGGCCACCGGTAGCGGCAGCTGGCCGGTGGGAAGCTCGGCGACAGCGGCAGCGAGGGTCTGCTGATCGAGATCTTCCAGCGATGCCTGACCGAACAGCGCCCGGCTCGCGGCGATGGCCCGGCGGCAGTCTTCCTCGCCATGCACGAGCGTGGTGAGCTCCTCGGCAAGCGCCCGCTGTCCAGCCCGCAAGGCCGGCCGTGCCGCCGACTCGGCTATCAGCTCTTCGATTTCCTCACGGGACTTGAAGCTGAATACCTTCAGCAGGTTCGGGACCTCGGGGTCGGAGACGTTGAGCCAGAACTGGTAGAACGCGTACGGCGACATCAGGTCGGCGCTCAGCCAGATCGCGCCGCCCTCGGTCTTGCCGTACTTGGTGCCGTCCGGCTTGGTGATCAGCGGTGTGGCCAGCGCGTGCACCGACGCGCCCTCGACCCGCCGGATCAGGTCCACCCCGGAGACCAGGTTCCCCCACTGGTCGCTGCCGCCGGTCTGCAGCGTGCAGCCGTAGCGCCGGTACAGCTCCAGGTAGTCGAGCGCCTGGAGCAGCTGGTAGCTGAACTCGGTGTAGCTGATTCCGCCGGACTCGAGCCGGGCCTTGACCGACTCCCGGTCGAGCATCCGGTTCACCGAGAAGTGCTTGCCGACGTCGCGCAGGAACTCCAGCGCGGACATCGGGCCGGTCCATTCCAGGTTGCTAACGATCAGCGCGCCGTTCGGCTCGTCGCTGAACTCCAGGAACCGGGACACCTCGCCGCGGATCCGCTCCACCCAGCCGGCCACGACCTCTTCGGGGTTGAGCACCCGCTCGGCGGACTTGCCACTCGGGTCACCGATCAGCCCGGTCGCCCCGCCGACGAGCCCGATGGGCCGGTGCCCGGCGAGCTGGATCCGGCGCAGCGTCAGCATCTGCACCAAGTTGCCGATGTGCATGCCCGGCGCGGTCGGGTCGAAGCCGCAGTAGAAAGTTACGCGACCGGAATCGAACGCCTTCCGCAGCTCGTCAAGGTCGGTCGAAACGGCGAGCAGGCCGCGCCAGCTGAGTTCGTCGATGATGTTGTCGTCCACGCCTGCATGGTGCCATCTCAGCGTGCCGAAGGGGTAACCGGTTTACGCTTCCTAGCCACGTGCGGCCGGTACACGGACACGGTCGGCTCCCCCGCGACCCAGTACCGCCACGGCACCTCCGCCCCGCTGCTCACGCCTACCCGAGGACCTTGTTCATAACGGCCAGCGGTGCTTCCTCTGGGGCCCTCGATCCGCAACGGCGAGGCAGCCGAGCACACGTCCGCCCCGTTCTGCACCCGGTCTATCCCCAGCGCCTGGCAAAGCCTTGCCGGCCCCCGGGCCAAGTCGCGGGCCGCCACGAGACCTCGTCGCGAGCGCGCCAGCTCCTCCCCCGCCACGATCCGCCCGGCCCGCAACAGCACGGCGGACGCGGTGCCCGGCGCCAGACACACCAGGTTCACGCAGAAGTGCATGCCGTACGTGAAGTACACATACGCGTGCCCGGGCGGGCCGAACATCACCGCGTTCCGCGCGGTCCGCCCCCGGTAGGCGTGCGACGCGGGATCTGCCGCTCCCATGTACGCCTCGACCTCGGTCAGCTCGACCGCCACCAGCCCGTCCGCCGTCTCGTGCGACAACACGCACCCCAGCAACCCAGGCGCGACCTCAACCGCCGTGCGCTCGAAAAAGCCCCTGTCCAGGGCGTCACACATCGGCCGCCGCCCACGCGGCCTGCTCGTCCACGGCGGCCCGCAACGCGGCCACCTGCTCGGCGACCCGCTCGGGCGAAGTCCCGCCGTGCGCCTTGCGCGCCGCGAGGGCGCCAGGAACGGTCAGCACCGAACGCACGTCCGGGGTCAGGTGCTCGGAGATCTTGGCCAGGTCGGCGTCGCTCACCTCGTCGAGGTCGCACTCGTTCACCTGGCACCAGATCACCAGGTGCCCGACCACCTCATGGGCCTCCCGGAACGGCACGCCGCGACGCACCAGGTATTCCGCGAGATCCGTGGCGAGAGTGAATCCAGTGGAGGACGAAGCCGTAAGTCGTTCCGCGTTAATTCTGAGGGTTGAGATCAGCCCAGCCATCGCCGGCAGCACCAGCAGCAGGGTGTCAATGGCGTCGAAGACCGGCTCCTTGTCTTCCTGGAGATCCCGGTTGTAGGTGAGCGGTAGGCCCTTCAAGACCGTGAGCAGCCCGGTCAGGCCGCCGATCAGCCGCCCGGCCTTGCCGCGCGCCAGCTCGGCCACGTCCGGGTTCTTCTTCTGCGGCATGATCGAGGAGCCGGTCGCGTAGGCGTCGTCGATCTCGATCCAGCCGAACTCCTGCGTGGACCACAGCACGACCTCCTCGCCGAGCCGGGACAGATGCACCCCGGTCAGCGCGGCCGCGAACAGGAACTCCGCGGCGAAGTCGCGATCCGCGACGGCGTCCATGGAATTCTGCGCGGCGCTGTCGAAGCCCAGCTCGGCGGCCATCGCCACCGGGTCGAGCGGCAGCGAGGAGCCGGCCAGCGCGCCGGAGCCGAGCGGGCTCACCGCCGCCCGCCGGTCCCAGTCCCGCAGCCTGCCGATGTCCCGCGCAAACGCGTGCACGTGGGCGAGCAGCTGATGGCCGAACAGCACCGGCTGCGCGTGCTGGAGGTGCGTCATGCCCGGCGCGGGCACCTCGCCACTGGCGACTGCCTGGTCGATCAGCGCGGTCTGCAGCTCGGTGATCCGGCTCACCAGCAGCCGCACGTGGTCCCGCAGGTAGAGCCGGAGGTCGGTGGCGATCTGGTCGTTGCGGCTGCGGCCGGCGCGGAGCTTGCCGCCCAGCGCGCCGAGGCGTTCGAGCAGGCCGCGCTCCAGCGCGGTGTGCACGTCCTCGTCTTCCGCGGTCGGCCGGAACGATCCTTCCCGCACGGCGCGGTCCAGCTCGCCGAGGGCCTTGAGCATGGCGTCCAGTTCGGCCTCGGTGAGCAGCCCCGCCCGGTGCAGCACCCGAGCGTGCGCCCGGGAGGCCCGCAGGTCGTACCGGGCCAGCCGCCAGTCGAACTGCACGCTCAGCGAGAGCCGGGCCAGCGCCTCGGCCGGGCCGGCGGCGAACCGCCCGCCCCAAAGCCTCGTCGCTGGCTGGAGGCCTCCCCCCAGACCCCCCTCGGTCGGTGCCGCACCCTCGTCCATCTCGCTCATGGATCCCAACGATACTGTCGCGGGCGACTTGCATATTCATGCGGTCCTGTGAATATACTTGCATCATGGCTAAGGTACTGAGCTCGTTGCCGGTCGGGGAGCGGGTGGGCATCGCGTTCTCCGGTGGGCTCGACACGTCTGTCGCCGTCGCGTGGATGCGGGAGAACGGCGCGGTGCCGTGCGCGTACACCGCCGACATCGGGCAGTATGACGAGCCCGACATCGCGTCGGTGCCGGGGCGCGCGTCGGCATACGGCGCCGAGGTCGCCCGCCTGGTCGACTGCCGTGACGCGCTGGTCGAGGAGGGCCTGGCCGCCCTGGCGTGCGGCGCGTTCCACATCCGTTCCGGCGGGCGCGCCTACTTCAACACCACGCCGCTCGGCCGGGCCGTCACCGGGACCCTGCTGGTCCGGGCCATGCTCGATGACAACGTGCAGATCTGGGGCGACGGCTCCACCTACAAGGGCAACGACATCGAGCGGTTCTACCGGTACGGGCTGCTGGCGAACCCCTCGCTGCGGATCTACAAGCCGTGGCTGGACGCCGCTTTTGTCGCCGAACTCGGCGGCCGGCACGAGATGTCGCAATGGCTTGTCGCGCACGGCCTGCCGTACCGGGACAGCGCGGAGAAGGCGTACTCGACCGACGCGAACCTGTGGGGCGCGACCCACGAGGCGAAGCAGCTCGAGCACCTCGATGCCGGGATCGGCCTGGTAGAGCCGATCATGGGCGTCCGGTACTGGGACGAGTCGGTGGAGATACCCGCCGAAGACGTCACGATCGGGTTCGAAAACGGGCGTCCAGTGACGATCAACGAGAAGGAGTTCGGGTCGCCGCTGGACCTGGTGCTGGAGGCCAACGCGATCGGCGGCCGGCACGGCCTGGGCATGTCCGATCAGATCGAGAACCGGATCATCGAGGCCAAGAGCCGCGGCATCTACGAGGCGCCGGGCATGGCGCTGCTGCACGCGGCGTACGAGCGGCTGGTCAACGCGATCCACAACGAGGACACGCTGGCCGCGTACCACGTCGAGGGGCGGCGGCTCGGGCGGCTGCTGTACGAGGGGCGCTGGCTGGAGCCGCAGGCGCTGATGCTGCGCGAGTCGCTGCAGCGCTGGATCGGCACGGCGGTTACCGGATCGGTGACGCTCCGGCTGCGCCGCGGCGAAGACTACTCGATCCTGGACACGACCGGGCCCGCGTTCAGCTACCACCCGGACAAGCTGTCGATGGAACGGGTGGCGGATGCCGCGTTCGGTCCGGTGGACCGGATCGGGCAGCTCACCATGCGCAACCTCGACATCGCCGACTCGCGCGCCAAGCTGGAGCAGTACGCCGGACTGGGCCTGATCGGCGACTCTTTTTCGCTCGTGGGGCCGCTGCGGTCCGGCGGCGCAACCGCCATCGCTGCGGGCGGGGCCGTTCCGGACGATGCGCTGCTAGACAGGGCCGCGATGGAAGCCGGCACCGACTAAGCGCGTCGACTTGGACAAAAGATGGGAGAAGTGGTCGCCATAGCGACCGTTTCGCCCATCTTTACTTGCGGTGTGCGGCGGCGGCGCGGAATTCGTTCGCGATGCGGTCGCCGCCCGTGGGATCCCGTGTGATCATCAGCACGGTGTCGTCCCCGGCCACCGTGCCGAGAATTGCGGGCAGCGCCGCGTGGTCGATGACCGATGCGAGGAACTGCGCCGCGCCGGCCGGCGTGCGCAGCACGACCAGGTTGGCGCTGGCCTCCGCCGAGGTGAGCAGTTCGCCAAGGTAACGGGTCAGGCGGGCCGGCATCGCCTCGCCGTTCGCTGACACGTCACCAACGGCGATGTCACTCAGGCCAGGCCCCGCCGGGCCGTCGGGCAGCGCGTACACCAGGTGGCCGCCGCGTCCCCTGGCCTTCACCACGCCGAGTTCGTCCAGGTCACGGGACAACGTCGCCTGGGTCACCTGGACACCGACGTACCGGGCGAGCAGTTCGGCAAGCTCCTCCTGGGAGCGAACCTGTTCCCGGCCGAGGATCGCGGCGATGCGCGCCTGGCGGGCCGACTTCGAGAGAGGTGTCGTGTTCATCTTCATGGCTGTTCTAGCAGCCACGTTAGCAGCGCTTTCTGTGCGTGCAGCCGGTTCTCCGCCTGATCCCAGACGGCGCTGGCCGGCCCGTCGATGACCTCGGCGCTAATCTCCTCGCCGCGGTGGGCGGGCAAGCAGTGGAGCACGGTGGCGTTATGCGCGGCGCTGGCCAGCTTGGCGGCGTCGAGCTGGTACATCGCGAGGGCGTTTGTCCGCTGCGCGGCGTCCCGCTGGCCCATCGAGACCCAGACGTCGGTGGCGAGCACGTCGGCGTTCTCCGCGGCCTTGGCCGGGTCGGTGAGCACCTCGGCGGAGCCGCCGGTTGCTGCCGCGATCGTTTGCGCCGCGGCGAGTATCGCCGGGTCCGGGTGGTACCCCTCGGGCGCGGCGACGCGGACATGCATTCCGGCCGTCGCGCCGCCGAGCAGGTAGGAGTGCGCCATGTTGTTCGCGCCGTCGCCGAAGTAGGTGAGCGTGCGGCCGCTGGGTGTGCCGTGCCGCTCCGTGATCGTCTGGAGGTCGGCGAGCACCTGGCACGGGTGGAACTCGCCGGTCAGCGCGTTGATCACCGGGACCGTGCTGGCGCTGGCCATCGCCTCGATGCGGGCCTGTCCAGCGGTTCGCCACACGATGGCCGCGACCTGCCTGGCCAGCACCCGCGCGGCATCCTCGATCGACTCGCCGCGCCCGAAATGCGTGGTCTGCGTGTCGATCACCAGCGGGAACCCGCCCAGCTCGGTGATGCCGACGCTGAACGAGACGCGGGTGCGCAGCGACTGCTTGTCGAAAAGCACCGCGACCGACTTGGGGCCCGCCAGGGGCTTGCGGGCCTGCCGGTCCGCCTTCATCGCGGCGGCGAGTTCGAGCACCGCGGCCTGCTCGGCCGGGGCCAGGTCGTCGTCGCGGAGGAAATGCTTCGTCACCGTGCCGTGTCCAGGATCTCGGGCAGCGCGGCAATGAAGGAGTCGGCCTCCGCCGCGGTGAGGATCAGCGGCGGCGCCAGCCGGATCGCGTCCGGCTGCACCGCGTTGACCAGGAAGCCTGCTCCCCTTGCCCTACCCTCCACCGCGGCGGCGACGGGTTCGGTGAGTACCGCGGCCAGCCACAGCCCGGTGCCCCGGACGCCGGCCAGCAGCGGGTGCTGGACGCTTGCGATGCCGTCCGCCAGCCGGTGGCCGACCGCCTTCACGTGCGCCAGGTCGATCGTGTCGAGCACCGCGAGCGCCGCCGCGCAGGCGACCGGGTTGCCGCCGAACGTCGAGCCGTGGTCGCCCTTGGCGAACGCGGTGCCGCACTCGCCGAAGCCGATGCACGCGCCGATCGGCAGCCCGCCGCCGAGCCCCTTGGCGAGCGTCAGCACGTCGGGCAGCACGCCCTCGTCCTGGCACATGAACCAGCTGCCGGTCCGCCCGATCCCGCTCTGGATCTCGTCCACCACCAGCAGCGCGCCGCTGGCGTCGCAGATCTTCCTGGCTTCGGCCAGGTAGCCGGCGGGCGCGGGTATCACGCCGCTCTCCCCCAGGCACGGTTCCACGAAGACGGCCGCCGTCTCGTCGGTCACGGCTTGTTTCAGCGCGGCGATGTCGCCGAACGGCACGAACCGCACGTCCAGCCCGAACGGCCCGAACGGCTCCCTGATCGCCGCCTTGCCGGTGATTGCCAGCGAGCCCATCGTCCGCCCGTGGAAGCTCTTGTCCGCGGCGACGATCAGTTTCCGTCCTGGTCCTTGCCGCCGCCGCACCACCTTCAGCGCCGCCTCGTTGGCCTCGGCGCCGGAGTTGGCGAAGAACACCCGGCCGCCAGCGCCTGGTTCCGCCCCGAGCAGCCCCAGCAGCCGCTCGGCAAGCTCGACCTCGCGTTCGTGCACGAACAGGTTGGAGGTGTGCGCGATGGCGCTGACCTGCGTGGTGACCGCCTCGATGATCGCCGGGTGGGCGTGCCCGAGCGAGCTGACCGCGATCCCCGCGATCAGGTCGAGGTACTCGTTTCCGTCGGTGTCCCAGACTTTGCAACCCCGCCCGTGACTCAGCGCCACCGGAGGGAGCCCGTAGTTCGGCATGAGGGCAGCGTTGAAGCGCTCCTGCCAGGTGCTCACTTGTTCACCACCATCGTCCCGATCCCTTCATCTGTGAAGATCTCAAGCAGAACGGCATGGGTGCTTCGTCCGTCAAGCACGTGCGCCTGCGGGACGCCGCCACGCACGGCGGTGAGACAGGCCGCCATCTTCGGGATCATCCCGGTGGCCAGCGTCGGCAGCAGTCCGTCGAGCTCGTCGGCGGTGATGTGGCTGATCAGGTTGTCTGGGCCGGAGGCGCCGGAATGCGGCCAGTCCCGGCACAGGCCCGGGACGTCGGTCAGCACGATGAGCTTGGCCGCCTGGAGTTCGACGGCCAGGGCGGCCGCAGCCGTGTCCGCGTTCACGTTGTACGTCTCGCCGTCCGCGCCTGCGGCGATGCTGCACACCACCGGGATCCGGCCGTCCGCGAGCAACGCGGTTACCACGCCGGGGTCGGTGGCGACGATCTCGCCGACCAGGCCGATGTCCACTGCTTTATCGTCGACGATGGCTGGCTTGCGGGTTGCGGTGAACAGGCAGGCGTCCTCGCCGGACAGCCCGACCGCGAACGGTCCGTGCCGGTTCACCTCGCTGACGATCTCCTTGTTCACCTTGCCGGCCAGCACCATGCGGACCACGTCGATGGTCTCCGCGGTGGTCACCCGGAGCCCGGCGGTGAACACGGTCTCGATGCCGAGCCGGTCCAGGTGCGCGGTCACCTGCGGGCCGCCGCCGTGCACCACGACCGGCTTGATGCCGGCCAGCCTGAGGAACACCAGGTCCTGCGCGAACGCGGCGCGCAGATTTGCGTCGTCCATGGCGCGGCCGCCGGTCTTGATCACCACGGTCTGGCCGGCGAACCGGTGCAGCCACGGCAGCGCCTCGATGAGCGTGGCGGCCTTTTCTTCGGGGGTAGCCGTCATGTGGAGTAGGCGCTGTTCTCGTGGACGTAGTCCACGGTCAGGTCGTTGGTGAGAATGTTTGCCGATCGCGAGCCCGCCGACAGGTCGATGGTGACCGTGACGTCCTTGCCGGACAGGTCCGCCTTGGCGCGCTCCTCCCCGGCCGCGCCGTTCCGGCAGACCCACACGCCGTTGATCGCGACGTTCAGCCGGTCCGGCTCGAAGACCGCGTCGGTGGTGCCGACCGCGGCGAGCACCCGCCCCCAGTTGGGGTCCGCGCCGGCGATCGCGCACTTGAGCAGGTTGCTGCGGGCCACTGCCCGGCCCACCGCGACGGCGTCTTGTTCGGTGGCCGCCCCGATCACCTCGATCGTGATCATCTTCGACGCGCCTTCGGCGTCCCGCTGGAGCTGGCGGGTCAGGTCCGCGCAGACGTCGGTGAGCTTCGCGGTGAACTCGTGCATGTCCGGTTTTACCCCGGCGGCGCCGCTGGCCAGCAGCAGCACGGTGTCGTTGGTCGACATGCAGCCGTCGGTGTCGAGCCGGTCGAAGGTTTTCGCCGTGGCCGCCCTCAGCGCTGTGTCGAGCTCGTCGGGGCTCAGGTCGGCGTCTGTGGTGAGCACGCACAGCATCGTCGCCAGTGCGGGCGCGAGCATGCCGGCGCCCTTGGCCATGCCGCCGATGGAATAGTTCCCGGCCCGGTGGAACGCGATCTTCACGACGGTGTCGGTGGTGCGGATGGCGTCGGCGGCGGACAGCCCGCCGGCCCGGGACGCGTCGGCTGTCGCCTTCTCGACGCCTATCAGCAGCTTTTCCATGGGCAGCCGCTCGCCGATCAGGCCGGTGGAGCACACCGCGATCTCGCCTGCTTCGTCGTCGATGACCTTAGCGATGTGTTCGGCGGTGGCGTGCGTGTCCTGGAAGCCGAGCGGTCCGGTGCACGCGTTCGCGCCGCCGGAGTTCAGCACCACCGCGCGCACCCGGCCGCCGGCCACCACCTGGCGGGTCCACTGCACCGGAGCGGCCTGCACCCGGTTGGCGGTGAACACCGCCGCGGCGGCGCGGGACGGCCCGTCGTTCAGCACGACGGCGACGTCGGGCAGGCCGGATTCCTTCAGGCCAGCAATTACTCCGGCAGCCCGGAAGCCCTGAGGGGCCGTGACGCTCATGGGGCAACTCCGTTTGTCGTCAGGCCTGTTGACTCTGGCAGGCCGAGCATGATGTTGGCGATCTGCACGGCCTGGCCAGCCGCGCCCTTGCCGAGGTTGTCGATGGCGCTGACCACGACTGCCCGGCCGGCGTGCGGGTCGGCGGCGACCTGGAGCTGCGCGGCGTTGGAGCCCAGCGTCGAGCTCGTGCTGGGCCAGCGGTTGCCGGGCAGGACGTGGACGAAGGGTTCGTCTTCGTAGGCCGCGTTCAGGGTTTCCGTGAGCTGTTTCCCGCTGACTCCCGCGGCGAGGCGGGCGGTGCAGGTGGCGAGGATGCCGCGCGGCATCGGCGCCAGCGTGGGGGTGAACGAGATCGTCGCTCCGTGGCCGAGCGCCTGCTCGATCTCCGGAGTGTGCCGGTGCGTGCCGCCCGCCCCGTAGGCCCGCATCGAGCCCATCACCTCGGTGGCCAGCAGTTCGGCCTTGAGTGAGCGGCCCGCGCCGGAGGTGCCGGAAGCGGCGACGATGACGATGTCGGTCGGCTCGACCAGGCCTTTTGCAATGAGCGGGGCGAGGGCGAGGATCGACGCGGTGGCATGACAGCCGGGGGCGGCCACCTTGCTTGCCGTTCTTATGGCCTCGCGCGCGCCGGGCAGTTCGGGCAGGCCGTACGTCCACTGGCCGGCGTGCTCCGTCCCGGGGTAGTAGGTGGCCCATTTGCCTGCGTCTTCAAGCCGGAAGTCGGCGCCGAGGTCGATCACTTTCAGGTTCGTCGGGAGCGCGGCGGCCAGCTTCGCCGACTCGCCGTGCGGCAGCGCGGTGAACACGAGATCGACGTCGGCCAGGTGATCCGCGTCGGTGGGCACGAACACGGCATCGGTGAGTTCCGCGAGGTGCGGATGTATCTCGCTGACCGGGAGGCCGGCGCTGGACTGCGCGGTCAGCGCGCCGATCTCCAGGTCCGGATGGGCCGCGAGCAGCCGCAGCAGCTCACCGCCCGCGTAGCCACTGGCGCCAGCGACCGCCACGCGCGCACCCATATCCGCCCCCTTCTCGCTGTGTATCCGCCAGCCATGCTCATGTAAGAGTATTCACTAACTCGCATGATTATGCAACCTCTCGGGCCGCGCTCCAACGTGCCGCTGGCGCCACCGGGCCGGCGCGCGCCGTGCGGATGGCGCCAACGGGTCGGGGTGACGGCAGCCCGTTGGCGCCATCGGCATGCCGCTGATTCTGCGATGAGTTGCTGGCGTAGGGTGAGCGACGTGAGGCGGATGCGGGGCGTGGCGGTCATCGCGGCGGGGCTCGCCGGGCTCGCCGCAGCGGCGTGTTTGGCCGGGTGCTCGTCCGGGACCGCCCCGAACGCGGGGACGTCCTGCGGCACGACCCGCACCGGCGCCGGGGTGCCGGTCCAGATCAAGGTCGCCAAAGGCGACGTGGCCTGCGATACCGCGATGAGCGTCGAGACTAAGTACGCCACGATGGTGCGGAACGGGCAGGTCCCCGGCAACGGTGGCGGCGCCCCGGTTACCGTCGACGGGTGGACCTGCCAGGGCTACCTGACGCCCGAGATCCTCCGTACCGGCGACGCGTCCCAGTGCCACAAGTCCGGCGCCGAGATCCTGGCCGTGCTCCCCTCCCCGTCCAGCTCGCCGTCCGCCTGACGCTCGTGCCAAAGCCCACTAGCCCCGCCCCGCACCGCCCCACACCGCCACCAACGTGTCAATTGCGTAGTCGAGCCGCCTAGAGCGTGTCAAAGTGCGCTGGCGTCAGGAGTTCATCGCGCGGCGGAACGCGCTCGGGGTCTCTGGAGCGGCGGCGCCGTTCACCGTACGCCCGGCGCCCGGGCCGCTGATAGCGCTCACACCCCGGGTGGTGCTGATCATCTGGACCTGGTCGCGGCCGCCCGCCTTGGCACGGTAGAGGGCGGCGTCCGCCGCGGCCAGCAGGTCGGAGAACTCCCGCCGCGCGCCGCCGTCCAGCGCCGCGACGCCGATGGAAACCGTGACCGAAAGCCGCTCGCCGCCGGCCGCGCCGGGCGCGATGAAGCGCAGGGCAGCGACGCTGGCCCGCAGCCGTTCGGCGATGCGGAAGGCATCCGTCGCCCGGGTGTGCGGCAGCAGCAGCGCGAACTCCTCGCCGCCGAACCGGCCGGCCAGGTCGTACTCGCGCAGCGTCGTGTCCAGCGTCCGCGCGACCTCCTTGAGCACCTGGTCGCCGGTCAAGTGCCCGTACGTGTCGTTGACTGACTTGAACCGGTCCAGGTCGAGCAGCGCCACGGCCACCGCAGTCTTGGCCCGTACCGCCCGGACCACCTCGGCGGTCGCCTCCCGTTCCCAGGTGGCCGCGTTCAGCAGCCCGGTCTTGGAGTCCGCGCGCGACTCGGTGAGCAGCTGAGCGTGCCGCGAAGACCGCTGCAGCAAGGTGACGAACGGGAACGCGAAGACGAGCGCGAGGGTGCTGTTCGCCACGCAGAACGTGACTAGCACCGCCACGCACAGCTCGGTCACGTCGTTGTACATCGGCTCCCTGGCGAACTGGATCTCGCCCAGCCGGACCGACGGATCCGCCCCCTTGATCGCAGTGAGCACCAGTGCGATGTTGACGCCCCACTGCACCGCGGCGCAGGCCGCCAGGATCAGCATCCAGGCAAGGGCGTGCCCGGCGGGATCGGCGGCGGCGCCGTGAGTGGCGTGGATGAGGCTGCGGAAGACCAGCGCCGCAGCTACGTGACCGATCCCGATGGAGGCGGCCGAAAACGCCCGGCGATGTGGCGGAACCCGACGCACCCGCAGCTGTGTGAGGGCGAGTCTGAGGATGGGAGCTAGCGGGATGTAGGCAATCGGCAACAGGATCGCAACCGGGAACTCCCAGACCGCGTACACATCCTTGATGACCCCGGCGTTTTCGCCCAGCCGCCGGGTCAGCTCGACCGTGGCGGCGCTGCAGGCCAGGAGAGCGGCGAAAAGCTCGAGGTCATGCGCGCGGACGGGCATGAAACAGAGGGCCACGGCGAGGATCGCCAAGTCCGCGGCGATAACCGCGACGATGAAGCACGTCAGCCTCGGCGGCAGTGTCCATACTTGCCAGGACCTAGTGGCCGTGAGTCGCGCGCGCATCCAGCGGGCGACATCCACGGGCATCTCCTCTGGCCAGATCGAACAGCTCAGTTCAATTGTGACGCAATAGCGCAAACCACGCTGACAAACGCCGGGAAATCTGCTACATCATAGACATAAGGATACGCAGCGTAACCAGATGCGCGCGTCGTATCACTCTCCGTATCGAGGGGGAATCATGCGTTCCACCCACTGGGGCTGATCCGCACCTGGCTCACGCATCATGGCCAGCTCGGCTGCGGGACCACGCAGCGGTGAGAATGACGGCCGCGATCGCACCGAGTCCGGCACATGCGGCGATCACCACCGCAGGCGCGATAGCCTCCGCCGCGGCGCCGGCCAGGACCATCATCATGCCTTGGCCTAGGCTGATGCCGCCTTGGGCAAGACCGAACGCCTGGCTTCGCTGCGCATCTGGGGTCGCGCTGACAAACGCCGCGTTCGCTGCGACCTGATAACAAGCGCACATCCCCGACAGGCACAGAATCGCAAGCGCGGCGGCCAGTGCGGGCCGCGAGGCAAACAGGACGAGTACCGCGCAGTTGGCGATGGCCAGCGGCCCCATCCAGACCATGCGCACGGCCGGACGCACCAGTCGGCTGAACAAGATCGTGCCCACGGTCACGCCCAGGGCTTGTGCCGCGAGGATCACGCCTACCGCCACCGGGCCGCCGCCGAGGCTCCTGGCCAGCGGGGTTACCACACCCTCCGGTGCGTCGTAGAACGCCGCCAGCCAGCCGAACAGCATCGGTATCCGCAGAGCGGGGTTTGCGAAAACCAGCCGCGCCCCGGCCGCGATCCCGGTCAGCCGCGAGACGGCTGCGGTCCCACTCAGGGCATCGGCAGGCGCAGGCCGGAACCTGACCCAGAGCCGGACGATCAGCGCCGAAGCGGCGAACGTGGCGGCGTCGATCACCAGGGCCCGGCCGGTGCCGAGAAATCCGGCGATCGCTCCCCCGGCGGCGAAGCCGATGACCTGGGCAAACTGATATGTGGTCAGGGTCACCGCGGTACCGACCACATATTTGTCCCCGTCCAGGACATCCGGGTAGACGGCCGCGCGGGCCGCGGTGAACGGCGCGCCGACGAGCGTGACGAAAAAGAGCAGCACGACCATGGCGGCCAGCGGCATGCCGTGGATGGCCATGACCAGCACCAGGAAACAACGGACCAGGTCACAGCCGATCATCACGTTCCGCCGCGGGTAGCGGTCGGCCAGCCAGGCCAGGGTTATCCCGCCGACGAATGTCGGGACGATACTGACCACGAACGTGACAGCGGCCAGCAGCGCCGACCGGGTCCGGTCGTAGACCAGGACGGTCAGCGCGACCCTTGCCAGCTGATCCCCGGCCACCGACAAGAGCTGTGCCAGCCACAAAGCCCTGAACTCCGCGATCGCGAACACGTCGCGGAAAGTTGTCCTCGCGGCCTGCTCTGCTTCCCCCCGGGCCGCCGCGTGTTCGGTTATTTCGTCCTCCGGGTCAAGGCTGCTCAGTGTGACCAGTGTGACGTCCTGGTATACAAACAGGGACAGTTAGTACACCCTAAACCACAGAGCGCGTTGCCCATGCCCGATCCGACGGCAGCACGTTCCTCAGCAGGCCAGTCGGCATCGATCAACGGCTTCCTGGGCTTCCGCAGCCTTGCTGGCTCACCGCGGAACCGCCCGTACCTTCCGTCAGTGAACCGTGGCTGGCGGAGACCGATTGACCGCGTGCCGATGGCGCCAACGGGTCACCGCGCGGGGTGCTGATGGCGCCAACGGGTCGGGGTCATCGCTGCCCGTTGGCACCATTGGCACGGCGTGGGTGCGAGGGGCGGCAAGGTGCGGCGGATGGGGGCGCAGGGGATGGCGCGGAGCGGACGTCCGGTGAGCGGGGTCGCTCCCACCGACGACAACCCCGCTGCACGCGGAGGAGTGCCGGAGGAAGCACCTAGGTCGTTATGCGAACTGTTCCGCAGCGCCAAACAGGCATGAAAGGGCAAACAGCTCAGCCGCTGCGCAGTTCGGCCCCCACGCGGCGCGCAGCCTCGGCGACCGCCGCGTCCCTGGCCGCGGTCGTCTCCGCAACCTTCAGCGTCCGGCCCGGCGCGCGGAACCTCAGCGTGTAGGCCAGCGACTTCTTGTCCGAACCGACCTGTTCCCCGGTGTACACGTCGAACAGCCGCAGGTCCTCGAGCAGCGGCCCGGCGCCGTCGGTCAGGGCCGCCGCGACCGAAGCGGCCGGCACGTCGGCAGGCACGGTCAGCGCCACGTCCTGAGTGGCCAGCGGGTACGCCGACAGCACGGGGGCCTGCACCGCGCCGGCCTGCTCGGCGGCCGCGAACAGCACCGACAGGTCGAGCTCGACCGCGCAGGTACGCGAAGGAAGAGAGAACGCCTTGATCACCCGCGGGTGCAGTTCCCCCGCGTGCCCGGCGAGCCACTCGCGAGGATCCCCGTCGGAGGAGGCAGACACCTGCGCGTAGATCGCGGCGCACCGTCCGGGGTGCCACGGCGCCGCCATGTCGGCGCGGACCGACAGCGAAACCCGGCACTCGCGCGCCACCGCGCGCGCCGCCTCGACCGCGTCCGACCAGTCGGCCGGCCGCTCGGCACCCCACCATCCGGATAGCGAACGCGCGCCGCACAGCACCGCTCCCAGGTAGGGCGGCTGGTCCGGCAAGGCGGCTTCCAGCCACCCGAGCTCACTGACCGACGGCCCGTGGTCCACCGCCAGGATGGGCGCGGCGGCAGCGGCCCCCGGCCGCGGCCGGAACACCAGGCCGATCTCGAACAGCCCCAGGTCGGGGAAGCCGCGGCCCACGTTGCGAGCCAGCACCCGGAACAGCCCAGGCAACAATGAGGTGCGCAGCAGCGGCTCCTCGTCGCTCAGCGCATTCGCCACGACGACCGCCGGGCGGCGCAGGTCCTCGGCCGGCAGGCCAAGAAGGTCCGCGTCGCTACGCGGCCCGAACGGCGAGGACAGCACCTCCACGTAACCGGATTCGGCCAGGGTGCGGCCGATCGAGCGCTTGAGCCGCTGCCGGGGGCTGAGCCCGCGGCCGGCCAGCGCACGCGGCATCCGGGCCGGCACGTTCTCGTAGCCCTCCAGCCGGATGACCTCCTCGGCCAGATCCGCCGGGTCGGTCAGGTCCGGCCGCCACGTCGGCGGCGTCACCTCAACAACAGCAACCGGACCAGCAGCGGCAACCGGACCGGATGCGGCGTCGGTGCGCCACGGCGCGATCGTCGGCGCCTCGGTGGCGTCAGCACCGCGCAGCTCCCGCACCTCGCAGCCGACCTCCCGAAGCCGCCGCATCACGACGTCGCGGCCATAGACCACGCCTGCCACCCGGTCGGGGTAGTCCGCGGCCATCGTGATCACGCGCGCCGGAACGTCGACCGAAGCGTGCGTGCACCCGGGCACCACCCGCGCGCCGTCGCCGCCCAAAGCGGCGAGCATCGCGACGGCCTTCGCGGTGGCCGGCAGCGGCAGGTCCCGGTCCACGCCCCGCTCGAACCGGTACGACGCCTCACTCTGCAGCTTGTGCCGCCGGGACATGACCGCGGTGCCGACGTCGGAGAAGTGCGCCCCCTCGATGACCAGATCCGTCGACGAATCGGAGATCTCCGTGGACAGCCCGCCCATCGTCCCGGCCATCGAGATCGGCCCCGACGAGTCCGTGATCAGGATGTCGGCTGGGTCGAGGGTCCGCACCACGTGGTCAAGCGTCTCCAGCTTCTCCCCGGGCAGCGCCCGGCGGACCACGATGGGCCCGGTCAACCGAGAACGGTCGAACGGGTGCAGCGGCTGCCCGAGCTCCAGCATCAGGTAGTTGGTGACGTCCACCGCGAGCGAGACCGAACGCACGCCGCACCGCGCCAGCCGCACCATCATCCCGACCGGGGTCTTCGCGGCGGGGTCGAAGCCGCGCACCTCGCGCAGCACGAACCGGTCGCACGCGGTCGGGTCGGAGATCGACGCCGGCCACACGTCCGAGCCCGCATACGAAAGCGAACCGCCCAGGACGTCGGCGCCGGGGATCGCGTCCGAAGCGGGATCGGTGAACGGCACGCCGTACGCACCGGCGAGCTCGCGCGCCACGCCGCGGATCGACACCGCGTAGCCGCGGTCCGGGTTCACGGCGATGTCCAGCACCTCGTCGCGCAGCGCCGCATATGTCACGAAGTCGGCGCCGAGCGGCGCATCCGGTGAGAGCACCAGGATGCCGTCGTGCTCCTCGCCGATGCCCATCTCGCGTACCGAGCAGATCATGCCCTCCGACACGCGCCCGTACGTCCTGCGCGCGTTTATCTCGAACCCGCCCGGCAGCATCGCGCCGGGCAGCGCGAACGCCACCCGGTCCCCCACGGCGAAGTTCGTCGCGCCGCAGATGACGCCAGAGGCCTCCGATGGGTCCGCCAGAAGCTGCGACTCCGACACCGCCACCCGGCAGTACCGGATCGGCTTCTTCATCCCGGTGAGTTCCTCGATGGACAGCACCTGGCCCACCACGACGCCGCGGATGTCGTGCCCGACCGACTCGAACGCCTCGACCTCGAGGCCCGCCGCGGTCAGCCGGCGCGCCACGTCCGCCACGTCGACCGGGTCGGGAACCGGTGCGTACTGACGCAGCCAGGAAAGCGGTACCCGCATCGCTACAGCTCCATCCCGAACGCCCGGCTGAACCGGACGTCCCCCTCGATCGTGTCCCTGATGTCGGTCACCCCGTGCCCGATCATCAGCCCGCGCTCGACGCCGAGCCCGAACGCGAACCCGCTGTACCGGTCGGGGTCGATGCCGCACGCGACCAGCACCCGCGGGTTCACCATGCCGCACCCGGCGATCTCGATCCAGCCGGAGGACTTGCACACCCGGCACGGGTCGCCGCCCGGCTTGGCGGACGCGCCGCGGCAGACGTGGCACTCCATCGCCACGTCACCGGACGGCTCGGTGAACGGGAAGTAGTCCGGCCGGAACCGCGTCCGCAGCCCGACGCCGAACATCGCGTCGACGAACGCCTGGATCGCCCCGCGCAGGTCCGCCATCGTCAGGCCCTCGTCGACGGCCAGCCCCTCGATCTGGTGGAACACCGGCAGGTGCGTGGCGTCGATCGCCTCGTTCCGGTACACCCGGCCGGGGCTGACCACGTACAGCGGCAGCGGCCGGCTGAGCAGCGAGCGGATCTGCACCGGTGAGGTGTGCGTGCGCAGCACGATGCCGGGCCTGGCTCCTGGCTCGGCGCCCTCGACGCCCTCGGCGCCCTCGGCGCCCTCGACGAACAAGGTGTCCTGCATCTCGCGGGCCGGGTGGTCCGGCGGGATGTTCAGCGCGTCGAAGTTGTACCACTCGGCCTCGACCTCGGGACCTTCGGCGACCTCGTAGCCCATCGCGATGAACACGTCGCTGAGCCGGTCGGCCAGCATGGTCACCGGGTGCCGCGCGCCGGCGGGCACGCGCCCCCCTGGCAGCGTCACGTCGACGGCCTCGGTAATCAGCACCTGCTGGTCGCGCTCGGCTTCGAGCTGGACCTGGCGCCGCGCGATCGCGTCACGCAGTTCGGACCGCGCGGCGCCGACCCGGCGCCCCGCCGCAGCCCGTTCGGCGCCCGGCAGCTTGCCGATCTCGGCGCTGGCCTTCGCTATCGCGGAGCGGTCTCCCTCGTGCGCGATCCGCGCCGCTTTCAGTTCGTCAAGGCTTGCCGCGGCCTCGACCGCGGCAAGCGCGGCGGCAAGTGCCGCCGCTACTTCCTCAGAGCTCGATGCGGACATCATTAAATCCCATTTGACCGAACGACAGGTGGTGACTCCCCCGTGTCACTGCAAACGTCACGCGGGCAGCCGTGAGCGGTGGTTAGACCCGCAAGGACATTACCGCACGCGCGGTGCCGGCATAGTTAGTGTCTGCTTAGCTATTAGCTGGCAACGGCCCCTGCGGGCACGGTAAATCGGAACTCGGCGCCGCCGCCGGGCGCGCGCTGCACGGTGATCGTGCCGCCGTGCGCCTCGACCAAGCCCTTCACGATGTAGAGCCCGAGCCCGGTGCCGCCGCGGCGCTTGCCGCGCCAGAACTGGCGGAACACCCGCGGCGCCACCTCCGGGGAGATTCCCTCACCCTGGTCGCGTACGGAGACGGTCACCGATTCGATGTCGGCAGGTTCCACCACAGTCGTGACGATACCGGCGCCGTGCCGTACCGCGTTTTCGATAAGGTTGACCAGGATCTGGTCGATCTTGTCCGCGTCCAGCCAGGTCTCCGGCAAGTCGCCGCTCACTTCGAGCCGGTACCGGTCCTCGGAGTCGCCGCACGCGACCCGGCCGGCGATGATCTTGCGCACCCGGTCGGGGATGTCCACCAGCTCGCGGTGCAGTTCCATCCGGCCGGACTCGATGCGGGACACGTCGAGCAATTCGGTGATCAGCCTGGTGACCCGATCCGCGTCGGCGTTGACCGTCTCCAGCATCACGCGCTTCTGGTCGTCGGTGAACCGGCCCCACTTGGCGAGCAGCGTCGCGGTGAAACCCTTCACGCTGGTCAGCGGGGAACGAAGCTCGTGCGCGACGGTGCAGACCAGGTCGGCGCGGCTGCGCTCGATGCGCTCGCGCTGCTCCGCGCCGCGCAGGCTGAGCACGAGCTTCTTGACCGGGGTGGAGCGGGGCACGCCGTTGGCCGGGTGCCGCTCACGCACGTAACCGACAGAGACGAGGATCTCGGTGCCGTCGGACAGGTAGAGGGACCGCTCGGGGTGCCGGGTGCGGGTGGCCAGGCCGTGGTAGGGATCGGCGAACACCCACCAGTCGCGGCCGTCGGCGTCCTTCAGCGGCAGCACGTCGAAGACGAACTTGCCGACTACTTCGCGTGCTTCAAGACCGGTCAGCCGCCCGGCCGCCGCGTTGAACACGACGATCCGGCCCATTTCGTCGGCGACCACTACCCCATCTGGTAGCTCGTCCGCGAACACCAGGCTCCCTATCGGAACCGGACCTTCCGGTAGCGGCGTGTGCTGTTTCAACCCAGGGGTAATGAGCTCGTTCACTGCTGCAAACCCTCCGCCGACGTGGTAACACGCCCTCGGGGTGACGGACTGTGATTGGACTCTAGCGCGTAAACCGACATTGTGACAGTCCTGGGACGTAAATTCTCTTTGTTGCAGCACAACCACTCTTTGCCATCGACTGATGCATCTTGAGCCAATTGATCCTATCTTGCCCCATTACGTCCAGTGACTTTGGGGCCGATTACGGAGAGTTTTTGATAACTCTCTGTGCTCGCGCGGACGCGTAGAGACAGACGGCCGCGGCCGTTGCCAAATTGAGACTTTCCGCCTTGCCGTAGATCGGTACGGCGACGGCGTCGTCGGCGAGGTTTCGTAGTTCCGGCGGGAGGCCCCACGCCTCATTGCCGAACAACCACGCGGTGGGGTGCGCGAGGTCCGCGTCCTCGAGCGAGCGCTCCGCACGCCCGTCCGCCGCGACGACACGAAGCCCGGCGGCGTGCAGGTCGCCCACCGCGCTCGCGAGCCGCACGCCGGTTGTCACGGGCAGGTGGAACAGGCTCCCCGCGGACGCACGCACGCACTTCCCGTTGTACGGGTCCACGGAGGCGTCGGCGAATATGACCGCGCCCGCGCCCGCCGCGTCGGCCGTGCGCAGCACTGTGCCGGCGTTGCCAGGGTCGCGCACGTTAGCCAGGATCGCGACCAGCTCGGGCTGGCCGGCCAGCGCCTCCGCCAGCGGCACGTCGACAAAGGCGCACACCGCGAGCAGGCCCTGCGGCGTGACGGTCTGCGCCAGCTCGCTCATCGTGGCGTCGTTGACAAGGTGGACGTGCACGCCCGCGGCGGCGATCCGGTCGGTCAGGTCCGCGTGCCTGCTTCGCGCGGGCGCGGTCACGAACAGGTCGGAGATCTTCGCGCCGCTGGCGAACGCTTCGGCGGCCGCCTGCGGGCCTTCCGCGAGAAACGCGCGGTCCCGGTCGCGGAACGCGCGCTTCGCCAGCCGCCGCGCCGCCTTGAGCCGCGGCGAATGCATCCCGGCATACGCGAAGCCGGGCGGCGAGGCCATCATGGAAGCCTCATCGCCCGGCTGTCGTCGTGGGTGCCCTTCAGGCCGCGGCCGTTCCGGACGCGGTCGGCAGGGCCTTCTTCGCCACCTCGACCAAGGCGGCGAAGGCCTGCTCGTCGGCGACCGCCATGTCGGCCAGGATCCGCCTGTCGACCTCGACGCCCGCCACGCGCAGGCCCTGGATGAACCGGTTGTACGTGATGCCGTTCGCCCGTGCCGCGGCGTTGATCCGCTGGATCCACAGCCGCCGGAACGCGCCCTTGCGGTCCTTGCGGTCGCGGTAGGCGTAGGTCATCGAGTGGAGGACCTGCTCCTTGGCCTTGCGGTACAGCCGTGAGCGCTGACCCCGGTAGCCACTTGCCCGTTCGAGGACAACCTTGCGCTTCTTGTGGGCGTTGGTAGCCCGCTTCACGCGTGCCATTGTCGTGCTTCTCCCTCGCCGGGCTGGGCTACTTACCCAGCAGCTTCTTGATCTCCTTGACGTCGCTCGGCGCGACCGTCACTTCGTCCGCGTGCCGCCGCGTGTAACGGGACGACTTGCGCTCGAGCAGGTGGTTCGTGTTGGCACGGCGACGCATGATCTTGCCGGAACCAGTCAGCCGGAACCGCTTGTTGGCCCCGCTGTGTGTCTTCATCTTCGGCATCGCGCCGCTCCTTCTCGTCTGTGGGCACAGCGGTAGCCTGCCCCGCCGCCGTGCCCCCCGTAATGGTTAGCCGGTCGTGCCCGGTACCACGGCCTCGTCAGCCGCCGGCACGCTGTCCGCGACCGGAGCCTCCGGCCGTGGCGCTGAATTGGCCTGTGCCTCCGGCCGTGGCGCCGCTGGCCGCGGGCTCGGCACCGACTTGCTAGCCGAATGTCCCTTGGTTTCGCTCTTCTTCTTGTGCGGGCCGATCACCATGATCATGTTCCGCCCGTCCTGCTTCGGCAGGGCCTCGACGAAGCCGAGTTCCTGCACGTCATCCGCCAACTTCTCGAGCAGACGGCGACCGAGCTCGGGCCGGGATTGCTCACGGCCGCGGAACATGATCGTCACCTTGACCTTGTCCCCGGCCTTGAGGAACCGCTCGACATGGCCCTTCTTGGTGCCGTAGTCGTGCGGGTCGATCTTCGGCCGCAGCTTGATCTCCTTGACGATCGTCTGCGTCTGGTTCTTGCGTGACTCCCGTGCCTTCACCGCGGACTCGTACTTGAACTTGCCGTAGTCCATGAGCTTGCAAACCGGGGGCCGCGCGGTCGGCGCGACTTCGACCAGGTCGAGGTCGGCCTCCTGAGCCAGCTTGAGTGCGTCATTGACCGAGACGATCCCGATCTGCTCCCCCTTGGGGCCGACGAGCCGGACTTCAGGGGCACGGATGCGCTCGTTGATACGCGCTTCGACGCTGATGTGACCTCCTTGAGCATCACCTCCGCCGCCGGTCCTTCCGGCGGCGGAATCGTCGCGACCTCTTCCCTCGCGGTTCTCCCCGGAAATGGGAAAACCCCGCGACGTCAGCGCATCACGGGGTAACCACAACAACGGCGCTGTCCGCGCCGGGCTAGTAAAACCCGCGGGACCGCGCCGTGCCAGAACCTGCTATCTGGCCAGACCCGCCAGCCTCGGCATCAGCCGGGCCGACCGGGTGGGAGGTGGTTGCCTCCGCTTTGCGAGCCCGGCGCACGCGCCAGGCTAGTCAGCGACCAACAGTAGCAGCAATGGGGTGTCGAGCGGTATTCCCGCGGGGCAACACCCGGCTATCCCGGACCGGGGTGGCGTACACCAGGATATTGCTGAGGTAGCTGCGCGCGTGGTAGTCGAACGCGCCACCGCAGGTGATCAGCCACAGATGGCGGGTCCGCGTCGGGCCGAAGACCATGCCCGCCGGGAACGCCCGCTTGGCCATCTCGTGCACCCAGTGCACGGTGAACCGCCGTATCACGCCGCCGCCCAGGTTGACCTCGATGAGCTCGCCGGGCAGCAGCCGGTAGAGGTTGTAGAAGATGGCCGGGCCGGAATACGTGTCCACGTGCCCGAGCAGCACCGCGTTCCCTGGGCTCCCGGGAACCGCGCCGTGGCGGTACCAGCCGGCGTCCCAGACCTGAGCGAAGCCGGGAACGGTGATGCGGCCGCCCCGCGGGCCGCCGAGTTCGATGACCGGCGCCACGACGCCGATGGCCGGGATGTCGAGCGTCCAGTGGATCGCGTGGCGGTGGTGCGGGTGGCGCTTGCCGCGGGGATGCGCGGCGCGCTTGCCGTGCGGATGCGCGGCGTGC
>Ga0207664_10000650_pt1 | contig 24061 bp, 22 predicted proteins | sample LARL83metaG_FD_184349 | JGI IMG/M metagenome (GOLD analysis project Ga0207664, IMG submission 184349) | Corn, switchgrass and miscanthus rhizosphere microbial communities from Kellogg Biological Station, Michigan, USA - LAR L8-3 metaG... | ecosystem: Host-associated > Plants > Roots >... | reverse complement strand
GGCAGCCAGCGCTGCAGGACCAGGATCACCGCGATGCCCGCGAGCCCGACCGCGGCCGCGGCCGGAACGGCTTCGCCGTGCGCCAGTCCCCTGGCGAACCCGGTGATCTCACCGATCAGGTCATCAGCGCTGACCTTGAACCCGAACAGCTTCGGCAGCTGCCCGATCAGGATGGTCAGCGCCAGGCCATTCAGGTACCCGATCATCGTCGGCTTGGAGATCAGGTCGGCGATGAAGCCGAGCTTGGCCACGGCGGCCAGTATCATGATCGCCGCGACCATGATCGCGAGAATCGACGCGAGCGCGACCGCGCGCTTGGCGTCGCCGTTGGCCGCCACCAGCGGCAGGATCGTCGCCGCGATCATCGGTCCCAGCGAGGAATCCGGGCCCAGCACCAGGATCCGTGACGGGCCGAACACCGCATACCCGAGCAGGCACAAGATGGACGTGTACAAGCCGGTGATCGGCGGCAGACCGGCCAGCTCCGCATACGCCATGCCCTGCGGGACCAGCAGAGTCGTGAGCACAACCCCGGCAATGACGTCCTTGACCAGCCACCGGCGGCGGTAGGACGAAATGACCTGCAGCCCGGGCACCCACTGGAACATGGACACCCCCGGGCCCCGGTCAGATTGCGTCAGTCCAATTCCGCCCGCCCTGACAGACCCGGCACATCACCCGGCCCGGGTGAGGGCTCGCGTGCCGGAGCAGGCGATCCTGGCCGAGTGACTCCCCGCGGCTGCTCCAATGGTGCGCGTCAGACCCGCCGGAGGTAATCGACGTGGCCAAGAAGAAGAACGCGCGGAAAGACCGTGGCCCGGAGGCCGGCGCGTCGCAGGCAGCAGTGCGGGCGGAGACCGGAGCAGGCCCGCTACCGAAGATGAAGCGCAAGGCGTACGAGCGCCAGATGCGGGTCCTGCACGCCGAGCTGGTCGCCATGCAGGAGTGGGTCAAGTCCTCGGGGGCCAAGATCTGCATCGTGTTCGAGGGCCGGGACACCGCTGGCAAGGGCGGCACGATCAAGCGGATCACCGAGCGGGTCAGCCCGCGGGTGTTCCGGGTCGTGGCCCTGCCCGCCCCGACCGAACGCGAGAAGTCCCAGATGTACATCCAGCGCTATCTCCCGCACTTCCCCGCCGCGGGCGAGGTCGTGATCTTCGACCGCAGCTGGTACAACCGGGCCGGGGTCGAGCCGGTGATGGGTTTTTGCACGCCCGAGGAGAGCGAGCGGTTCCTCGGCCTGGTGCCGGGGGTCGAGAAAGCCATGGCCGATGACGGGATCGTGCTGCTGAAGTACTGGCTGGAGGTCAGTGCGGGTGAGCAGACCCGGCGGCTGGAGAGCCGGATCAACGACCCGCGGAAGATCTGGAAGCTCTCAGACATGGACCTGAAGTCCTACCGCCGCTGGTATGACTACTCCCGGGCCCGCGACGCCATGTTCGCCGCGACCGACACCGCCTGGGGACCCTGGTACATCGCGCACACCGACGACAAGCGGCGCGGCCGGCTCAACATCATCAGCCACCTGCTCAGCCAGGTCCCCTACACACCGATCGCCCACCGGGACATCACGCTGCCCAAGCGCCAGCGCCCCGGCGGCTATGTCCAGCCGGATCTGCCGCTGCACTACATCCCGGCACCGTTCTAGACAGTCAAGCGAGGGGGGAGGACACATATGGCGCACAAGGCCGGCCGCGTGCCCGCGCCGGGCGGTGGCCCGCCGGGCGGAGTGGGCGCCGCCCCTGGGACACCGGCCCGTGTCACCCGCAGCCAGCGCTGGCTGGCCCGGCTGGCGTTGGCGGCCGCGCTGGCCGCGGTGGTGGTGCTGGTGGTGTCTGGTGCGCTGAAGAGCGTGACCGCGCTGCTGGTGGGCCTGGCCGGGCTGGCCGTCATCTGCGCGGCGGTGTGGTGGTTCCTGGCTCACCGCGGCGTCGTGCGCTGGCTGGCGGGGGTGGTCCTGGTCGCCGCGCCCGTGGCGGTGATCGTGGTGTACATCGTGGCCGGGCTGCTGTGGGAGATCGTGCTGGCCGCGGTGCTGGCGGTGGCGGCGGTGGCCGCTGGGCGTGCGGCGCTGGCCGGTGGCCCGCGGCCGGCCAAACCGCGCGAGGCCGTGGCGCCGCCGCCGCGGCAGCCGTTTGTGATCATGAACCCGAGGTCGGGCGGGGGGAAGGTCGGGAAGTTCGGGCTCGACGGCAAGGCCGCCGGGCTGGGCGCCCGGGTGGCCCTGCTGGAGGGCCCCGGGGTGGTGGACGTGGCGGCCATGGCACGCCAGGCGGTCGACGACGGCGCCGACCTGCTCGGGGTGGCAGGCGGCGACGGCACCCAGGCGCTGGTCGCGGGCGTCGCCGCCAGCCGCGACGTCCCGCTGATGGTGATCTCGGCCGGTACCCGCAATCACTTCGCCCTGGACCTCGGGCTGGACCGCGACGACCCGGCCAGCTGCCTGGATGCGCTCACCGACGGCGTGGAGCTGCGCATCGACCTGGGCCTGATCGGCGGCCGTACGTTCGTCAACAACGCCTCGTTCGGCGCCTACGCCCAGGTCGTGCAGAGCCCCGCCTACCGCGACGAGAAGTCCGGCACCGCGCTGGCCATGCTCCCTGACCTGCTGACCGGCCACCAGGGAGCGCACCTGGTCGTCCGGGCCGGCGGCCAGGTCATCCTCGACGGGCCGCAAGCCGTGCTGGTCAGCAACAACCCGTACCAGACCGGCGACATCGCCGGGCTGGGCCGCCGCACCCGGCTCGACCAGGGCGTGCTCGGCGTCGTCGGCGTGAAGATCGAAAACGCGGCCCAGGCGGCCGGGCTGCTGCGCCGGGCTCAGCGTTCACGCAGCGTCACCCTGCTCACTGCCCGTGAGATCATCATCGACGCCGACCAGCCGCAGATCCCGGTCGGCATCGACGGCGAATCAGTACTCATGCCCACCCCCGTGCACTGCACCATCCACCCGCTAGCACTGCGGGTACGGGTACCGCACGACCGGCCCGGCGTCCCCGAACCCCGCCCGCCCCTGGACTGGACACAACTGCGCCACCAGGCACTCACGTTCACCCGGGCCTAGGGCGGCGGCTCCGGGACACAAGAGGAGTCCTCACCCGGGACGGGTGATGCCGCTGGGAGGAGTCAACTGTGTGCTGGGATCGCTGGGCGACTTGACCATTACATGACCTCTACGTGACCTGCGGAGAGCGCACGGGAATGAAGCCGGAAGGAGCCAGGAGATGGCTCGCGAGGTACAGCGCAGCGTGCTGCCGATCCCTGACCAGCCCAGCTTTGGCCTGGTGACCTATGACGCCAGAGATCCGGATACCAAGTTCCCGCCGATCGAGCCGCTGCGGCCGCCCGAGGGAGCACCGAACGTCCTGGTTATCTTGCTGGACGACATTGGGTTCGGGGCATCGAGCGCGTTCGGCGGCCCGTGCCGCACGCCCAGCGCGGAGAAGCTGGCCGGGGGCGGGCTGAAGTACACCCGGTTCCACTCGACGGCGTTGTGCGCGCCGTCCCGCAAGGCGCTGCTGACTGGGCGTAACCATCATTCGGTGGCCATGGGGAGTATCACCGAGACCGCGACCTCGGCGCCCGGCCAGAGTTCGCTGACCTCGAACACCAAGGCGCCGCTGGCGGTGACGCTCAAGCTGAACGGTTACTCCACGGGCCAGTTCGGCAAGTGCCATGAAGTGCCGGTGTGGCAGTCCTCCCCGATGGGGCCGTTCGACATGTGGCCGTCGGGTGGCGGCGGCTTTGAGTACTTTTACGGGTTCATCGGCGGCGAGAACAACCAGTACTATCCGGCCCTGTATGAGGGAACGAATCCGGTCGAACCGCCCACTACCCCGGAGCAGGGCTATCACCTGACCGAGGACCTGGCCGACCATGCGATCGACTGGGTTCGCACCCAGAAGTCGCTCATGCCGGACAAGCCGTTCTTCATGTATTTCGCTCCCGGCGCGACGCACGCGCCGCACCACGTGCCGAAAGAGTGGGCCGACAAATACCGGGGCAAGTTCGCCCACGGCTGGGACGCCCAGCGCGAGATCACCTTCGCCCGGCAGAAGGAACTGAGCGTCATCGGCGCCGACGCCGACCTGACTGCACGCCATGGCGAGATACCGGCCTGGGACGATATGCCCGAGGAGATCAAGCCCGTCCTGGAACGCGAGATGGAAGTCTATGCGGGCTTCCTGGAGCACACCGACTACCACGTCGGACGGGTCATCGACGCCCTGGAGCAACTGGACGTCCTGGACGACACCCTGGTCTTCTACATCATCGGTGACAACGGCGCCTCGGCCGAAGGCACGCTGCAGGGCGCGTTCAACGAGATGGCGAACTTCAACGGCGAGGCAGCGCTGGAAACCCCCGAGTTCATGGCGTCCAAGGTTGGTGAGCTCGGGACACCTACGTCCTACAACCATTACGCCGTGGGCTGGGCGTGGGCCATGGACACCCCCTACCAGTGGACCAAGCAGGTCGCCTCGCACTGGGGCGGCACCCGCAACGGCACCATCGTGCACTGGCCCCGGGGCATCACCGGCAAAGGCGGGACCCGGAGTCAGTTCTGCCACTTCATTGACGTCGCCCCCACCATCCTGGAGGCAGCCGGGATCCCCGAGCCCGCCTTCGTCAACGGCATCCAGCAGTCCCCCATGGAGGGGACCAGCCTGCTGTACAGCCTCAACGACGCCGACGCTCCGGAGCGTCACGACCTGCAGTACTTCGAGATGTTCGGCAACCGCGGCGTCTACTACAAGGGCTGGAGCGCGGTGACCAAGCACCGCACCCCCTGGGAGATGGTCCAGGCCCAGCTGATGGCGTTCGACGACGATGTCTGGGAACTGTACGACGGCTCCCGGGACTGGTCTCAAGCTCACGATCTCGCCAGCGAGATGCCCGATAGGCTGCACGAGCTGCAGCGCCTGTGGCTCATCGAGGCGGTCAAGTACAACGTGCTGCCGATCGACGACCGCACCGCGGAGCGGATCAGCCCAGAGCTGTCCGGCCGCCCCCAGTTGATCACTGGTAGCTCCCAGCTGCTGTTCCCCGGCATGAAACGCCTGTCCGAAAACAGCGTCGTCAGCATCAAGAACAAGTCGTTCTCGGTCACTGCCCAGATCACAGCCCCAGGCAAAGTTCAGGGGGTCATCATCGCCCAGGGCGGCCACTTCGGCGGGTGGGCGCTCTACGCCAAGGACGGCGCGGCCAGGTTCGTCTACAACCTGCTCGGCCTAGCCGAGTTCATCACCGAAGCCACCCGGCCCATCCCGGCGGGCGAGCACCAGATCCGGATGGAATTCGCCTACGACGGCGGAGGCCTCGGCAAGGGCGGCAACGTCACGCTGTACTACGACGGCGAGAAGGCCGGCGAAGGACGAGTCCAGGCGACCCAGCCCCTGATCTTCTCCGCCGACGAAACCACTGACATCGGCGAAGACTTCGGCATGCCAGTCACCTCCGACTACACCGGCGGCACCAGCAGGTTCAACGGCAAAATCGACCTAGTACAGATCGACATCAGCGACGACAACCACGACCACCTGATCAACCCGGAGGACCTCATCCGCATCGCCATGTCCAGGCAGTAACAGCGACGGCAGAACTCACGGGCCAACGACGGGCGGATGATCAAGGCCCGGCTCCCCTGGAGCGGGAACCGGGCCTGTGACCTGCTACTTCTCTCAGTAGCCCCGACCGGATTTGAACCGGCGCTCTATGGCGACGTGGCCTGGCACGATCTCAATCGCCGGTGGGTGGCGCAGGCAGGCGAGCGGGGGGCGGTCACGGCCCTGCTGCTGGCCCTCACGTTCCGCGTTCGACGACGTGGCCGAGGGGCGCCTCGAGGACGCTGAGGCCGCCGTGGCGGAAGGACGGACGCTGGGCGTGGCGACTGGTGACCGTGTGCAGCTCAATGCCCTCGCCGACGCCGAACTGCAGGTTCTCGCCTGGCGCGGGCGGGAAGCAGCGGCACGTGCGCTCGGCGCCCAGGTCCTGCGCGGCTGCGCCGACAAGGGCGACGCGCTCACGATGCGCGTGGCTCACGGCGTGCTGGCCGTGCTGGAACTCAGCCTGGGCAACTACGCGCCAGCGCTACGCCACGGGCTGGGGGCCTTCGCGGACGAGCCGGTAGCGACCAGGGATTCCGAAGTGGACTTGGTCGAGGCGGCGGTCCGCTGCGGAGACCGGGAGGCCGCGGGCCAGGTACTGCAGGCATTCTCGTCCCGCGTGCGGGCCAGCGGGACTGACTACGCCCTCGGTGAGCTAGCCCGCTGCCGCGCCCTGCTTGCCGTGGACGACCGCGCCGAGCCCGAGTACCGGCTGGCCATCGAGCACCTGCAGCGCTGCCGGGTCACTCCGCAACTGGCCCGGACGCAGCTGCTCTACGCGAGTGGCTACGCCGCCAGCGCCGCCGCCGTGACGGCCGCGAACAGCTCCGCACCACCTTCGGCATGTTCGACGCGATGGGCATGGACGCGTTCGCCGACCGGGCCCGGTCCGAGCTACGCGCCACCGGCGAACGTGTGCACAAGCGAACCCAGGGCTCCCACGACGTGCTCACCCCGCAAGAGGCCCAGATCGCACGGCTGGCCAGCGAAGGCGCCTCGAACAAGGAGATAGCCGCCCAGCTCTTCCTCAGCACGCACACGGTCGAGTATCACCTGGTGAAGGTGTTCCGCAAGCTGGACATCACCAACCGTGCCCAGCTTGTCCGCGCCCTGGCCCGGCAGGACGGGTCAGGTCTTGTCACCTACGCCGTCCCCTCACCCTCATGAGGTTGCCGCTCGCGGGGTGGGTATCCGGGGAGGGGAAGACGTGCTGATGGCGAAGCACCCGGGTGGCGCGGGGAGATCCGGACCCGCAGCGCGGCGGGCAGGATAGCGAACCGCAGCGGCGGGCTGAGGTCCACCGCCTCCCCATCGACACCGGCGTGCACTGTTGCCGGGACGCTGACCTCCAGCTGCGGCGCGATCCAGGCTCGCCCGGGCGCGAACCGACCACCGGCGGGTGCGTCGAGGACGATGATCCCGAGGTGGCCTCCGCTGAGCGTCGGGCGGGTGCCGCGGAACAACGGGCGGTCGACCGCGTAGGGGTTGTTGGACACGAGCACGACAGCGGGATGGCGATGCTCGCGCTCCAGGTCGTCCACCAGGCTAAGCTCGGGCGCCTCCGCGCTCGGGCCCATCACCTCAGCCGCGGTCTCCAGGAGCGTGCGCATCTTGGCATCGCGATAGGACGGGCTGCGGACCGCGTCACCGTAGATCCCGAGTGAGACGTTGTTGAGGAACGTGCGGCCATTCACCTCTGCCAGGTCGATCCGGCGTTCGACCCCGTCGGTGAACGCATCCAGAGCGCCGGTCACATCGTGCCGGTCCACCCCCACGTCGAGCGCGAAGTGGTTGCGCGTCCCAGCCGGAACGCACACAAATGGAATGCCGTGCGCGGCCGCCGCTGCGGCCACGACCGCCAGCGACCCGTCGCCCCCGGCCATCCCGACCGCGTCCGCGCCGGCTGCAATGGCCTCACGGGCCAGCGCCGCCAGGTCCTGACCCGGGGTGAGGGTGACAACCTCGATCCCGTTCGCCCGCGCCCGCTCGGCGATCCCGCCGCGGGCGGCCTTGCCGCCGCCCGACCGGGGGTTGACGAACAACACCGGCCTGCGCGGCGGCTCTGCCGGCTGCCAGCCATATCGCGACAGCTGTCGCTTGGCCGGATTCACCGCGCCAACTACCAGGCGTCAGTGGGGGGGAGGGGCAGGACGGCGAGGCGGGCGGCTTCGGGTGCGGGGACCCCGAGCAGGCGCAGCAGGGCCTCGGCAAGCTGGTCGACGGAGGCCTCCTTGTCGACGCGCTCGGGGTGCCGCTGCCGCATCCGCAACAGCCCGAGCAGGCCACCGGCCACGGCACTGAGCGCGATCTCGGCATCGGCAACAGTGAACCGGCCCGCAGCCTGCCCAGCCTGGATATCACGCAGGGCGCGCGGTGCCAGTCCGCCCGGGACGTCCAGGGCGTCCAGGCCGGCGCCGGTGAGGAACCCGGCTATGTCAGGATGGGTCCAGCCGAGCCGCCCCGAGATCCTTATCCCCACGGCGAACAGCTCCGCCGGGTCGCTGATGCCGGCGACGGCACGGTCGATCATCTGCCCCCAGCGTTCCAGCGCCTCTTCGGAGGCGGTCTGGAACAACTGCTCTTTGCTGTCGAAGTGGTTATAGAACGATCCGAAGCCGATATCGGCTGTCTCGGTGATCTCCTGGATGCTCGCCCGGTCCCCGCGGCCATCGGCGATCAGCCGCACCGCAGCGTCGATGAGGGCCTGCCGGGTGCGGGCCTTACGCCGGTCCAGCCGCGACGCCTTCGGGGTGGTCACTGCCGATACCGTCTCTGCCATCACCGCTCCTCCCACCGTTCCACATGGCCCGCTAGCAGCCAGGTTCCCTGGTGACAGCCAGCGCGGCCGATGCTCGCCGAGCGAGCCCAGCATGCACCTCTACTGCATGTCATCATCTCTGATATCTCATGCCAAGCCTGATTGTACCTGATGGAGATCCTCCTGCATCGGACGGCCAGGTTCCTCATCGAGAACACCTGACCGGGGGCGGAACGTGGCCGCACTGCCCGGCCGACCGCTGATGATGGTCGTTCCTGCCCGGCGCAATGCGACGAAGTTGGCGGCACTGCGGTGGTCTAGCAGACAGTAGTTCTCCAGCAGCATCCTGCTGGAGAACTACCGGACGGTGAACCTGGCCGGTGGCCAGGCTTGGTTCAGGCCGCGTGCGGCTCTCGCACGGCGCTTTCCAGGGTGTAGTGGGTGTGGCGCAGCTCGATGCCCTGTGCGAGCGCCCAGCCGCCGTAGATCAGGTTGAACAGGCCGAACAGCAGCGCGAGGGTGACTGCGCCGACGCCGGGGCGGGCGAACAGCACGACGCCGAACGCAATGGAGATCAGGCCGCCCAGGATGAACAGGGCTCGCGTCCCGGCCGGCTCGCCGCGGCGGAAAGCGGCGACGATCTCGAACCCGCCGGCGACGACCGCCCAACTGGCGACGATCAGCACCAGGACGAGCGCGGTGGGCCCCGGCCAGGCCAGAGCGATCACGCCGGCCCCCAGGTCGACCAGCCCGAGCAGCAGATGCCCGAACACCGGCCCGGCGGTACGGCTGCTGAATGCCCGCATGGCCTCCAGCCCGGCCCCGATGAACGCGTACACCGCGAACAGGATTACCAGCGCCAGGACCGTGACCTGCGGCCAGGCCAGCGCAATGATCCCGACGGCGACGGCGAGCACGCCACGCACGATCAGGGACGTACTGAGTGACTTGAACATGACAGCGTTCCTTTCGCTAGCTCAGCTGCTCTAGACAACAGCGGGTGCTTGCCTGGGCCTGGACCCAGCGCGTTAACGACTGCGCCTGCCCGGCATCCGGGGCCGGCAGCCGCGGCTGAAGGTCCCAAGGCGTCGGACCGCCCACGTCACGGCAGCTATTAAACTTTTGATCGAGTATCACAAAACTGATTATTCATGTCAAGAGTGACGTCGAAGGTTCCAGCGGCTGGTGGAAGGCGAGCGGGGACGCGGCCGTCTGCCTCGTGCCCGTCTTAATACGCCACCAGGATCTGGTCATCGACATCGGTGACCCCCGGGGCAGACCAGGCGGTGGCCACTGCCCCGTCGTGCTCGGCCCACGAGCTCACCGTGCCCACAAAGGCCACCCCTCCGGCGGACGTGGTATCGACGTAAAGGCAGTCCCCGTCGAGCTTGGCGTTGCGCCGGAATGCCTCACTTATGGCCTTCTTGACGCCGCCTGGGCCCGGCGCGTACGTCAGCCTGATGTCGTTGTGGAGCGCGTGGACGCCCGGGGCGCTGGCCGCAAGGAACTCGGCTTCGTCGCGCTGATATTGCCAATCCGCCGTTCCGCTCAGGGTGACGGAGCCGTTCCGCGCCCTGGCCTCGACGGTCGTCAGGATCAGGCTGTCCAGCATCAGCGCCTGATGAACATCGCCGCGTAGCTCCGCGTCGTCGCGCTTGCTGTCGATCAGCAGCCGTACGTCCAGCTCGTTGCCCGCCGCATGGCCGGGGCGTGCCAGCCGAGCCATCGGTGGTACAGGGTGGGTGCCGGGACGCCCGTCATCATCTGAGTGTCGCCTGCTGCCTCCCGCCGTGTCATTAGCGAGCAGGAGAACCGCGACGATAGCCTGACAGGCTGCCGCCCGAACACGCCGCTATGTCACCTCAGCCTCACTGGGGCTGGCCTGCGGGGCGGCGGCGGCAGGCGGGGCATCGGCGCGGGCGGCGTGGATCGCGTCCCTACCTGCTCGCCGCTGAGGACCCTGGCGGCGCTGATAAGCGCGAGGTGGGTGAATGCCTGCGGGAAGTTGCCGACCTGCCTGCCCCGGGCGACGTCGTACTCCTCGGCGTACAGGCCGAGGTCGTTGCGCAGGGCGAGCAGCCGTTCGAACAGCTCCCGCGCGTCGGCGCCGCGGCCGTTGAGCGCGAGCGCCTCGACCAGCCAGAACGAGCACGCCAGGAACTGGCCCTCGCTGCCCGCCAGGCCGTCGTCGGTGGCGTCGGTCGAATAGCGGGAGATGAAGCCGTCGTGGCCCAGCTCGCGGCGGACGGCGTCGATGGTACCCGTGAAACGGTCGTCGGTCGGTTCCAGCAGGCCGACCAGCCCGACCATCAGCGCGCCCGCGTCCAGCGCCGTGGAGCCATAAGATTGGGTGAAGGTGTGGCGCTGCGGATCGTAGGCCCGCTCGAGGATCTCATCGCGGATCTGGGCCCTGACCTGCTCCCAGCGCTGCACTGGCCCTGCCAGCTTGAAATGATTGCTCAGCGCGATGGCGCGGTCGAAGGCGAGCCAGGCCATCACCTTTGACTGGGTGTAGTGCCGCCGCGGCCCGCGGGCCTCCCACATTCCGTCGTCGGGTTCCTGCCAGGCGCTTTCCAGGTAGTCCATGATCTCGCGAAGCTGCCGCCAGGTTCGCTCGGGGAGCTGGCCCACCGCTGTCGCCACCGCCCAGCCGACGCCGACGACCTCGCCGTAGACGTCGAGCTGGAACTGGCCCGCAGCCGCGTTGCCGACCCTGACCGGCTTGGAGCCCTCGTAGCCGGGCAGCCAGTCAAGCTTGTACTCCTCCAGCCGCCGCTCACCGGCAAGGCCGTACATGATCTGCGCCTGATCGGGCTGCCCGGCGGTGGCCCGGAATACAACGTCGCTGAACGCCAGCGCCTCGTCGGTGTAACCGCCGGCCAGCAGCGCGTTCAGCGTCAGCACCGAGTCGCGCAGCCAGGTGTAGCGGTAGTCCCAGTTGCGCTCGCCGCCGAGATCCTCTGGCAGGGAAGTCGTGGGCGCCGCGACGATCCCGCCGGTGACCTGATCGGTGAGAGCCTTGAGGACGATCAGCGAGGTCAGGACCTCATCGCGGTATTCACCGCGATAGGCACACCGGTCCGACCACTCCCGCCACCACGCCTGGGTCCGGGCCAGCGCCGCATGAGCGTCCTCGGTGCGGCCTGGGCTCTCGTAGGACGGGAACCAGCTGAGAACGAACCGTTCGCTGGCGCCCTCCTGGACGGTGAACTCCGCCACCGTGGTGAGATTCTCAGCGTGCAGCCCGATCGGGGTGCTCAGGTGCACCGCGTCGGGCCCCGCCTGGGCTACCAGCCCGTCGGGCACGCGCTCCACCCAGGGCGCGTTCAGGCCGTACCCGAAGCGAATGATCAGCTGCATGCGCATCGGGACGCGGCCACGCAGTCCCTGCACGATGCGCACGAGCTGCGGGGCGCCGCCCTCACGGGGCGGCATGAAGTCGATGACCCGCGCCGTGCCGTCGGCCGTCTCGAAGTCGGTCTCCAGAACCAGCGTCCCCTCGCGGTAGCGGCGCGACACGCTGCGGACCTTCCCAGCGGGGGCGATCAGCCAGCGGCCATGCTTCTCCTCCCCCAGCAGCGCGGTGAAACACGAGGCGGAGTCGAAGCGGGGCAGGCACAGCCAGTCCACCGAGCCATTCCGGCCGACCAAGGCGGACGTCTCCAGGTCACCGACCAGCGCGTAATCCTCGATCCTCACGGGAATCCCTCCTGGTATGCAGCCGACTCCACCCCGGCGGCGTTCGGCGGGACGGTAGTGCCGCGATAGCTAGATGCATCCCATGTGGGAGCCTGCTAAGGACCTTGCCCGGATGCGGGCCGGGTCACGCCGGTTGGCTCACGAGGCGGGCAATCCGGCACCAGGTCACGGATGTCGACGCTAATCGCGTCCCTTGAACGGCCCGCTCGCTGCGCACCGGCGCCATGATCCAGGCTGTGCCCGCTGCGTGCTGACTGGGCTGCGGGCTCAAGGTCCCGTCCCTATTAGGCCAGCCCTGGGTCATTACGGTGAGGTGGTGGGGACAGGCCTGGCGCCAGCTATGCACAGCCGGGCCGTGCCGGAGAACGAGATCGGGGGAAGAAATGAGCGTTTATGAGCCTGACCGGGTGCGAGAGTACGTTGACACCCTGCAGAAGCAGGTCACCCACCTGGAGGATGTGATGGATCTCGCGCGCAAGGAAACCAGCGAGCAGGTCAGGACGCCCATCCAGCAGGTCAAGGCAGATATGGCTGCCCAGGAGTCGGCCAGCGAAAAGGCCGGGCAGGCCGCCGACCGGGCACAGAACCCGTGGCAGTCAATAAAGGCCAACGCCGCCACGGGAGCGCGGGAGCTGCATGACCGCATCGACCGCAAACGTCATGAGCTCGATGTCAAAAACGCGGAACAGGACGCCGAGGGCGCCGAGGAGGACGTCCTCGATGCGCTGAGCTTCGCCCGGTGGGCGGCCGAGCAGGCCGAGGTGGCCGTTCTTGATGCCATAGACAACCGTGCCTGGGCTGACGAACGGGCGGCAGCATCGCACACGAGCTGACCGGGGCCATCGCGCCCCCGCGCCGGGGCTGACCCACGCCGACAGATTCCTGGCCCGGTGCTGCCGCGGCTGCTCGAGGTCGCGCAGCGGCCCAGCAAGCTCGCCCGCGGCATCGGTGGCACGCTGCTACTCAGCTTCTGTTACATCTTCTGCCTCGCCGCCTGCGTGGCGGCGTTCAGCCGGTCGGTACCGATCGCGAAAATCGGCCTGGTATACCTGACCGGCAGCGCCATCGGGTCGATCATCCCCACCCCCGGCGGCATCGGCGCGGTGGAAGCGGCGCTGACCGCCGGGCTCACGGCCGCGGGCGTGCCGGGCGCAGTCGCGGCCAGCGCGGTGCTGCTATTCCGGCTGCTGACATTCTGGCTTCCCATCCCGTTCGGCTGGGGCGCCCTGAAGTATCTGGAGCGCGAGCAGGCCCTGTGAGTTCCGGTCAGACCCTGGCCAGTTCAGATGCCCACTTGCGCTTGCACGCGCCCGGAGGCAACGGCGTCGGCCAGTGCCGCGTGATCGCGTTCGTTCTGATCGGCATAGGTCTCGCCAAATCCGGCCACGGCCTGGTCGAACTTGTCTGACCCGCCAAGGTAGGCGGCGATCGCGATCCGGTCCCCGCTGCGGGCGTGGGCGCGGGCGAGAGTCCAGCCGCACAGGCGGCCGTAGCCGGCCATGGCCGGGGCGTTCATGTCTTCGATGTCGGCGGAGTATTTCCAGTCGCGCAGCTGGCGAAAGTAGTAGTCGGCAGAGCGGCGGCCGGGAGGGGTGGCGCTCTGCCAGCCGAGGAAGATGTCGCTGACAGCTTGCATCAGATGCTCGCCGGCGACGACCCGCTCGCCCTGGTTACTGTATTCGCTCTGGCCGACATAGACGGCCAGCACCGAGCGCTGGGCCTGCTTGGCCTGCAGCAGCAGCGGCTCGACGCCGTCGTCGGGTTCCATCAGCAAGATCCACGTCTCGGTCCCGACGCTGCCGACGCCGACGACCTTGCGGGCCACGCCGGCCAGGGTGAATCGCTCTGCCAGCCGGCGCCGGTAGGCCGGCAGGGTCTGCGTGTAGCCGGTGAAGACGCGGCGGAGGAACCCGTAGACCGCATCGACGTTAAGGTGCCCGGCCAGCTCTTCGAGCGGGACGATCAGCGGCGGGTCGCTGATGATCTGGCGCCGGCCGTCCTTAACGGTCGTCAGTTTCGCCAGCGCCTGGGTGCTGTCGCGGGTGCGGGCCTTCGCCATCTGGGTCTTGGCCCGGCGCACCGCCTTCTTGGGCATCTCAGATTTGAGCCGGGCAAGGGCGTCTTCGACGTCGAAGTGGGCGTACCAGACGTCCAGGATCGACATGGCGGCGAATTCCCGCATCGCGGTGCGATACGCCGCTGCGGCCGCCAGCGCAACCCGGCGCCGTTTCTTGGTGCCCAGTCCGTTGTCGCGGCCGGCCACGACCAGGCTCGCCACCAGCCGCTTGACGTCCCACTCGAATGGACCGGGCAGCGTCTCGTCGAAGTCGTTGAGATCGAAGACCAGCCGCCGTTCGGGTGAGGCGAAGGCGCCGAAGTTCGACAGGTGAGCATCACCGCACAGCTGCACCCGCAGCCCTGAGGACCTCGTAGTGGCCAGGTCGGCGGCCATCGGCAGCGCAGCACCCCGGAAGTAGGCGAACGGCGACACGAGCATCCGGCCGTGGCGCACCGGCACCAGCTCCGGCACCCGGGTTTTGGCCTGGCCGAGGAGCAGCCCTACCGGGTCCCTGGACGCCGCGGCAGAAAAGTCCCGGTGGGATGCCAGCGGGGCCAGCTGGCGCGCTGCCTTGCCCGCTGCGGCGCTTTGCTCACAATCCGGGTGTGCGCCGTGGCCGGGTGTGTCGCGCCCCCCGGGCGTCACGTTCAGGCCGTACCGCGGTCAGGTGCCAGCCGGGGCTGCGCGCCCTTGAGCTCGAACGCGAGCACGATCTCGGTGAAGCCGCGGAACAGGGCCAGCAGCCCGACCCAGATGATCAGCAGCACCCCGCGTGCGGGGAGCGCCTGCTGGGAGGCCCAGAAGCCGACGAAGATCTCCAGGATGCCCGCGACCATGCCGAGCCACCAGGCGCCGTTGATGACCCGGGACTCGATCGAGGTGATAAGGACGAAGCCCCCCTCCAAGATCAGCAGCAGCCCGATCACCGAGGCCAGGGACCAGAACGCGTTGTACGGATGCACGAAGGCCCAGATCGCCCCCCCGAGGAACAAGACGCCCAGCAGGACATGCGCCCACCCCCAGCGCCGCCGCACCGCAGCGATCACGAATTCATTCACCATCGCGGCCAGGAACACCACCCCCATCAAGACCCCGATGGTGGCGACCGACGTCATTCTGAACCGCAGCACGATCACCGAAATGATCAGCCACGCGATCCCGGTCAGCAGCAGCACCCACCACGGGCCCCCAAGCCGCCACCGGCCGGCCCAGGCCCCGGGACCGCTCACCCTCTGATCCCGCCGATCTTGCTGATCTTGCTGATTGATACTCATTGCGCTCCCCCTGAACTCACCTAAGGGGCACCCGCGGGCCCGGCCGGCCGGACCGCCATGGCCGTACCAGCGACGTGCGGCCGGCCGCGTTTCCTTTGGCCAAGGCCCAGCAACTGCCACCGGCGCCCCGCTCACCCGAGGCTTTCTCGCATGCTGGCACCCGGCTGCGCTCCTCGCGCAGGGCCAAACGTCACATTCGGGCCATGCCCAGGTCACCCGCCCCGGGAGGCTGCCACGCGGATGCTCGGCGGTCTTCCCGGTGTGCTGCTGGGCCGACTGCGAGGCACCAGGGCAACCGCTGTGCCTGCCGCCCATCCTTCTTGTTGGGGAAGGTGCCGGCCCTGCCGGGAACTGGATCACCACGTCATGTTCACTCCTGCCCACGGTGCCGGCCCCGGACTGGGTTGATGATCACCGCCTGATGACGGCTGCTACTGCCCTGGGACGCCAAGGCACGATGACAACCGATGACAAATGATCAAGGCCCGGCTTCCCGCCAACGGGAACCGGGCCTGTGACCTGCTACTTCTCTCAGTAGCCCCGACCGGATTTGAACCGGCGCTACCGCCTTGAGAGGGCGGCGTCCTAGGCCACTAGACGACGGGGCCAGACACTGCATCGTAGGGCACCGCGCTGGGTGACGCCAAATGGGCAGTCCTGCCCGCGCCCGGGCCACCGATGCCGGCCACCGCCCTGGCAGGCAGGGCGAAATTCCAGGAATCTGGAACGGCAGCGCCGGCTGCATGGCCGCCCGTCTCGCGGGTAGATGGCCGCACATGTTGGCATTCATCATCGTTCTGCTGATTGTGGGACTCATCGCCGGGGCAGTGGCACGCCTGCTCGTCCCCGGCCGCGACCCGATCGGCCTGCTCGGGACCATCCTCCTGGGCGTCGCCGGGTCATTCCTCGGCGGGATCGTGCTGAACCTGATCGAGTATCACAAGCTGTTTACCCACTCCGTCCGGGTGGCGGGCGTCATCGGCTCGATCATCGGCGCGCTGATTCTGCTGATCATCCTCCGGCTGTCCGGTCACGAGCGGGGCCGCAGCCGCAGCCGCTACAGCCGGCGCAGCAGCCGCCGGCGCCGCTGGATCTGACCACTCAGCTTCCCTCTCGGCCCGGGCCGGCCGCGGGACCCCCCAGTCGCGGCCGAGCGCCGGCCGGCCATCGCCAGGTCATCCCGCTGGATGGCCTGGCGGTGCCGTTCCGGGCGCTGGCCGGGCCGGGCCGCGCTGGGCATGTGTCCAGGCTCAGGCATGACCGGCCCGGCGGTGGCGTTAAGAACGAGCATGGACGTCACCATGGCCGTCACCCGCTGGCGGCTGGAGCCACACCCGGAGGGTGGCTACTTCCGGGAGACTTACCGATCCCCGCTGACCGCGTGGCCACCGGGCTGGCCCGGGGAGCGGGCGCTGGCCACCGCGATCCTCTACCTGCTGCCCGCGGGCGAGCGGTCGGCGTGGCACCGGGTCCGCGGCGACGAGCTGTGGCTGTGGCAGGGTGGCGGCCCGATGGAGCTGCACATGGGTGAGCAGAGTCAGCTGGTCGGGCCGGACCCGGCCGCCGGGCAGGAACTGCAGGTCCTGGTTCCGGCGGGCGCCTGGCAATCAGCCATCCCGGCCGGCGGCGCCTGGTCACTGGTGGCGTGCCTGGTCGCGCCGGGCTTCGATGACGAGGACTTCGAGCTGCGTGGCGACGGCAGGACCGCCTGACAGCCGGTCCTGCCGGTCACCAAAGTGCTGGGGTACCAGGACTCGAACCTAGACTAACGGGGCCAGAACCCGTCGGGCTGCCAATTACCCCATACCCCACTGCACCGGCCCAGATAGCTTTACGCTCCGAGCCGCGCCAGTGCAGTGTAGCCGAACTCGGTACCCGCTCGCGAAGGCGGCGGCCGGGCGGCCGGCTGACCCGGGCCGGGTCAGTCACACCACGGGGCCGGTCACACCACGGGCCAGTCGAACCACAGGCCTAGTCACACCACAGGCCCGGTCACACGACGGGCCCGGTGGGCGAGGGCACCAGCAGCCGCCGGGTCGTCTGCAGTCCCCAGCTGTCCAGCCCGCGCAGTCCGTCACCGGAGGCCCGCAGCCCGCCGAACCGCTCGACCAGCGCGGCCCAGTCGGCCCGCCGCTGCATTCCGGGCCGGGCCATCAGGCAGTCCGGGTCGTTGACCCAGAACCGGCCCTGCTGCCAGGCGCGGGCCACCGTGTTGCGCGCCGCGGCCTGCGGCGCGGGCTGGGCTGGACCGCCGTTCGCGGACGTGTGCCCGGCGGCGATGCCCGGGCCCACCCGCATCGCATCGACCAGGCCGACCGAGGGCAGCAGCGGCGCGCCGCTGCCCGCCAGCAGGGCCTGCGGGCCGATCGCGGCCCGGATCAGCCGCAGGGCACGCTGGTAGGCGGCCACCCCGGTGACGTCCTCGTGCCGCTGGCCCTCGTAGGCCCCGGCGTACAGGTAGTCGATCTTGAAGTAGTCGATCCCCCAGTCCCGCATCGTGCTCAGTACCGCGGACAGGTACTGGGCCGTGCCCGGGTGCGTGACGTCCAGCACGGCGCATTCCTGGCCGCGCACGGTCCCGGCGGGCAGCGGCTCCCCGGTCGCCGGGTCGCGCACCAGCCAGCCGGGCTGGCGGCGCAGGAGCTCACTCGACCGCGCGGCCAGCAGCGGCGCGATCCAGATGCCGGCGCGGCGGCCGGTGCCGCGGATCCGGGCGACCAGGCCGGGCAGGTCGGTGAACCGCCCGGACGGGCTCAGCCAGTCCCCGGGCGCGGCCTGGTAGCCGTCGCCGATCTGCAGCACGCCGACCGGAACCCGCAGTTCGTCCATGGCGGCCAGGTTGGCCAGGATGTCCTGCTCGGTGACCTGATCGTGGTACTCATACTCCGGGCACCAGACCGGCGGCACGGCGCGCAGGCCGCCCGGCGGCACGCCCATCCGGCCGGCGAACTCGGCTGCCCAGCGGCCCAGCGCGCCGGTGATGCCGCCGCCCCGGGTATCGGTGCGGCGGGTGACCGGCCCGTCGGCCGACACCATCAGGTACCCGTCGCAGCGCCGCGCCTGGATGACCGGGACCTGCTGGTCCACGTTGACCGCGGCGAAGATCTCGGCCGGCCCGCCGTCCCCGGGATCGACGGCCAGCAGTCCCGAGCCCTGGTGCACGCCCGGCGGCGGCGCCGCCGCGTACTGGCACTCGATGGCGGCCGAGTCCAGGCCGGTCACCTGGTGCGGCGCGGCGGTGGCCGACTGGGTGCCCGCGATGCTCCAGGACTGCCAGCCCTCGGCGTACACGAAACTCCTGGCCGGCTCGGCGGGCACGCACGCGATGTCGCGCTGCTTCCGGTCGATCACGCCACACCCGCCGCTCTCCGCCACAACCGTGTTACGTGTCCGGCGGCCGGAGCGTTCAGTTCGGCGTGCGGATCACCCTCCGCTACTGGCCTTCACCGCGCTGGCCAGCCGGGCCAGCGTCCGCTCCCGGCCGAGCAGTTCCATCGACTCGAACAGTGGCGGGGCCACCCGGTGCCCGGTCACCGCCACCCGCACCGGCGCGTACGCCTTGCGCGCCTTGAGCCCAAGCCCGTCCGGGGACAGCAGCGCAGCCTCCAGGGCCTCCTTGATCGCCTGGTAGGTCCACGATGGCACCTGCTCCAGCGCGGCCTGGGCCGCCTCCAGCACCGGCCGGGCCTCCGGGGTCAGCACGTGCTCGGCATCCTCCGGGTGCACTTTGAAGCCGGCTTCGGTGCCGAACAGGAAGCCGAGCATGCCCGCGGCCTGGCTCAGCCGGCTGATCCTGGTCTGGATCAGCGGCGCGGCCGCGGCGATCAGCTCGGCTTCGGCCTCGGTCACCGGGTCGCCCACCGCCCCGGCCCGCTGCAGAAACGGGGTGATGCGGCCGACGAAATCGGCCAGCCCCAGCCCGCGGATCTTGTCCCCGTTGATCGCTTCCAGCTTGCGCACGTCGAACTGGGCCGGGTTCTTGTTCACCCGGGCCAGGTCGAAATCACCGGCCAGCTCGGCCAGGGTGAACTCCTCCCGGTTGTCCCCGGGGGACCAGCCAAGCAGCGCCAGGTAGTTGGCGACCGCCTCGGGCAGGAAGCCCTCGTCGCGGTACCAGTTGACCGAGACCACCCCGTTGCGCTTGGACAGCCGGTGGCCGTCGGTGCCCAGCACGTAGGGCAGGTGCGCGAACAGCGGGAACTGGTCCTCGGGCACGCCCATGGCCCGGTACACCTCGATCTGCCGGGGGGTCGAGGACAGCAGGTCCTCGCCGCGCACCACGTGGGTGATCTTCATCAGCACGTCGTCCACCGCGACCGCGAGCGTGTACAGCGGCGAGCCGTCCGCCCGGGCCAGCACGAAGTCCGGCACGTGCGCGTGGTCGAACGTGACCTCGCCGCGGACCAGGTCGGTGAACGTGGTCGAGCCCGCGGGCATCTTGAACCGGACCACCGGCTTGCGGCCCTCCGCCTGGTACGCGGCGACCTGCTCGGCGGTCAGCACCCGGCAGTGCGCGTCGTAGCCGCTCGGGCCGCCGCCGGCCGAGCGGGCCGCTTCCCGGCGGGCGGCCAGTTCCTCCGGCGTGCAGTAGCAGTAGTACGCCTGGCCCTCGGCCAGGAACCGGCCCAGCCACTCCGCGTACACCGGGAGCCGCTCGCTCTGCAGATAGGGCCCGTACTCGCCGCCCTTCTCCGGGCCCTCGTCCCAGTCCAGGCCGAGCCAGCGCAGCGTGCCCAGGGCCGAGGCGATGTACTCGCTGGTGACCCGGCTCTGGTCGGTGTCCTCGATGCGCAGCACGAAGGTGCCGCCGGTATGCCGGGCGAAGGCCCAGTCGTACAGGGCGGTCCTGATGTTGCCGACGTGCAGGTCGCCGCTGGGCGAGGGGGCGAACCGGACCCGGATGTCAGTCACGGTTCACCACCGGGTTGGTCAGTGACCCGATCTTCTCGATGGTCACGGTTACCTCATCTCCGTCTTCCATGGGCCCGACCCCGGCGGGCGTGCCGGTCAGCAGCACGTCCCCGGGCAGCAGGGTCATCACCGCGCTGACGTACTCGATCAGCGCGGGCACGTCGAAGAGCATTTCCGAGGTGCTGGACCGCTGCCGGACCTCGCCGTTCAGCGACGTGGTCAGCTGCAGGCCGGCCGGGTCCAGGTCGGTCTCGATCCACGGGCCGAGCGGGCAGAAGCTGTCGAAGCCCTTGGCCCGGGTCCACTGCGCGTCCCGGGCCTGCAGATCGCGGGCGGTCACGTCGTTGGCGCAGGTGTAGCCGAAGATGACGTCGGCGGCCCGGGCGGCAGGCACCTCGCGGCAGATCGTCCCGATGACCACGGCCAGCTCGCCTTCGTAGTCGACCCGCTGGGTCAGCTTCACCGGGTAGCCGATCGGCTCACGGTGGCCGACCACCGCCGTGGACGGCTTCAGGAACAGCACCGGCTCGGGTGACGGCGCGCCGCCCATCTCCCTGTTGTGCTCGGGGTAGTTCTGCCCGACCGCGATCACCTTGCTGGGCAGCACCGGGACCAGCAGCCGGACGTCGTCCAGCGGGTACGTCGCCCCGGTGAACCGGACGCTGCCCATGCCGACGCCGAGCGGGTGACCGCTCAGTTCCGCGATGACCGCCTGCCCCGGCTGGCCGGCGCCCGCGGCCCCGTCGGCCTGGGTTTCCCCGACCACGCCGTAGGCGGCGTCATCTCCCCTGGCGAATCTCGCGATGCGCAACGCCTGTCCTCACCGTTGAGAAGTTGTGCGAAAGCCCAGCCGGGCCCCCAGATGATGGCGGCCCTGTAGAGCCTACTGAGCGTGGCCGGCGGCCCGGCCGCGGCCATGGCCACCGGGCGGCGCGGCTACTGCAGGTACCCCTCGACCTCGGACACCGGGCGGGCCGCCGCCTCGCTGGTGCTCTCGCCGAATTCGCGGCGCGCCCGGCGCTGCCGCAGCAGGTCCCAGCACTGGTCGAGGGACTCCTCCACCGAACGCAGCTGGGCGCGCTCCTCGTCGGCGGACAGCTCGCCGCCGGCCAGCTTGTCGCGGAGTTCGTGCTCAGTACGGATCAGCTCGTCGATGTGGCCGAGGATCTCCTTGTCATCCATGGCTCCCACCGTAAGGGTGACCGGCGGGTAAGCCGTCCCGGGGTCCCGGGTACGCCGGCCGCCCGGGCCGCTACCGTGGGCCGGTGCCAGATCCAGTGTTCCTGATCACCGGGGCGTCCGGGGGCATCGGCGCGGCCACCGCCCGCGCGGCTGCCCAGGCTGGCTACCGGGTGGTGCTGGCCGCCCGGCGGCCCGGCCCGCTGCGCGCCCTGGCCGCCGAGCTGGGCGGCCCGGCGCGGGCCCTCGCGGTCAGCTGCGACGTCGCCGACTGGTCCCAGCTGGAGCACCTGGTCCGGGAGACCACTGGCCGGCTGGGCCGGCTGGACGTGGCCTTCGCGAACGCGGGCATCTCCGCGGGCACCTCATTTCTCGGCCCGGGTGGCCTGCCGCCGCAGCGCTGGCCGGAGCTGGTCGGGGCAAACGTGCTCGGGCCCGCGCTGACCGCCCGGGCCGTCCTGCCGCACCTGGCCCGGGCCCGCGGGCACCTGCTGCTGACCGGGTCGGTGGCCGGGCGGGTGCTGCGCCCGGGCAGCCTGTACTCGGCGACCAAATGGGCGGTGAGCGCGCTGGCCGCCAGCATCCGCGCCGAGTGCGTGGGCAGCGGGGTCCGGGTCACGCTGATCCAGCCCGGGCTGACCGAGGCCGGCCCGGTCAGCCCGGAGCGGCAGGACGATCCCCGGCTGGCGGCCGCCGACGTGGCCCGCGCCGTGCTGTACGCGGTCAATCAGCCGGCCGGGGTGGACGTCAGCGAGATCGTGATCCGCCCGGTCGGCCAGGACCCGTTCCGGTGACGCCAGGTCCTGGCCGGGCCCGCGGCCGCTCCAGCAGGTAGCCGAAGACGGCCACGCACACCTGGCTCAGCCGTCCTGGGCGGGCTGGTAGCCGGCCCGGAGCAGCGCGTAGGTGACCGCCTCCTCCAGCGCGTGCCAGGACGCGGCGATGATGTTCTCATCCACGCCCACCGTGCTCCAGGTGCCGTCGGCCGACCCGGTGCCGTCGCTGGACTCGATGAGCACCCGGGTGATCGCGCCGGTCCCGTGCGAGCCCTCCAGGATGCGCACCTTGTAATCGGCCAGCTCCAGCCGGGCCAGCTCGGGGTAGAGCCGCTCCAGGGCCAGCCGCAGCGCCCTGTCCAGCGAGTTGACCGGCCCGTTCCCCTCCCCGGTGGCGACGATCCGCTCCCCCTTGGCGTGCACCTTGACCGTGGCCTCGCTGATCACCTCGCCGCCGGGCCGCTGCTCGACGATGACCCGCCAGGACTCCACGTCGAAGTGCCGCTGCTGGGTGCCTGCCAGCTCGTCGCGGAGCAGCAGCTCGAACGACGCGTCAGCGGCCTCGAACGTGTACCCGCGGGCCTCCAGTTCCTTCACCCGGCTGACCACCCGGCCGACCGTGGGCTTGTCATCGGACAGGTCGTAGCCGAGCTGCTTGCCCTTGATCTCGACCGAGGCGCGGCCGGCCATGTCGGAGACCAGCATCCGCATGTCGTTGCCGACCAGCTCCGGGTCGATGTGCTGGTACAGCATGGGGTCGACCTTGACCGCGGAGGCGTGCAGCCCGGCCTTGTGCGCGAACGCGGAGAACCCGACGTAGGGCTGGTGGGTGCTGGGCGCGACGTTGGTCACCTCGCTGATCGCGTGGGCCACCCGGCTCATCTCGGCCAGGCAGCCGTCGGGCAGCACGGCCTGGCCCTTCTTCAGCTGCAGCCCGGCGACCACGCTGAACAGGTTGGCGTTGCCGGCCCGCTCCCCGTAGCCGTTGGCGCAGCCCTGCACATGGCTGACCCCGGCGTCCACCGCGACCAGGCTGTTGGCCACGGCGCACGCGGTGTCGTCGTGGCAGTGGATGCCGAGCCGGGCCCCGGTGGCCGCGGCCACCGCGGTGACCACGTCGCCCAGCTCGCCCGGGAGCATCCCGCCGTTGGTGTCGCACAGCGCGACCACGTCCGCGCCCGCTTCGGTGGCCACCCGGACCACCTCCAGCGCGTAGGCCGGGTCGGACCGGTACCCGTCGAAGAAGTGCTCCGCGTCCAGGAACACCCGCTGCCCCCCGGCCCGCAGGTGGCTGACCGTGTCCCGGATCATCGCCAGGTTCTCCTCCAGCGTGGTCCGCAGGGCCAGCCGGACATGCCGGTCGTGACTCTTGGCGACAAGAGTCACGACCGGCGCCCCGGACTCGCGCAGCGCGGCGACCTGGGGGTCGTCGGCCGCCTGCACGCCGGGCCGGCGGGTCGCGCCGAACGCGGCGAGCTGCGCGTGCCGGAGGTCTAGTTCGGTCCGGGCCCGCTGGAAGAACTCGGTGTCCTTGGGGATCGCCCCGGGCCAGCCGCCCTCGATGAAGCCAACGCCGAACTCGTCGAGCCGCCGCGCGATGGCCAGCTTGTCGGCCACAGTCAGGCTCAGCCCTTCCTGCTGGGCCCCATCACGCAGCGTCGTGTCGTACACATGAAACGCATCGTCGGTCATTGGCCTGGTCCGTCTCTGTCGGGTGAGCCTGAAAGTCGTGGGCAAACAAAAAACCCCTCGCAATATGCGAGAGGTCTGCGCGTCGGCGGAAGATCAGTTAGCCGACGCGC
>Ga0207664_10000649_pt1 | contig 24081 bp, 30 predicted proteins | sample LARL83metaG_FD_184349 | JGI IMG/M metagenome (GOLD analysis project Ga0207664, IMG submission 184349) | Corn, switchgrass and miscanthus rhizosphere microbial communities from Kellogg Biological Station, Michigan, USA - LAR L8-3 metaG... | ecosystem: Host-associated > Plants > Roots >... | reverse complement strand
CGCTGGCCCGGGGGAGCGACCCCCCCCGGAACCCCCCGATGGCCTACGGCCGCTGGCCCGGGCCGCCGCGGGCGTGGACGCACCGGCCCGCGCCACCGCGGGCAACCCGGCCTGATCGGGCCGGGTCAGTTGCGGCTGGCCGCCTCGGCGAGCGCCCGGGTGGTGAGCACCCGGGCGAGGTGCTCGCGGTAGGCGGTGCTGGCGCCGAGGTCGGCAACCGGGTTGGTGCCCTCGGCGGCGTGCGCGGCCGCGTCGGCCGGCCCCGCACCGGCGGCCAGGGCCTGCTCGACCCCGGCGGCCCGCATCGGGACCGAGCCCATGTTCACCAGGGCGACGCGCCCGCCCTGGACCACGACTCCGACGATGGCCCAGTCGATGGCGCGCTTGGTGAACTTCTGGAACGACCAGCCCCGCCGCGCCGGCTTGGGTATCCGGATCTCGGTGAGCAGTTCGCCGGGCTCCAGGGCGGTCTCGAACAGCCCGCGGAAGAACTCGGTCGCGGCGATCTCCCGGCTGCCCGACGGGCCGCGGGCAACCAAGGTCGCGTCCAGGGCCAGGGCCACCGCGGGCAGGTCGGAGGCGGCGTCGCCGTGCGCGACCGACCCGCCGATCGTGCCCCGGTGCCGCACCTGCGGGTCCCCGACCCGCCCGGCCGCGTGCGCGAGCAGCGGCAGTTCGGCGGCCAGCAGCGCGGAGTACTCCAGGTCGTGGTGCCGGGTCAGCGCCCCGATCGCGATGTGGCCGTCCTCGTCGCGAATGTAGGAAAGCTCGGCGAGCCGGCCGATGTCGATGAGCACCTCGGGCACCGCGAACCGAAGCTTCATCAGCGGCAGCAGGGAATGCCCGCCCGCCAGGTACTTGCCGTCCTCGCCGGCCTCGGTGGCCAGGTCGAGTGCCTCCTCGACGGTGCCTGCCCGCCGGTAGGAGAACGGGGCCGGAATCATGACGCCTCCTGCGCTGGCTGGCCATCCCTGGCCGCGGCGAGCACCGCCCGGACGATGTTGTGATAACCGGTGCACCGGCAGATGTTGCCTTCGAGCCCGGTCCTGACCTCTTCCTCGGTGGGGTTGGGGTTCTCCGCGAGCAGCGACACGGCGGCCATCATCATGCCCGGCGTGCAGAACCCGCACTGCAGGCCGTGCTCGGCGTGGAAGCCCTGCTGCACCGCGTGCCACTGGCCGTCCGCCCCGGCCAGACCCTCGCAGGTGGTGACCTCGTGGCCGTCCGCCTGGGCGGCGAGCACCGTGCAGGACTTCACCGACTCCCCGTCGAGCAGCACGGTGCATGCGCCGCAGGAGGTCGTGTCGCAGCCGATGTTCGTAGCGGTCAAGCCGGCCACCTCGCGCACGAAGTGCGCGAGCAGCAGCCGGTCCTCGACCTCCGCCTCTACCTGCCTGCCGTTGACGCTGATCGCGACCTTCACCGGGCAGCCCTCGCTTCGTTGATCGCGGCCCACACCTTCTCGGGTGTGGCCGGCATGTCGATGTGCCGTACCCCCAGGTGGGACACGGCGTCGATGACGGCGTTCAGCACCGCCGGGGTCGATCCGATGGTCCCCGCCTCGCCGATACCCTTGGCCCCGAGCGGGTTGATCGGGGTCGGGGTCTCACTGGCAACCAGTTCGAACGACGGCAGCTCGGTCGCAGTGATCGCCGCGTAGTCCACCAGCGTGCTGGTCAGCGGGTTGCCGTCGGGATCGTAACGCACCTCTTCCAGCAGCGCCTGCGCAACACCCTGTGCTATGCCGCCGTGCCGCTGGCCCTCGGCGAGCACCGGGTTGAGGATCCGCCCGGCATCGTCCACGGTCACGTGCCGCACCAGCGTCGCCTTGCCGGTTTCGGTGTCCACCTCCACCACGGCCAGGTGCGCGCCGAACGGGAACGTCGGCGCGCTGGCATCGAAGCGGGCGTCGGCGGCCAGGCCGTCCGGCCCGGCCCGCTCGGCGATCTGCCCCCAGCCCAGCGCGGACGCCGGGTCGCCGCGCACCTGCCAGGTGCCGTGCGCTGTGTCCAGTTCCAGGTCCGCCTCGGCCGCCTCGATCATCTCCGCGGCCACGCGCCGTGCCTGCTCCTTGACCACGCCCGCGGCCTGCACCACCGCGGTCCCGCCGAGCTGCAGCGACCGGGACCCGAACGTGCCGATCGCCTCGGGGATCGCGTCGGTGTCGCCGTGCACGACGGTGATCGACTCCATCGGGATGCCCAGCTCGTCCTGGACCAGCATCGCCCATGCGGTGTGGTGGCCCTGCCCGTGCGCGGAACTGCCGGTGAACACGGTCGCCGCGCCGGTGCCGTCGACCACCACCCGGGCCGTCTCCCCGCTCATGTCCCCGGCGGTGATCTCCACGTAGACCGACATCCCGAGGCCGAGCTGCACGGTGTCCCCGCGCTCCCGGCGGCGCGCCTGCTCGGCCCGCAGCGCCGGGTAGCCGGCGGCGCCCAGTACCCGCTCCAGCCCGGCGGCGTACTCGCCGGTGTCGTAGGTGGCACCGGTCGCGGTCGTGAACGGGAACTTGTCCGGCGGCACCACGTTGATCCGGCGCACCTCCGCCGGGTCCATGCCGACCTCGGCGGCGAAGTCGTCCATCGCGCGCTCGATCGCCGCGGCCGCTTCCGGCCGGCCTGCCCCACGGTAGGCGGCGATCGGCGTGGCGTTGGTCGCCACGGCACGGAACGAGGCGCCCGCGTGCGCGAAGTCGTACACCCCGGCCGCCATCAGCACCGTGAGCTGCGCCAGGAACACGCCGAGGCGGTTGAAGGCGCCGCAGTCCTGCACCACGTCGAGGTGGTAGGCGAGCACCCGGCCATCCCTCGTCCCGCCGATCTTGTAGGTCTGCCGCTGACCCCGGCCATGCACCATGCCGACGAGGTTCTCGCTGCGGGTCTCGATCCAGCGGACCGCGTGCCCGGTGTGCTTGGCCGCCCAGGCAACGGCGATGGCGTCACGGTCCACCGCGACCTTGGCACCGAACCCGCCGCCCACGTCCGGCGCGATCACCCGGATCAACGCGGGGTCGAGCCCGATGGCCCCGGCGATCGCACCGCGCGCGAGCTGCGCGTTCTGGGTGCTTGACCAGACCGTCAGCCGGTCGCCGGTCCAGGCCGCCGCCATCGCCCGCGGCTCCAGCGGCACCGGGGCGAGGCGCTGGTTCACGACCGTCCGCTCGACCACGACCTCGCAGCCGCCGAAGTTGACGTCGTCGCCCTCCCCCGCCGTCCCGGTGCCGAGGATGTTGTTCTCCGTGCCGGGGAACAGCAGCGTCTCGCCGGTCAGCGCCGCCTCGATGCCGGGCACCGCGGGCAGCAGGTCGTAGTCGACGCTGACCAGTTCCGCCGCGTCCTCGCCCTGGTAGCGGCCCTCGGTCAGGACCAGGGCCACCGGCTCGCCGACGTAGCGCACCCGGTCGGCCGCGAGCAGCGGCTCAGCCGTGGGGTCGCCCCCCTCGGGCGCGGCGGGCAGATCCGCGGAGGTGAGCACCGCGACCACCCCGGGCATCTCGGTGGCCGCACTGGTGTCGATCCCGGTGATCAGCGCGTGCGCGACCGGGCTGCGGACGATGGTGACGTAGGCCGCGCCGGTCAGCTCCGGCAGGCGCAGGTCGTCGGTGTAGACGCCGCCTTGGGTGATCAGCCGCGGATCCTCGGTCCGCAGCACCCGCGTGCCCATGATGCTCATCGGCTCTCCGTTGTCTTCAGGGCTATCCCCCGGCCGCGCGGATCGCGCGTACCCGGCTGGGGGAAGACTAGCCTGCCCACAGCCTGCCACGACCGCGACGTCAGCGCCTCGTTCGCCCGTCACCGGCCACAACGCGGCGCGTCACCGGCTATGACGCGGGGGCGTCGCCGGCCCGCGCCGGCCAGGGCGCCATCGCAGCGAGCGTAGCGAGCACGCCATCAGCCGCGGCCAGGTCGCTGTCCATCGGCCGGTCCGCGGTGGCCTGGTCCAGTGCGGAATCGGCCAGGTCGTAGGCCTCGCGCAGGCCGCCGCCTTCGGCCGGCGCCCGGGCCTGCAACCGCAGCGCCCTGGTCGCGGCTATCAGTTCGCAGGCCAGCACGGCCCGGTACCCGGCCACGGCGTCGCTGGTGGCACGGGCCGACTGGGGGGCGAAGCCCGCGTGCTCCTCCACCCCGCGGGACAGCACCGCACCGCCCAGGGCGGCGGGCGCGGCAAAGCGGCGTATGTCGGCGACCGCGGAGTGCGCCACGTACTCCAGGATCATCACGCCCGAGCTGGCCCTGTCCTGCGCGAGGAAGGCGTTCAGGCTGGTGAACGAGGGTTCCATCAGCGTGCCAAGCCGGGCCACGGACAGCGCCGCGGTCTGGAACAGCGCCGCACGGATGGCGTCGAGCGCGAGGCCCACGTAGGCGGCGTGGAAGTTCCCGTTGTGCCAGGCCGCATGCCCGGCCACGTCGATCAGCGGGTTCTCGGCACTGCCGTTCAGCTCGGCCTCCAGTACGCCGGTGGCGTGCTCGACCGAGTCCAGCGCGGGCCCGTGGACCTGGGGGAACGCCCGGTATCCGTACGGGTCCTGCACCCGTACCGCGGCGACCGGGGCCGCCGCGAGCAGCGCCCGCATGCTCGCCGCGACCCGCTGCTGGCCGGGGTGCGGCCGGGCCAGGTGCACCGCCTCGGCGTACGGCTCGGCCGAGCCGCGTACCGCGAGCAGCGACAGTGCCGCCACCGGGACGGTGGCCCGCAGCAGGGCGGCCAGGTCGTGGCAGGCGAGCGCCGCGTCGCCCAGGGTGGCCGCGCTGCTGTTGATGAACCCGAGCGCCTCGCTGGTGCGGATGCTGAACCGCGGCGGCGGGCCGGTGCCGCCCTGCCAGGCGCGCTCGCCGAGCAGGCACAGCCCGGTGGACGCGAGCGCGGTGAGGTCGCCGGTGCCGATCGCCCCGTAGAGCGGGACCGGCGGGGTGAAGCCACGGTTGATCGCGTCGGCCAGCACGGCCAGCAGCGCCGGATCGACACCCGAGCCGCCCGCGCCGATCTGGTTGAGCCGCACCACGAGCATGGCGCGCGCCACCTCGGGCGCCACCAGCGGCCCCGTGCCGGCGGCGTGGCTCCTGAGCAGCCTTATGCCGTGCTCGGCCCGGTCATGTTCACTGAGGTCAACCACGTGGTTGGCGCCCACGCCGGTGTTCCTGCCGTACACCGGCTGCCGTGCCGCCAGTTCCTGCCCGGTCAGCCAGGCCGCGCGCGCCGCGGCCACGGCCGGCTCACCGACGGCCACGACCGCCTGCTGGCGCGCCACCGCCGCCAGCGTGGCACAGCTCAGCGACTTTCCGTCGATGACTACGACTGTGCTGGTCACAGGTACCGCCGCCTTCCCCGGGCAGGCTGCTGCCGCGCACCCTGCCGACGATTTTGCGTAACGATACGTCCGTGCTGGCGGTCTGCCGCAGGCAGGCCCCGGTGCCGGGGACTTTCGATGACATCGCAATGGCGCTAGCTTGTCCACGTGAGTCGCCCTGCCCCGGGCCCGGAGGACCGGCACGCCCACAGCCCGGGCGCCGACGGCGGCGCGGCGTGCGCGGACACCGTGGTCGACGCCGCCCGGCCGGCCGGGCGTGTCCTGGCTGCCCTGGCCGGGTTCCGCGAGCCGGTCGTCTGGATATTGCTGGCCATCGCGTTCTTCACATCCATCTCCGGCAAGCCGCTCGACGGCGTGCTGATGCTCCTGGTGGCGATGGGCCTGGCCTGGGACGCGGGCCGGCGCGCGCTGCGCCACGCCGGGGCCGACGGAACCGCCGCCCAGGCCTGGCCGGGCAGGCTCCGGGGTGGGCGCCGCCGGGTCATCCTCGCGGGCGCCCTGCTGGCGGGCGGGGCCGCCTACGCCGGTGTGGTGGGCTCGTTCAGCCGGTACTCCTGGCCGGTGACGGCCTGCATCATCGGGCTGGGCACGATCGTGGTCCTGATCGGCTGGCACGGCCCGGTCCGCGCCCGCCCGGCAAGCGGGCGGCTGCCGGTGGCCGGCACCCTTGCCTGGATCGCCGTGCTGGTCGCGGGCTGTCTGTGGGAACTCGGCGCGCTGCTGCAGCAGCCGTCGCTCACCACGGACTCCTACTCCCACCCGACGATCAGCACCCTTACCGACCCGGTGCTGGCCACCTCCCCGGGCCGCGCGGCGGTCCTGCTCGCCTGGCTCGCCCTCGGCTGGTACCTGGTGAAACGGTGACTTCCCACGACGTGACGATTGCCGGGTATCTGGTGGTCCTGGCGGGGATCGTGTTGCTGCAGGTGCTGGCGACCAGGACCCGCGCGCCGATCCCGTCCCTCGGGGACATGCTCACCAGGGCCATGCGCAGCCGGACCGGGCGGGTGGGTGTGCTGGTCGCGTGGGCGTGGATCGGCCTGCACTTCTTCGCGAAGTAGCCAATGGGGTCCTGCACGGCGCTGTGGGGCCCCTTCGCATGGCTCCCCACCGGCTTTCCGGGACACCGGCAGGGAGCCCTCCGCTACCTCTCGTCCCCGCCGGCGCGTGCCTCGTCCGCGGGGCGTTGTTGTGCCGCCACGAGCAGCGGCGGGATGATCGAAATGACATCTTCGCGGCCGTTCCTATGACCGGCCTTGTAGGCATCGGCCTCACGGGCAACCCGTGCGGCCTCGGCGTGGGCGCGGGCCGCCGCCTCCTGCCAGTGGTTCACTTCCCGGCGCATGTCCGCCCAGGCACGGGCCAGTTCCCGGCGCGCGTCCCGCCGCGCCCTGGACCTGGTGGCCCGCCAGCTGATCGTCGCGCCGATGGCCAGCCCGATGACCAGAACGGGGACGATCATCGGGCCACCTCCTTCGCGGCAGGAGCGGCCCACTTCCCGATGCTGGGTGTGATTCCGCAGGTGAAACGGCCTCTAGGGCCCTTGCGTCTAGCGCCGTTAAGGGTAATGCTGATCATTACCAGGTCTCCTTGGACTGTGGGTTTGCAGATGGGGAGCTTGGTTTCCGCTGGGCTAGCGGGGTCCGACCGCTGGCCCAGCAGCATGTCCGGGGACGGAATGGTGGCCGCCCCAGCGACGTCATTGCCTCGCGATCTTGATGTGGGGCATTCTCCGGGCGGGCCTCGCGCACGGTGGCGCGGTCCTGGCTCTGGCGCTGCGGCAGGGGCGGGGGCGGGGGCGATGCGGTGGGCCGGTGGCCTGTCCGGGGCAAAAGGCGGTGGCACTCGCCGCTCTTGCCCCCTGCCGATCATGTGGCCCCCTGCTAATTACTGGCCGCAACTCCATTGAACGACAGCTTTTTGCTGCATGCAATGGGTAAAAGTGCAAACTGCAGTGCAGATCACTGTGCAGTTAGCCCACTGGGCCTTCACCGCAAACCACACCAGGCACTACGCTGCGATGGAGTCACACCCTCCCGGTGGCCCCAAGACCGAGAGAAGGCTAGACGCGTGCCTGAGCAGGGTGCTTCCGTTGGCGGCCGTCGGCTCGCAGCGGAGCTACGACGGCTGCGCGACGCTGCGGGCTTGACCGGCGAGCAAGTCTCCCAGCAGCTTGGCTGGAGCGGTTCCAAGCTGAGCCGCATCGAAACGCACCGCATCGGCGTAAAGCAGCCTGACCTCCGCAAGCTCTTGGCACTCTACGGAGTGGACGAGGCCAAATGCAACGAACTGCTGGCCCTGGCCCACGAGGCGAAGCAGCGCGGCGGGGCTGGCCGGGCCGCAGCCAGGTTCCCCCAGGTCGCGAACTTGGTATACGCCGAGGCCGAAGCCGAGTCAGTGTGGACCTGGGAGCCCCAGGTCATCCCTGGGCTGCTCCAGACGCCGGACTACGCCCGCGCGGTGCGGCAACCGTGGCTGGGCATGTTTCCCGGCCCGCCTAGTGAAATCGACCGATGGGTCGAGGCCAGGATGCAGCGTCAGCAGGTCCTCACCAGGGACCCGCCACTGATGCTGTCGGTCGTCATTGACGAATCGGCGCTGCGCCGCAGTTTCGGGGGGAGGGCCGTGATGCACCAGCAGTTGACGCACCTGGCAGAAGCCTCCGAGCTGCCTAACGTGGCGGTGAGGATATACCCGCTGAGCGGTGATCACCCCTTGCTGGTGACCGGGGCGTTCACCTACATGCAGTTCCCGCAGGTCCACGACGTTCCGTTGGATGACATCGTGTCCGTAGAGCACCTCGAAGGCCTATACGACCTAGAGGGCGAGGATGAAACCTACCGGTACCGAGTGGCATTCGAATACTTGGTGGGACAATCCCTGGATCCAGCCCAGTCGCTTTCTTTGATTGCGGCCACGGCAAGCGAACTCTGGGCATGAAAGAACCCGGGTCGGCACCTTAGCCAACCAACCCGGGTGATCGAGCTCAGGTGGGCAGCTCGCCGTTTTTTAGTGCGCCCAGGAACGAGCCCCACGCTGTGGGCTCGAAAGTCAGGATGGGCCCACAACCTGCATCTTTGGTGTCACGGACAGCGATCAAACCGCTCGGCAGGCCGGCCACCTCGACGCAATTGCCGTTGATCTGGCTCCACGAGCTCTTTCGCCAGGTGACGCCGTCCTGGATGTTCCGGTCGGACCGGACGTGCTCCCCCATCGCCATAGGAGTCGCCACCCTCGAATATTGGTCGCCGTTGACTGAGTTGCCTCAGCGCCGGCGGCCAGGCAACGCGAATGTTATAGCACTCCGGGGGCACCAGTGGACACGAATCAGTGTTGCAGGCGCGTCACGATCATCTGCGTCGCTGCCCGGCTAATTGCCTTTCCGGCGCATACCGGCCACAAGCAGGCAAAAGGCCGGGCGGCGGCCGTCACGGGCCGCCGCCCGGCTGGGTACTGGAGGGCGCTACGAGCTGGGGACGGCCGGCGGCTTGGAGTTGGCGGCAGGGGGCGCGCCGAAGAAACGGTGGAAGCCCTGCTGGAGCTGGGACAGGTCCAGGATCCGGACCGCGGTGGTGGTGCTGCCGCTGACGGTGGCGGTCACCACTGCCTGGTTGCCGGCCTTGACGGAGCCGATGCCGTCGCGCTGGGCGTTCACCAACGTGGAACTGGTCACCTGGTAGGTGTGGCTGTAGCCGTCGGCACTGTGCAGCGTGATGGACGTGCTGGAGACCGCGGTGACCTTGCCGTTCTGGAACGCCAGGGTCTGGTAGCCGCCGCCGGACTTGGGCACCACGACCGTGCCGTGCACGGCGCCGAACAGGCCGCCGCCCAGCAGGCCGCCACCGGCGAAGGCAGGCCCGAACCGGCCGGGAGCGCCGTGGATGCGCCATGCGCCCTTGGGCGGCAGGGCGCGCGCCGGCGGCTCCGCTGATGCCGATGGTGCTGCGCTGGGAGTCGGGGTCGGCGAGGACGAACTGGTCGCGGCGACCGCGACCCCGGCACCGGCGAGCACGCCCACGGCGATGACACTAGCCATGACCGCGACCCGGCGGGAGCCGAGCCAGGCGGCCCGCAGGCCGGGCTTGTCCGGTTGCGTGGGATGATCGTGTTCTGGGCCTGCCGACATGCGACGCCAACTCCTTCGGGCAATCGAACGTGCCCGCATGGGCACAGTCAGCGGCAGGTTCGCATGCCAACTTGAAAGAAAGCTAAGTGGCAGCGCAGAGTTCCGCGTCAGGGCGTCGCCCGGGCTGCCTGCGGTGCGTCAGGCTGCCCGCGACGTCTCCCTCCGCGTGGTGGCACGTGATGCCAGCGTCCGCACCACCGCGCCGCTGATGCCGCCGCCCGGCGCCCGCCGCACGACCTGCTCGGCGAGGACCATCGCATCGGACGCCATCTTGCGCACCTCGGGTGAGGACCTGATGGCGTTCACCGACGTCTTCAGCCGTTCCAGGCCGGCCTTTCCTTCACGGGCCCCGACCAGGTATCCGGCCAGGAACCCAATGATCGTCTCCATTAGTCGCTCACCACCTGATGCGTACTTAGCCTGTGCGCGACCACGCACGGGTGTTGCCCTGCCTGCCGGGGAGCGCCCGGCTTCTCATGATTCGTTACATCTCGCGGAGTTCGAGATAGCGCTTGATGTCGGGCAGCGACTGCACGATCAACGCCAGCACCGCCGCGATCAGCGCAGCCTTGATGAGGTTGCCGATCATCGTGTTCCCTCCTCCCGGTACTCGCCGTCGTCACCGTTTGCGCCTCCGCTGGCCGCGGGGACGGGCTCTAGCTCGTCGGGGGCGAAGTAGAGGAACCTGCCGTGATTGCGCTGCAGGTCGGCGAGGGGATCGCTGACCGGGCTGACCGCGACATGCACCTGGCCGTCCACGTCGTGCAGGACCGCCTCCACCAGCGCCTCGCGCCCGGTGAGGAAGATGTCCTGTGCGTCGGCACGGCGAGCGCCCGGCCGCATCCTGACCCTGCTCCCCCGGGCGACCCGGACCCCGGCGACCAGCACGTGGTCGGTCTCCGGGGAGACCGAGGTGTCCGCCCCCGGATCCCACCAGGGCTGCGACGGCGTGCCCGCGGCCGGGAACTCGGGCGGCTCGGTGAACATGGGCGGGGCGGCGGGGCCGGGGCCAGCAGAACGCGGGGCGCCGGCCGACTTGCCGGGGCCCGGTGACAGGTACCGGATGGCGCCGTGCATCCGCTCCAGCATCTCGGGGGGCAGGCCATCCAGGCGGTCGAGCAGGTCGGCGGCGCGCTGGTCGGTCGCCCGCGCCTCCTGCCGTTCCGCATCGGTCAGGGCCAGCGTGCGTAGCGTGAGGATCTCGTCGATCTCGGTGGCGTCGAACAGGTCACCCGCGCTTTCCGGTGCTACCTCGGGGTGATCGTAAAGAATGACCGGCGAGGACAGCATGAGGTCACGGCAGCCCGCAGGGCCGGCCTGCACCGGCCAGGTGCCGATGTTCTCGCACCTGGCCACCTCGCCCGCCGCCCACTCCGGGGGGTCCGTCATGGACAGGAAGGTGCCGCCGGTGACGCCGATCAACAGGTGCGCGGCGATCAACGAGTACTTCAGGCCGTCGTCCCGGCTACGCAGCGGCACCTGCGGACTTGTCCGGTTCTCCACCCGCAGGTGCAGCTTGAGGGCGCCGTAGGGGCCGGGGGTGCGCTCGGCCCTGGCCACGATGGCACCGGCCAGCGCCTCGCAGCGGCGGATCAGCCGGCCCGCCGGTGCCCCGTCCTGGCCGGTGAGTTCCTCGGCCCGCTCCGCCTGGTTGACCTCGAAGCGCAGTTCGGTGGCCTCGTCGAGCAGATCGGCCACGAGGCCGTGCAGATGCTGCTCGCGCTCCACGGCCTCGTCGAACGAGCCATACTCGGTGCCGTCCACCGACAGTGTGTCGGTGTCGCTGGCCGCGCCGCTGCCCGGGTCGATCCGCTGCGCGGTGCGGCGCTGCAGGTGCAGGAAGCGCAGGCCGATGTCGATCTCGGCATCGGGCGGGCATTCGACCAGGCATTCGGTCTGGCTGGCCGACGGTTCGTGCTCGTCAACGGCCCGGTAGGGCGGCGGCATGAGGACACCGAACTGGAACCTGGTGCGGTTCTTCTGGGCAGAGCGCCGGTAGGGGTAGAGCAGATAGCCCTCGTACAGCACCGCGTCCGCTACCTTGCGGGCGTGCTCGAGATGCGCCGGGTCCGCGGTCACGGCTTGTCCGTGTCATTGGCGTCGGCCCGCGTGAGCAGCGCTTCCAGGGTCATGTCCCAGGTGGGCAGCGCGCGGGCGGACTTGAAGCGCTGCAGCTCCTCCAGGGTCCGCCTGCTCATCTTGATCCAGGCGCTGTTCGGGAAATGGGCGTCGATGGCCTCGCGCCAGACCGAGACCGGCAGCCGGTAGGCGGCTTCCTTGCTCCAGGGCACCTGCTGCACCTGCATGCGGCCGTCGGTGACGGTGAACACGGTCCCGCTGAACAGCAGCAGCAGCGGGATCTCGCCCGCTTCCAGGCTGTCGAAGTACCGGGCGGAGCCCACCTCCAGGTCATAGGTGAACGGGACCGGCAGGTCGAGCTCGCATGAGCCGGAGAACCCGGGCACCATCGTCGCCACGGTGCTGAACTGCATGGGCCTCAAGGTGTCCGCCCAGCGTTCGGTATCGCCGAAAAGGTCGTTCAGCCGTTCCGCCTCCACGGCCGAATAGCGGCGCCTGGCCGGCTCGATCCTGATCTGGCACCGCAGCGCGATCGCTTCCACCTGCTGGCCGCTGGTCTCGCTGATGCGCAGGATCAGCGAGAGGGACGGCACCACCGCATACCGGTCCACCCGGGCCCCGATGCAGTCGAAGGCAAGCTCAGCCACGTCAGGACTCCTGCCCCGGTGCTAGCCCTGACCCCGCCGCCCCATCCAGGGGCCGCGCCAGGGACCGCACCCGGGCGAGGAACTCGGCGATGCTCTGCCGCGCCTGCTCCCCGCCGTCGAAGCCGCGCCAGTACAGGCGCATCCGCCCGGCAAGCTCGTAGCAGGTGTCGATCGGCACAAGGAAGTGCTCCACGCTGCCCTCGGTGCGGCAGATCAGCGCCGCCTCCACGTCCGGTGCCAGGGCGGCCAGCAGCGGATGGCCGGCGGCGAGCCGGTCCCAGGCCGCCAGGTCAAGCCGGCATTCCGTGGCACCCGCCGGGCTCGGGTAAAAGCCGGTCACCTGGCCCGCCACGGAACTGCGCAGGAAGAAGGCCAGCCCGACCGGAATCTCCAGCACGTCCCACTCGGCGACGGTCATCGGCCTGGCCGGGTCCACCAGGTACCGGTCGGGTACCGAGCGGTACCGCCCGCGTGCCGCCTGCCCATGCGTGAACAGCAGGTAGCACGGGCGGCAGGCGCACATCAGGCTGGACTGCTCCAGGTCCGCGACATGGCCGTGCTCGGCGAGGATGCCGGCCGCACAGAACTCGCACTTCTCCTCCGCGGCCGGGGCGGCCCCGGCGCGGTCCCCCTCCGTGCCCACGCCGGGACCCTCCGCCGGGGCGCCCGCTGGGGCGCCGGCCGGCAGATCCGATACGAACCGGCGCAGGCCCGCGGGCCTGCTCATGAGGGCACCGCGGCCGGCACCGCCACACGTACGCCCTGGCTGTCGGCCAGCAACGGCAGCGGGTCGAGGTGGGCGGCCAGCCCGTCAAGGCCTGCGCCCGCGCGGCAGACGTCGTAGCTGCTGCCGCACGTGCAGGTCAGCACCTCACGGCTGAGCGTCCCCTCACCCAGCGAGGAACCGCAGGTAGCACACTGGTCGCGGTAGGCGTACAGGGTTCCGCGAACCGAGCAGACCAGCACCGCCAGGTCCCCGGCGGCCGCGGTCACCGGCCGGGAACTGGGCGGGCCGAAGTCCGGCAGCGTGACCCACTCACCGCCGGCCGGGCCGGCCGGCGGACCGGCACCGGGCGCAGCGTCGGGGCGCGGCCCGATCTGCAGCAGCTTCGGCTCGGGTGGGGCGGTCATGCCCTCCACGACCACCTCGGTCACCTCGGGCGCCGCATCCTGCACGGCCCCCTCGATCGCCAGCTGGACCGTGACGGTCGAGGAGGGACAGCCGTGACAGCTGCCTTCCAGCCGGAGCCGGGCGACGCCGTCGGTCACGCCCAGGTACTGCACCCCGCCGGCGTGCGAGCCGAGGTAGGGCCGCACCTGGTCGAGCGCACGCTGGATCCTTGCGTCCACATCGAGCGGATGCAGGCCATGCAGCAACAGCAGGCCCTCCACGAGCGGGTCGGCGGTGAGCCGGCCGATGATCGCCCGGCCCGGCTCACCCTCCTCGGCCAGGGCCGCCATGATGGCGGCCAGGCCGTCCCCGTACATGCCAACCAGCAGACGGACAAGCTCCTCCGCGGTGTCGGCGGCGGCACCGCCGCGTGACCGCAGCGAGGCCAGCAGTTCCTCGATGCGTTCACCTGCCTGCGTGACGCTGGTCATCGGGCCTCCTCGGCAGTCGCGGCCCGCCGCCCCGCGGCACCGCCCGTCCTCAGGCGTCAGGTTGCCAGGGTGACCGACATCGGCGTATGCACCTTCTCCAGCTTCTTCCCATCGCCGAGGTACATGTGCACGCCGCACGGCAGGCACGGGTCGAAGCTGCGGACCGCCCGCATGATGTCGATGCCCTTGAACCTGTCCGGAGGGTTCTCCTCGAAGATCGGCGTGTTCTGCACCGCGTCCTCATACGGCCCGGGCGTGCCGTACACGTCGCGGACGCTGGCGTTCCACGGGGTCGGCGGGTAGGGGTGGTAGTTCGCGATCTTCCCGCCGCGGATCACCATGTGGTGGGACAGCACGCCGCGGACCGCCTCGGTAAACCCGCAGGAGTTCGCCTCGTCGGGGACGCTGAACGGCTCCCAGGTCTTGGTCCGCCCGGCCCGGATCTCGGCCAGGGCCTTCTCGGTGAAGTACAGCGCGCACGCCGCCGCGTAGGCCTGGAAGTAGGTGCGGGCGCGGTCACGCTCGATCGCGTTGGACAGCGGTGCCCCTGACTTGTCGGTGGGGATCTTCCACTCGAACGTGACCTCGGGCCTGCTGACTGTCCGGGGCAGGTTGATCTGCACGCTGTGCCCGGTGGACTTGACGTAGCCGAAGTCGACGAGGCTGCCCAGCGCCGTCGCCCAGAGCCGGGCGATCGGGCCGCCGCCGGTGTCCGCGGCCAGGTGGTTGGTGCCGTCGAACCAGCGCGGGGACATGACCCAGCTGTACTTGCCGCCGAAGTCCCGCTTGGCTGGCTTCGGGATCGTGTGCTGGTTCCACGGGTGCCTGCGGTCCACCGGGTTGCCCAGCGGGTCGCGGGTGACGAACATCTCCTGGTCTTCCCAGTCCTCGTAGTACGAGCTGCCGAGCAGGATGCGGATCCCGAGGTTGATCTCCACCAGGTCGTTGGTGAGCAGCTGGCCGTCCCTGATCACACCGGGGCTGACGAACATCTTCCGGCCCCAGTCGGTCATGTGGTCATACCTGAAGTCGCAGACCTCGGGGTCGTTGAGGCTGCCCCAGCAGACCATGTCCGCGCGGCGCCGGCCGACCTCCTCATACCCGGGCATGGCCTCGTAGAAGAAGTCGAACAGGTCGTCGTGCATCGGCACCACGCGCTTCATGAACTCCACGTAGCGCATGAGCCGGGTGAGGTAGTCGGTGAAGAGCTGGACCGTCGCGGTCGTCCCGACACCGCCCGGGTACAGCGTGGACGGGTGTACGTGGCGGCCCTCCATCAGGCAGAACATCTCCCTGGTGGACCTGGAGACCTGCAGCGCCTCGCGGTAGAACTCGCCTTCGAGCGGGTTCAGCGACCGCATGATGTCGCCGATGGTCCGGTAGCCGTGGTCGGCCGCGTGCGGCGCCTCGGTCCGGTTCGCCAGTTCCAGCACGCCCGGGTTGGTCTCGGACACCATCCGCTCGCAGAAGTCCACCCCGACCAGGTTCTCCTGGAAGATGTTGTGGTCGAACATGTACTCCGCGGACTCGCCCAGGTTGATGATCCACTCACCGAGGTGCGGCGGGCGCACCCCGTAGGCCATGTTCTGGTTGTAGACCGAGCAGGTCGCGTGGTTGTCGCCGCAAATGCCGCAGATGCGGCTGGTGATGAAGTGCGCGTCCCGCGGGTCCTTGCCCTTCATGAAAATGCTGTAACCGCGGAAGATCGAAGAGGTGCTGTGGCACTCGACGACCTTCTTCTGCTTGAAGTCAATCTTGGTGTAGATACCGAGGCTGCCGACGATCCGGGTGATCGGATCCCAGGCCATCTCCACCAGGCCGGTGTCTTCGGCCGTCGTCATGGCACTCCCCTTTCCTCCCGGGCAGGGCAGCGGGGCGCCCGCCCGGCTGAGTCAGTCGATCACCAGGTCTTCTTGAAGCCGGTCAGGAGCTCATCGCCCCTCTTACGCCACTTGGGCTCCTCGTCTGCGGTCCTCGAGGTGAAACCGCGGAGGGTGCGGATCACGGTGCCGTACATCGTGCTCGCGGTGGTGGAGACCTTCGACCCGGGTGGCTCGTCCATGAACGGCATGAACTTGTCGGGGAAGCCGGGCATGGTGCAGGCGATGCAGATGCCGCCCACGTTCGGGCAGCCGCCCACACCGTTGATCCAGCCGCGCTTGGGTACGTTGCACTTGACCACCGGGCCCCAGCAGCCCAGCTTGACCAGGCACTTGGGCGAGCCGTACTCGCCGGCGAAGTCGCCCTGCTCGTAGTAGCCGGCCCGGTCGCAGCCCTCGTGAACGGTCGCCCCGAACAGCCAGGTGGGCCGCAGCGCCTCATCCAGCGGGATCATCGGTGCCTGGCCCGCCACCTGGTAGAGCAGGTAGAGGATGGTCTCCGACAGGTTGTCCGGGTGGATGGGGCAGCCGGGCACGCAGACGATAGGCAGGCCGGCCTTGGACCGCCAGTCCCAGCCGAGGTAGTCAGGCACGCCCATGGCACCGGTCGGGTTGCCCGCCATGGCGTGGATGCCGCCGTAGGTGGCGCAGGTGCCGACCGCGAGGATCGCGGTGGACTTGGGCGCGAGACGGTCCAGCCACTCGTTGGTCGTCATCGGCTGCCCGGTCGCCGGGTTGTTGCCGAAGCCGCACCAGTAGCCCTCGTCCTTGATCGCCTCGTTCGGGATGGAGCCCTCCACCACCAGGACGAAAGGATCCAATTCACCGCGGTCGGCTTTGTGCCACCACTCGATGAAATTGTCGGCCCCGGTTTCCGGGCCGCATTCGTAGTCGATCAGCGGCCAGTGCACCGCGATCTTCGGCAGGCCCGGCAGCGCACCGAGCACGATCTCCTCGATGCTCGGCTGGGTTGCCGCGGTCAGCGCGACCGAATCCCCGTCACAGCCAAGCCCCCCGTTCATCCAGAGGATGTGCACCACCGGCTCATCCCCGCCGCCTGCGCTCGACTCCGCTTCACTCGATGTGGGTGTGGCCATCCGCGGCCACCTCCTGACTTCTGATACGAGGTTCGTGATGCGCGGACGGTCGTCATGCTAGACCGGGCAGGACCCGCCTTCAAGACCAGGCGGACAGTTGACCGGACAGTAATGTCTAGATCCTTGTAACCAGACGGCTACGCTTCGCCTTGAAGCGATCACGACCTGCCACACGAGACGTCCATAAGACCGGCCATGTCACCCGTCAGCACTGGCTTGAGCAGGTGGGATGGAATAGCCTGGCGGGTGCCTGGACTGCCCTGAGGGCGGGGCAAAACCACGAAGGAGAAGTCCGGTGACCGAGTTCATGACGGGTCAGGGTGAAGACCCGATCCAGGTCACACCGGTCGTGGTGCTCGTACAAATGTTCCCGGCACGGCCGTCCTCGATCCCGGACATCCGTGACTTCGTCCGCCGCTGCCTCGCCGAGTCACCGCTCACCGAGGAGGGCAACCGCGAGGTCGGCGAGACCGTGTTCCGCGCACTGCTGGACGCGGCCGGGCCGACCGGGTCGATCCAGGTGGCATTCCGCATCTTCCCCGAGCACGTCGAGGTGGACGTGCTGCACTCGGACAACCAGATCCAGCCGGCCAAGGCACCGAACGGATCGCAGGGCGGCCAGGCCGTCGACCACACCGTGACCGCCACCGCCGTCCCGGTGGCCGCACCCGGCGGATCGGCGGACACTTCTGTCGCCGACCATGGCAGCGCGGCTCCGGGCCAGCTCGCGGGCGCGGCGCCAGTGGCACCAGGCCACCCCGACACGTTCGCGGACTGGATGTCCACCGCGCTGCGACGGGAGGGCCTGACCCAGGAGGCCGCCGCCCGGATGCTCGGCGTGTCCGTCAAGACGGTCAGCCGCTGGGTGGGCGGTGCCACCGAGCCACGCATGCGTGACCTGCGGCGTATCCAGGAAGTGTTCGGCGAGGTGCCCATCTCCTAGCCCCCGCGCGGGGCCCACGGGACGCCCGCGCACCCCTAGCCGCCCAGGGCGGTCACAAGCAATGAACCAGACTTGCCTGTCCAGTTCACTGGACGTCCCCCCAGAAGTGTCCTAGCGTGCTCCCATGGCGGTACTTGCGGGTCGCCACCAACTTGGCCCCGAGCGAGGACGCATTATTCTGCGTACTTTCCGTGACGGGCTGGCTGCGCAGGCGGGTCATGACCTCACCATCGAGGCCACCCGATGGTCGGGGGTGCTCGACGTGAACGAGGACCTCAGCCCGGCCGATCTCGATGTCCGCATCGACATGGGCGCACTGGTGGTGCGCGACGGGACCGGTGGCGTCAAGCCGCTCAGCGACCGGGACCGCCGCGAGATCGCCGTGACGGCGCGCAAGGTGCTGGCCTCGGACCGCCATCCGGAAGCTGTTTTCGCCGCGGCCGGCTTCGAGCCCGTAGCCGGGGGGGGCGGCGAAATCAGCGGGACCCTCACCATTCGCGGCCAGCCACGGCCGCTCAAGGTACATGTCACCCAGACCAGCGCCGACCATTACCACGCGGATGCGCAGGTCGTTCAGTCCGACTACGGGATCAAGCCGTACACAGCATTCCTCGGCGCGCTGCGGGTACGTGACGCCGTCGATATCGCGGTGGACCTTGACCTTTCTGACCAGGCCGCAGATTCGGGGACAGGTTCATGACCAGCGGCTACGACGCGCGGACCGCGGCCAGGCTGGCCACGGCCGGCGAGGAGGCCGGCAAGGCATTCGCGCGGCGTACCGAGCCTACGGCCGCCCTGGCCGCGCAGGCCGACGCGGTGGCGCAGGCGTGCCAGGCCATGGCGGTGCGGTTCCATCAGGGCGGCAAGCTGGTGGTGTTCGGCACCGGCACGGCCAGCACCGACGCTCAGCATGTCGCGGTCGAGTTCGTGCACCCGGTCATCGTCGGCAAGCGTGCGCTGCCGGCCATCTCGCTGACCACCGACGTCGCCACGGTGACCGGGATAGCCGAGCGGGAGGGCATGGACGCGATCTTCTCCCATCAGCTCCGCTACCTGGCCGCGCCCGGCGACATCGCGCTCGGCATCTGTGGCACCGGGCGCTGCGGCAGCGTGCTGGCCGGGCTGGCCACGGCCAGGGAACGCGGCCTGCTGACGATCGCGCTCACCGGCCGCCAGGGCGGGGCGACCGCCGGCAGCCTGGCCGCGGACCACCTGCTGGTGGCGGACTCTGACGACCCCCGGGTGGTCAAGGAGATGCACGTCACCATGTACCACCTGCTGTGGGAACTGGTGCATGTGTTCCTCGAACAGCCGGGCACCCTGAGTCCGGGGGTGTTCACATGACCAGGCCACAAGAGAGGGTGTTGGCATGACTACCCACAGTGGCCAGCCGGTGAGCCCGGCCGCGGAATGCTACGGCGATGTCTGCATCACCTGCTCCGACACCGCCGTCGAGGTCACCGTGCTGCGGCTGCTCGGCGACGCGCTGGCCGTGGTGGACACCGGCCAGGGCGAGGAGGAGGTCAGTGTCGCGCTTGTCGAGGCCCAGCCAGGCGACACCATCCTGGTACACGCCAAAGAGGCCATCGCGATCGTGGGGAGTTGACGTCGCGTGTCACATGATGTCGAGCAGGGCACGAGCGCGATGGAAGCGCTCTACCCGTTCCTTTACTCCGATGCCACGGACCTGGCCGAGCTGATGGCCGAGGTGCGCGAGTCGACGCTGGCGAAGACCAGGGAAATCGCCGACCTGCGCAGCGTCGTGGCCGCGCGCGAGTCGACCAGGCTGGCCAACTGCGCCGAGGACATCGCCGCACGGTTCGCCGCGGGCGGCCGCCTGTTCGCCTTCGGCAACGGCGGGAGCGCCACCGACGCCCAGGAGCTGGCCACCCTGTTCCTCGCCCCCGGGGGCGACGCCCCCTCGCTGCCCGCCTTCGGGCTGGCCAACGACACCTCCGTGGTGACCGCGCTGTGCAACGACGTGGGCGTCGACGTGGTGTTCGCGCGGCAGCTCGCGGCGTTCGGGCGCCGGGAGGACATCGCGGTAGGCATGTCCACCAGTGGCAACTCGGAGAACCTGGTGCGCGCGTTCGCCGAGGCCAGCAGGCACGGAATGCTCACCGTGGGGCTGGCCGGCTATGAGGGCGGGACCATGGCCGAGCTGGACAGCATCGACTACCTGTTCGTCGCGCCGTCCACCTCGGTGCACCGGATCCAGGAAGCCCAGACCACCATCTACCACGTGCTGTGGGAGCTTACCCTCGCCGCCCTGGCCCCCCGCCGGGCTAGCACATGACCGGGCCGGGGCGCATATGACCGACCGGGGAAGCAGCCCGCCGGGCCGGATGCTCATCGCCGGCGTCGGCAACATCTTCCTCGGTGACGACGCCTTCGGCCCCGAGGTCGCCCGGCGGCTCGCCGCCGAGAACCTGCCCGGCTGGGTCCAGGTCGCCGACTACGGCATCAGCGGCATGCACCTCGCCTACGACCTCGCCGATGGTTACGAGACGGCCATTCTCGTTGACGCCGCACCCCGAGGGGGCGAGCCTGGCACTGTGACCGTGCTCGAGGTGGCGGCGGAACACCGGCGGGACCTGGCCGCGGCGGCCGGCCCGCTGGGCGCCAGCCGGCTGTTCGACTCCCACGGCATGCAGCCCGATGTCGTCCTCGGGGCGCTGGACATGCTCGGCGCCGGTGGCCCGGCGCGCGTTCTCGTCGTGGGCTGCGAGCCGGCCAGCGTCGACTACGGGATGGAGCTGAGCGAACCGGTCGCCGGCGCGGTGGGCGAGGCGGTCCAGGTGATCCTGGGCCTGGTGGCAGAGGCCGGGCGGGCCTCCCAGGACACCGGGAGCCCGGGGACGGCGCGCCCCGGGACCCCCGCGGCGGATGACGCAGAGTTCCACGGAACCACTGGTGAAGGAGTGTCACATGTGCCTTGGCATTCCCGGTGAGGTGATCGAGTTCCTGCCGGAACAACCTGACCTGGCACGCGTGAACGTCAGCGGAGTGCGCCGGGTCATCAACGTCGGCCTGCTCTCCGACGAGCCCCCCGAGCCCGGCGAGTGGGTGCTGATCCACGTCGGCTTCGCCCTCTCCAAGATCGACGAGGCCGAGGCCGCCGCTGCCCTGGAGTTCCTGGAGGGGATCGGCCAAGCCTACGAGGACGAGCTCGCGGCGCTGCGAGACTCCCAGATCGAGTAGGAGCTGGTGACATGCGTTTCGTCGACGAGTTCCGTGACGCAGACAAGGCGCACGCGCTGTCCGCACGCATCGCGGCCCTGTGCGAGCCGGGACGCCAGTACAAGCTGATGGAGGTGTGCGGCGGGCACACCCACACCATTTACAAGCACGGGCTCGAGGACTACCTGCCGGAATCCATCACGCTGGTGCACGGCCCGGGCTGCCCGGTGTGCGTGATCCCGATGGGGCGCGTGGACGACGCCATCCACCTGGCGTCCCAGCCGGACGTGATCATGACCTCGTTCGGGGACATGATGCGGGTCCCGGGCAGCAACGGGGCGTTCTTCGACGCCAATGCCCGCGGCACCACCATCAAGATGGTCTACTCGCCGCTGGACTCGCTGAAGATCGCCAAGGCCAACCCGGGCAAGCGCGTGGTGTTCATGGCGATCGGGTTCGAGACCACCGCGCCGTCCACGGCGATGACCGTGCTGCGGGCCCGGGCGCAGGGGATCGAGAACTTCTCGGTGTTCTGCAACCACGTCACGATCATCCCGGCCATCAAGGCCATCCTGGACTCCCCCGATCTGCGCCTCGACGGGTTCATCGGCCCCGGGCACGTGTCCACGGTGATCGGCTGCCGGCCGTATGAGTTCATCGCCCGCAGCTACGGCAAGCCGGTCGTGGTGGCCGGCTTCGAGCCGCTGGACATCCTGCAGTCCATCTACATGCTCATGCTGCAGCTTCGCGAGGGCCGTAGCGAGGTGGAGAACCAGTACTCGCGCGTGGTGCCCTGGGACGGCAACCCCGTGGCGCTCAAGGCCATCGGCGAGACCATGGAGCTGCGGCCCTACTTCGAGTGGCGCGGGCTCGGCTTCATCTCCCACTCGGCGCTGAAGATGCGCGAGGCCTACGCGGACTTCGACGCCGAGTTGCTGTTCGAGGTGCCCGGCGTGCGGGTCGCCGACCCCAAGGCGTGCCAGTGCGGCGAGGTGCTCAAGGGCGTGCTCAAGCCCTGGGAGTGCAAGGTGTTCGGCACCGCGTGCACCCCGGAAACCCCCATCGGCACGTGCATGGTGTCGCCGGAAGGCGCCTGCGCCGCGTACTACAACTACGGCCGGCTGAACCGGCAGCGCGTCCCCGAGGCGATCTCCATAGAGCTGAGCAGGCCATGACGCAGCAGCTAGCCTCGACCCCGCCACCCCGCCCAAGGCGGGTACTGCCCCCGGGCGAGCGTGAGCAGCAGGTGCTCGACCGCATCGAGCGGGCCCGCAGGCGCCGGCCCAAACTGCGGGAAGAGCGCATCACGATGTCGCACGGGGCGGGCGGCAAGGCGACCCACACCCTGATCGAGGCGATCTTCCTCGACGCGTTCCGCAACCCACTGCTCGAACCGCTGGAGGACGCGGCCCGGCTGCAGGTCGGGGGGGCCACGGTCGCGCTGACCACCGACTCCTTCGTGGTGTCCCCGCTGTTCTTCCCCGGCGGCAACATCGGCGACCTGGCGGTCAACGGCACGGTCAACGACCTCGCGGTGGCCGGCGCGACCCCGATGTACCTGTCCGCCGGCTTCATACTCGAGGAGGGCTTTCCCGTCGCCGACCTGACCCGCATCGCCGAGTCCATGCGCGACGCGGCCGCCGCGGCCGGGGTCGCGGTGGTCACCGGGGACACCAAGGTGGTGGAGAAGGGCAAGGCGGACGGCTGCTACATCAACACCGCAGGCGTCGGCGCCGTGGCGGCGGGCGTGGACCTGGGCGTGGCCAACGCCAGGCCCGGCGACAAGATTCTCGTCTCCGGGCCGATCGGCGACCACGGCGTGACCATCATGCTGGCCCGGGGCGAACTGGACATCGAGGCGGACGTGGAGTCCGACACCGCGTCCCTGGCGGACCTGGTGGCCGGCCTGCTCGGCGCGGTGCCCGGGGTCCGCGCGCTGCGCGACGCGACCCGTGGCGGCGTCGCGACGATCCTCAACGAGGTCGCCAAGGCCGCGGACGTCGGCGTGCTCATCTCCGAGAACGCCATCCCGGTGCGGGACCAGGTCCGCGGCGCGGCGGAACTGCTCGGCATCGACCCCCTCTACGTGGCCTGCGAGGGCCGCCTGGTCGCCGTGGTGGATGGCGACCAGGCGGCGCAGGCCCTTGCCGCCCTGCGCGCCCACCCGCTCGGCGCGCAGGCGGCGATCATCGGCGAGGTGACCGCCGAACCGGTCGGCCTGGTCACGATCAAGACCACGTTCGGCGGCACCCGCATCGTCGACCTGCTGGTCGGCGACCCGCTGCCGCGTATCTGCTGACCGCGCCGGGGAGGGCTGCGTGCACGAACTGGCCATCGCGGAAAGCGTCGTCGACACGGTGACGCGGCGGCTGCCCGATGCCAGGATCACCAGCGTGCACCTGGAGATCGGGGCGCTGTCCGGCGTGGTGGCCGAGTCGATCAGGTTCTGCTTCGACCTCGCCACCGAGGGCACCGGCCTGGAAGGAGCCACGCTGGAGATCACCGAGCCGCACGCGCAGTGCCGGTGCCGCGCCTGCGGCACTGAGTTCCAGCCTGACTCTCCGATCGTGCTGTGCCCCTGCGGCAGCGCGGACGTCGCCGTGCTCGGCGGCGAAGAACTCAAGATCCTCTCGGTGCAGGTGGCCTGAGATGTGTGCGACCTGCGGCTGCGCCGGCGACGAACCGGCCGGGCACGTGCACGCGGACGGCACCTGGCACGAGCACGGCCCCGGGCACGACGACGGCACCGGGCACGAGCACGACGAGCGGCACGCCGACGGCCGGACCGTCACGCTGGCCGAGAAGGTGCTGGCCCGCAACGACGCGCTCGCCGGGCAGAACCGGGACTGGCTGCGCGCGCGGGGCATCCTCGCGCTCAACCTGATGAGCTCGCCCGGCGCGGGCAAGACCACGCTGCTCGAACGCACCGCCGCCGACCTGGCCGGGGAGCTTGTCGTCGGCGTCATCGAGGGGGACCAGGAGACCGCGCTCGACTCCGACCGGATACGCGCGGCCGGGTGCCAGGTGGTCCAGATCAACACCGGGACCGGCTGTCACCTCGACGCCGTGATGGTGCGCGACGCGCTCACCAAGCTCGACCCGCCCGGCGGTTCCGTAGTGGTGATCGAGAACGTGGGGAACCTGGTCTGCCCGGCCCTGTTCGACCTGGGCGAGGCGCACCGCGTCGTGCTCGCCTCGGTCACCGAGGGCGCCGAC
>Ga0207664_10000648_pt1 | contig 24123 bp, 23 predicted proteins | sample LARL83metaG_FD_184349 | JGI IMG/M metagenome (GOLD analysis project Ga0207664, IMG submission 184349) | Corn, switchgrass and miscanthus rhizosphere microbial communities from Kellogg Biological Station, Michigan, USA - LAR L8-3 metaG... | ecosystem: Host-associated > Plants > Roots >... | reverse complement strand
ACGTTGTTGCGGCGGCCCGGGGTGCCGGGGTGCCGTGCATGCGGACCTGCCCGCCGCCGAGCACGTAGGTGCGCGCGGAAATCGCCAGCGCGGCGCGCATCACGGCATTCCTAGCGTTTGGTTTAGATACGCTCAGTAACCACAGACCCCCGGAACACAAACCTTCCCGGGTGCCACTCCGATGTGGCACCCGGGAACGCCTGGTCTAAGGCTTGGGACGTTTAGCCAGCCGTGATGTAGGACTCCTTCATCGGCACGAGGTGCCACTGGCTGTCCGGGTACACCGCCAGGTCCTTACCGCCCACGTGGGTGTACAGCGGCATGCCGTTGTAGGCGGCAACCCCGTCGATCGAGGTGAACTTGCCCGGGAGGGTGTCGGCCGGGGATGGCTGCGGGTTCTGTGCCGTGACCGGCTTCCACTCGGCGGCGCAGCTCCCGGTGCAGGTGGCCGGCTTACCCGCGGTGTCGCCCGAGTAGGTGTAAACGGGCTTGCCGCTGTCGGCGAGAATCCAGCCCTTGGCCGAGCGCTGCACGAAGAAGTACACCGTGCCAGGAGGCGGCGAGGACTCGCCAGCGGAGGCAGACGGGTTCGCCCCGCCGTTGCTACCCGCCGTGTTCGTGGACACCGCGCCGGTGGTCGGCGTAGACCCTCCGGCGGCGTTGTTCGAACTCGACGATCCTCCCCCGCACGCGGTCAGCAGCAAAGCAGCCGATACGAGCCCGGCAGCAGCTGCCCACCCGCTCTTGCGCATAACGTACTCCATTCCGAGATTGACCCCTTCCAATACGCCGGAAACGTACCAGAGGCGGACACCGCCGGGCGGTGTCTTTAGGCTTACTTAGCTAGCGATCTCCCGGCGCAGGCCGACGGCCGAGGACCGGCGGTGATCCGGCCACAGAGCCAGGCGAGGGACATCGGATACCGGTAATCGATCCCCATGTGCCCCGCCTCGAAGAGCTCAAAGTGTATCAACTCGTCGGCCACACCAGCCTCGGATAGCGCCGACCGGAACGCCTGCGCACCCACGTCCAGGTAGTACTCATCCCGCACGCCGGCATCGATCCAGATCCCCCGCAGTCCGCGAAGCGCGTCCGCGTGATCCGGCACCATCCGGACCGGGTCCCAGTCCAGCCACCGCTGCCACACCGACGACCGCAGCTCGCCGGTGAGCGGGTCGATCGGCAGGTCCACGGTGCCGTCGTCGCGGGCGGAAAAGCACGCAGAAACGCCGAGCAGCATGATCAGGTGCATGTCCTCCTCGCGGGTGAACGGCTCGCGGCCGCGGAAGTCCGACCACCACCGCCAGATGTCGCCGCCGTACTTGCGCAAGTGCCGGACCGCCGCGGGGAACTCCGTGATATAGCAGTACTCGTACAGTGAGTCGCCGGCGTGCGTGGCCAGCGCGCCGAACAGGTCGGGCCGCAGCATCGGGGTGATCATCGCACCGAAGCCCCCGCTCGACTTCCCCATGATCCCCCGGTGCGCGGCATCGGGCAGCGTGCGGAACCGCGCGTCCACCCACGGCACCACCTCGTCACACAAGTACGAGTGGTAACGGCCGGTTCCCGGCGAGTCGACGAACTGACTGCCGCCGTAGGAGGTCCACGCGTCGACGTACACGACGATCGCGGGCGGTGCGCCATCGGCGAATATCTTGTCCGCGCGCTCGGGGAACGGCTGCCGGAACTCCGCGCGGTTCCGCCACATCGCGACGTGGCCGGTGTATCCCTGGATCACGTACACCGACGGGTACCGGCGGTCTGGCTCCGCGTCGTAGCCGGGAGGCAGGTACACCAGCACCGGCCGGTCGTGCGGGTCCCCCAGCGGGTTCCCGCGCAACAGCTCGCTGCTGATGACATGCTCCTCGATTCGGCCAGCGAGATCGGCAGACCACGGCAGCACAGGGCCTCCTTTAACCGGACGTGCGTTCACTGCTATCGCTTGCGTGTCGTCCAAAGGACTCGACAAACACACTCCGTACACCTACCGTGACTTTAAGTCAGAGACCGGCGATGGGAGCCCCCTGTGGACGATGTCTTGACCGTACTACTCGCCGGCCTGCTGGGCGCGGCAGCCGCCGCCGCGCTGGGCTGGGGCATGCGACGCCGGAAGGCGGAACCCGAGGACGTCACGCTCGGCTTTCTCGGTCCGTCCCTCGCCGCGCTGTACCTCCTCGTGCTCGCACTCGCGGTCGCCGCGGAGTGGGGAACGATCAGCGACGCACACCAGGGCGTCACCGGGGAGACATCGGCGCTGCACCAGCTGTACTGGGCCGCGTCCGGGTTGCCGGCGGGAGCCGCGGACACGTTGCGCGAGGAGGCGCGCGGGTACGCGTCGGCGGTCGTTGACCACGACTGGCCGCAGATGCGGAGCACGACGCTGGACGACAAGACACAGGACATGCTTGGCGAGATGAAGGCGACGGTGCTCAGCGTGAACCCGCCGGACGCCGCGGCCTCGGCGGCGCAGACCGATGCGCTGAACCAGCTCACCGCATTGTCCGCGGCGCGCGCGCAGCGCGAGGACGACGCCGCCACGCGGCTGCCCAGTGGCGTGCTGGCCGGCGTCATCGCCACGTCGGCGGTGGTCGCGCTGTTCCCGTTCGCGGTCGGTATCCGTCCAGTGCTGCCGAGCATCATCCTGGCGTCCATGCAGGCCGCGCTCGTGGTGATCGGGGCCGTCGTGGTGTTCCAGCTCGACCATCCGTACTCGGGTCCGCTGGCGGTGCGGCCGTACTCCATGCAGGCGCTGGTCGAGCAGATCGGGGCACCGTGACCCGCGCCCGGGCAGCGCTGGCGATCTCGGCAGTGGTTTTCGGAACGATCGCCGGTACCGTCGCGCCAGCTCTGGCCGCTACCGCCCTCGCGAACACCGGCGCCAACACCGCGGTCCCGCCGATCCCGCTGTGCACGGGCGCGGTGTTGTCCGTCCCGCTGCTCCCGCTCTCCCTGGTGGTGGCCGTCGGCGACTCGGACCCGGACGCGTACGACTCGTGCCAGGCCGGCGTGTCGCTCGTCCTTACGTGGACGGTGCCACCGCACCATCGCGTCCGGCAGTGCCCCCCGCGCGTGTATCCGACCCAGCCGCTTCCGCCGCCCGCCTCCACCCCGCCGCCGGTGATTTCAGCACCGCCTCCCCCGCCGCCCAAGCCCAGCGTTTCGCCGCCACCGCGGCACACCAAGCCACCCGTGGCAGTAACCCCGCCCGCCGCGACGGTACGGGCGATACCCGCGGCCATGCCAGTATTCAGGGCGCCTCGTCCGCATCCCAAGCCACGCCCCATCGCGACCCCCAAACCGGCGCCGCCGGCGAAACCACGCGCGGCCGCCCAGCCGCCGCCCGTCCAGTTCAAGCCGAGGCGCCCCGTTTTGCCGGTCGGCGTCCTCGTCACCGTCGTGCTGACCCCTTGCGTGGCGACCGTGGCCGCCCGCCTGGGCCGCCTGTTGTCCGGCCACCGCTAGCCCGCCTGGGGCGCGGTCCAGGTGCTCCCGGACCGCGCCGCAGGCTTTTCAGTCCGGTCAGGCCTCAGCGCTGGAGCTCTGCACGCACCCGCCGCCGGTTATCGCGAAGTCCTTGTTGCTGAATTCCTCTTGGGTCAGGAAATGGCCGCCATTGATGGTCTGGTTGGACAGATGCCCGGCCGTACCCGAGGTCGCGCCGAAGATGTAGGCGCACTCGTCGCCGTTCTCGAAGCCGCTGGAGTCGAACCATCCGGTCGAGGTGTCCGGGTCGGTGATCGCCTCATTGATCTCGTGGCTGGTGGGGCTGAGCTCTACGTCGCCGTCGGGGTTGTTGTTCGGCGACTCGACGGCGCCCAGGGTACCCTCCGCTCCGCACGTGAATCCGGTTGCCGATTCGTAGACCGGGAAGGGCATGTTCGCGTAGATGGCGCTTGCGCTGTCTTCGCTGTGGTATGCGCAGAAGGCCGCGCTCGGCTGGTGGTTGATCGTGCACTGGTTGGACGAGCTAGTCGTCGAACCGCCGTTGAAGCAGGATTCGACCGCCTTGGGCAGGAACAGCACGTAGATGTGCGAGAGGTTGTGCGGCAACCCGCGCGCACTGGTGACGCTGTTGATCTGAGATTGCAGCTGGGCGTCGTCCAGGCAGGCGTTGTAGCCGGTGCCGTCGGCGTAGATCCCGGAACGGTCACTGGTGGCAACCCGGCAGCCGCTGGTAGGCAGCGCGTTGGTGTCGGTGATGGCGGCGCCGGCCGTGACACTGTAATGAATCTGCCCGTTGCTGCCGGAGTACTCGTTTGCCACCGAGAACACGTTGCTGGTCTGCCCGCTGGCCGCGGCCACGTCAGCGATATAGGTGGTGATGAGCGACTTGTAGGCAGCCGCCATCGTGTGGCCGGTCGGAGACCAGAAGATCGGCGTGATGACCAGTGGGCTGGTGGACGGCGTCATCATGACCGCGCCGCCGTGGAAGAGCAGTGGCGGAGTCCCGTTGGCGGGGTCGCTCTTCTTGATGGCGCCATTGACACCGCAATGGCCGCCCGTCGGGGCCATGATGCCGGAGATGTGACCCACCCGGGCCTGTTGTGCGCAGGCGTGCGGTGACGGCCCGGCCGCGTTTGCCGCCATGGGGGTAGCCATCGCGAGCATCCCTGCTGCCAGGGTCAGGGCCGCGCCCAGGCTCCATCGCTTGTGTGCGTTCTTCATTCTTCCTCCGCGGAGAGGCGACATCCAGGCTGTTTGCCGGAGTATCCGCCATGAACTAACTGAGGCAGAACATACGCTTTCCATCAAACGCGAACAATCAGCGCCAAAGTCACAAAATACTGACTTTGAGCTAGCTTGGAGAGCCGTTACCGAAGTCACCTGGGACGAAGGCGAAATGTGCAGAACATCCGGTTTTGAGGATCCGGTTGAAACAGCACGCGAGGCTGAATGATTTCTGGTGATATTTGGTGATACCAGCGGTATCACCGGGGCGGTCGCTCAGCGCTGGCGCCTCACGGCGCCGAACCCAAGGGCGCGGCCACGAGCCAGCTCGTGTCCGTCGGCCAGCCGGTGGCGGTGTCCCACGGGTTGGTCCCGGGAGGACCGTCGCTGGCGAGGTAGACGGTGTTGTTGAAGTTGCGGATGTACCGGCCGGCGAAGTTCACCGACTGGAAGGACGTGCCCTGACCGCTGTTGCCGGTCCCGGGGCAGAAGGTCGCGTCCACCGAGAACAAACTGCTGCCGTCGTTAGGCTGCAGGTGGAACTGGAAATTCTGATGCCGCAGGTAGTTCCCCGGCTTGTTGACCGATTCGAACGAGACGCAGCTCGGGTTGGCCAGGCCAGCCGTTTCCGCAAAGGTGGCGTCCGCCTTGTCGGTGGCCGAGCTGCTCGCCGTGACCGGCGCGACGACCACGAGGTCGTCGGAGTCGTCGTGCTTGATGTAGCCCGAGTTGCCGCCCGGCGAGGTGGTCTGCACCGAGACCAGCGGGCCCGGGTCCAGGGTGAAGCCGTGGTTGGCGCCACCGGGCGTGGGATCGTTGGTTATCGCGAAATCAGTGCAGTTGCTGTCGGTGTCCGTGCCGTCCGGCAGGCGGATGTCGCTCCGTCCGGCGCCGCTGGCCAAGACTGGCGCGGGCGCGAAACAGCCGCCCTGCCCCGCTCCTGACGTGCCCTGGTACCCCTCGGCGGCCCATGGGTCGACGAGGCCTCCGTAGTTCAGGCTGTCGGCAACCAGCCCCCGGGCGTCACGCAACACGATGCTGCCGGCGCTGCTGGAGAGGGCGGGCCCCCCGAACCACTGGCTGGGTGCCGAAGATCCCTGGTATCCCGCGGTCGTGACCGCGGCGTCACGCACCGGGTCGTTGATCGCGTGGCTGTGGCCCAACGGCTCGGTGAGGGTGATGCTGCTGCCCAGTGCCTGCACCGGCTCGTTGCTCGAGTGCGCGAAGCGTGTCGCTGGGCTGAAGGTGATCCCGGTGCCCCTGTCGCTGAACGGAAGGTTGGACGCGTGGTCGAACTTCAGCGGATCGGCGAGGGTAAGACCGGTGCCGCCTGCGCCGGAGGTGCCCACCGACGCGACGGTGACATTCTCGGCCCTGGTCCCGATGTCGAGCCGGATCTTGTCGCCCGCGGTGATGTTGCCGGTCGAGGTGACTTTGATGCTGGTCGTGCCAGCGGACGCGGCGGCGGCGAGGCGGGCCTGTACGCCTGGCGTGCCGACGGCGGTCACCGTCGCTGTTTCGAGCGTGCGGCCGAAGCCGATGGCCATCTTCTGGCCGACCTTGAACCCGGCCGCGTTCGTGACGGGCACGTTTGCCGAGCCGGCCGGGACGGTGATCGGACCATCGGGTAGCGGCTGCCATAGTGGCGTGCTGACGCTACCTGGGCTGATGATTGTCGCGTTGTGGCCGCTGCCCGACGAATCCACCGCCAGTTCGCCGGAGTCCTCGTCGAACTTGTAGTCCGCGACGTTGCCGGCCCCGGGCTGCCCGCTGGCCAGCGTGGCGACGTCCGCGGCGGACAACGCGTGGTCGTAGATCTGGAAGTCGTCCACGGTGGCGGCCAGGAACGGGTCGGCGCCGAACTGCGACCGGCCGATCCAGTTCTGGTTTGTGACGCCCAGGGCGGCGGGGTTGAGGGTCATGTTGGTGTCGGTCGCCACCGGCTGGCCGTTCACGTACAACGTCCCGGTGGTGCCGGACAGGGTCACGGCCACGTGCGACCACGTGTTCAGCGGGAGGTTGCCGGTGTCATTGAGCTGCTGCTCGGCGCCGTTTCCGCTGCTGGTGGTCGCGAAGCGGAGCGGGCCGCCGCCGGCGCTGAGCGTGAGAAACAGGTAGTTGCCGGTGCCAGTGCCGAAGTCGAACACACGCGACCAGGCGGTGTTAGCGGACGGGTTGACCCACACGGAGATCGTGAAGTCGTGCAGCCCGCTGACGATGCCGCTTGGCAGGTTCACGTACTCGCCGTTTCCCGACAACTGGACGGCGTTGCCGATCTTGCCTGGTACCCGCGGTCCGGTCGCACCAGAGTTGGTGATGCGGTCGATCGTGCGAGTTTCCACGGCGGGACCGGTCCCGATCTGGACCTGCTGACCGGGGGTGAGGCCCGACGTGTTACGGAGGTAGAGGGTGGTGTCGCCTGCGCTAGCGGGGGCCGCCAGCCCCGAGTCGGCGAGGCCGAGGAGGTAGAGGCCGTGTTCCGCGAGCTTCGTTCCGGCCGGGACGGTCACCGTCGAGAAGATGGGCTGCTGGGCCGGGTGTTCGGTCATGGACCAGTTCGACAGATCGACGGTGCTGCCACCGGCGTTGTAGAGCTCGATGAACGAGTCGGTCGAGTTGGTGCTCGTGCCGGCCCGGAACTCGTTGACCTTGATCGGGCTGATGTTCCGCACCTTCTCGGCTGTTGTCTCGGCTTGCCGCCCGCCGTGCCCCGGGCTGGTCCACGCGGCGTTGCCGATCAGGTCGCCGTTGACGGGTATCGGTCCCGAGGTGACCTTGAAGGTGGCGCTCACGCTCGCGCCGGGCGCGACCGAGTCGAACGTCTTCGACGGATCGGTAGTGCCCTCGACGACGGAGGTCCACAGCCTGTCGGGCAGCGAAATGCTCAGCTTCACGCCCGCCGCTGGCGATCCGCTGGTGTTCGTGAACGTCACGGTGGAGTCCTGCGAGGACCCCGGTGCGAACGTCTGGAGCCCCGGTGGATTGGCCGTTGCCGAAGCCGGCGTCAGGCTCAGCCCCGGTACGTCGTATTTGGCGGCCACGATGTTGGCCTGGACTGCCTGATCGGTGGCATCCGACGGATATCCGGCCGTCATCACGCCTTCATAGAAGGTGCCCTGGGAGCCGTTGCTGTTGTCGCCCCCGTTGCCGAGGACGATGGCCCCTTGTTTCTGCATCGGGTCATAGGTGGCATCGACGCGCGGTCCGCTGAACATGGTCGACAGGGTGCCCTGCTGCGCGTTGCCGCCCTCGGATTCCCACTGGTGCGGCTGGCCCTTGGCTACGGCGGTCACGAACCGCGAGGTGATGTTCGGCAGGTCCGGGCAGAGCTTGGCGGTGCTACCGGGGTTGACGCAGCCCACGAGGTTGTTCTCCTGGTCGGTCATTATCCACGGGCCTGGCGGGTTGCCGTGATACCAGGCCGTGGCGTTGCCGAAATAGGAGGTCTCCATCGTGCCGTCACCGTCGTCGCGGCTGTCGATCTCGGCGTTGCCGTAGTCGAAGCAGCAGCCGTCGTTGAAGTGCTGGCCGTCGAGGACCCAGTACATGCCCTCCGGCTGGTCGCCGGCCGCGATAGCGGTGGTGTTGTTATCGCGCAAGCCGATGCCCGGCTCGATGAAGACGCCGTAGGCGCGGTGACCGCCGATCGTGACCGGCGCCATGTCCGCGACCGGCAGGTTGTTGAAACCACCCATGGCGGGGCCGCTGAATGCGCCGCGAGGCGCCTGAGTCAGGTCGTTGCCATGGCGGGACTGGTCGTAGACCTTGGTGATCAGGCACGTCGTGCTGGCGCAGAACGCGTCCTGCGCGGCCGCATCGGCGTATCCGCCCGCATCCGGGACCGGGAAAACGCTCGGCTGGACGACGCCGATGTTCTTGACCGCGTTATCCGAGAGACGCATTACCTGATAGAGCGGGCCGTTGTACGAGGCGTACAGCGCCCGGGTGGTGCTGTGGGCCGCCACGCACGGGGTGCCGCCGGCCGCGTAGATGTCACAGGGACCCTGCGGCCTCGGCGAGGGCGCCTGCGCAGCGGACACGGCCTGCGCAGCGGACACGGCCTGCGCAGCGGGCACGGCCTGCGCAGCGGACACGGCCTGCGCAGCGGGGGGCGCGGCCTGCGCAGGCAGCGGCGCCGCGGCCGTGGCGACCGTGGCGGCGATTGGCATGAGCGCGATCGCCATGCCCGCGGCGAGGGTTCTTAGCTGTGCGCGCGGAACGGGGGGTCTGAACATGCGGGATCAGCTCCTAAGCATGCTGCGCCGAGCTTGGGTTGTTAGCGCTCACACCGTTGGCGGGTCGCGGGCTCGTTCTCACGGGCAGGCCGCGCCGAGTCGGCGCGGCAGGCCACCACGCGGTCGGTTTGTTAGCGCTCACATAGAGGAGCCTCAGCCGCCCCAGAGGCATCTGTCAAGTGGCAAAGCGCAAGTTCCTGAGGTTATGTGATCGGCTTTGTCCGACTCGACCGCACGACCGCTGTGGCGGCCGCCGCCGCAGCACGCGGCTTTTGCCGCGGTATGGCCGAACCTTCTGCGGCTGGCGCTGACCGCACGAGGCGCGCCGGAAATCATCGTGGGCATTTACCCCACCGATTCGGACCCTGCTGGTTTATTCCGGGGGCTGGCCCGGATCGCTGGCCACCCCGGTAGGTCAGCGGCCGGCGTTCGGGCTCGATCGGCTCGACGGGCCCGCGATAACGTGGCAGTTTCCCGCTTCGTGGTAGCCGGCCCCTTGTTTACGAGGGTCAATCCACCACGAGGCGGTAATCTTCCACGTCGTTGACGGGCGTGCCGGTGCGCTCCTGTCCCGGCAGCCGCTTACGGCACTCCAGCCGCAGACGGCGCACCGGCGGCCAAGCCGCGGCGGACGGCGGGCAGACGGTCGGTCGGTCGGTCGGTCGGTCAGCACGGCCATGCGCGCGCAACTCGGCCAACAGGATCCGATCCGGTGGCGTAAATACCCCAGTAAATCGGGCCACCCACCGGCGCGCCCGGAATAAGTCTAAATATCCTGATATGAGGCGCCGGCTGCACGATCACAGCAGCACCGGGCGGGGACGCCGGGAGCAGGACCCGGGCGGCACGCCGGGAGCAGGACCCGGGGCGGCACGCCGGGAGCAGGACCCGGGGCTGGGACGCCGGGAGCAGGACCCGGGGCGGGGACGCCGTGAGCGGGGTGCTCTGGGAATGCCTGCAGGCGGCGGCCCGTGGACGAATGTAACCGGGACGTAGGCGGCAGCCGTCGGGTCTCGAGGTGACGGGCGATGGCGTCGGTGACCGGGCCGGGGGTCTCGTAGTGCGCGAAATGGGATGTGCCGCGGACCACGACGAACCGTGACCCCCGGATCGCGCGCGCGGCGCTCGCGCCTTGCCATGGCGGTGCCGCCGGATCCAGTTCACCGGCCAGCACGAGCGTCGGCGCCTTGACCGAGCCGAGCAACGGCAGCAGGTCCATGTCCGCGATCGCCTCTGCGCAGCCCGCGTACCCTTCCGGGTCGCAGCCGGTCAGCATGTCCACCGCGCGCGCGGCGGCGGCCGGTTCACGCTGGAAGAATCCCGGCGTGAACCAGCGCGGGGGCACGAGATCACGAAGAGCCGCCATCCCGCCCGAGCGCACCAGCGACACCCGCTCCAGCCAGGCATCGCGCGACGGCATCGGAACCACGGCCGTACAGCACACGACCAGCGACGTAACGCGCGCCGGGGCGTTGGCCGCGAGCCACAGCCCGGTCATGCCGCCGAGCGAGACCCCGCAGAACGCCGCCGACTCCACGCCGTAAAAATTCAGCAGCGTGAGCACGTCGGTGCCCAGCTCGGCGAGCGAGTAGGGTCCGGGCGGCGCGGTGGACCCGCCGTGGCCCCGCGCGTTGAACCGCAGCAGCCGAAACCCCAGGCGACGCAGTACCGGCACCTGGAAATCCCACAGCTCAAGCGTGGTGCCGATCGGGTTCGCCAGCACGAGCACCGGGGCGTCCGCCGGCCCGTTGTCGAACGAAGCGACCAGCCGAACGTCAGACATCGAAGAACACGGTCTCCCGGTCACCCTGGAGCCGGACGTCGAACCGCAGGTGCCCCTCCGGCTCGGCGAGCGCGATCAGCGTCCCCCGTCGCGTTGGCTCCACCGAGCACAGCACCGGGTCGGCCGCGTTGGCGGCGAGCTCGTCAGGGAAGTACATCCTGGTCACCACCCGGTCCAGCAGGCCGCGCGCGAACACGGACACGTCCAGGTGCGGGGCCTCGATGTCGCCGGAACCGCCCGGCGCCGGCAGCGGCCCCGGCTTCAACGTCACGATCCGGTACGACCCGTCGGCCGACGTCTCGCACCGGCCGAAGCCGCGGAATGCCGCAAAACCCGACGGCGACGGACCGCGCGGATCGTCCGGATGGGCGAACCGCCCGTCCGGGTCTGCCTGCCACGTTTCGATGAGAGCGTCCGGGATCGCGTTACCCGCGCCGTCGTACACCCGCCCGACGATGACCACGGCATCCGGCGTGCCCTCGGGCACCACGTAGGGCCCGTCCGGCCAGGGCAACCGCATCGCGAAGTACGGGCCGACGGTCTGCGAGGGGGTGAGCCCCCGGCTGAAAGGGGGGGACCCCGTCATTCGAACACCGACGTTTCCCGGCCGCGCAGCACGATGTCCCAGGTGTAGCCGAGCGCCCATTCCGGCTGGGTCAGGTCGATCGAGAACGACGCCACCATTCGCTGTCGCGCCGCAGCGTCGGGCACCGAGTTGAAGATCGGGTCAAGCGGCAGCAGCGGATCGCCAGGAAAGTACATCTGGGTCACGAGCCGCTGGGTAAACGCGCGGCCGAACAGCGAGAAGTGGATGTGCGCGGGCCGCCAGGCGTTGTAGTGGTTGCCCCATGGATAGGCACCGGGTGCGATCGTGACGAACCGGTAGCGGCCGCCGGCGTCGGTGATGCACCGGCCGATGCCGTCGAAGTTCGGGTCTAGCGGCGCGGGATGGTGCTCGCGCGAGTGGCGGTACCGGCCGGCCGCGTTCGTCTGCCAGATCTCGATCAGCGTGTCCGGCACCGGCCGGCCACCGGAGTCGAGCACTCGCCCCGAAAGGATGATCCGCTGCCCGAGCGGCTCGCCGTCGTGCTGCATGGTCAGGTCCGCGTCCGAGGCGGTGATCAAGTCGTTGCCCAGCAGCGGCCCGGTCACCTCGGTGAGCCGGTGCGGCAGCAGCACCAGGGGCCGCTTCGGGTGCCGCAGCGCGGTGGAGCGGTAGCCCTCGAAGTTCAGCGGCGGGTGCGTGCCCGCGACCGGGCGCTCATACGAGGGCAGCACCAGCAGGCCGGAATCGCGTTCGCCGGTAACAGACGGGGTGGTCCTCATGTCAGCGCTCGTCATTCGGCACTCCTTGTCTGCAACGCGCGCAGCGCCGCCAGCTCCGCCGCGGACGGCGCTGGCACCGTCGAGAGCCCTGGCGCCACCGTCAGGTCCCAGCCGGTCCGCTCGCGGACGTCGTCGGCGGACACCCCGGGGTAGACGCCGGTCAGCGTGAACTCCAACGTGCCCGGATCTGGCTCCATCACACCGAGGTCGGTGATGATTTTCTTCGGCCCCGCGCCGGTCAGCCCGAGCCGCTCCCGGTCCCCCGGCCCGGATCCGTAGCCGACCGAGGTGACGAAATCCACGTGCGCCACGAACGATCGTTTTGTTTGCCGCACCACGACGATAACCTCCCGGCAGGAGGCGGCGATCTCGGGTGCGCCGCCCGCACCGGGCAACCGCACCTTCGGTTTACCGTAATCGCCGCCGATGACCGTTGTGTTGATGTTCCCGAACTTGTCGATTTGCGCGGCACCGAGGAAGCCGACGTCGATCCGGCCCGGCTGAAGCCAGTAGTTGAAGATCTCGGGCACGCTGACCACGGCGTCCGCGGTCTCGGCCAGGATCCCGTCGCCGATTGACAGCGGCAGCGAGCCGGGCTTCGCGCCGATCGTGCCGGACTCGTAGATCAGCACCAGCCCGGGCGCGTGCGTGGCGCGGGCCAGGTTCGCCGCGGTGCTCGGCAACCCGATGCCGACGAAGCAGGTCTGGCCGTCCCGCAGCATCCGCGCCGCGGACACCGCCATCATTTCGTCTGAAGTGTAGTGACTCATAGGATTCCGGCCAGCCATTCGGAAAATGCCTCCCGGTCCCGGCTGACCGCGTCCCACTTGGCGTAGTAGTCGTTGTCTCTGGCCGAGTACCCCAGCGCATACGACGGACGCGCGCCGTCCGGCACGTGCGCGACGTAGCTCACGGTCCACGCCGGAAGCACCACCGCGTCCGGTCGCGGTGCGAGGGAGTCAACGATTTCCTCAACTGTCACCACAGCTCGTTCCGCGGAAAGAACTGCCTCTTTCTGCACCCCGGTGATGCCCCACAGCTGCACGTTGCCCAGCCGGTCCGCGCGCTGCGCGTGAACGATCGCGACGTCCGGGCGGAGCGCGGACACCGCGGTCAGCGTCTCGCCGGTGAACGGGCAGTCGATCTGCCGGATCGAGCCGGCCGCCGCCAGCCCGGTCCCGTTGTAGCCGCGCAGCACCGCGAACGGCAGCCCGGACGCGCCGGCCACGTACCGGTTGGCCATGCCGGCGTGCGAATGCTCCTCGAGTTCAAGCGGTGCCGGCCAGCCGTTCTGGACCGCGTCGCGGAACCGGTGCAGCGACCCGACTCCCGGGTTCCCGCCCCAGGAAAAGATCAGCTTGCGGGCGCAGCCAGCGCCGATGAGCTGGTCGTAGATCACGTCCGGCGTCATCCGGATGAGCGTCAGGTCGCGCCGGCCCTGCCGGATCACCTCATGTCCCGCCGCGAACGGGATCAGGTGGGTGAAGCCCTCCATGGCCACCGAGTCGCCGTCCCGGACCGCCAGCCGCACGGCCTCGGCGAGCGACACGATCTCCGCCATCCGGGCTCCTCTCTGACTATTACTACTCAAAACGATAGCGTCAGTCGGCCGCATAATGCACAGCTGTTCGCAATACGGACGCCCGCGTGTGCCCCGGAAGGTCTACTCCCCAGCGCCGACGTCGCGCAGGGCCTGCTGCGCGATCGCGAACGCGCGGTTCGCGGCGGGCACCCCGGCGTAGACAGCGACCTGGAGCAGCACCTCGCAGAGCTGCTCCTGCGTCAAGCCGTTGCGCAGCGCCGCCTTCACGTGCATGGCCAGTTCGTGCTCGCGGCCGAGCGCGGCGAGCGCGGTCAGCGTGATCATGCTCCGCTCCCCGCGCGTGAGGCCCGGGCGAGACCAGATATCGCCCCAGGCGTACCGGGTGATGAAGTCCTGGAACGGCTCGGTGAACGCGGTCATGGCGACGATCGAGCGGTCCACGTGCTCGTCACCCAGCACCTCCCGGCGCACCGCCATTCCCTGGCGGAGGCGCTCCGCGTCGTCCATCGTCGACTCCTAACCTCGGACGTAAAACGGCGCCAGCGTGTCCCGGATGACGCGTAGGGTCTCCGGTGCCTTCTCGTAACTGGCCAGTACAGACAGTAGCTCCCGGAGGTTAAGCAGCGGCATCCGCGTCGCCCAGCCGGGCGGCGACGGGTTCAGCTCCTGGTAGGCGTCGAGAAGCGAGCCGATTCCGGTGGTCGCGGGCAGCTCCACAGCTGCCGCACCTCGACTATGCTCCGGTCGCGGCCGAGCGCCGCGAGCTCGGCCCGCAGGACGGCATCGGGCTCGCTCACTCCCCGCCTGCCTCACCAGCCTCATGCGCCGCGAGGGCCGCGTCGATGAACGCACCGGAGCTGCCGAGGTACCCGCCGGGCTCAAGCGCGGCCTCGACCTGCTCCGGCGTGACACCCGCCGCGGCCAGCCGGTCGGCGAGCTCGGGCACGCCGAGCAGCACGTCGCGCAGTGGCAGGCCGGCGCCGACCGCACGCGCGCTGGCCCGTGCCACCAGGTCATGCGCCTGGTCGCCGCCGAGCACCCCGGCGAGTAGCGCGGTCACGTGCTCGGCGAGCGGCAGGCCTTCGGTGGCGGCGAGGTTGGCGGCCATCCGCGGCGCGTCCACGACCAGGCCGCCGAGCAGTTCCGCGCCCCACGCCGCCGCGGATCCGGTGAGCCGCAGCAGCGCGGTGAACGGCTCCCATTCGGCGTGCCACGCCCCGGCCGCCCGCTGGTACTCCTGCTCCGCGCTCGCCACGAGGGTCGCCAGCAGCCCGGGCACCTGCCGGGTGCAGCCGAGCACCGAGATCGCCGCGACCGGGTTGTTCTTGTGCGGCATCGCCGACGAGCCGCCGCGTATTACCCCCGGGGGGGCGACCCCCCCGGTGACCCCCCCGCGACCGGGGGAAACCGTTCCCCCGGACCCCTCGGCCCCCCCGGCTGGGGGCGGCGCGCCTGTGCCCTCGTGCACCTCGCTGACCTCGGACTGGGCGAGCAGGCTGACGTCCCTGGCGATCTTCCCCAGCACCGCCGAGGCCCGGGCCAGGGCGGTGCCCACGTCGATGATCCGCAGCCGGTTCGTGTGCCACGGCAGCTTGGGCAGCGGCAGCCCGGCCTCCTCCGCGAACAGAGCGGCAACCCGCGGCCCGTCCTCGCCGAGCGATGCCAGTGTCCCCGCCGCGCCGCCGAACTGCACCGCGAGCCGTTCGGCCCGGCATGTTCTGAGCCCGGCTCGCGCGGCGTCCAGCGCGTCCAGCCATCCGGCCGCGACCAGGCCGAACGTCACCGGCACCGCCTGTTGCAACAGCGTGCGCCCGATCATGATCGTGCCCCGGTGCGCGGCCGCGAGCCGGGCCGCCGCGGCCGTGGCCGCTCGGAGGTCGTGCTGGATGACGTCGATGTGCCGTCCGGCCAGCAGCATCGCGGCCGTGTCCATGATGTCCTGGCTGGTCGCGCCCCGGTGCACGGCCGGAGCCGCGCTCTGCGGAACCCGCCGGGAAAGCTCGCGCGCGAGCCCTGGCACAGGGTTGCCGGTAAGCGCCGCAAGCTCGCCGAGCAGCGCCGGGTCGAAGCCACCGGCGCGCGCCGCCTCGGTCACCGCCGCGCCCGCGCCGGCCGGCGCCAGCCCGGCCCGCTCGACCGCACGGGCCAGTGCGGCCTCGGCGTCCAGCAGCGCCTGAAGCCACGCCTGGCTTCCACCGCCGGCCAGGCCCGCACGCGCGAAGATCGCCCCGAAAAGGGGGTCTCCGGCACCCTGATCAGCCATATCCCTCCTCCGGACTACGGGCTCACCACGATACGCACCGCTACCTTCGCCCACGGCAAGACGGCAAGACGGCAAGACGGAAGCAACGCTAGCGGCACGAGCACGAGCGCCTCATGCGATCAAGATCCTTTGACGTTTTGGCGCATCTTAGGTGGGCTATTCAAAGTAGCGCCGGGGCGATCGGCGCTGGCGGGCGGCACTCGCAGGTGCCCGCTGGCAGCGGATGAATCTTGAACGACGTGGTGGATTACCTCTTTGTGGGGCCCTGACCCTCGTTTACGAGGGTCTATCTACCGCGAGAGGGCAATCAACCACATTGATGCAGGAGCGGCCGGTGCGCTTGGCGCATCGTCAGCCACATGACTCACGCTAGTCCCAACCACTATCAGGCGGGGTGGCCACGGACGGCCTCCCGGCGCATTCAAAGCCCAGGAATAGGCCACCAGGGTCTCCGGTACACCGAAGTGTCAAACGATCTTGAATGATTTATCGTCTTGCTCATGACTGATCATTCAGCCGGCCTCCCTCAGCGCAGGCACCTTGTCACCGAGATCCCGGGACCGGCTTCCCGGGAGCTGCTTGCCCGGCGCGAGAGCGCGGTCGCTCGCGGGGTCAGTAACATGCTGCCGGTGTTCGTCACCGACGCCGGCGGTGGCGTGATCGTCGACGCCGACGGTAACTCCCTGATCGACTTCGGCTCCGGCATCGCCGTCGTGTCGGTGGGCAACGCCGCACCCCGCGTCGCGGCGCGGGTCGCCGAACAGGTCGCCAGGTTCACCCACACGTGCTTCATGGTCACGCCGTACGAGGGCTACGTCGCGGTCGCCGAAGAGCTCAACAAGCGCACGCCCGGCGACCACGCGAAGCGGACCGCGCTGTTCAACTCCGGCGCCGAGGCGGTGGAGAACGCGGTGAAGATCGCCCGGCACGCCACCGGCCGGCAGGCCATCGTCGCCTTCGACCACGCCTATCACGGCCGCACCAACCTCACCATGGCGCTGACCGCGAAGAACATGCCCTACAAGGACAAGTTCGGCCCGTTCGCCGGCGAGATCTACCGGATGCCGATGGCCTATCCGCTGCGCTGGCCAGGCGGCCCGGCGGCCTGCGAAGCAGAGGCTTTGAACACGTTCAAAAATCTCGTCCACGCCCAGGTTGGCGAGCACAACGTGGCCGCGGTGATCATCGAGCCGATCCAGGGCGAAGGCGGCTTCGTGGTCCCGCCCTCCGGTTTCCTGCCGGGGCTTGCCGCGTTCTGCCAGGACAACGGCATCGTGTTCATCGCGGACGAGATCCAGACCGGGTTCTGCCGCACCGGCGACTGGTTCGCGGTGGACCACGAGGGCGTCGTGCCGGACATGGTCACGACCGCGAAGGGCATCGCTGGCGGCCTGCCGCTGGCCGGGGTGACCGGCCGCGCCGAGATCATGGACTCAGTGCACGCCGGCGGCCTCGGCGGCACCTACGGCGGGAACCCGGTGGCCTGCGCCGCCGCGCTCGGCTCGATCGAGACGATGGTCGATCTCGAGCTGACCGCGCGGGCCCGCCGCATCGGCGAGATCATGCTCCCCCGGCTGCACAAACTGGCCGCCGCGTACCCCGTCATCGCCGACGTGCGCGGCCGCGGCGCGATGCTCGCCATCGAGCTGTGCAGGCCGGGTACGCTCGACCCGGACCCGGCCACCACGACGGCGGTCTCCGCGGCGTGCCACCGTGCGGGCCTGGTGACGCTGACCTGCGGAACGTTCGGCAACGTGATCCGTTTCCTGCCGCCGCTGGTGATCGGCGAGGATCTGCTGAACGAGGGCCTGTCCATCCTCGAGGACGCATTCGCGGCACTATGAACCGCTATGAGCGGCTCGTCATGGACGCCGAGCCGGCGCCGTACTGGCTGGCCGGCGCCCCCGCGCCGCGCGCACCGCTTGACTCCGGCCTCTCCTGTGATCTAGCGATCGTCGGTGGCGGCTTCAGCGGGCTCTGGACCGCCGTTGTCGCTAAAGAGCTTTATCCCGAACGATCTGTGGTGCTTCTCGAGGGAAGCCGCGTCGGCTGGGCGGCGAGCGGTCGCAACGGCGGTTTCTGCGAGGCCAGCCTCACCCATGGGGAGGCGAACGGCCTGGCGCGGTTCCCTCGTGAGTTCGAGGTCCTGCAGCGGCTCGGTGCGGAGAACCTGGACGCGATCGAGGCCGCGGTGCGGCGTTACGGCATCGAGTGCGACTTCGAGCGGACCGGCCAGCTATCGGTGGCGACGTCGGAGTACCAGGTCGCCGAGCTGCGATCGGGTCCCGGGGAGTTTCTCGATGCCGCGGCGGTGCGGGCGGAGGTTCATTCGCCCGCATACCTGGCGGGGCTGTGGGATCGCGACGGATGCGCCATGGTGCACCCGGCCAAGCTGGCCTGGGGGCTGGCCGCGGCGGCTTCGCGGCTCGGGGTCCTGATCTGCGAGCAGACGCCGGTGACCGGGCTGGCCTCCCTTGGGGATGGCATCGCGTTGCGCACGCGCTCCGGTCTGCTCGTGCACGCGCAGCGGGTCGCGCTCGGCACGAACGCGTTCCCGTCGCTGGTTCGCAGGCTCCGGCCGTACACCGTGCCGGTGTACGACTACGTGCTGATGACCGAGCCGCTGTCCGCTGGTCAGCTCGCGTCGGTCGGCTGGCGGAACCGCCAGGGCATCGGCGACAGCGGCAACCAGTTCCACTACTACCGGCTGACCGCGGACAACCGGATCCTGTTCGGCGGGTACGACGCGATCTACCACTTCGGCCGCGCCATCCGGTCGTCCTACGACCAGCGGCCGGCCACGTTCACTTTGCTCGCTCAGCACTTCTTCGAGACGTTCCCGCAGCTCGAGGGCGTGTCGTTCACGCACCGGTGGGGCGGCGCGATCGACACGTGCAGCCGGTTCTGCGCGTTCTTCGGCACCGCGCACCGCGGCCGGGTGGCGTACGCGCTCGGGTATACCGGGCTTGGCGTCGGCGCGACCCGCTTCGGCGCGCGGGTGATGCTCGACCTGCTGGACGGCAAGCGCACCGAGCTCACGTCGCTGGGCATGGTGCGCCGCAAGCCGGTCCCGTTCCCGCCCGAGCCGCTCGCCTATGCCGGCATCCAGGCCACCCGCTGGTCCCTGGCCCGCGCCGACCGCAACGACGGCAAGCGCAATCTGTGGCTGCGCGCGCTGGACGCGGCGGGGATGGGCTACGACTCGTGATTTCCGGCCAGCTGCGGGAAGCCCTGCGCGCCGCGCTGAAGTCGCGCGACAAGGTGGCGGCGAGCGCGCTGCGCTCCGCCCTCGCCGCTATCGAGAACGCCGGGGCGATCGATGTGCCGGCCGCCCGCCGCGGTCAGGCCATCGAGGAGTCGCCGCTCGGCCCGGGTGCCGCAGAGGCCGAACGGCGCGCGCTGACCGAGGCGGACGTCGCGCGGATCGTGCGCGCCGAGATCGCGGACCGGGACCTCGCCGTCGTTGCCTACCAGCAGGCCGGCCACGTCGAACGCGCGGCGCGGCTGCGCGCCGAGGCGGACGTGCTGCGCGGGCACTGCTATCGTCTCGGACATAGTCGGCGCCAATCATCACAAACCCCGAGGGATCCCTCGTAACTGATGATCGTTCAGCAGACCAGGCAGAAGCGGTCTCCGACACCGCCGGCACGGGGATCGACACCACGGTCCCGGACTGCGCCCGGATCTGGGACTACTGGCTAGGCGGCAAGGACAACTACGCGGTCGACCGTGAGGCCGGCGACCAGTTCAGCGCGATCTACCCGGGAATCGTGGATATCGACTGCGCGTTCCTCGGACGGGTTGTCCGCTACCTGGCGGGTGAGGCGGGCATCCGGCGGTTCCTCGACGTCGGCACCGGGCTGCCGACCGCGGACAATACCCATCAGGTCGCGCAGCGGGTCGCGCCGGAATCGCGGATCGTGTACATCGACAACGACCCGCTGGTGCTGGTGCGCGCCCGCGCGCTGCTGACCAGCAGCCCAGAGGGCAGCACCAGTTTCGCGGACGCCGACATGAGCGATCCGAAGGCAGTGCTGGAGGAAGCCGCAAAGTCGCTGGACCTCAGCCAGCCGGTCGGATTAACGTTCATGGGAGCTGTCGATCAACGACAGCGTGAACACGCAGCGTGGCGCAGTAGGGATTAACCAGCGGGCAGCGCGGAGGACCGGAGGCCGGAACAGCGCCCAGACCACCTTGCCCGCGTGGCTTGGCTGGGTGAATCCCCACGCCTCGGCGAGCGCATCGATGACGTGCAGGCCGCGGCCTGTCTCGGTGAGGGTGCCTGGGTCTCTCGGCGTCGGCACCCGCTGGCTGGGATCGGCGACGGCGCAGATCACGGACCGCCCGGGTTGCAGCAGGCCGAGCCGGACCGGAGCGGCACGCACCGGCAGGCTGGCGTCGGTCAGCGCGTGCCGCAGCGCGTTCGTGAGCAGTTCCGAGACCACGACTGCCACGTCGTCGCGCAGTTCCGGAGCGCCCCACCGCTGCAGGGTGGCGATGGCGAAGTCACGGCCGGCGCGGACCGCGCGGGCGCTGGTGCCGGGGGTGCGCGTGGCGACCCTGGGGAAGCGGGACCAGTCCAGCGCACCCGGTCGCGACGAGAGCGGCCAGTTTCCGGTGTCGATCGCAGCCATCCGCAGCACGGGCGCGAGCCAGCGTAGCGCCGTGTTCGTGGGTGTGCCGGTGCCTGCGCCGACGGCCACATCGCCCGCCAGGAGGGGTGGGTATGCGGTCATGACCGTCCGTTCAGTCGCGGTGAGGGCGGGCGTGATCATATGCGGACAGATCCATCTTCTCTTATGCACATACCTACTGCAACATCCTTCTGCGCAAACCCAACGCACAACACGAATGCACCGGTCTTATGCACAGATCTGATGCACTGTGCATGTTACGTGATAAGCTTTGCGTAGCGGGTGATACCAGTGCGACCCCTCCGCGCGCGCCCGCACGGGGTTAGGAGAAAGCCGATGCAGGTCAGGAACGGTATTCCGGCTGGCGAGCTGCCAGCGGCCCGGTGGCGCAAGAGTCAGGTCAGCAACCCGAGCGGAAGCTGCGTCGAGGTCGCGGAGCTGTCCAGCGACGCGATCGCCGTCCGCAACTCACGTGACCCGGCCGGACCGGCCTTGGTCTACACGCGCGCCGAAATCGTCGCGTTCCTTACCGGCGTGAAGAATGGCGAGTTCGACGACCTCTGCCCGCCTGGAATGCGGTAATCATCCGTTTATTGCCTGCTAGTCATCTCATTTCGCATCCTGGCAACGCGTTGCCGCGGTGATATCGTGCTGTGTGTCGTCCGCCGTTCCCAGACTGGCGGGGAGGGCGGCATTATGGCGACCCCGCTGACCGGCATGCCGGTCGGCGGACGCCTAGCCGACCGGCCTCGGAGTCAGAATGACCGCGGTACCACCGCACGACGATCTTCCTGCCGACGTCCTCGGCCCGACGGTTTCGCGGGTGATGCTGGGCAACCAGCTACAGCGCCTGCGTGAGGCGGCCGGGATCACGCCCGAGCACGCGGGCTACGAGATCCGCGCGTCTCGATCCAAGATCAACCGCATGGAGAACGGGCGGGTGCGGTTCAAGGAACGCGACGTGGCCGACCTGCTGACGCTGTACGGCGTCACCGACGCACAGACCAGGGGCGGCATCCTGGCGCTTGTCGAGCAGGCCAACTCTCCCGGCTGGTGGTCGAAGTACGGCGACGTCACCGCCGACTGGTTCGAGGCCTACCTCGGCCTGGAGGCGGCCGCCACCGTCATCCGCTCCTTCGAGCTGCAGTTCGTGCACGGCCTGTTCCAGACCGAGGCGTATGCTCGCGCGGTCACCCGGCTCGGGCACATGTCCGCGCCCGCCGAGGAGATCGACCGGCGGGTCAGCCTGCGCCTCAAGCGCCAGGATCTGCTTACCCGGCCCCAACCGCCGCGGGTGTGGTCGGTCATCGACGAGGGGGCACTGCGCCGGCCGCTTGGCGGCCGCGACGTCATGCGGGCCCAGCTGCAGCGGCTGATCGACGTCGCCGAACAGCGGCACGTGACCATTCAGGTGGTGCCCTTCGGGCGCGGCGGGCACGCCGCGGCGGGCGGCGCGTTCACGGTGCTGCGCTTCGGCGAGGCGGACGCGCCGGACGTCGTGTACATCGAACAGCTCACCAGCGCGATCTACCTGGACAAGCACGAGGACGTGGACCACTACATGGAGGTCATGAACACGCTCAGCACCGAGGCACTGACCCCGGCGCAGACCACCCGCTTCCTCATCGAGATCATCAAGGACAGCTAGCCCGGTCACCCCCACGCACGCCTCACCCTGCCCTCCCCGCGTGCCCAAAGGTTCCCTGGTTAGCTGCCGTCCCGCCTCCGTGCCCCAATGCCCATAAACCAGCCCGTACCGGGCGTGAGCGTTAAGTACCTGGAACAACGTGGATCGTTGCGTCCGGGTAGCCGGACGCTACGATCCACGTTCCCGGCACGCCTCGCGGGCTGACACCACACGGCTTCTACTGGTCGAGCATCTCCAGTTGCGCGGCCTCGCCGTCCGCGAGCAGGAAGTAGGCGAGGAACGTGACGCCGTCGTCCCCGGCGTCGAACCGTGCGATTTGCTCTCCCTCGGGCTCGAAGAACACGTCTCCGGCCCGCAGCACCGAGGCTGGCTGACCCGTTACCTGGAAGACCACCGAGCCGTCCAGGATGCTGCCCACCACTGGACCGTTGTGCACGTGGCGCCCGGCCGGGTGACCCGGGGCGATCCTGATCTCGCGGATCTCGACGTGACCGGTGTGCTTCGGTCGCGCCAGCTGGACGTCGAGCAGCACGGTTCTGGTGACCGGCTGCTCCTGGCTGGGGTCGACGGCCCTCGGCATGACCCTCCTCGTAGGCTGGAACTCGAAGGATTTTTATCGTATGGGGCGATCACTTTCGGCTGGACGGCGGATCTGTATGGGCGAGGCCAGCGTGGCGTTGGCATGCCCGGAGGCGAGCGCAGGAGCAGTCGATGAGAGCCAGCGAGGATTTCACCAGCGTGGCCGGCCGGTACCGGACCGAGCTGCTGGCGCACTGCTACCGGATGCTGGGCTCGGCCGACGAGGCCGAGGACCTGGTGCAGGAGACGTACCTGCGGGCATGGCGGTCGTTCGACGGATTCGAGGGCCGGTCGTCGGTCCGGACCTGGCTGTACCGGATCGCCACCAACGTATGCCTGACCGCGATCGAGCGTCGCGGCCGGCGGCCGCTGCCGTCCGGGATAGGCGCGGGGTCGCGGGACCCGGAGACTCCCCTGGTGTCCGGACCTGAGGTGTCCTGGCTTCAGCCGCTCCCCGACGCGCTGCTGGTCAGCGACCGGGAGGATCCGGCCACGCTCACCGCCTCCCGGGCCGGAATCCGGCTGGCCTTCGTCGCGGCGCTTCAGTACCTGTCCCCCCGGCAGCGCGCGATCCTGATACTGCGAGACGTGCTCGAGTGGCCGGCCGCCGAGGTGGCTACGCTGCTCGGCACGACGACCACCGCGGTGAACAGCGGCCTGCGGCGGGCCCGCGCCCAGGTGTCCGAGGCCATGCCCGCGCAGGACGAGGTCGCCGAACCCGCCGAGCCCAGCCAGCGGGCACTGGTCGACCGCTTCGCGGCGGCCATCGAGAGCGCCAACGTCGGCGCGCTCGCCGATATTCTCAGGGAGGACGTCACGCTCGAGATGCCCCCGGAGCTGACCTGGTTCGCTGGGCGCGAAGCGGTGACCGCGTTCGCCGCGGCACATCTGCTCGCCAAACCCGGACTGCTCCGCGTGATCCCGGTCGTGGCGAACTCCGAGCCCGCGTTCGCCGTGTACACGGGCGAGCCGGGCGGGCCGCATCACGCCCACTCCATCCTGGCGCTGACGGTCACCGCGACGGGGATCGCCCGCATCGTCAGTTTCCGCAGCCCGAGCATGTTCCCGTCGTTCGGCCTGCCGTTGGAGTACCCCGAGGCCGCCGGACAGAGGTCGCCGCGAGGCTATCTGACTTGTGACACGATCTGCGATGCGGGCCTGGGAAGGCGCCGCGTGTGACTGTAGCGTGGCGGGTGAGCCGGGGATCCACGAGGATCGGCTCCCGCTGTCCGGCCGGCATGTCCCGGCGGACGTCGGCGACCAGGTCGTCGCCGTCCTCGGTCGTCAGCCGCCTAGCGATCCTAATGGGCATATGGCAGGTCACCGCCTTAGGCGACGGGGCGCTGGAGCCCTACGGGCAGATTGCGGGGCCTTGCCTGGCCAGGTTCACGTCTTTAGCGATCCAGGTACCGGATACCTCGACCAAGATGGGCGGGATCTGGCT
>Ga0207664_10000646_pt1 | contig 24139 bp, 22 predicted proteins | sample LARL83metaG_FD_184349 | JGI IMG/M metagenome (GOLD analysis project Ga0207664, IMG submission 184349) | Corn, switchgrass and miscanthus rhizosphere microbial communities from Kellogg Biological Station, Michigan, USA - LAR L8-3 metaG... | ecosystem: Host-associated > Plants > Roots >... | reverse complement strand
CGACCGCAATCAGGACGTGAGCGACTCGACGTCCCTGGCCGACATGGTCAAGCGGATCGAGGCGCCCCGGATCGTGTGGATCATGGTGCCGGCCGGTGAACCGACGCGGGACACGGTGAAGGAGCTCGCCGAGCTGCTCGACAAGGGCGACACGGTGATCGACGGCGGCAACTCGCGGTTCACCGAGGACAAGGCGAACGCCGCGTTCCTGGCCGAGCACAACATCGGCTACCTGGACTGCGGTGTGTCCGGCGGCGTGTGGGGACTGGATGTCGGGTACGGCCTGATGGTCGGCGGGGACGCCGAGCACGTCGAGCACGCGATGCCGATCTTCGACGCGCTGCGCCCGGTGGGGCCGCGCGAGGAGGGCTTCGCGCACGCCGGTGAGGTCGGCGCCGGACATTTCGCCAAGATGGTGCACAACGGCATCGAGTACGGCCTGATGCAGGCGTACGCCGAGGGTTACGAACTGCTGTCGGCCGTGGACGAGGTCAAGGACGTGCACGCGGTGCTCAAGGCGTGGACGCGCGGGACCGTGGTGCGCTCGTGGCTGCTCGACCTGTTGGTCAAGGCGCTCGAGGAGGACCCGGGCTTCACCCAGATCACCGGTTTCACGGACGACTCCGGCGAGGGCCGCTGGACCGTGAACGAGGCGATCGACCACGCCGTGCCGCTGCCGGTGATCTCGGCCGCGCTGTTCGCCCGGTTCGCCTCCCGGCAGGACGACTCGCCGACGATGAAGGCCGTCGCCGCGCTGCGCAACCAGTTCGGTGGCCACGCCGTGCACTCGGTCGGCCCGGCATCCCCGCCCAACGGCTGACACGGACACGGTGTTCGTCCGGCAGCTTCAGGTCGTCGACTTCCGGTCGTGGCCGCAGGCCGATCTCGCCCTGACTCCGGGCCCGAACGTGTTGATCGGTTCCAACGGGCAGGGCAAGACGAACCTGATCGAGGCGCTCGGCTACCTGGCGACCCTGAGTTCGCACCGGGTCGCCACCGACGCGCCGCTGGTACGGCACCACTGCGAACGCGCGGTGGTGCGGGCGGCCGTCGTCAACGCGGGCCGGGAACTGTTGGTGGAACTGGAGATCACGCCCGGCCGGGCGAACCGCGCGCGGATCAACCGGGCGCCGGCCGCCCGGCCGCGGGACGTGCTCGGGATCATCCGCACCGTGTTGTTCGCGCCGGAGGACCTGGCGTTGGTGAAGGGTGATCCCGGAGAACGCCGGCGGTTTCTGGACGAGCTGTTGGTCGCGCGCTCCCCCCGCTACGCGGGGGTGCGCGCCGACTACGACCGGGTGCTCAAACAACGGGGTGCGCTGCTGAAGACGGCCGGCGCGGCGCGGCGGGCCGGCGGCGCCGGTGACATCCGGACCCTCGACGTGTGGGACGGGCACCTCGCCCGACACGGTGCCGAACTGTTGGCCGGCCGGCTGGACCTGGTCGCCGACCTGGCACCGCACGTGGCCGCGGCCTACGCGTCCGTGGCACCGGAATCGGTACCGGTCGCGACGCGCTATCGCGGCACGCTGGGCGCGTCGATGCCACCGGAGTACGGTGTGCCGAACGGCGAGCGGGCCGACCCCGAGGTGTTGGAGGCGGCACTGCTGGTCGAGCTGGCGAAGACCCGCGCCCAGGAGATCGACCGGGGCGTGAGCCTGGTCGGGCCGCACCGCGACGAACTGGAACTGCTGTTGGGCGAGACACCGGCCCGCGGCTACGCCAGTCACGGCGAGTCGTGGTCGTTCGCCCTGGCACTGCGGCTGGCCGGCTACGAGTTGTTGCGGGCCGACGGCGCCGAACCGGTACTGCTGCTCGACGACGTGTTCGCCGAGCTGGACCGGCGGCGACGGACCGCGTTGGCGAAGGTCGCGGCCGCCGCCGAGCAGGTGCTGGTGACCGCGGCGGTGGCCGAGGACGTGCCGCCGGAGTTGGTCGGGTCCCGGTTCGTGGTTGCTGAGGGTGAAGTAAGGCGCACCGATGGGTAGATCGTCTGGGGATAAACCTGTGGATGATGTGGATAACAGGGTCACCCAGAGCGGATCAAAACCCGCTTCGGGGTCCGAAGCGGACGCATCGCCTCCCCGATCGAGCGATTCGGCGAGCGACGCCGGTACCACACAGAGTGGTCCGCGCGGTTCGGATCTCGCGCGCGAGGCACTCCGGGCCGCCCAGGCGTCCGCCCGTGCGCGCGGTAAGAAAGGCACGGCCGGCGGTATGCCGGGCCAGTCCCGGCGCCGGCGCCGCTGGTCCAGTGCGAAACCGGACGAACGCGACCCTCAGCCGTTGGGGCGGTTGGCCGCCCGCCTGGCCGCGAGTCGGGGTTGGGCGGCGCGGCTGTCCGGCGGCGAGGTGATCGGCAAGTGGCCCGGGCTCGTCGGCGCCGACGTCGCGGAGCACACGCGGCCGCTGCATCTCACCGACGGTGAGCTCACCGTGCAGGCCGACTCGACCGCGTGGGCCACCCAACTACGGCTGTTGCAACGGGCGCTGTTGGCCAAGATCGCGGCCGAGGTCGGAAACGGCGTGGTCACGCGCCTGAAGGTGCTCGGACCGTCCGCGCCGAGCTGGCGACACGGCCCACGACACGTCCCCGGCCGAGGCCCCCGTGACACCTACGGGTGATAGCCACCTCAACTCGCAGCAGCCTGACCGGAACGTGTCAAGGCCGAGATGACTCATCTCGGTTCACTTCCGTGTCTCTGTGACGTTCCTAGGGGTGCCCTTGGCCCACCTGAGAGCGCGTGGCCAAGTAAGATGGACAAGGGACGACCGCACGAGGAGACAGCGAGGACTGCGTGGTAGCGAATCAGAACGAGTACAACGCGTCATCCATCACCGTTCTCGAAGGTCTCGAAGCCGTCCGCAAACGGCCCGGCATGTACATCGGGTCGACCGGTGAGCGCGGCCTCCACCATTTGGTGCAGGAGGTGGTGGACAACGCGGTCGACGAGGCCATGGCCGGCTTCGCCACCAAGGTCGAGGTTACCCTCCGGGCCGACGGCGGGGTCCAGGTCGTCGACGACGGCCGTGGCATCCCGGTGGACATGCACCCCGTGGAGAAGCGGCCGGCGCTCGAGGTCATCCTCACGACGCTGCACTCCGGCGGCAAATTCGGCGGCGACTCGTACGCGGTGTCCGGCGGCCTGCACGGTGTCGGCATCTCCGTCGTGAACGCGCTGTCCACGCGGATGGACATCGAGGTCGCCAAGGACGGATACGTCTGGACCCAGAGCTACGACCACTCACAGCCGGCGCACGACCTGAAACAGGGCGAGCCCACCAGCCGCAGCGGCACGAACATCACGTTCTGGGCCGACCCCACGATCTTCGAGACCACCGAGTACAACATCGAGACCGTCGCCCGGCGGGTGCAGGAAATGGCCTTCCTCAACAAGGGCCTCACGATCATCCTGCACGACGAGCGGCTCGGCGAGGGCGACGAGGACACCGAGGTCGGCAAGGTGCGCTCCCGCACCTTCCACTACCCGGGCGGTCTCGAGGACTTCGTCAAGCACATCAACGCCACCCGCGAGTCGGTGCACAAGAACGTCATCTCGTTCGAGTCCAAGGGCGACGGGATGGACGTCGAGGTGGCGATGCAGTGGAACACCGGCTACAGCGAGTCGGTGTTCACGTTCGCCAACACGATCAACACCCACGAGGGTGGTACCCACGAGGAGGGCTTCCGCGCCGCGCTCACCCGCGTGATCAACGTGTACGCGCGCGACAAGAAGCTGCTCAAGGAGAAGGACGACAACCTCACCGGTGACGACGTCCGCGAGGGCCTCGCCGCGATCGTGTCGGTGAAGCTGAAGGAACCGCAGTTCGAGGGCCAGACCAAGACGAAGCTCGGCAACACCGAGGCCAAGTCGTTCGTGCAGGTGGCCTGCAACGAGTGGATCGCCGACTGGTTCGAGCGCAATCCCAGTGAGGCCAAGGCGATCGTCACCAAGGCCGTCTCGTCGGCGCAGGCCCGGATGGCCGCCCGCAAGGCGCGGGAACTGGTGCGCCGCAAGAGCGCGTTGGACATCGGCGGCCTGCCGGGCAAGCTGAAGGACTGCCGCTCCGGCAATCCCGAGGAGTGCGAGCTCTACATCGTCGAGGGCGACTCGGCCGGCGGCTCGGCCAAGGAAGGCCGTGACTCGCGGTTCCAGGCCATCCTGCCGATCCGAGGCAAGATCATCAACGTGGAGAAGGCGCGCATCGACCGGGTGCTCAAGAACACCGAGGTGCAGAGCCTGATCACCGCGCTGGACACCAGAATCCACGACGAGTTCGACCTGTCGAGGCTGCGGTACCACAAGATCATGCTGATGGCCGACGCCGACGTGGACGGCCAGCACATCACCACATTGCTGCTGACGCTGTTGTTCCGGTTCATGCGGCCGCTGATCGAGTACGGCCACGTCTACATCACGCAGCCGCCGCTGTACAAGATCAAGTGGCAGCGCACCGACCCGGAGTACGCCTACTCCGACGCCGAACGCGACGGCCTCATCGAGGCGGGCCTCGCGGCCGGAAAGAAGATCAACAAGGACGACGGCATCCAGCGGTACAAGGGTCTCGGCGAGATGAACGCCCAGGAACTGTGGGAAACCACGATGGACCCGAGCAACCGCCTGCTGCGCCAGGTCACGCTGGACGACGCGGCGACCGCGGACGAACTGTTCAGCGTGCTGATGGGCGAGGACGTCGAGGCCCGCCGCTCGTTCATCGTGCGCAACGCCAAGGACGTCCGGTTCCTCGATGTCTAGACCGCTTTCCCTTCATGACGCAGTGAAAGAAGGATCGTGACCGAGACGACCCTGCCCCCGGGCGGCGAGCGCATCGAGCCGGTGGACATCCAGCAGGAGATGCAGAGCTCGTACATCGACTACGCGATGAGCGTCATCGTGGCGCGCGCGCTGCCCGATGTCCGGGACGGCCTCAAGCCGGTGCACCGCCGGGTGCTGTTCTCGATGTTCGAGAACCGGCTGTACCCCGACCGCAGCTATGTGAAGTGCTCGCGCGTCGTCGGCGACGTGATGGGCAACTACCACCCGCACGGGGACAGTTCCATCTACGACGCCCTCGTCCGGCTGGCCCAGCCGTGGTCGATGCGGTACCCACTCGTCGACGGTCAGGGCAACTTCGGTTCCCCCGGCAACGATCCAGCTGCCGCGATGCGCTACACCGAGTCGCGGTTGACGCCGCTCGCGATGGCGATGTTGCAGGACATCGACGAGGACACCGTCGATTTCTCCGACAACTACGACGGCAAGGTCCAGGAGCCCGACGTCCTGCCGTCCCGGATTCCGAACCTGTTGGTCAACGGCGGATCCGGCATCGCGGTCGGCATGGCGACCAATATCCCGCCGCACAATCTGCGCGAGGTCGCCGACGGTGTCGTGTGGGCGCTGGAGAACTGGGAGACGCTCCAGACCAACGACGAGGAGACCCTCGCGCAGCTGATGCTGCGGATCAAGGGGCCGGACTTCCCGACCAAGGCGCTGATCCTGGGCACGTCCGGGATCGAGGACGCGTACCGCACCGGCCGCGGCTCGGTTCGGATGCGCGCGGTCGTCGAGGTCGAGGAGGACGCGAAGGGCCGGACCGTCCTGATCGTCACCGAGCTGCCCTACCAGGTGAACCCGGACAACCTGGTGGAGGGCATCGCCCAGTTGGTGAAGGACGGGAAGCTCACCGGGATCTCCGACATCGCCGACGAGTCCAACAGCCGTAGCGGCATGCGGATCGTGATCGGCCTGCGCCGGGATGCCGTGGCCAAGGTGGTGCTGAACAACCTCTACAAGCACACCCAGCTTCAGACGAACTTCGGCGTGAACATGCTGGCGCTGGTGGACGGCGTGCCGCGCACGCTGCGGCTGGACCAGATCGTCCGCTACTACGTGCAGCACCAGGTCGAGGTCATCGTCCGGCGTACGCGGTACCGGTTGGCGAAGGCCGAGCAGCAGGCGCACCTGTTGCGCGGTCTGGTCAAGGCGCTCGACCACCTCGACGAGGTGATCGCGCTGATCCGGCGCTCGCCGTCGGCGGCCGACGCCCGGCCGGCGTTGATGGAGCTGCTGGACATCGACGAGGAGCAGGCGACCGCGATCCTGGACATGCAGCTGCGGCGTCTCGCCGCGCTGGAGCGCCAGAAGATCGTCAGCGACCTGGCCGAGATCGAGGTCCGGATCGCCGACCTGCGCGACATCCTCGACAAGCCCGAGCGGCAGCGGACCATCATCAAGGACGAGATGATGGCCATCGTCGAGAAGCACGGCGACGAGCGGCGCGCCAAGATCATCCCGTTCGACGGTGACGTCTCGGTCGAGGACCTGATCGCGGTCGAGGACGTCGTCGTCACCATTACCCAGACGGGTTACGCCAAACGGACGAAAACCGACCTCTATCGGGCACAGAAGCGCGGCGGCAAGGGCGTGCAGGGCGCGGCGCTCAAGCAGGACGACATCGTCGGCCACTTCTTCGTGTGCTCGACGCACGACTGGATCCTGTTCTTCACCAACAAGGGCCGGGTGTACCGGGCGAAGGCCTACGAACTGCCGGAGGCGAACCGCACCGCGCGCGGCCAGCACGTGGCGAACCTGCTGGCGTTCCAGCCGGACGAGCAGATCGCCCAGGTGATCCACATCACCAATTACGAGGCGGCGCCGTACCTGGTGCTCGCCACCAAGAGCGGCCTCGTCAAGAAGAGCAAGCTGTCCGACTTCGACTCCAACCGGGCCGGCGGCCTGATCGGCATCAACCTCCGTGAGGAGGACGAGCTGGTCGGCGCGGTGCTGTGCAGCGGCGACGACGACCTGTTGCTGGTGTCGGCCGGTGGCCAGTCGATCCGGTTCCACGCGTCCGAGGAGGCGCTGCGGCCGATGGGCCGGGCCACGAGCGGTGTGCTGGGCATGCGGTTCAACGCCGGTGACGAGCTGTTGTCGATGGGCGTCGTGATGCCGGGCAAGTTTGTGTTGGTCGCCACCGATGGTGGGTATGCCAAACGAACCCCGATCGAGGAGTACCCGCTGCAGGGTCGGGGCGGGAAGGGCGTGCTGACCATCCAGCACGACAGTCGTCGTGGCAGGCTGGTAGGTGCGCTCATCGTCGACGAGGACGACGAGCTGTACGCGATCGAGTCGACGGGTGTCGTCATCCGGACCAGCGCCCGCGAGGTCCGGAAGGCCGGGCGGCAGACCAAGGGTGTGCGGTTGATGAACCTGGCGGACGGGACGACATTGGTCGCGGTCGCCCGCAACGCGGAGGACGTTTCGGACGTCTCCGAACCAGAGGCCGAAATGGGAACCAGCAGCTAAGGATTCGAGCGCGTGACTTCACCCGACAAGCCGGACCCCACCACGGACGAGCGGACCGAGACCGCCGAGCAACGCACGGTGGCGACCGCGCCCGCGTCGGCGAGTGCGAGCACGACGAAGGACACGGGCACGGTCGCCGGGACCGTGTCGGAGAACGGCTCCAACGGCGCGGGTAACACCAACGGCAAGGCGGCCGAGCAGACGACCACCGTGGTGTCACCGGTCACCCCGCCGCCCGTGGCGCCACCGGTGCCGCCGGTGGAGGGCCCGGAGATCACGTCGGCCGCGCCGCCCCCGTGGCAGCGGGTCGGCGCGGACACCGAGTACATCGCGACCAACGCCGCCAGCCAGCCGACCGAGACGGTCGACACCGGCGGCCGCTTCGCCGACTGGGGCTACCAGCGCAGCCCGCGCTCGGACGCCTACACCGACGCCGGCGCACCGCTGTCCGGCGAATACCCGGTGGTCAGCGGCACGGCGGCGGCATCGGTGTTCGCGGCGAACGCCGGCCAGTCCAGCGTCCGCCCGGACGCCCGCCCCGGGGCCGACCCGATGCTGGGCCGGACCACGGTCAACTTCGGCGCCCCACCACCGGAGGCGATCCGGCCGCCCACGGGCGCGGCCGCACCTTCGGCACTGCGCCGGCCCGGCCGCGGGCCACGCCGGGCCAGCCTGCAGGTGAAGCGGATCGACCCGTGGTCGGTGCTCAAGCTCGCGTTCGTGCTGTCCGTCGCGCTGTTCTTCGTGTGGCTCGTCGCGGTCGGCGTGCTCTACGGCGTGCTCGACGGCATGGGCGTGTGGGACCGCGTGAACGGCACGTACAACGAGTTCGCCCAGAACACGACCGGTGGCAGCAACGGACCACTGATCACGGCCAGCCGCGTGTTCGGCATCGCGGCGATCATCGGCGCGATCAATATCGTGTTGTTCACCGCGCTCGCCACGGTAGGCTCGTTCGTGTACAACGTCTCGGCGGATCTTGCCGGCGGCCTGGAGATCACCCTGGCCGAGCGGGAGTAGCCCAGTTTGGGCGGGCTACCGGCGGTACGGTAAGGTTCGGTGACGTTCACGGGGGCCTATAGCTCAGGCGGTTAGAGCGCTTCGCTGATAACGAAGAGGTCGGAGGTTCAAGTCCTCCTAGGCCCACGGGCTCAATCGACCCATGTCCGCGGAGAGCGCGGACCCGGTCGCCCGTTGTATCTTTCTGGGGGGCGACCCCCAGACCCCCGCGTCTTCGGGCGCCAGGGGCGCCCGAAGGGCAATGTACGTCAGGTGGTTCTTGATCCCGCCTTGGGAGGCGAAGTTCGTGAAGAAGATCCTCGCGCTTGCGGCTGTGGCCGGTGCTGTTCTGTTCATCGTCCGCCGTAGCCGGTCGGCCAAGGCCGAGGCTGACCTCTGGCGCGAGGCCACCACGCCGAACGACAAGTGAGCACAGGGGTACGCCCCTGGTCGGGGACGTAGCTCAACTGGCAGAGCACCGCCTTTGCAAGGCGGGGGTTGAGGGTTCAAGTCCCTTCGTCTCCACCTGTCAGCGGCGGCCGTGGGTTGCACGGCCGCCGTTCTGTGTTGTTCCGGTTCCGTCGCCTTCGCCGCTGACACCGCCGCCCGTATTGGCGCTGGGTGCGTCTGGTTGACTTCCGGACTTATGAGACGTGCTGTCGTACCGCTGGTCCTGCTCGGTGTCGTGCTGGCCGGGTGCGGTCCGACCACGACCGTGTCCGGGACGCCGGTCGTCAGCACGATCACCAGTCACGTCACGGTCACCACGCCGCCGGTCGGGATACCGGCCGCGCCGCAGCCGGCCGCCACGGCCGCGTCGTGTCCGTACATCTCGACGCAGGACGCGGCAGACGACAACGGGCAGCACATCGGCGCGATCAAGGTGTCGTCGAAGGCCGACGGCCAGCCGCATCCGACCTGCTTCTTCTACCGGCCCGACGGCCACCTGCAACTCACCGTTCGGGTGTACGTGGGTGCCGCGAACGTGGCGACCGCGATCGTCAACCAGGCCGCGCCGATCGCCTCGTCCAACCCGGAGAACTCACCGGCCGGCTGGACCGGCGGCTCGATGAGCCTGTCGGACGGGGCTGTCTACGCGATCGCCAAGGGCGGTACCGCGATCGTCGTGACCAGCAATCAACTGCAGACCATCAAGTGCCGGCTGGTGGCCGTGCAGGTGGTCACCGGCCTGGGTGGCTGATCGTCTCCTTCTGCTCGCTACGGGGCTGCGGCGCGGCCGCGATGCGCTGCTCGGCGGGCTCGTCGACGAGCATCGGCCCGGTCGAACGGCGGCCGCGCAGCGCGGCGACGGTGCCGGCGGCGGCCGTGATGCCGAGCATCATCAGCAGCCATGGCCAGCGGGAGCGTTTCGACGGGCTGTCCGTCGCACCAGCGTCTGTCATGGGGCTCATAGTGCCCCGTGGGCGCCGATCCCGCCGTGGATGGCACGATGAACCACGTGGCTGACAGCAATGAATCGCTCGTTGGAGCGACGGTGACCGCGACCCTGCACACCTCTATGGGTGACGTCCGGATCAACCTGTTCCCGAATCACGCACCCAAGACGGTGTCCAACTTCGTCGGCCTGGCCGAGGGCACCAAGAAGTACGGCCAGAACGCGCGCGGCACGGCAGACGGCCCCTTCTACGACGGGTCGATCTTCCACCGGGTGATCGACGGCTTCATGATCCAGGGCGGCGACCCGACCGGCACCGGCCGCGGTGGCCCCGGCTACAAGTTCGCCGACGAGTTCCACCCCGAGCTGCAGTTCAACAAGCCCTACCTGCTCGCGATGGCCAACGCCGGCGCGAACACCAACGGGTCGCAGTTCTTCATCACGGTCGCGCCGACCACCCACCTGAACTTCGCGCACACCATCTTCGGCGAGGTCGCCGACCAGGAATCGCGCAACGTCGTCGACTCCATCGCGAACACGAAGACGGACGGCTCCCGGCCGGTGAGCGACGTGGTGATCGAGCGGGTCAGCGTGACACGGGACGGCGCCGGCTCGTAATGGACACGCAGCCGGCCGACTCGACGGACGTACCGGCACCGACGGTCTGCGTGCGGCACCCGGACCGGCCGACCGGCCTGCGGTGCAGCCGGTGCGACCGGCCGGCGTGCCCGGAGTGCCTGCGCCCGGCCTCGGTCGGGCAGCACTGCGTGGACTGTGTCGCCGAGGGCCGCCGGACCGTCCGGCGGCCGGTGACGATCTCCGGCGCGCGGGCCGACCGCAAGCCGGTCGTGGTGTCGGTGCTGATCGCGGTCAACGTGATCGTCTTCGTCATCACCGCGGTCCAGTCCGGCAGCGTGATGGACCTGAGCCACTCCCTGCTGTACGCGGAGTGGGGGCTTTCGCCGCAGTTCACGGCGCACGGGTACTGGTACCAGCTCGTCACCGCCGGCTTCCTGCACGTGAACCCGATCCACATCCTGATGAACATGTTCGCCCTGTACATCATCGGGCGGGACATGGAGCGGATCCTCGGTCCTACGCGGTTCACCGCCGTGTATCTGGTCGGGTTGCTCGGCGGCAGCGTGGCGGTGCTGCTGTTCGGCGCTTCCGACGGTTTCACGGTCGGCGCGAGCGGCGCGGTGTTCGCACTGATGGGCGGGCTGCTGGTGATCGTGTACCGGCTCAAGCTCAACCCCGGCCAGGTGATCGGCATGATCGTGATCAACCTGGTGATCAGCGTGGCCATCCCGGGCATCTCGCTGCTGGGCCACGTCGGTGGCCTCGTCACCGGCGGTCTGCTCACCGCGGCGCTGGTCTACGCGCCGGCGCAGCGCCGGGCCCAGTGGCAGGTCGGCGCGGTGGCGGTGCTGGTCGCCGTGCTCGTCGGACTCACGCTCATCCGGTTCGGCCAGATCCCCGCGTTCACCTGATCAGGGGTTACCTGCCGTACGAACGGAGGACGGCGGCCACCTCGGCCGGCTCGGTGCCCAGGTCCAGCCACCCGAGCACGACCAGGCCGCCGTCGTCGTCGAGGTCGGCGGAGTCCAGCTCGAGCAGCGACACCGTGCGCCCGAACCGACGGGTGGACGACACGGTGATCCGCACCGCGCTCCACGCCCAGTGCTGCCGACCCAGCAGTCGGCGGATCTCCAGGCCGTCCGCATTGGCCGCCAGCCGGGGCCGGGCCACCGTGCCGAACAGCGCGAACAGCAGCAGGCCCACCGTGGCGACGCCGGTGAGGATGCGGCCGCGCGGGTCGTCGCCGAACACGGTCCACGCCAGCGTCCCCGCCATGAGCACCCACGCCATGCCGACCAGCGCCGGCGACGGCGACCACGCGTGCGATGGACCGGACCCCGGTTCGTTCATACCGACGAGTCTGGCGTATCCCGCGTGGTCATCGGCCACTCGGGGGAGGCGACTGGTGCATGATCAACCGTCTCACTAGGCTCGCGTTGCTTTCCCGGCAAATTGCAGATCGAGGAGCTTGTGATGCCGGCCGAGTATCTCAGCTGGGTGCCGTCGGACGTCGACCTCAGCAAACCGAATGCGGCCCGGGTTTACGACTACTTTCTCGGTGGCGCGAACAACTTCGACGCCGACCGCGAGTTCGCCAAGCGGCTGATGACCATGGTCCCGGACGCCCAGGCGCTGGCCCAGGAGAACCGGGGCTTCCTGCGGCGGGTCGTGACATACGTGGTCGAGCAGGGGGTTCGGCAGTTCATCGACCTCGGCTCCGGCATTCCGACGGTCGGCAACACGCACGAGGTGGCGCAGCGCGTCGACCCGGGGGCGAAGGTCATTTACGTGGACAGCGAACCGGTCGCCGTGGCGCACAGCGAGCTGATCCTGCAGGACAACGAGAATGCCGAGATCCTGCGCGAGGACGTGCGGGACGTGGCCGCCGTGCTCGGCCATCCGGCGACCAGGCGGCTGATCGATTTCGACGAGCCGGTCGCGATCCTGATGTTCCTGGTGCTGCATTTCGTCCCCGATGATGAGGACCCGGACCGGTTGGTGGCGCGGTACCGGGACGCCACCATGCCCGGCAGTTATCTGGCGATCAGCCACGTCACCGCCGACGGGCGGCCGGAGATGACCGACGCGATGGGGCAGTACCGGGCCACGACGAGCCCGGTGACCGAACGAACCAGGGCCGAGGTGATCCCGTTCTTCGCCGGGTACGACCTGGTCCCGCCCGGACTGGTGTTCACCCGGGAGTGGCGGCCGGAGATCGAGTTGACGTACCGGGAGTCCTCACCCATCTACGGCGGCGTGGGCCTGCGGATCTGATCACACGGGTGACCAGTGCGCTGACCCGCTACGTGCGTCCGTGCACAAAGTTGTCCACAGGAGTTGTCCCCACTGGGGATGACTTACAGACGTGTCGTTTGGTGACCCCGCGATGAACGCACGTCAACGGACGGGGGTACGAGACGGCCCGGACGAGTGAACTCGTCCGGGCCGGACAGTTCCGACGTAACGGCCGGTCAGGGCTGTTCCGTGGCCTAACGCCACCGCATCGTCATCAGGAGCCCGCCGATCATCAGGGCGAACCCGATGGCGAAGTTCCACGATCCGAGCGAGTTCATGAACGCGATCTTGTCGGACGCGATGTAGGTCACCACCAGCCAGGCCAGACCGATGATCATCATGCCGAGCATGACGGTGACGTAGACCGGGTTCGACGGACCGGCCATCCTGGCCTTCACCGGGGTACGGCGGTCGGTCGGCGCGGTGTACACGTCCTTCTTGCGGACCTTCGACTTCGGCATGGTTGGTGTCCTCGCCTGCGTAAACACTGTGCCCGGGCGTCGCCGGGCGAACGAGCGTACGGTGGATTGGCGGCCGCGACGCAACCACCTTCTGGTGAACACGTTAACGTAATCGAGGAGCACCGCGAACAACGACCGGACTTCAAGTCGGCCAAACCTGTTCACGGTCATGCTTGACCAGTCGATCCTGATCGAGGTCCGGGCAGGTAACGGCATGGTTCGGAGGTTCGAGCGTGAGTCAACAGCCACCGCCCCCACCCGGGCGCGCTGGTCCGTGGCCATCGCAGGGACCGCAACGGCCACGCAGCCAGCCGGGCCCGCTGCGGCCCGCCGCCCCGGCGAGCTCGCGCGGCCCGCGCAAGGTGCCGCCGACCGGTGACCGCCCGACCGAGTTCATCCCGCGTGTCGAGTCGACCACCTACATCCCGCGTGTCGACCAGCGTGACGACGACGACTTCCGCCCGCACCGCGGCTCCATCGCCGACCTCGACCCGACCCTCGACCCAGCCCTCGACGCGACGACCGTCACCGAGGTCGCCGACCTGGGCCTGTTCACCCACAAGATAGAGGCGGACACCGGCGAGATCCGCGACCGGCCGCCGGTGGCGCAGAAGGAGACCGGCCGCACGGTCATGCGCACGCTGGGTGAGGTACTGATCACGCTCGGCATGGTCGTGCTGCTGTTCGTCGTCTACGAGCTGTACATCACGAACATCTTCTCGGCGCAGAAGCAGGCCAGCGCGACGACCGTGCTGGATCACGAGTGGGACACCGTGCCCGCGGCGATCGCCGGCCAGCAGCGGGTCGACCACTACGACCTCACCGACGGTCACGGCATCGCGAAGCTCTACATCCCGTCGCTGGGCCACGACTACCACTTCACCGTGATCGAGGGCACCACCCAGGCCGACCTCGCGATCGGCCCCGGCCACTACGCCGGCACGGCGCTGCCCGGTCAGCCGGGCAACATGGCGATCGCCGGCCACCGGGTCGGGCAGGGCGCGCCGTTCGACGACCTCGGCCTGGTGCAGTCGTGCGACGCGATCGTGATCGAGACCCAGTCCGACTGGTACGTCTACCGGACCCTGCCGATGAAGAGCGAGGTCGCCGGCTGGGCCACCACGAAGGCCGCGATGTCGCAGTGCTCCGGACCCGACGGCGAGGGCAAGGTCGCGCCGTTGACCGGTCTCTACGCGAAGACCGTCGGCCAGGAGATCGTGTTGCCGTCCGAGGGTGACGTCGTGGCGCCCGTGCCGCACTACCCGGACGCGAAGCTCTCCACCGGCCAGGAGGTCTCGCTGCTCACGCTGACCACGTGCAACCCGAAGTTCTCCGCGGCACAGCGCATGATCATCCACGCGGTGCTGACGAAGGACTGGAAGAAGGACCCGGCGCATCCCGATCAGACGCCTCCGGAGCTGAAGGAGACGACCTGACGTGTACGGGTGGATCTGGCGGCACCTGCCGGGCCCGCTCGCCGTGCGGATCGGGCTGGCGGTGGCGCTCGTGTGTGGCGTGGTCGCGCTGCTGTTCTTCGTGATCTTCCCGTGGCTGGATCCGTTGCTGCCGTTCAATGACGTGACGGCCGGCTGAGTCCCTCCGTTACGCTCGTTTCATGCGCGTGCTGGTGGTCGACAACTACGACAGCTTCGTCTACAACCTCGTGCAGTACCTGGCGCAGCTCGGCGTCGACGCGCACGTGTTGCGCAACGACGCGCCGGAGCTCGCGGCCGCGGGTACCGCGATCGCCGGCGTGGACGGCGTGTTGATCAGTCCCGGCCCGAGCACCCCGGACCGCGCCGGGTTCAGCATCGACGTCGTGAAGGCGTGTGCCGACGCGCGGGTGCCGGTGCTCGGCGTGTGCCTGGGACATCAGGCGATCGGCGTCGCGTGGGGTGCCGTCGTGGAGCGCGCGCCGGAACTGTTGCACGGCAAGACGAGCCAGGTGCACCACGCCGGCGCCGGTGTGCTGGCCGGCCTGCCGGACCCGTTCACCGCGACCCGCTACCACTCGCTGACCGTGCGCCCGGACACGATCCCGGCCGAACTCGAGATCACCGGCTGGACCGACAGCGGCATCGTGATGGGCATGCGGCACCGCGAACTACCGGTCGAGGGCGTGCAGTTCCACCCCGAGTCGGTGCTCACCGACGGCGGCCACCGCATGCTCGCCAACTGGCTGGCGACCTGCGGCCACCAGGTGGCACCGCACCTGGTGGCCGAGCTCGAGGCGCAGATGCGCACCCTCGCCGACGCCGCCCGGATCTGACGGGGGCTACTGCCCCCCCTGCGTTGTGGTCGGTCCGCCGATTCCGATCACGGTGATCTGGATGGTCTGGCCCCTGGGGATCTGGCCGGGGCCGGGATTCTGATCGGTGATCCGGCCGTTCTGGGTCGGACTCCCGAGCGCGGGCGTCACCTGGAACGTGCCGCTCCAACCCTCGCCCGCCAGCAACTGCTGAGCGGCCTGCTGGGTCATGCCGATCAGGCTCGGCAGGTTGATCGTCGCCTGGCTGCCGTCCGACGTGATGAGCGTCACGGTGGTGCCCGGCGCGACCTGGGTGCCCGGCTCCGGGTTCATGTCGATGACCGTGCCCTGCGGCTGCGAACCCGCCTGTTGCTGCTGCTTCACCTTGAAGCCCTGGCCGACCAGCGCCTGCTTCGCCGCGTCGAACGGCTGGTTGCGCTCGTCCGGTACGGCCACGTTCGCCGGTGGCCCGCCGAGCGTGATCGACACCTGGCTGTTGGGCGCGACGCTCGCGCTCGCGGCCGGGTTCTGCGAGACGACCTTCCCGACCTGGGTGGGGTCGGTCACCGGCTGGGTCGGCGGATTGGCCGCCAGCGTGAGGCCCACCTTGGCCAGTGCCGTCTGCGCGTCGGCCGGGCTCATGCCGACCAGGTTGGGCACCTGCACCTGCGGGGCCGGCGCGCCGACGAACAGGGTGACCGAGGTGCCCTTGTTCACCTGCTGTCCGACTCCCGGATCGGTCTTGTACACCTTGCCGATGTCGTTGGACGTGCACGGCGCGGTGCCGTTCTGATCCGGCGTGCACGGCGTGCTCTTGGTCAGCGGCGTCAGTCCGAGCGCGTTGACCTTGCCGACCGCGTCGTTCTGCGCGAGGCCGATCACCGACGGCACGGCGACGGTTCCGGCGCCGGGGCTGTTCTTGTTGCCGCTCAACAGCTTCGGGATCAGGAACGCCAGCAGCGCGATCACCAGGATCGCGCCGATGATCGACGCGGCGATGATCCACCCGCGTCTGCGGCGCGCGGCGCGCTCACCGTCGGGGTCGTAGTCGTCATAGTCGTCGTAGTCCTGCGCGATCGCGCTGGGCCGGTGCCGGCCGCCCATCACCTGGGTCGGGCCGGCGCCCATGATGGACGTCCGATCCTCGTCGGTCATCACCATCGGCGCGGCCGGCCGCTGGCCGGACAGCACCCGCACCAGGTCGCCGCGCATCTCGGCGGAGGACTGGTAGCGGTTGGCCGGCCCCTTGGCCATCGCCTTGAGCACGATCGCGTCCAGCGGCGGGGGCACCCGGGGGTTCAGCGCCGACGGCGGCTTCGGGTCCTCCCGCACGTGCTGGTACGCCACGGCGACCGGCGAGTCGCCGGTGAAGGGCGGTTCCCCGGTCAACAACTCGAACAGCACGCAGCCGGCGGCGTACACGTCACTACGCGCGTCCACCGACTCGCCACGGGCCTGCTCCGGCGACAGGTACTGCGCGGTGCCGATGACGGCGGCGGTCTGCGTCACCGCGGCCTGGCCGTCGGACAGCGCCCGCGCGATTCCGAAGTCCATCACCTTGACCGCGCCGGTCTTGGTGATCATCACGTTGGCCGGCTTGACGTCCCGGTGCACGATGCCGTGCCGGTGGCTGAAGTCCAGCGCCGCGCACACGTCGGCCATGATCTCCATGGCGCGCTTGGGCGGCAGCGGACCCTCGCCCTTCACGATGTCGCGGAGTGTTCGCCCGTCGACGTACTCCATCACGATGTAGGGCAGTGGACCGTAGTCGGTGCGTGTCTCGCCGGTGTCGTAGACGGCCACGATGGCCGGGTGGTTCAGTGCCGCCGCGTTCTGGGCCTCACGGCGGAACCGTTCCTGGAACTGCGGGTCACGCGCCAGGTCCGCACGCAACACCTTGATCGCGACGTCCCGCCCGAGTCGCACGTCCTTGCCACGATGGACCTCGGACATGCCGCCATAGCCGAGCGTCTCGCCCAGCTCGTAGCGGTTGGACAGCAGGCGGGGAGTAGTCATAGCCATCCTCGCTGCCGTCCTCGCTTCGCCGCGACCAGCGAATTGGTTCGCTTGCTCATCGGTCCTTCGTCCCGGTCCTCGTCAACGGTCGGTCTCATCATGCCTGGTATGTCTCGTGTCCCGGTGTAGCGCTACCGGGTGTTGGGCAGGCCCAACTTTCGCAGGTCCACCTCGGTCCTGTCGGCTGGTTGGCCAACCTCGTGCGGTGGCAGCACAACACTTGTGCCCGTGGGCGCGGGGCTGCCGGTGCCATTCTGGTGCCGAGCGATCTCGGTCAGTGCCCATACCCCCAGTGCCACCAGCGCCACCACGAGTAGCGCCACGACGAGCCAGAGCGGGTGGGCCGGTTGCCGGTGACGCAGCGGCACCACCACTGGGGGTGGATGCGGGACCGGGGCCGACGGCGGCACCGTGCCACCGCCACGCGGTCCGGTCTGCATCGGGATCACCAGCGGTGCCACCATGATCGGCCCGGTCGTGCTCGCCGGGCCGGGCGGCACCCCCGGACCGACAGGACCAATGGCACCGATCGGATTGACCGGACTCATCGGACCCACCCCCATGGGCACCATTCCCGGCCCGGCCGGGATCGGCTGGGCGGCCATGGGGGCGGCGAGCGTGACGCCGGAGGGCGCCGGGAGCGGGGCGCCGGCACGGACCGCGGCCACCGCGTTGGCGAACTCGCCGCCGTTGCGGTAGCGCAGCCGTGGGTCCTTCACCATCGTCGTCTCGATCAGCGCGCGCACCGTGGGCGGCACGTCCGGCGGCAGCGGCGGCGGCACGTCCCTGATGTGCATCATCGCGACGGTCACCGCGTTCTCGGACAGGAACGGCCGGTGCCCGATCAGACATTCGTAGCCGACGACGGCGAGCGAGTACACGTCGCTGGCCGGCTCCGCCTCCTGCCCGAGCGCCTGCTCCGGCGCGATGTAGTGCGCGGTCCCCATCACCATGCCCGAACGGGTGACCGGTGCCGCGTCGGCGGCCTTCGCGATGCCGAAGTCGGTCAGCTTGACCGTGACCTTCCCGTTCGGGTCGGTCATCACCAGGATGTTGCCCGGCTTCACATCGCGGTGCACGTAACCGCGTTCGTGCGCGGCCTGCAACGCGTGGCCGGCCTGCTCCAGGATGTCCAGCGTCGCGTCCGGCGTGAGCCGGCCCAGCCGTGCGATGATCGCCGCGAGCGGTTCGCCGTCGACGAGTTCCATCACGAGGTACGCCGTGTCCTGCGGCCCGTCCGGCACCGCGGCCGTCTCGCCGTAGTCGTGCACACCCGCGATGCCGGGGTGGTTCAGCGACGCCGTCGTCCGTGCCTCGGTGCGGAAGCGGTGCAGGAACTCCGCGTCCCCGCACAGTTCCGGCTTGAGCACCTTGACCGCGACGTTGCGGTCCAGCCGCGTGTCCGCGGCCTCCCACACCTCGCCCATGCCGCCCACCGCGATCCGGCGGGACAGTCGGTACCGGTCGGCGAGCAACTGCCCCGACGTCAGCATGGCTCACCCACCCCCGAGCTGCGCGTTGATCATCGCGCGGCCCACCGGGCCGGCGACCAGCGCGCCGACCGTGGCGGCGTCGTAGTTGCCGCCACTGGTCACGACTACCGCGACCGCGATCTGCGGGTTGTCCGCCGGTGCGAACGCGACGTACCAGCCGTAGGGCTGGGTGTGCTTGGGGTCGGGACCGTGTTCCGCGGTCCCGGTCTTGGACGCGATCTGGATGTTCGGCTGCTTGTTGAGCTTGCCGGAGTTGTTCTCCGACAACAGCATCGCCTGCTTGAGCGAGTTCGCCACGTCCGGCGAGATCACGTTGTCGTTCATCACCTGCGGGGTGAACCCCTGCACGGTGGACAGGTTCGGCGCGAGCAGCGCCTCGACCAGTTGCGGCTGCATCTCCTTGCCGCCGTTGGCGATCGTGGCCGCGATCAGCGCGTTCTGCAGCGGCGTCTCGGCCACGTCCCGTTGCCCGATGCCGCTCTGGTACACGCCGGGCGTGCCGCCCTGGATGTTCATGCAGTTGCCGGCGGCCCTCGGGCCCATGCACGAGCTGATCACGTTCAGCGGGATCTGCATGCCCGCACCGAATCCGTACTTCGCGGCCTGCGCGCTGACCGCGCCCGCGCCGAGTTGACCGGCCAGCGTGGCGAACGCGGTGTTGCACGAGTGCGCGATCGCGTCGGTGATGGACACCTGGCCGCCGACCCCGCCGGGGCACGTCTCACCGTCGAAGTTGGACAGTGTGGTCTGCGTGCCCGGCAGCGTGACCTTCGGCGACGCCGGCAGGTTGTTCGCGTTCGGGTCGGCACCGGCGGACAGCGCCGCGCTCGCCACGACGAGCTTGAACGTGGAACCGGGCGGGTACGCCGTCGAGATCGGCTGGTTGAGCAGCGGCGAGGACGGCGACGTCGGGGTGTAGGACTTCATCGCGGCCTGTTGCGTCGCGGAGTCGTGCGACGCGAGCTTGTTCGGGTCGTAGCTGGGCGTCGCGGCCATCGCGAGGATCTCGCCGGTGGACGGCTTGATCGCGACCGCGGCCCCGGAGAACCCGTCCTGGACCATCGTGTTGTACGCGGCGGCCTGGATCTTCGGCTGGATGGTCAGCTCGACGTTGCCGCCGCCGAGGTCGTGGCCGGTGATCAGGTCGGAGAGGCGGCGCACGAACAGCCGGTCGTCGCTGCCGTCGAGGATGGTGTTCTCCACCTTCTCGATGCCGACCGAGCCGTAGAACGACGAGAAGTAGCCGGTGACCGGCGCGTACATCGGGCCGTTGCTGTATACCCGCAGGTACTTCAGCCGGTCGTTGGTGGCCGTCGACGACGCGAGCAGCGTCTTGCCGTCCGCCGTGACGATCACGCCGCGCGGCCGCGAGTACTCCTGGTCCAGCACCCGCGTGTTGAACGGGTTGGTGCGGTAGCTGTCGGCCTTGACGACCTGCACGTAGGTGTCGTTGGCGAGCAGTAGCACGACCATGATCATCATGGCGATGCTGACCCGGCGGAGCGGAGTGTTCACGTCGGCCTCTCCACCATGATGGTGGACGCCTCGGCCAGGGGCGCCTGGGGCAGTTTCGGCCGGCTCACAGTGCTCGCGCGCGGCCGCCGCGCCGAGTCGGAGATGCGCAGCAGGATCGCGACGAGCATGTAGTTCGCCAGCAGCGACGAACCGCCCGCGGACATGAACGGCGACGTGAGGCCGGTCTCCGGGATCAGCTTCGTGACACCGCCCGTGACCACGAACACCTGCCACGCCAAGGAGAACGCCAACCCGCCGCCGAGCAGCTTGCCGAACGTGTCCCGCACCGCCAGCGCGCTGCGCATGCCGCGCATGGCCAGCAGCAGGTACAGCATCAGCACCGCGAACAGGCCCAGCAGCCCGAGTTCCTCACCGATCCCGGACAGGATGAAGTCCGAGCTGGCCTCGGGGACGATGTCCGGGCGTCCGGCGCCCAACCCGGTGCCGAAGATCCCGCCGGTGCCGAGGCCGAACAGCGACTGCGCCATCTGGTAGCCGCTGCCCTGCGGGTTGGCCAGCGGGTTGATCCAGTTCGCCACCCGGACCTGCACGTGCGCGAACAGCTTGTAGGCCACGAAACACGCGGCCATGAACGGGATCAGCCCGATGATCACCCAGGCGGCGCGCTCGGTGGCGATGTAAATCATCACCAGGACCACGCCGAAGATGAGCAACGAGTTGCCCAGGTCGCTCTCCAGCGCCAGCACGCCCACCGCGACCGCGAGCGCCAGCAGCAGCGGACCGAGATCGCGCGGACGCGGAAGTTCCAGGCCCAGCAGTTTCCGGCCGGCCTTCATGAACAGTTCCCGTTTGGCCACCAGGAAGGCCGCGAAGAACACGATCAGCAGGATCTTGGCGAACTCACCGGGCTGGATGGTCAGGAACGGCAGCTTCAGCCACACCTTCGCGCCGTTCACCGCGGACAGGCTCGATGGCAGCACACCGGGCAGCAGCAGCAGCCCCAGCCCGACCAGGCCGAGCGTGTAGCCGTAGCGCGCGAGCGTGCGGTGGTCCTTGAGCCACACCAGGACGATGACGAAGAACAGCAGCCCGATCGTGGTCCACAGCACCTGTTTGGGCGCCTGTGCGTGGAACACGGCCCCGCCCTGGGCCATCTTCTCGGCGCCGGCCAGGTCCAGCCGGTGGATCATCACCAGGCCCAGGCCGTTGAGCACCGCGACGCACGGCAGGATCAGCGGGTCGGCGTAGGGGGCCCAGCGGCGCACCGCGTAGTGCGCGGCGCCGAACAGGGCGAGGTAGGCCAGTCCGTAGTAGACGACCTGCATGGTCAGCGACTGCTCCTGGTTCGCCTCGACCAGGACGAGCGCCGCTGTGGTCAGCACGGCCGCGAAGGCCAACAGGAACAGCTCGGTGCCGCGCCGGGTCGGTGCCGCACCCGGCGGTACGACCGGGCCGCTCCCACCGGGCGCCGCTCCCGTGCCGACCGGTTGGGACATCAGTTACCGGCCTTCCGGCAGTCCACGCCGGGCACCTGTGGGTGCGGGGTGGTCGTACCGACCGTCGGTCCGGCCGTGGGGACCGTGGTCTGCGTGACCGTGGCTCCGGTGGCCGGCGGTGGCGCCGTCGTGTGCGCCGTGGTCGGCGTCGCGCCGGTACCGCCGCCGATGGGGGGCGCGGTCGGCTGGCCGGTCGGCGTCGCGCCGCCGGTCGTCGTGGGTGGCGGGCTCGTGGTCGAGCCGGCGCAGTCGGGCAGCACCTGGTTTACGCGCAGGTTCCGGATCACGTTCTCGGCCGCCTGCCTGCTCTGCAGCCCGATGATCCCGCTCTGCACCGTGCTGCGGTAGCCCGGTTTCAGGTCGGTCACCGTGATCATCTCGCAGCCGGGCGTGTCGACCGGACATGAACCCTCGATCTCCCGGTTCAGCCGCACGCCGAGGAAACTGCCGCGGACGCCCTGGAAGATGCCGATCTCCCCGCTGTCGGCCACGGAGACGTAGTACTGCGACAGCACGAACCAGCGCGTCGCGAACAGGCCACCGGCCAGCAGGACCAACACCACGGCACCGACGATGCCCCACTTCATGAACCTGCGCCGCCGCGACTTGGGCTGCTCCGGCTGCGGCGGGCCGACCTGGCGCTGCGCTTGCGGCGGGATCGGGTTCAGCGCCCGTGCCCGGGAGGCCGGTGAGTCCGGCGGTGGGCCCTCGTCGCTGCCGTCGCCGGCCGCGCCGCCCACGATCGGGGCGTCGTCGCCGAAGTCGACGTCCACCACGTCCGCGACGATCACGGTCACGTTGTCCGGACCACCGCCGCGCAGCGCGAGCTCGATCATCCGGTCCGCGCACGTCTGCGGATCCCGGATGTGCATGGCCTCGGTCAGCGTCTCGTGGCTGATCACGCCGGACAGGCCGTCCGAGCAGAGCAGGTACCGGTCACCCGGCCGGACCTCGCGCAGGTTCAGCGTCGGCTCGATCGCCTCGTGGCCGGTCAGCGCGCGCAACAGCAGCGACCGCTGGGGGTGGGTGTTGGCCTCTTCGGCCGTGATCCGGCCCTCGTCGATCAGCGACTGCACGAAGCTGTCGTCGTGTGTGATCTGCGTCACAGCGCCGTTGCGCATCAGGTACGTGCGCGAGTCGCCGATGTTCACCAGGCCCAACCGGCTGCCGGCGAACAGGATCGCCGTCAGCGTCGTACCCATCCCGTCCAGCTCGGGATCGTTCGACACCAGCTCGGAGATCGCGCCGTTGCCGGCCTCGACGGCCTCGCGCAACTGTCCCAGCAGATCGTCGGAGGGCTCGTCGTCGTCCAGCGGTGCCAGCGCCGCGATCACGATCTTGCTGGCGATCTCGCCGGCCGCGTGCCCGCCCATACCGTCGGCCACCGCGAGCAGACGAGGGCCCGCGTACACGGAGTCCTGGTTGTTCGAACGAACCAGGCCGCGATCGCTCCGGGCCACATACTTCAGAACAAGGGTCATGAACGCAGCTCGATCACCGTCTTGCCGATACGGATCGGAACGCCGAGCGGGACACGGAGGGGCGCCGTGACCTTCGCCCGGTCGAGATAGGTGCCGTTGGTGGAGCCTAGATCCTCCACATACCAGTCGGTGCCCCGGAGGGCCACCCGCGCGTGCCGGGTGCTCGCGTAGTCGTCATCCAGCACGAGGGTGGAGTCGTCGGCCCGCCCGATCAGGATCGGCCGGCCGTCCAGCGAGATCCGGGTACCCGCCAGCGCACCGTGGGTCACCACCAGTTGCCGGGCGGCCTTGCCCCGGCCCTTCTTGTTCGCACCGCGCCGGAACCCGGGCACCGCCACGCGGAGCCCGGACGCCGCGTAGAGGTCCGACCGGACCACCCGCAGCACAGCCAGCACGAACAACCAGAGCAGGGCGAGAAACCCTGCTCTGGTCAGTTGCAACACCAGCACTGGCACCTGTTGTTGTCCGCTCCGCTCGCCCACACACACCTGGAGACCCGGCTCACCCGGCCGTGTCCGTAACGCTTCGGACACGGCCGTGCCGCCGGGAGGCAGGGGGTCAGCCCTGGCTGCGGAACACGAGCGACGAGTGGCCGATGCGGATCACGTCGCCGTCCGCGAGTTGCCAGGTCTGCACCGGCTGCCCGTTGACCGTTGTCCCGTTCGTCGAACCGAGATCAGCGAGCATTGCACTCTGGGTGTCCCAGGTGATTTCCAGGTGCCGGCGGGACACGCCCGTGTCCGGCAGCCGGAAGTCGGCGTCCTGGCCGCGGCCGACGACGTTGCCGCCCTGCTTGAGCTGGTAGTTCCGGTTGGAACCGTCGTCCAGCTGCAGGCTCGCGGTCAGCTGACGGGGCCCCGTCTGCACGGCCGGCGGCGCGTAGCCCTGGGCG
>Ga0207664_10000645_pt1 | contig 24163 bp, 19 predicted proteins | sample LARL83metaG_FD_184349 | JGI IMG/M metagenome (GOLD analysis project Ga0207664, IMG submission 184349) | Corn, switchgrass and miscanthus rhizosphere microbial communities from Kellogg Biological Station, Michigan, USA - LAR L8-3 metaG... | ecosystem: Host-associated > Plants > Roots >... | reverse complement strand
AGCATTGAGTCATGGCACATAAAAAAGGCGTAGGTTCCAGCCGCAACGGTCGCGATTCGAACCCGAAATACCTCGGCGTCAAGATCTACGGTGGCCAGGCCATCGAAGCCGGCAACATCATCGTGCGTCAGCGTGGCACCCAGTTCCATCCGGGTAACGGCGTCGGTCTCGGCCGCGACCACACGTTGTTCGCACTGATCGACGGCAAGGTCGAGTTCAAGATCCGCGGCGACAAGAACCGCCGTTTCGTCGACGTCGTCCCGGCGTAAGCCTCGAGCGACGCGATAGCGAAGGCCCCGCTTCGGCGGGGTTTTTCGTTTGTAACGCCGGAACCAGGGAGTAGGGGATCGCGAATGGCAAACGCGGGTCTATCGCAAGTCCCGTACCATGCTCCCCGTTACGGCTCCTCCATTTCGATTCCTGATTCCCATACACGGCTCCCCAATGAAATTCGTCGACGAAGCAAACATCAAGGTCCAGGCCGGTGACGGCGGCAATGGCTGCATCAGCTTCCGTCGCGAGAAGTTCATTCCGTTCGGCGGCCCCGACGGCGGCGACGGCGGCTACGGCGGTTCGGTCTGGCTGGTGGCCGACGAAGGCCTGAACACGCTGGTCGATTTCCGCCACCAGCGCAGCTTCAAGGCCAAGCGTGGCGAGAACGGCATGGGCAGCCAGATGTACGGCAAGGGCGGCGAGGACACCACGATCCGCGTGCCGGTCGGCACCATGATCACCAACGTCGACACTGACGAAGTCATCGGCGACCTGACCGCCCACGGCCAGCGCATGCTGGTGGCGCAGGGCGGCAAGGGTGGCCTGGGCAACATCCATTTCAAGACCTCGGTGAACCGTGCACCGCGCAAGGCCACGCCGGGTACGCCGGGTGACGCGCGCGAGCTGAAACTGGAACTGCGGCTGCTGGCCGACGTGGGCCTGCTCGGATTTCCGAACGCGGGCAAGTCCACCTTCATCCGCGCGGTGTCCGCGGCAACGCCGCGGGTGGCGGATTACCCGTTCACCACGCTGCATCCGAACCTCGGCGTGGTCAGCCTGGGCACCGACCAGAGTTTCGTGATCGCGGACATTCCCGGGCTGATCGAAGGCGCCTCGGAAGGCGCCGGCTTGGGCATCCAGTTCCTGCGTCACGTGGCCCGCACCAGCCTGCTGCTGCATCTGGTCGACATCGCGCCGATCGACGGTTCGGACGTCGCCGCGCAGGTGCGTGCGATCGAACTGGAGCTGGAGAAATTCAATCCCGAGCTGCTCGAGCGTCCGCGCTGGCTGGTGTTGAACAAGGCCGACATGCTGGCCGAAGACGAGCGCACGGCCGTGGCGGAAAAGATCATCGCCGAATTGAACTGGACCCAGCCGTGGTTCCTGGTCTCGGCGATCGCCCGCGAGAACACCATGGCCGTGTGTCAGCAGGTGCAGCGCTTCTTCGAGTCGCAGCGCGACGCGTCCGTCGAGCGCACCGACATGCTGCCGAACGATGTGCGCCTGAGGGGCGAAGAATCGCAAGGTTGACCCAGGGACGCCCGGGCGGCTGATCCCTGGCAAAGGCGGCGGATTTTACGGAGCCGTTCGCCAAGCGGGTTCTGCCTGCTGGCGCAGAAAAGCAACCCATCCGAAAGCCGTTGCATGGATCGCCGACTTGAGTTATCAAATGAGAATACGTATCATTTGATTCTCTCCGATGGGGAACCTCCCATGAAATCCTTGCTTTGGTACCCGGTACTGGCCTTGTTGCCGCTGCTGGCCTGTGCCGCCGAGCCGTCCGCTTACACCCTGGTGCTCAAGAATCATCGTTATCAACCCAGTGTCCTGCATATCCCGGCCAACACCCGCGTCAGGCTGGAAGTAATCAACCAGGATGACTCGCCCGAGGAGTTCGAAAGCAACGATTTTCCCGCCGAGAAGATCGTGATGCCGAACAGCCGCATGAGCCTGTCCATCGGTCCGTTCAAGCCCGGGCGCTACGGCTTCTATGGCGATTTCCATCAGCCCACCGCGCAGGGCAGCCTGATCGTGGAGTAGACGTATGTGGGCGGTGGCTTTGCTGGTGTTCAGAGAGGTACTGGAAGCTGCGTTGATCGTCAGCGTGGTGGCGGCTGCCACTCGCGGTGTAGCCGGGCGCGGCTCTTACATCGGCAGCGGCATCGGGCTCGGGGCGCTCGGCGCCTTGCTGGTGGCGTGGACGGCCGGGCTGCTCGCTGCCGCGTTCAGCGGTATCGGGCAGGAGCTTTTCAACGCCGCTGTCTTGTTGGCGGCCGTTTTGATGATCGGCTGGCATGTGCTCTGGATGTCGAGCCACGGGCGCGAACTGGGTCGACAGATGCAGGCGATGGGCGCTGCGGTGTCGGAGGGTGCCAGTTCGCTGTGGATGCTGCTGGGCGTCGTGGCGCTGGCCGTACTGCGCGAGGGATCGGAGATCGTGCTGTTTCTGTATGGCCTGCGGGCAGGCGGCGCAGTGGACTTATGGGCGGGCCTGGCGATCGGTATCGTGGCGGGCGCAGCCGTGGGGTTTGCCTTGTATGCCGGCCTGCTGCGCATTCCCCTGAGGCACTTCTTTGGCTTCACCAACGGCATGCTTGTCCTGCTTGCCGCGGGACTGGCATCGACAGCCGCACGTTACCTGGTCCAGGCCGATCTTTTGCCTGCCCTGGGCCAACCGTTGTGGAACACCGCCTGGTTGCTCGGCAACGGTTCCCTGGCCGGCCAGACGGCGCACGTGCTGATGGGATATGACGCACAACCTGCGGGCATGCAGCTGGCGTTTTACGCGATCACGCTGGGCGCGCTATGGATCGGCGCGAAGCTGATCCATGGCGGTACAACACGGACCAACCGGTCGGCTGCGATCCACGCTGAGCCGACACATTGATCGGGCGGGCCGCGTGAGGCAGCGCGACCGTCGCGTGTCCGCTCTGCGCTACATGCGGAACACCCCAAAACGCTGCGGCTCGATCGGCGCGTTCATCGAGGCCGAGATCGCCAGGCCGAGAACGCGGCGGGTATCGACCGGATCGATGATGCCGTCGTCCCACAGACGCGCACTGGCGTAGTAGGGGTGACCCTGGCGCTCGTACTGGTCGCGAATCGGCGCCTTGAACGCTTCTTCCTCGTCGGCCGACCATTCGGCGCCGCGCGCCTCGATGCCTTCGCGCTTGACGGTGGCCAGCACCGACGCGGCCTGCTCGCCGCCCATCACGGAAATGCGGGCGTTCGGCCACATCCACAGGAAACGTGCGCCGTACGCGCGGCCGCACATGGCGTAGTTGCCCGCGCCAAAGCTGCCGCCGATCACCACGGTGAACTTGGGTACATGCGAGCAGGCCACCGCGGTGACCATCTTCGCTCCGTCCTTGGCGATGCCGGCCTGTTCGTATTTCTTGCCGACCATGAAGCCGGTGATGTTCTGCAGGAATACCAGCGGCACGTTGCGCTGGTTGCACAGCTCGATGAAATGCGCGCCCTTGAGCGCGCTCTCGGCGAACAGGATGCCGTTGTTGGCGACGATGCCCACCGGGTAGCCATGGATGTGCGCGAAGCCGCAGACCAGGGTCCTGCCGTAGCGGGCCTTGAACTCGTGGAGCTCCGAGCCGTCGACGATGCGCGCGATCACCTCGCGGATGTCGAACGGGCGGCGGGTGTCCTGCGGGATCACGCCATACAACTCTTCGGCCGGATACTTCGGCTCGACCGGCGCACGCAACGCCAGTGGCATCTCCTTCGTGCGGTTGAGATGCGCGATGATGTCGCGGGCGATCGACAGCGCATGCGCGTCGTTCTGCGCATAGTGGTCCGCCACGCCGGAAATGGACGTATGGACGTCCGCGCCTCCGAGCGTCTCCGCGTCCACCACTTCACCGGTCGCGGCCTTCACCAGCGGCGGGCCACCCAGGAAGATGGTGCCCTGTTCGCGCACGATGATGGTCTCGTCGCTCATCGCCGGCACATAGGCCCCGCCGGCGGTGCACGAACCCATCACCACCGCGATCTGCGGGATGTTCAGCGCAGACATCCGGGCCTGGTTGTAGAAAATCCGGCCGAAGTGCTCCTTGTCGGGAAATACTTCGTCCTGCAGCGGCAGAAAAGCGCCGCCGGAGTCGACCAGGTAAACGCAGGGCAGGCGGTTTTCCAGCGCCACTTCCTGGGCACGCAGGTGCTTCTTCACCGTCATCGGGAAATACGTGCCGCCCTTGACGGTGGCGTCGTTGGCAACTACCACCACTTCGATGCCGTTGACGCGACCGATGCCGGTAATCAGACCAGCGGCCGGCGCAGCGTCGTCGTACATGCCGTGCGCGGCGAGTGGCGACAGTTCGAGAAAAGGCGAGCCCGGATCGAGCAGGGCGCGGATGCGTTCGCGCGGCAGCAGCTTGCCGCGCGCAACATGTTTTTCGCGCGCCTTCGCGCCACCGCCTTCGGCACTGCGCGCCAGTTCGCGCTGCAGGTCGTCGACCACGGCGCGCAACTGCGCGCTGCTGGCCTGGAATTCGGGTGAACGGGGATCGATCAGCGAGGCAATGACGCTCATGAAGTCGGGCTCACGATGTTGGGCCGTCTTCGCGGCCAATTCCAACGATGATAGCGGGCGCCGGCCGGTCGCCAAAATCTGCGAATGAGCGAACAAAAAAAACGGCCGCACAAGGCGGCCGTTTTTCCTGGAACACAGCGAAGGATCAATGACCCTTGGCGGCGTCTTTCGCTTTGTCTGCAGCGTCCTTCGCATTGCCAGCAGCGCTTTTCGCCGCGTCCGCAGCCTTGTCGGCAGCGTCGGCAGCATTGGAGGCCGCATCCTTGGACATGGACATCGCGTCCTTGCCAGCGCTTGACGCCGGAGCCATCGAGGAAGCCGCAGCGGCTGCCTGCTGGGCCTGATCGGAAGCCTGACCAGCTGCATCGGCAGCCGTCTTCGCCTGATCAGCAGCCTGCTCGGTTGCCGTGGTCGGAGCCTGAGCCGCAGCCTGCTGCGCCGTATCGGCAGCCTGCTGAGCGGTGTCGGCCGACTTCTGGGCGTCCTGCGCGGAATCCTGCGCGCCGTTGCTGCATGCCGCCAACAGCGCGACGAGCGCGGCGGCGAGTAGGGTACGCGTAAACTTCATGGTGGATCTCCTTTGCCGTGGAATGCCGTTTGGCCGTGTATTAATAGCGCTTTCGCGGAAATTGCGCCACACCTTTTGTAGTGGAGCTTCAGGGCGTATTAAAAACTGATTTACCCGGCCGTCATGTGGATATCACGCGCTGGTCATGGATCAGCGTCAGTCGATGCACTCCACCGCGACCGCCGTTGCCTCGCCGCCACCGATGCACAGGGACGCGATGCCGCGCTTGAGGCCGCGCGTCTTCAGCGCGTTCAACAAGGTCACCACCAGGCGCGCACCGCTGGCGCCGATCGGATGGCCCAGCGCGCAGGCGCCGCCGTTGACGTTGAGCTTGTCGTGCGGGATGCCGAGTTCCTTCATCGGGGTCATCGCGACCACGGCAAATGCCTCGTTGATCTCGAACAGGTCGACGTCGCCGACCTTCCAGCCCGCCTTGTCCAATACCTTCTGGATCGCACCGACCGGCGCGGTGGTGAACCATTCCGGTTCCTGCGAATGGGTGGCATGCGCCACGATGCGCGCCAGCGGTTTCAGGCCGCGCTTGCCTGCATCGTCGGCCGACAGCAGCACCACCGCGGCCGCGCCGTCGGAGATGCTGGACGAGCTGGCCGCCGTGATCGTGCCGTTCTCCTTGCGGAAGGCCGGTTTCAGGCTGGGGACCTTGGCGATGTCGGAACGGCCGGGCTGCTCGTCGGTGTTGACCACCACGTCGCCCTTGCGGCCGCTCACGGTGACCGGAACGATCTCGCCGGCGAACCCGCCGTTCTGCTGGGCCGCCAATGCGCGCTTGACCGATTCGATCGCGAACGCATCCTGCGCCTCGCGGGTGAAGTGGTACTTGTCGGCGCACAGTTCGCCGAACACGCCCATCGCCTTGCCGTCGTACGGGTTGGTCAGGCCGTCCCAGGCCATGTGGTCGACCAGCTGGCCGTCGCCGTAGCGGATACCGGTGCGCGCCTGCACCATGTGCGGCGCATTGGTCATCGACTCCATGCCGCCGGCCACCACCACGGTCGCCGAGCCGGCCTTGATCAGGTCATGGCCCAGCATGATCGCCTTCATGCCCGAGCCGCACACCTTGTTGATCGTGGTGCAGCCGGTGCTGGCCGGCAGGTCCGCGCCCAGCGACGCCTGCCGCGCCGGCGCCTGGCCCAGGTTGGCGGGCAGCACGCAGCCCATGATCACCTCGCTGACGTCGGCCGGGGCGACGCCGGATTGTTCCAGTGCGGCGCGGATCGCCGTGGCGCCGAGCTTCGGGGTGGGGACGCCGGTGAACTGGCCGAGGAAGGAACCGATGGCCGTGCGCTTGGCACCGACGATGACGACGCTGACATCCGACATGGATAACTCCGCTTGCAAGACTCGAGGGGCGAGAACGCCTGACTGATAACCCCGCAATTATCGCAGCCCGCCGCGAAACTCGGCAAACAGCCGCAAGTCCTTGCGGCGCTTGGATTTACACCCTGTTTCATTGGATTTTCGTTGTGCCAAGATGCACGGCAGGGCAGCACCGTGGCGTATCCGCTACGCCGGCGATGCGTTGAATTGAAACTGCAGTGGGGGGATGGATGAAAACGTTCGACTCGGGTTTGCGGCGTCGTGAGATGGCGTGGCTGGTGGCCATGGCGCTTGGATTGAGTGCCTGTGGCGGAGGCGGCAACGTCAAGCCGACACCACCGCCGACGGTGCCGAGTTCGCCACCACCGCCAAGCACGCCGACCGATCAGCCGCCGCTGGATGCCCAGCTCACGCTTACCAACGCCGACGCCGCGCACAGCCTGGGCTACACCGGTGCCGGCGTGACCATCGGCGTGGTCGACAGCGGCATCATGCGCAACCATCCGGCGCTGGTCGGGCGGGTCGAGCAGGAATTGATCTACGTCGATCCGTCGACCAACAACACCGCGATCGACGACGTGGTCGGCCACGGCACCTGGGTCTCGCAGATCGCCGCCGGACGGGCGTTCGACAAGTTTCCCGGCGGCATCGCGCCCGGCGCCAGCCTGGTGTCGGCGCGCATCATCAGCGACGTCGAGCCGAAGGACGACGGTTCGGGCCAGGGCAATGCGGTGACCGCTGCCGATGCCGACTTCTTCGCGCAGACGCTCAATCCGGCCCTGATCAACGCCGGCGTGCAAGTGATGAACAACTCCTGGGGCGGCATCTACTGGGATACCACCAACAGCTCGATCAACCAGGCTTTCGCCCAGGCCTACGAGCCGTTCGTGCTGCAGCATGGCGGGCTGGTGGTGTTCGCCGCCGGCAACGACTCGCGCAGCGACCCCAGCGATATCGCCAGCCTGCCCAGCCTGGCGCCGCAACTGGCGCCGGGCTGGCTGGTCGCCGTGGCGGTCGATAGCAACCACCCCAGCCAACTGGCGAGTTACTCGAACGCCTGCGGCAGGGCGATGACCTACTGCCTGGCCGCGCCGGGCGACGTGATCGTCAGCGACAAGGACGCCGTCGCCGGGATCAGCCCGACCTACTGGGTCGTCAGCGGCACCTCGTTCGCCGCGCCGGAAGTCTCCGGCGCCGCCGCACTGGTGTGGCAGGCCTTTCCGTACTTCAGCAACGACCTGGTGCGGCAGACCCTGCTCGGCACCGCGCGTGACCTCGGCGCGCCCGGGCCCGACACCACGTTCGGCTACGGCATGCTGGACGTCTTCAAGGCGGTCAACGGGCCAGCCAGGTTCGACTGGGGCGACGTCACGGTGAACTTCAGCGGCACCTCGACCTGGGGCAACCCGATTTCCGGTGCCGGCGGATTGATCAAGCAGGGGTCGGGCAGGCTCAACCTCTGGGGCGGCAGCAGCAGCTATACCGGCCTCACCCAGGTGCAGGGTGGCACGCTCGCCGTGGCCGGGTTGAGCAGCCCCGTCGAGATTGGCGCGCAGGGCACGTTGATGTCTGGCGATACGCCGCTGAATCCCACTGGTTTCCAGGTCTTCAATAACGTGACCAACGCCGGCGTGCTAGTCGTGAGCCAGGGCAACGTCAATGTGAGCGGCAACTACGTGCAGCAAGGCAACGGGCGAATGGCGGTATCGCTGGGCTCGCATTTGTACGTGAACGGCACGGCCACCTTGGCCGGCGGCGACCTTTACGTATATGGCGCCAATTCCGACTACACCCTCAACTCGCACACAACGGTGTTGACGGCCAATGGCGGCCTCACGGGTACCTTTTCGGCCCTGGACACGGCGCCGAGCGTGGTGCTGACCGCGACGCTGAACTACGACGCCAACAACGCCTGGCTCGATGTGCAGCAGGTGAACCTGAGCCAGATCCAGGGCCTGCCGTACACCGTCGCCAGCTTCGGCGCCGCGCAGCGTACGCAGAGCGCGTTCGAGCAGATCAACAACCAGTTGCAGGGCGTCGTCAGCGACACACCAGCCGGCGCGGGTTTTATCGCCGGTGCCGCGAGCCTGCAGCGCGCCGTTTCCACCGAGGTCATGCAGCGTTCGCTGGAAAGCCTCTCTGGCCAGCTGCATGCGGCCAGCGCGGCGATGACCTTCGAGGCGATCGACGCCGGCACGCGTGCCTTGTCCGATCGTTTCGACAGCCTGCTGGATACGCCGCAGGCCGGCGGGTGGACGCAGAACCTCGGCTACCACGGCGACATGTCGCGCAGCGGTTACGGTAACGTCGGCTATGACCTCAGCGGCATGTTGGTCGGACAGGACTATCGCGTCGGCGGCAACGGCATTGCCGGCTATGCGCTGAGCCAGAGCCAAGGGCTGGGGCGGCTCGCCGAAAGCGCGGACCAGGGCCGCAGCCATGCGCTGGAAGGCATGTTGTACGGCGGCGTGATCCGCGGCGCGTGGTACACGATGGGGCGCTTCGGGGTTGGCAGCTATCGTGAAAGCATGCGTCGCCAACTCGAGCTCGGCGACCAGTTCGCCGGCGTGGCCAGCGACGGCAACGGCCGCTACGGCGTGGCCTATGGCGAGAGCGGCTACCGCCTGGCGCTCGGCCGCACCCAACTCACGCCATACGTGAACCTGCAATACGCGCAGGTGCAGCGCGACGGTTTCAACGAGCGCGGCGCGTACGGCTTCGGCCTGAAGTCAGGCGCACAGACGGCAGCGCGCTGGCAGGCTGGCCTGGGCTTGCGCGCCACGCGCGACTGGGCGCTGGCCGGCGGTGGCAGACTCAGCCTGCAGACGCGGATGCTGTGGCAGCAGTCGTTCGGCGTGCGCGGCGAGGTGTTCGACGCCAGCTTCAGCGAAATCGACCAGTTCGCCCCGGTGGGCGGCATCGGCCTGTCGCGCTACGGCGGCGTGCTCGGCACCACGCTGGACTGGCAGATGTCGCCACGCGCCAGCCTGCAGCTCGGCTATGACCGCTACCTCGGCCAGCGCCAGCAGGCGCAGATGGCCATGGCGAACTTCAGCTGGTCGTTCTGATCCGGCCGATCGGCGGCATGGCTGGCGGGCATCGACTGCCGCCGGCCATGGTCGGCGTCACGCCTTGCCGTGGAACAGCTCGCGGCCGATCAGCATGCGGCGGATCTCGTTGGTACCGGCGCCGATCTCGTACAGCTTGGCGTCGCGCAGCAGGCGGCCGGCGGGGAACTCGTTGATGTAGCCGTTGCCGCCCAGCGACTGGATCGCCTCCAGCGCGACCTTCACCGCGTTGGTGGAGGCGTTGAGCAGGCAGGCGGCCGGGTCGATGCGCGATTTCACGCCGTTGTCGAATTGCTGCGCGACCATGTAGGCGAAGCCGCGCGAACTCTGCAGCGCGGTGTACATGTCGGCGACCTTCGCCTGCATGATCTCGAACGTGCCGATCGGCGCATTGAACTGCTTGCGCTCGCGCACGTACGGCATGGTGATGTCGAGTGCGGCCTGCATCAGGCCGATCGGGCCGCCGGACAGCACCAGCCGTTCGGTGTCCAGCCCGTTCATCAGCACGCGCACGCCTTCGTTGACCTCGCCGACGATGTTCTCGGCCGGGATCTCGCAGTCCTCGAACACCAGCTCGCAGGTGTTGGAGCCGCGCATGCCGAGTTTGTCCAGCTTCTGCGCGGTGCTGAAACCCTTCATGCCCTTCTCGACGATGAAGGCGGTCATGCAGCGGCTGCCGGCGGTGCGCGGCGCGGTGCGCATGTAGACCAGCAGCACGTCGGCGTCGGGGCCGTTAGTGATCCACATCTTGTTGCCGTTGGCCACCCACACGTCGCCGCGCAGCTCGGCCTTGCAGCTCATCGAGCCGACCACGTCGGAACCGGCGCCCGGTTCACTCATCGCCAATGCGCCGACGTACTCGCCGCTGCAGAGTTTCGGCAGGTATTTCTGTCGCTGCGCCTCGTTGCCGTTGTGGTAGATGTTGTTGAGGCACAGGTTGGAGTGCGCGCCGTAGGACAGGCCGACCGAACCGGACGCGCGCGAAATCTCCTCCATCGCCACCATGTGCGCGAGGAAGCCCAGGCCGCTGCCGCCGTACTCTTCCGGCACGGTCACGCCGAGCAGGCCCATCTCGCCGAACTTGTGCCACAGGTCGGCGGGGAACAGGTTGTCGCGGTCGATGCGGTCGGCGCGCGGGGCAATTTCCTTTTCCGCAAACGCATGCACGGACTCGCGCAGCAGGTCGATGTCTTCTCCGAGCGGAAACGGACGCATGGCGAACTCCTTGAATGCAGACCGGTGATTTTAGCGCACGCCGCCTCACCGCGCCGGCCATGCGCGGGTGCGGGAGCTACAGCTGCGATTCGATCGGCAGCCAGCTCATCACGCGGGTGATCGCGCGCAGCCACCAGCCGGCGTCGGGCTCGTGCCCGAGTACCTGCGGCGGCTGCGTGGTGCGATCCAGCCACTGCGTCGAGCCGTCCGCGCCGCGGCGGAGCTGGTAGCTCAGCGCCGGCGCGGCCAGCCGCAGGTATTCCTGGCGCAGGTCGCGGGCCAGGCCCGGGTCGTCGAACAGCACGCCCATCTCGGTATTGAGGTTGGCCGAACGCGGGTCGAGGTTGAACGAACCGACGAAGCCGCGCGTACCGTCGATCACGAACGCCTTGGTGTGCAGGCTGGCGCCGCTGCTGCCGAACAGGCCATGAGTGGCGACCGGGCCGTTGCGGCGGAGCTCGTACAGGCTCACGCCGCCGGCCAGCAGGCGGGGACGGTAGCGCTCGTAGCCGCTGTGCACGGCCGGCACGTCGTTCGTGGCCAGCGAGTTGGTGATCACGCCGACGCGGGTGCCGCCGCGCACCAGCCCGAGCAGGGTCGCGGTGCCTTGCCTGCCGGGAACGAAGTAGGGCGAGATCAGCAGCACCTCGCTGTGCACGCCACCGAGGTGGGCGGCCAACCGGGGCTGCAGCCAGCCGCTGCGGTCGGCGGACTTCGTCTTCAGTGGCGGGTCGGACGCCACCACGATGTTCGCGCTCCAGTGCGGCGACAGTTCGTGGTTGCTCAGGCGCTGCGCGGAGGGCGAGGCGGCGACCCGCTCCAGATAGACCTGCGCCGTGGCGTCCGCGGATTCGTGGGCGAGCGCGGCCACCAGCTTGTGCAGGTTTTCCGGCGTCTGCGGGTTCAGCGCCTCGATCGGCACCGCCGCGCTGGAGTTCCAGAAATCGTCGAAGATCGCGCTGGCGTCGGCCACCGCCGGGCCGAGCAGGAGCATGTCGAGGTCGCGGAAGTTCACGCTGCTGCCGGCGTCGAAGTACTCGTTGCCGATGTTGCGGCCGCCGACCAGCGCGACCCGGCCGTCGACGATCCACGCCTTGTTGTGCATGCGGTGGTTGACGCTGAAGAAACGCTGCACCATCTCCAGCAGGCGCCACACGCCGCTGCGGTTGCGAAACGGGTTGTACAGGCGCACCTCGATGTTGGGATGCGCGTCCAGCGCCAGCAGCGCCGGGTCGAGTCCCTTGGTGTTGATGTCGTCGAGCAGCAGGCGCACGCGCACGCCGCGTTCGGCCGCGGCGTACACCTCACGTGCCAGCAGGTGGCCGACCAGGTCGTCGTGCCACATGTAGTACTGCAGGTCCAGGCTGCGCCCGGCCAGGCGTGCCGAGGCGGCGCGCGCGGCGAACGCGTCCAGGCCGTCGGGCAACAGCGTCGCCGCGGTCTCGCCGGGGTGCGTGGCCAGGTAAGGTGCCAGTTCGCGGTCGATCGCCGTCTGTGCCGGCTGCAGCGGCAACGCCGTGCTGGGTGCGCCGGTGGCGCGCGGAGTCAGGTGGTCGGCCAGCAGCAACCCGCTGAGCATGAGCAGCAACAGCGCCAGCACGCCCCCGCCCAGCCAGATCATCACCCTGCGCATCCGGCACCTCCTGCGTCCGATTATTCGGTCACCGCCCCGCCTATGCAAAGGCCTGCCGCGGATGGCGGCAGGCCTTTGGGGAGCATGGCATGCCGAAGGCCGGCATGTCGTGTCGAGGCAGCTTACTGACCGCGCATACGGCCCTGGAAGCGGGTGCCGCCGTTGCCCATGTGCGACAGCTTCAGCTTGCCGATCGCGTTGATGCGCTCCTCGGCCAGGCGATCCGCGGCCCGGTAGGTCGGGATGTTCTCGGTCTTCGAGATCTCGAAGATGCGGCCCAGGTTGTAGTAGATCGTGCGCATCATGCGCATCGCGCGCTCGCGGTTGTAGCCGTCGATCTCCAGCGACACGTTCATCACGCCGCCGGCGTTGACCGCGTAGTCCGGCGCATACAGCACGCCGCGACGGTTCAGCTCGTCGCCGATCTCGTCGGTGGCCAGCTGGTTGTTGGCCGGGCCGCAGATGATCTTCGCCTTGATGCGGTCGATGGTCTGCTCGTTCAGCGTGCCGCCCAGGGCGCACGGCGAGTACACGTCGGCGTCGACGTCGTAGATCTCGTCCAGGCCCACCGCCTCGCAGCCCAGCTCGTCCACGCAGCGCTGCACCGCTTCCTTGTTGATGTCGGTGACGAACACCTTGGCGCCCTGTTCGCGCAGCAGCTTGATGAACTCGCCGCCGACGTGGCCGCAGCCCTGCACGGCGTAGCTGTACTTGCCCACGTCTTCGTTGCCGTGCTTGAACTGCAGCGCGGCCATCAGGCCCTGCAGCGAACCGTAGGCGGTGAACGGCGAGGGGTCGCCCGAACCGCCGTGCACCTGGTGCACGCCGGTGACGTACTCGGTTTCGCGGAACACGTATTCCATGTCGTTGACGTCGATGCCGACGTCCTCGGCGGTGATGTAGCGGCCGTTCAACGAGTTGACGAAGCGGCCGAACGCGCGGAACAGCGCCTCGGACTTGTCCTTGCTCGGGTCGCCGATGATCACCGCCTTGCCGCCGCCCAGGTTTAGGCCGGCTACGGCGTTCTTGAAGGTCATGCCGCGCGACAGGCGCAGCACGTCGTTCACCGCTTCCTGCTCGGTCTTGTACGGCCACATGCGCAGACCGCCGAGCGCGGGGCCCAGCACCGTGTTGTGGATCGCGATGATGGCCTTCAGGCCGGCGTCCTTGTTGTGGCAGAAGACGACTTCTTCGTGACCCGTGTTGGCGATGGTTTCAAAGATCATTGGAACGGTGACTCCATGATTTACGGTGCCGATGGGCATCTACAGATGGGCGGCGGGGAGCGACATGGGAACCCTGCCAGGGGGTGTGAAAACGCTTGAAACTCATCGCCCCGACCGGAGCCGGGGCGATGAATCAAAGCGACAAGTTTAATACGTCGCCCCTGCAGGTGGTGACGCGACGCAACAAGCCAGGGGCGTATGGCGTGTTCAGCGACCCCAGTAACCCGGCCGGAAGCGCCACTGGCGGCCATGCTGCACCCAGCGTGCCGGGCGGTAGTGGCGGCCCGGATGCACCCGGACCCACGTGCCGCCGACCCACACGTGGCGATGAGCATAACCATCCCAGCGCCAGTAACCAGGCGCCCAGACGTAACCGCGACGCGCCGGCGGCAGCCGCTCGAAACGGGGCGGCGGCGGGGCCACGCCGATGTTGATGCCGACCGCTACCTGGGTGCGCGCGGCGGCAGGCGGCGCATACATGGCGCTGGCGAACGTCAGGCCGAGTCCGGCCAGCAGGGCCAGCTTGAGAGGTGTGCGGGTCATCGTGTTCTCCGTGTGCGCCGCGAACTGCGGCAGGCAGGACGGAAAACGAGGAGCGGCGCGCGCAGTTGACGGCGTGCCGCCTCTCGTTCAGCCAGCGATTACATCGGGCCTACATCCGGCAGTTCGGCGCGTGGCCGCTGGCGCGCGCCTGCTGGTACACCGGCAGCAATTGCTGCGCCTGCTTGTTCAGCGCCTGCGCACGGTTGCCGGACGACGGGTGGGTGGACAGGAAGGCCGGTGGCTTGCTGCCGCCCTGCGCGCCCATCTTGTCCCACAACGTCACCGCCGCGCGCGGATCGAAACCGGCCTGGGCCATGTAGCGCTGGCCCAGCGTGTCGGCTTCGCTCTCCTGGGTGCGCGAGAACGGCAGCAGGATGCCCACCTGCGCGCCCACGCCGAGCAGCGCGGCGGCATTGCCGGCATCGCTGCCGCGCGTGCCGGCGTAGATCGTGCCGGCGGCCACCGCCGCCTGGGCCGCCATGTTGTCGGACACGCGCTCCGCACCGTGGCGCGACACCACGTGCGACAGCTCGTGGCCCAGCACCACGGCCAGCTGGTCCTGGTTGCTGGCCAGCTTGAACATGCCCCGGTTCACGCCGATCCGGCCGCCGGGCAGGGCAAACGCATTGGCCGTGTCGTCGCCGATGATCTGCACCTCCCACTGCTGGGTGTTCCACGGCGGCGGCAGCACCGCAATCAATGCGTTGGACACGCAGGTGGCGTAGGCGCGTTCGCGCGGCGCGTCCACGAACTTGCCCTGCTTGCGCATGTCGTTGAATGCGCTCAGGCCCATCTGGCTCATCTGGCTGTCCGACACCATCATCAGTTGTGAGCGGCCGGTCGGCGAGGTGACGCAGGCGGCCAACAAGGCGGTGGCGAGCGGAATGCTCAGGTTGCGGATTTTCATGCGGGATCCTCCCTTGGCTTGCAGGGGCAAAGCATACCTGCCAGGTCTGCCGAGGCCGCGTGACTGCCGCTTGATATAGAACGAACGATCGTGCTATTGTCGCGACCATGACGATCGCAACCCACCCCGGCAAGCGCGCGGCCACCCGCGACACCATCCTCGACCACGCCTATGCGCTGGCCCGCCGCGACGGGCTGGAAGGCCTGTCGATCGGCAACCTGGCCAGCGACGTGGGCATGTCCAAGAGCGGTGTGTTCGCCCACTTCGGCTCGCGCGAAGACCTGCAACTGGCCGTGCTCGACACCGGCCGGCAGCGTTTCGTGACCCAGGTGCTGCTGCCGGCGCTGAAGCAGCCGCGCGGCCTGCCGCGGCTGCGCGCGATCGTGGCCAACTGGTTCGAGTGGAGCCGCGAGCATCAGAGCGGCTGCGTGCTGCTGTCCGCCGTGAGCGAGTACGACGGCCGCGAAGGCGCGCTGCACGACGGCGTGGTGCGGCAGCAGGCCGGCTGGCGCGACGAGTTGCAGAAGGCGATCGCGCAGGCGGTCGAACTGGGCCACCTGCGCCGCGACACCGACGTCGCCCTGCTTGCCTTCGAGATCTACGCCCTGATGCTCGGCCTGCACCACGACGCCGGGCTGTTCGGATTCGATGAAGCCGGCCGCTGCACCAAGGCGGCCTTCGAGCGCCTGTGGCGCAGCTGGCAAACCTGAGGCGAAACCCATGCCCACCGTCATCGACAGACTCAAGCTCACCACCGTGCGCACCGGCTTCGTGCTGGGCGGCCGGATCGCACCCAAGCGCACGGTGAACCGCGCCGCGCGCCTGTTCGCCACCCCGTATGCCAGCAGCCGCAGCCGCGCGCAGGCGACGCAGGGCGACGCGGACATGCAGCGCGGCGAGTTGCAGGTCAACGGCGAAACCATCGCCACCTACGTCTGGGGCGATCCGTCGACCCAGCCCTACGCGCTGCTGGCGCACGGCTGGTCCAGCTTCGGCCTGCGCTTCCTGCCATGGGTGGCGCAGTTGCATGCGCAGGGCCTGGCCGTGGTCACGTTCGACCAACCCGGCCACGGCCGCAGCACCGGCAAGCTGTGCACGCTGCCGGAGTTCATTGCCACGATCCGCGCGATCGGCGCGCGCTACGGCAACGCCGCGCTCGCGGTCGGCCACTCGCTGGGCGGCGCCGCGGTCACCCTCGCGCAAGACGAAAGCTGGCATGCCGACCGGCTGATCCTGGTGGCGCCTGCCGCCGACATGAAGGCGGCGGCGAGGCGTTTCTTCCGCTTCGTGCACCTGGCCGGTTATCTGCGCGAGCCGTTCTACGCATGGCTGCACCGGCGTACCGGCGTGCACATCGACGAACTGCGGGTGGAACGCAAGCTGCCCACGCTGGGCCAGCCCGCGCTGATCGTGCATGACCTCGACGACGCGGACGTGCCGTGGGGCGAGGGCGAGCGTTACGCCCAGCATTGGCCCGGCGCGCGGCTGTACACCACCGAAGGCCTGGGCCACCGCCGCGTGCTCGACGCGCCCGAGGTGATCGAGGCGGCGCTGGCTTTCGTGCGCGGCGAAGAGGTAGGCACGCACGTGGTCGGCAGTCCCGACCTCGCGCTCTGCGTATAGGTTTCCCTTCTCCCCCGGAATTTCAGGGGGAATAACGCCGTCATCCCGGCGAAGGCCGGGATCGCACTTTCTCCCCCATGTTTCGGAAGCGATCCCAGCCTTCGCCGGGATGACGGCGTGGTAGCTCAAAACTCCGTGCCCCCTGTCGATCCACTAGAATCGACATGTTCAAGCACCGATGCCGGAGTTGCCATGAGTTCCCCCGCCAAGCACGTCCCCGCCAGCGCCCCGCAGACGGAAACCACCCCACTGCGTTTCGTCACCGCGGCCAGCCTGTTCGATGGCCACGACGCGGCGATCAACATCATGCGGCGGATCATCCAGTCGCAGGGCGCGGAGGTGATCCACCTGGGCCACAACCGCTCGGTCGAGGACGTGGTGCGCGCTGCGCTGCAGGAGGACGCCGACGCCATCGCGCTGTCGTCCTACCAGGGCGGTCACGTCGAGTACTTCAAGTACATGGTCGACATGCTGCGCGAGCGCGGCGCCGGCCACGTGCGCGTGTTCGGCGGCGGCGGCGGCACCATCACGCCGGAAGAAATCCGCGAGCTGCAGGCCTACGGTGTCGAGCGCATCTACCACCCGAACGACGGCATGAAGCTCGGCCTGGTGGAGATGATCGAGGACGTCATGCAGCGCGCCGGCAGCGCCGCCGCGAAGCGCGCCGAGTCCGAAACCCGTGCGCTGCCCAAGGTCGACATCGACGACGAGATATCGATCGGCCACATGCTCTCGGCGATCGAGGAAGGCAAGCTCGGCGACAGCGAACTCGAGCACCAGCGCAAGCAATGGAAGCTGGCCGGCAAGCACACGCCGGTGCTCGGCCTCACCGGCACCGGCGGCGCCGGCAAGTCGTCGGTGGTGGACGAACTGCTGCTGCGCTTCCTGCACGCGTTCCCCGACATGCGCATCGCCGTGCTGGCGGTCGATCCCACCCGCCGTCGCTCCGGCGGCGCGTTGCTGGGCGACCGCATCCGCATGAACTCGCTGCGCAGCCATCGCGTCTACATGCGCTCGATGGCTACCCGCCGCCAGCACGCCGCCACCAGCGTGGTGCTGCACGACTGCATCGACTTCCTGAAGAGCCAGCCGTACGACCTCGTCATCGTCGAGACCGCCGGCATCGGCCAGAGCGACTCGGAGATCGTCGACCTGGTCGACTTCCCGGTCTACGTGATGACCAGCGACTATGGCGCCGCCAGCCAGCTGGAGAAGATCGACATGATCGACTTCGCCGACCTGGTGGTGCTCAACAAGTTCGACAAGCGCGGCGCCGAAGACGCGCTGCGCGACGTGCGCAAGCAGTGGAAGCGCAACCACACCGCGTTCAGCGTGAAAGACGAGGACGTGCCGGTCTACCCGACCATCGCCAGCCAGTTCAACGACCCGGGCGTGACCTGGATGTTCACCAACCTGTGCCGGCTGATGCGCGAGAAGCTCGCGCTGCCGGCGGAGAAGTGGTCGCCCCAGCTCGACACCACGTTGAAGGAGCCGCGCGCCACCGTGCTGATCCCCGGCAGTCGCGTGCGCTACCTCGCCGAGATCGCCGAGCAGGGCCGCGCCATCAACAGCGCCATCGCCCACCAGGCCGAATTCGCCAGCAAGGCGCAGCACTACTACGAGGCGCTGAAGGAACTGGGCGATCCGAAACTGCCGCGCCCGCTCGACCTCTACAGCAGCGCCGACCTGCACGCCGAAGGCGACCGCTCGCTGGTCACCCTGCGCCAGCGCTACAACGCCGCGCTAAAGGAACTCAGCCACGAAGCCATCCACCAGCTGCGCGAATGGCCGGCCCTGTACGAATCCGTCACCGCCGACGTCAACGAATACAAGGTGCGCGACAAGGTCATCCGAGTCGACAACTACCGCGAATCGCTGAGCCACCAGAAGGTGCCCAAGGTGGCGCCGCCGAAGTCGAAGGACTGGGGCGAGCTGGTGAGCTTCCTCGGCCGCGAGAACCTGCCCGGCCACTATCCGTACACCGGCGGCGTGTATCCGTACCGTCGCAGCGGCGAAGACCCCACCCGCATGTTCGCCGGCGAAGGCACGCCCGAGCGCACCAACCGCCGCTTCCATTACCTGAGCCAGGGCGGCGCCGCCACGCGCCTGTCCACCGCGTTTGACTCGGTCACCCTGTACGGCGAAGACCCCGCGCCGCGCCCGGACATCTACGGCAAGATCGGCAACTCCGGCGTCAACATCGCCACGCTGGACGACATGAAGAAGCTGTACTCGGGCTTCGACCTGAGCGCGCCCAGTACCTCGGTGTCCATGACCATCAACGGCCCCGCGCCGATGATCCTGGCGATGTTCATGAACACCGCCATCGACCAGAACGTCGAGAAGTACCTCAAGGAAGACGACAAGCGCTGGGCTACCGCGCAGCAGACCATCGACAAGCTGTACAAAAACGTGGCGCGCCCGCAGTACCACGGCGAGCTGCCCAAGGGTAACGACGGCCTGGGGCTGGGCCTGCTCGGCGTCTGCGGCGACGAACTGGTCGACGCGGAAACCTACGCCCGCATCAAGGCCGACACGCTCACCAAGGTGCGCGGCACCGTGCAGGCCGACATCCTGAAGGAAGACCAGGCGCAGAACACCTGCATCTTCTCGACCGAATTCGCGCTGCGCATGATGGGCGACATCCAGCAGTACTTCGTCGACCACAAGGTGCGCAACTTCTACTCGGTCAGCATTAGCGGATATCACATCGCCGAAGCCGGTGCCAACCCGATCAGCCAGCTCGCCTTCACCCTCAGCAACGGCTTCACCATCGTCGAGTACTACCTCGCCCGCGGCATGAAGGTGGACGACTTCGCGCCGAACTTGAGCTTCTTCTTCTCCAATGGCATGGACCCGGAATACACCGTCATCGGCCGCGTCGCCCGCCGCATCTGGGCCCGCGCCATGCGCGAGCGCTACGGCGCCAGCGCACGCAGCCAGATGATGAAGTACCACATCCAGACCTCAGGCCGCTCGCTGCACGCCCAGGAAATCCAGTTCAACGACATCCGCACCACGCTGCAGGCGATGTACGCGCTGTTCGACAACTGCAACAGCCTGCACACCAACGCCTACGACGAAGCCATCACCACGCCCACCGAAGAAAGCGTGCGCCGCGCCGTGGCGATCCAGATGATCATCAACAAGGAACTCGGCCTCAACTTCAACGAGAACCCGTGGCAGGGCAGCTACGTGGTCGACACGCTCACCGACCTGGTGGAAGAAGCGGTGTACAAGGAGTTCGAGGCGATCAGCGAGCGCGGCGGCGTGCTCGGCGCGATGGACACCATGTACCAGCGCGGCAAGATCCAGGAAGAGTCGATGTATTACGAGCACAAGAAGCACGATGGCTCGTTGCCGTTGATCGGCGTGAATACGTTCCTGCCGAAGGATCATGGTGGGGAGATTGCCACCGAGATCGAGTTGATCCGTTCGACGGAGGAGGAGAAGGGGGCGCAGATTGCCAACGTGAAGACGTATGGCGAGGCGCGGAATTCACTGGTGCCGGAGAGCTTGCGCACGCTGCAGAACACGGCGCGGGAGCGGAAGAATGTGTTCGAGCAGTTGATGGAGGCGGTGAAGTACAACTCGTTGGGGCAGATTAGTCATGCTCTTTATGATGTAGGCGGAGAGTACCGGCGCAACATGTAACCGTTGTCTTCCTTTTTACTGTGCATTGGATGTAATCATGGCTAACGTATGGCAGCTCGAGAACACCCGTGTTACCGCTTTTTTGCCGAACTTCAAATTAGATGGTGGGGATGACTGGTTTGAAGCCTGCCTGCGTGTGTCACCGGATACTACCGAATACCGTAGGGCGGAGGGGCTTAAAGTAGATACCGCTATCATTGATCGATTGAGCTTTACTTTGCTTAGACGGATGGGTCGTGTCGACTGGCTAATTTCTGCCGAGCCTGCCGGTGACGGTGAGATGGTAATAGGGCTGAGTGATCCATCTAAGTTACCAGCTTTTATCGCGCCAATTAGAGAGTGGCTTGCCCAGTTGTCGGAGGTTACGCGAGTAGCGTTCGGGCTCATTGCGAAGCTGCAGGCGAGAGATAAAGAGGATGGATATCGTCTCTTGGCGCACTATCTGCCATCTATAACGATCGACCCGATAGGCAGCGCCGAATTACAATATAAAATAAATAGGCCGCGCACGCTGCCGGTGGCGGGTGAGGAAGTTTTAATAAATAGACTATCCTCTTGGAACGCGATTTTTGTTCAGAAATTCGTGCAAGAGATTTCTTCTGGTCAGGACGGAATCGGCGGAGGAGTGGTTAGTAGGATCGATTCCGTTGGCCATTGGGCCCGTTGCGAGCTAGATATAAATACAGACACAAAAAGGACAGAGGCATTTTCGGACCAGGGCAAGGTGGCTGCATTGGACGTCCTCATAAGTCTCGCTGTTGAGATTTTGGAACAAGGAGATATACCTTGAACGAGCCATCTGTGGATACATCGCTTGGTGCAAGCTTGGGTTTTGCTGAGTTGAAGGAGAAGACCTCCTCGACAAGCTTGGACGCATTTGTGTCCAGTGCTCCCGTTGTTTCAGCAGCCAAAGATCGCCTCCTCTACCTGCTTGCTGGTGCGGCCCTGGGTCTGGATTCAATCAGTCCGAGATATTCGGGTGGCGACTGTACTGCGCGCTATTCCGCATCGTGCGCATATGAAATGCCGTCTTCTGGGCTTAGTGCGCAGGTTAAATCATGGCTTCAAAAATTCTGGCAGTATAATGGTTCCTCCGAGGAAGAAAGTGAGATAAGGCAATACGCGAGACGACAGGTCCAATCGAATCTTCCGGAATTTTCGGCGGTATTGCGCCAGATCGCTCTTTCGTCGGCTAAAGGAGTACCCGTTTCGGCAGTTGCGCAACTGCTAATAGATGCCGCCGACTTCGCGGATGGAAGTCAATCTCATTTGTTGGGGCATAGTATTGAACAATACCTCGACTTAGACTCGCCCGAGCTAGTCGATGCAGCGGCTCGATCTTTATCTCCAAGTCGATTGTCTTATTTCCATGCTGCAAGCAGGCTTCGCCGCGCCGCAGGCAAAACAAACCTGAAGTTTTTGCGGCGTAAGCTGAACTCAATTTCAGATCAACTGACGAGAAGCCCGGATGCCGAAATACGTCAGGAAGCTTGAGAAAGCAGTTTGGTGGGACAGCGCTGAAGGCGCGTCAGAGAATGCGCTTACTTCCGACGCTCTCAAGAATGCAGCTACGAACAATGGTGAGTTGTCCATATACGAGGTCCCTTCTGACGATGACCTCTTAATTATTATGGCTGCGTTAGCATATCGACGTAACGCGTTAAGAGACGTGGACTTTTGTATTTTTGACGGTTCGGCCTTGGACGCTTGCGAAATAAAGACCAGCAGGACTAGGGGAAACACCGGCTGCAGACATGTGGATGAGCTTCACCTCGACATGGTCTCACTTACGGCGATCTCCGTTACAAGGTTCGTTTGCAAAGCCGCCCATTCTGGGCTTCTTGACTCGTTCGACAAGGAGCAAGTTAAGAATAAAATTATTGAGCTAGTCGGTAACGGCGACCTTGACGCTACGCACATTCACGTCGATATGAAAAAGGTGCTTTCTCTCTAGCACAAAAAGCAAGCACTAACGGGTCAGATTGAGATGGCCAGGTTTGGCGAACACCTTGAAGGGGACAGACCAAAGGGGTCAGGTTCATTTAATCCTGGTCTTTTTGGCGGCTGGGGTGGTCTGCACGAGGCGTGATGCTGACTGAGCGCTGGGTCAGTGCTTCGACTTGCTGCCGAAAGCGTTCGCTGCCCTCTGCGCGCTGTTGCTGGGTTGTTGTCGAAGATCGTCGGGATGCTTTTCTTCCAAGTGTGATGAGTGGCGTGGGTTGCCCCATCGCGTTGTGGTGGTAGCCCGATTAAGGCTAGTCGCCTGGATCGTTGGTCACGTGGGCTCTGACGGATTGAGCTCGGTGTAGCCCTAGCGGGTAAGCAGACACCGATCGGCATCGATCAGTGCTGCCTTGTAGCGTCCGTCCCACAACGGCCAGTGCGTCGGTAGCGTGCATTGAAGCTGCCGACGTAGCGCCGGCCTACCGCTTGCATCATGCGCGAGATCGCTCCGGTGGTGGCTGGTGTCGCCAGGAGGTGGGCGTGGTTTGTCATCAACACGCAGGCGTAGATCGCACAGGGAAGGCGCATCCTGTTTTAGCTGCCGAAGTTGCGGCCTTAACTGGCCGTCCGTTTGAGATCTGGCGCCTAGATAAGTTGGTGGGCGAAGTTCGAGCCTACGTAGGACAGTGAACGGCTAGTCGTGCACAAAGAAGCCAAAACCTGGGTCGCCATTTCGCTCGGTAAGACGACACGGGCTACAATCCTGCGGTTCCAATTCGCTAAGGGTGTAGCTTGAACGCGAAATTTCTGGCGGACCTAATTGATATGGTGGACGAGGCTGAGGAACGACTCACGGCATATGAGTCGTCGTCGACTGTCAGTACGCCAGGCAACGAGCTGGTGTCCATCGCTGCTGCATGTCTCGACGGAGATAAGCTGCATCAAGATATCCGATCGTTAGTAGGTGCCCGAGATCTAAACAGCTTTCAACGGGCCGTATTCAGCTTGGTTGGGCCCCTCTCCTTTCAGAAGGGGTCTGGCAAAAACGTGCAACACCACAATGCGCTTCGCGTGATCAAGCAAGCTGCGCAGGCCATCGAAGAAAGACTCAGAGGGCAGGGGGGCGGTACATCCGCACAATCAGGCGGAACCTCGACGATTAGTTACGTGAACCCGTCTAGAATCGCAGCTCTGCACGAACTGGACCGGCCTCGGCTTGATCCGAAGCGGTTGATCTGCTTGTTGGAAGAGCTCAACAAGGCCGCAGCCTCAGACTGCTACATGGCGACAGCCATGGTAGTGCGCGCGATCTTAGACCATGTACCTACTGTCTACGGCTACAGAACCTTTGCGCAAGTCGTAGCTAACTATGGTTGGCCACAGTCGGTGAAGAGATCAATGGACCACTTGGACAAGTCCCTGCGAAACATTGCAGACGGGCATCTCCATTTGCCCATGAGGCAGGCTGAGGATGTCCCGACTTTTCACCAGGTCGATTTCAGGCCTGCTTTAGATCAATTGCTCGGCGACGTCACGATCGCGCTTAGATCACCTTGAGGGTCGGAAAAAGGTGTCGGGGACAATTCTGACAACAGATTGGCTACGAAAACCCGGGTCAGCAAAAAGGGGGCAGGTTCACTTACAACCGTTTGGATCGCGACGTGGCGGTCTGTGCGCAGGCCTGATGCCAGCAAAGCGTTGAGTCTTCGAAAACCCGGGTCAGAGTGCACTTTCCTGACAGCGTGGAGTTGACCTGACTGACAGCAGGGGGTGGTGGGTCTGAAAAAGGTGTCAGGGACAATTTCCGACAACGGATGGGCTATTGGGATGAGGGTGAGGCGCGGCTCGCGCTGATCGTCGCCGGGAAGGCGACGCGTGATCCTGTCGGACATGGCCCAAAACGGGGT
>Ga0207664_10000644_pt1 | contig 24188 bp, 24 predicted proteins | sample LARL83metaG_FD_184349 | JGI IMG/M metagenome (GOLD analysis project Ga0207664, IMG submission 184349) | Corn, switchgrass and miscanthus rhizosphere microbial communities from Kellogg Biological Station, Michigan, USA - LAR L8-3 metaG... | ecosystem: Host-associated > Plants > Roots >... | reverse complement strand
GTCCTCGATCAGGCCCGCCGCCGGGAACCGGCGCAGGGTCTGGCTCAGTTCCGCGGCCCGCGTCGCGTCCCAGGCCGCGCCGGTGGCGGCCTGCGCGCGGGGGGTGACGATGATCGCGCCCGCGCCGCGGCCCAGTGCCGCCGCCAGCCCGTCCGGGCGGATGCCGCGCTCGTCCACCGGCGCCGGCACCGCGGTGAACCCCATGGCGGCGACCAGGTCGAACGTAACCGCATGGCCGGGATCCTCCACGACGACCCGGTCCCCGGGGGTGAGCCAGACTGACAGCACCCGCTCGATCGCGTCCAGCGCGCCGCCGGTGACCGCCAGGCTGGTAGCGTCCACGCCGTCCGCGGTAAACCGCGCCGTGGCCAGCGTGCGGAGCCGTGGCGCGACCGGCGCCGCCGCGTACATCCGGCCCGCCCTGGCCGCGGGCCGGGCCGGGATCGCCGGCAGCAGGTCCGGGTCCGGCGCCCCGGTGACCAGGTCCCGGGTTCCCTCCGGCACCCGCATGTACCCGCGGGTGGTGACCGGGGGAGCGGGCCTGATCCTGGTACCCGCCCGGCCCGCGCCGGTCACGATCCCGCGCCGCCGGAGCTCGGCGTAGGCCGCCGCCACGGTCGTGGGGCTGACCCGGAGCTCGGCCGCCAGTGACCGGACCGGCGGGAGCTGATCGCCGGGCGCCAGGTCACCGGCACGCACCGCGGCCTCCACGTTCGCGGAAATCTCCTTGGCGTTCCGCCCGCCCGGGCGATATCGTACCAGTATGTTCACAAAATGTACTGTAACATTGTTCAGAAGGTACCGGGAACTATGAGCGCCCCATTTTCCGCCGAATCTGTCCTTGTGCACGCGGGCAGCCGGCGCATACCAGGGGAGCCGGTCCCGCCGCCGCTGGTGCCGGCCAGCATTTATCACTCAGGCGGCGAACCGGTGCCCGGCCGCGGCTACGGCCGGGAGAGCAACCCCACCTGGGAGGCGCTCGAAGCCGCGCTCGGTGAGATCGAGCAGGCCACCGCCCTGATCTTCGCCTCCGGGCAGGCCGCGTCGCTGGCACTGATGCTCGCGCTGGCCGCCGGGCGCGAGCGGGTCGTGCTGCCAGCCGACGGCTACTACGGCGCGCGCGTGCTCGCGGACCTGCTGCGCTCCTACGGCGTGCACCCGGTCCACGTGGACAGCTGCGACCTGTCCGCCGTCCAGGCCGCGCTGACGGAGGGGCCGTCGGTGCTGTGGGCGGAGACCCCGACCAACCCGCTGCTGCGCGTGGCGGACCTGTCCGCGCTGGGGCAGGCCGCCGCCGCGGCGGGTGCCCCGATGATCGTGGACAACACGCTCGCCACCGGCCTGCTGCAGCGACCGCTCGACTGGGGCGCGGTCGCTTCCCTGTACTCGCTGACCAAGGCGGCGTCCGGCCACTCCGACCTGCTGCTCGGCGCGGTCGTCACCCGCGACGCGGACCTGCTGGCCAGCCTCCGGGCCTGGCGGAGCGCGGCCGGCGGGATCGCGGGTCCGTTCGAGGCATGGCTCGCCTTGCGCGGGATGCGTACGCTGCCGCTGCGCATCGCGCGGCAGTCGCAGTCCGCCCAGGCCATCGCCGAGCACCTGAGCGCACATCCGCGGGTTAACGCGGTGCATTATCCGGGGCTGGCCGCCGGCCCCGGGCTGGCACTGGCGGCCCGGCAGATGCCGCACGGATTCGGTCCGCTGCTGTCGTTCGAGCTCGACAGCGCGAAAGCGGCGGACGCGGTGGTGAGCGCCTCGGCGCTGATCGTGCCCGCCACCAGCTTCGGCGGCGTGGAATCGGCATGGGAACGGCGGGCGCGCTGGGCCGGCGAGACCGCACCGCCGGCCCTGATCCGGCTCTCTGTCGGCGTCGAGCCCGCCGGCGACCTGATGACCGACATCGACCAGGCACTGGAGGTGCTGTAGTGCGCACGACGACGGGAGAGTACGAACTCGACGACGACCCAGCGCGGGTCGATACGGCCGCCGCGGTCGCGTTCTTGACCACCCAGGCGTACTGGGGGCGCTGGCGCGGTGCGGACGACATCAAGCGGCAGTTCAGCGAGGCGTGGCGGGTGATCGGCGCGTACGACAGGACCAGTGCCATGGTGGGCTTCGCCCGCGCGTTCAGCGACGGCGGCTCGGCCTACCTCGCTGACGTGTACGTGCTGCCGGAGCACCGCGGCGCCGGACTCGGCAAGGCCATGGTCAAGGCCATGGTCGAGGACGGTCCGGGGGCCGGGCTCCGCTGGATGCTGCACACCGGCGACGCGCACGGCCTGTACCGGCAGTACGGCTTCGCCGCGCCGAGCCACCAGTACCTGGAACGGCCCAGGCCGGACGGGACGCCGCGGCAGGACCCGCTCGAGACCGGCGCGCTGGAAGGCCGCCATGTGCGGCTCGAGCCGCTGGGCTACCGGCACATCGCGGGCCTGGCCGCCGCGTCCGCTGGCGGCGGTGACCTGTACCGCTGGAGTCCGACGCCGCAGGGCGAGGACGAGGCGCGGCGGTACATCGAGACCGCTGTGTCGCTGCGAGACCGGCGCGCGGCCGTGCCGTACGCCGTCGTCCGGCTGGCCGACGGGGCGGTGATCGGCTCGACCCGCTTCCACCAGCTCGACCACTGGCCGTGGCCGTCCCACGATGTCAGCGCCGGACCGCCCGCGCCCGACGTCTGCGAGATCGGCTGGACCTGGCTCACCAAAACCGCCATCCGCACCGGCGCGAACACCGAGATGAAGCGGCTGATGCTCACCCACGCGTTCGAGACCTGGCAGGTCAAATCCGTCTGCCTGCACACCGATGTGCGCAACGCGCGGTCGCGAGCCGCGATGGAACGCATTGGCTGCACGTTCGAAGGCGTGCTGCGCGCGCACCGGCTGTCCGCTGACCAGGTCCCGCGCGATTCGGCGCGCTTCAGCATCACCGCGACGGAATGGCCGGCGGTCAAGCAGCACCTCGCCGTGCTCAGCCAGCGGTAATCCGGAGCCGCCGGTGCTGCCCGGGGATAGGCGTCCGGGCAGCACCGGCGCTCGGCGGCGGCCGGGGTTACCGAGTCGGGATTACGGGGCCGGGTTGATCGAGCCGACCAGTCCGTCCTGCTCGTCGTTGATGCCGGCGCTGAACAGCAGCGTGCCGGTGCCGCCGGTGGACGCGGTCCCGAAGGTCAGTGCCCACAGGTGGTCGATCTGGATCGCCCTGTGCTGTGCGTTCCGCAGCCTGCCCGCGAACTTGCCGGTGACCGGGTTGTACACGTGGATCAGGCCGTTGCGGAAGTTGCCGACCAGGAGCTTGCCGCCGAACGGCCCGAAGCCGGCGGGCGCGATCGCCAGACCCCACGGCGAGTCCAGGACGCCGCCGGACACCAGCCGCCGCACCAGGAACCCGTCGTTGGTGAAGACGTCGACGATTCCGTGCCCGATGCCGGCCACGTCGTCGTGCCTGGCCGCGTCCTGCAGCGCGTAGGTCACGTACAGGTGCCCGTTGAGCTCCTGGATCCCGAACGGCGCGTAGCCGAGCGGCAGGAACGGGTCACGGAAGTGCCCGGCCAGGAACACGTGCTGGAACTGGGAGTTGAACACGTCCACCGTTCCGTCGTGGAAGTTGGACGCGTACAGGAACGTGCTGCCGTCACTGGTGCTGGCCATCGCCAGCCCCTTGTACACGGCGGTCGGCGAACTGAACACCAGCGAGGCGGTGGACATCCCGTTGACGACCGGATCGGCCGTCGGGTTCCACGCGGTGATCTGGCCGGACTCCGAGGAGAAGATGAACACGCCGGGTCCGCTGCCTGCGCTGCTCGTGACCACGAAGCCGGCCGTCGAGTTGGCCACCTGCCCGGTCGGGCTCGAGCTGTCTCCGGTGGAGACCCGTCCGCCGGGGATGGTCACGGTGAGCCCCGCCTTCTTGGCCGTGGCGCCGCCGGCGGGGATCGTGTAGATGGTCGAGGTACCGGAGTTGTTGTTGGCCACCCACAGCGGACTGGTCGCGGTCATGGCCAGGCCCCAGGCGTTCTTGAGGTCGGGGTCGACCACCTGGGCGGCCTGGTCGGTTCGGTCGGAGATCAGGTTGATCTGCTGGAAGGCGTTCGGCACCTCGTGCGCGAGCGCGGTTCCGCCCGGCATTATCAGTGCGGCGGCGAGCGCACCCGCGGCGGCCACTGTCAGTGCTCCCAGGCGGACTGGACGTAGTCGAGTGAGGCTGGACGGCATAAGCTTCTGTCCCTTCCCGCTCCCATAGCGGAGGTCCGTCGCCCATAAACACGGACGCGACGTCAGCCTGGCTCGGTCAGTGGATCAGATGTGACCATTTTGCAACAAAAAGGGACGGTTCCGGCTATCTGCTGGCGTCGGCGATGCTGCGCACACCCGCTGGCGCAGAGCGGGCGCGCCACCAGGCCTGGCCGGATTCCGGCAGTGTGTAGATCGGGTCGTAATACGGGTATTCGCGGCTCAGCGCCAGCTCATCGTCCATCTCGATGGCGGTGCGGTAGTTCTTGGTCCAGTAAGAGATGCCGCGTTCGGCGTCGTACCGGGCGACCTGGTGCAGCCAGCGCTTGCCGACATACGGCACGTCGCAGACCAGCCGCGGCGTGGCGAACCCGGGCAGGTAGCCCATGATGTCGTTCTGCAGCGCCTGCCCCTCGGCCAGCGACAGCCGCCAGTGCTCACTGTTCGGGATCATGTCGCACATGTAGAAGTAGTAGGGCATGATCGAGGCCTCGTCGAGCAGCGCGAAGCTGAGGTCGAGCAGCGCCGCGGCGCTGTCGTTGACGCCGCGCAGCAGTACGCCCTGGTTCCGCACGTCACGCACGCCTGCCGCCAGCATCGCCTTGGCCGCGCGCGCCACCAGTGGCGTGACCGACTCGACGTTGTTCACGTGTGTGTGAATCGCGAGCGAGACGCCGCGCGAGCGCGCTGTCCCGGACAGCCGCTCCATCCCCGCCCGCACCTCGTCGGACAGCCAGTGCTGCGGCAGGCCCATGAGCGCCTTGCTGGCCAGCCGGATGTCCCGGACCGACTCGATCTCCAGCAGCGACGCGACGAAAGCCTCGAGCCGCGGCCAGGGCAGGTTCGCCACGTCACCGCCGGACACGACCACGTCACGCACGCCCGGGGTGCGGCGGAGGTATTCGAGCATGGCGCCCAGCCGGTCGTCCCGGCCGAGCGTGAACTTGTGCTTGTCGATGGACGGCGTCGGGTTCCCCACCAGGTCCATCCGGGTGCAGTGCCCGCAGTACTGCGGGCAGGTGGGCAGCAGCTCCGCGAGCACCTTGGTGGGGTAGCGGTGGGTGAGCCCCTCGACCGCCCACATCTCCGCCTCGTGCAGCGAGTCCCGCTGGGCGTACGGGTGCGACGGCCAGTCCTGCTGCCGGTCGCTGAACACCGGCAGCATGTACCGGCGGACCGGGTCGGCATAGAACGCCGCCGTGAACCCCGGGTCGGCGGGTCCCAGCGTGGGCGCCATCGTGTTGAGCATCTGCGGGGGCAGCAACAGCGACATCGTGGCCCGCTCGCCCTGATCGCGCTCCAGGTCGGCGAGGAACGCCTCGTCCAGGCCCGGCCCCATCAACTGCCGCAACTGACGGGCGTTCTTCACGCAGTGCGCGCGCTGCCACTGCGCTGACTCCCAGTCCGCTGCGCTGACCGCTGCCCAGCCAGGGAACCGGCGCCAGTCCGGCTCCGTCAGTTCTCTGCGTCGGTACACGTACGGCTGATCTATCATGATCACACCATGATACCGAAGGACCTACGGCCTAACACACTATAGACCGTAGATTTTCCGGAACGTACTGTGGTTCTACCTGCGGGAAGGATATTTGTCATGACTTTGGCGTCGTCGCCGCTGGGGCTGCACCGAGTCGTCGAGCCACCGGGTGTGCTCCCGCAGGCGGCCTGGCGCCTGGATCCCAGCCCGGACATCCGCGTCGACGAAGTCCGGATCCGGGTGGACCGGCTGAACCTGGACGCCGCCTCGTACCGGCAGCTCCGCGAGGCCTACGGCGAGGACCCGGACAAGGTCCGCGCCGCCGTGCTGGACATCGTGGCCACCCGGGGAAAGATGCAGAACCCGGTGACCGGCTCGGGCGGCATGCTCACCGGCACCGTCGACGCGGTCGGCCCGGCCTCGCCGCTGGGGCTGGTTCCAGGTCAGCGCGTGGCGACCCTGGTCTCGCTCACCCTCACCCCGCTGGTCATCACCGACGGCCTGGCCCGCTGGGACGGCCAGTCCGAGCAGGTAGCCTGCGACGGTACCGCGATCCTGTTCGCCCGCTCCATCGCCGCCGTCCTGCCCGAAGACTTGCGCGCCGAACTGGCCCTGGCCGTCATGGACGTCTGCGGTGCCCCCGCCCTCACCCAGCGAGTGGTAGGCCGGCTCGCGCGCGCATCGGATGGCGCGCCCGCGCCGGTAGTGGCGGTGCTCGGGGCGGCGGGGAAGAGCGGGTCGTTGTCCGCGGCGGCCGCCCGCGTGGCCGGCGCGGCGCGGGTTATCGGCGTGGTGCCCAATGAGGGCGAGGCGGCGCTGCTGCGGGACGTGGCGGATGCGGGTGGTGCCAGCGGTGCGGGTGGCGCGGGGCTAGCGGACGGCGGGGCGGGTAGCGGGGGGCTGGTGGATGCCGTGGTGGTGGCCGACGCGCGGGATCCGGTGACGCTGGCCGATGCGGTGGCGGCCGCGGGCGGGCCGGCGGACGTGACCGTCGTGTGCGTGGACGCGCCAGGCTGCGAGGGCGGTGCGATCCTCGCCACGAAGCAGGGCGGGACCGTGATCTTCTTCTCCATGGCGACCTCGTTCAGCGGCGCGGCGCTGGGTGCCGAGGGCATGGCGGCGGACGTGACGATGCTGATCGGGAACGGATACGTACCCGGGCACGCGGAACTGGCGTTGCAGCTAGTCCGGGAGAACACCGCGGTGCGGGCGCTCTTCGAGAGGAGGCTGGGGTGAGCAAGCTCAACCTGGACCCGGAACTGGTCCGGCAGGCCCGGGAGCTGGCCCGGGCGGCCGGAGAGCCGATCGTCAAGCTGGCCCGGACGCACACCACGGTGTCCGTCGAGCGGGCGGTGCTGCGGCTGGCCGGGCTGGATGGCGCCGACGACGACGGCATGCCGTGGGTGAACCTGCTGACCGACGCGATCGCGGAAACCACCGGCCTCGAACACGGCGTGGCGCTGCCGGCCTGGGACGCCTTCGTCACCGGGAAGTACCCGGACCTGCAGACGTTCGCGATGGACGCCGCGGCCGGGAAGATCCAGTTCCGCATCCCCGCTGGGGAAGACGAGGCGAAGGCTCGTCGAGCCGCCGCTCGTTCCGCCCGACGGGGTATCGCGAGGATCGACCAGCGGCGCCGGGAGCGGGACCGGATGCTGGACAGCGTCGGGGACCCGCCCAAGCCGTGGATTTACCTGATCGTGGCGACCGGAGACATCTACGAGGACATCCCGCAGGCCCAGGCCGCGGCGCGGGAGGGCGCGGACGTCGTCGCGGTGATCCGGTCCACCGGGCAGTCGCTGCTCGACTACGTGCCCGAAGGCGCCACCCGCGAGGGATACGCGGGGACGTACGCGACGCGGGAGAATTTCCGGCTGATGCGGGCAGCGCTCGACGAGACCTCCCGCGAGCTGGGGCGGTACGTGCGGCTGACCAACTACGCGTCCGGGCTGTGCATGCCGGAAATCGCGACGCTGGCCGGCCTGGAGCGGCTCGACATGATGCTGAACGACTGCATGTACGGCATCATCTTCCGCGACATCAACCCGATCCGGACGTTCATCGACCAGCGCTTCTCCCGCCAGGTGCACGCCCGCGCCGGGATCATCATCAACACCGGCGAGGACAATTACCTGACGACCGCGGACGCCGTCGACGCCGCGCACACCGTGGTCGTGTCGCAGCTGCTCAACGAGTACTTCGCGCATGAGGCAGGGCTCCCTGACGAGCTGCTCGGGCTCGGGCACGCCTTCGAGATCAATCCCGCGGTGCCCGACTCGTTCCTGCTCGAGCTCGCGCACGCGCAGTTGATCCGTGAGCTGTTCCCTGACGCGCCGCTGAAGTACATGCCGCCGACGAAGCACATGACCGGGAACGTGTTCGCGGGCTACCTGCTCGACGCGTTCTTCAACCTGTGCGGGGTTATGTCCGGCCAGTCGATCATCCTGATCGGCATGATGACCGAAGGCATCCACACCCCGTTCCTGTCCGACCGCGACCTGGCGCTGGAAAACGTCCAGTATGTGCGGAACGCCGCCGGGCGGCTCGGCGAGTCGTTCGTGCCGGCGCCGGACGGGTTCGTCGCCGAGCGAGCGCGGCGGGTGCTGGGGGAGTCAATCGACCTGCTGCGCAAGATCGGCGCGGACGGGCTGCTCACCGCCATCGGCGAGGGCACGTTCGGGGTGACCAGGCGGCCGGCCGACGGCGGGCGCGGTCTAGACGGCGTGATCGAGCGGGCAGATGGCTACTGGAATCCGGCCATCGACGCGCTGGAAGAGGGTGCTGAGCCGTGACCGTGAGCGAACAATGAGCATGGTGCGGCCGTACGGAGACACCACCGGCGACGGGCGGGTGCAGGTGTCGTTCACGCTGCCTGTGCCGTTCGGGACCGAAGCCGAGCGGTCCGTCGCGGAGGGCGCGGCGCTGCAACTGGCCGGCAAGATGGGCCTCGATCCGGCGATGGTGGTGCACGCCAAGGGCATGGGGCCGTCGTTCACGTTCTTCATCGTCTACGGGCGAGTAAGTCACCTTGTCGACTTGTCGGCAGTGACGGTGGTGGCCCGGGAATACCCGGTGCTGGCGGCCGCCGAGGTGAACCTGCGGATCCGCTCGGCGCTGGGGCGCAAGCTGGTGGTGGTCGGCGCGACGATCGGCACCGACGCGCACACCGTGGGGATCGACGCGATCCTGAATGTGAAAGGGCACGCGGGGGAAAAGGGGCTGGAGTACTACCGGGAGATCCGTGTGGTCAATATGGGGGCGCAGGTCTCCGTGCCCGACCTGGTCGCCCGCGCCGAGGCCGAGCACGCGGACGCGGTGCTGGTCAGCCAAGTCGTCACGCAGCGGGACTCGCACCTGTCGAACACCCGGGAAATGGCCGCGGCGTTCCGCTCCTCGCTCGGTGAGGAGCGGCCGCTGCTGGTGGCCGGCGGGCCCCGGTTCGACCCTGGGGCGGCCGGTGCGCTCGGCGTGGACCGGGTGTTCGGCCGCGGCACGACGCCGAGCGAGGTCGCGTCCTACCTGGTCCACGCGCTGGCGCCAGCCGACGAGGCTGAGGGGGCTACAGCGTGACCGCTACGGTCGGGCAGAGAGTAACGCACCAGCGGTACGTACCGTACTCGCACGCGCATTACGGCGGGAACCTGGTCGACGGCGCGTACGTGCTCGGGCTGTTCGGGGACGTGGCGACCGAGATGTGCATCCAGACCGACGGCGACGAGGGGCTGTTCGCGTCCTACTCCGACGTGCAGTTCAAGGCGCCGGTGCGGGCGGGGGACGTGCTCACGGTGACGGCCGAGGTGACCCGGGTCGGACGCCGCAGTCGCCAGCTGGCGTTCTCCGCCGTGGTGACGTGCCGGGCGGATCCGTCACGCGGGCCTTCGGCGGCTTCGGTGCTGGCCGAGCCGCTGGTCGCGGTCACCGCGGCGGGCACGGTCGTGGTGCCGGGCTAGCTGCCGGTCAGTGCCTTGATGCCGTCGGCGACGAGGCGGTACACCAGCTCGGCACGCTGGGCACGGTAGGCAGGAGGGACGGGGACCTGCTCGCCGTCGCGGCGCCGCCTGATCTCGGCGATGAGCTCGTCGGGGACGTCGAACCGGGCGAGCCGGCCGATCGCCTCCCGCTTGGTGATCAGCCCGTCGCCGCGCAGCGTCGCGTCCACCCGGGCCAGCGTGATCAGGCTCAGGTCGACGTAGGTGTCCTCCAGCCAGATGGGCTCCCGGTCCAGTGCCCGCGTCCAGTAACCGGTCAGCTCGCCCTTCACCGCCGCACGCAGCTCGTCGTCGGTCACTTCGGGAATCACCGTCCGCGGTGGTTCGCCGAACACGGCGAACCCGTAGGCGCGCAGCTCGGCCCGGGCCACGCCGCTGAACGCCCGCTGGAAGAACTGCTCGACCGCCCACGTCCAGTGCTCGCGGGCAACGTCCGCGATGTCGCCGGCGGGCACGTAGACGCAGTGCAGCTTGACGGCGGCCGGCTCGGCGGCGATCAGCTCGCGGTGCACGGCCTGGGTCGCGGCCTGCTGTTCAGGGGTGAGCGGCCGCGCGATCACCGCGGCGAGGTCCATGTCGCTGATCCCAGGGTGGTAGTCGCCGGTCGCCAGCGAGCCGCCGACGTAGAGGCCGACCGCCCCGGCGACGGGGCAGATCCGGTCGCCGAATCCGGACAGCAGGTCAGCGATGCCGGGCGGAAGGAGCATGGCACCATCTTTACTCATGGCCCGGCTAGGCGCGCCAAGGCCCTGTTTGTACCGGTATGATCCTCCGTTTCGCAGCCTCCACGGACTTGGGAAGCCGATCGCGGACAGTTACCCCCCCAACTGGACCCTGCTGGTTTATTCCGGGGGCTTGCCGGGATCGCTGGCCGCCCCGGTGGGTCAGCGGCTGACGTCCGGGGCTCGGTCGGCTCGCTGGGCCCGCGGTAACGTGGCAGTTTCCCGCTTCGTGGTGGATTGACCGTTGTTTACGAGGGTCAATCCACCACGAGGCGGTAATCTTCCACGTCGTTGACGGGCGTGCCGGTGCGGCCGTATCCCGTCAGCCGCATACGCCACTCCAGGCACAGGCGGCGCGCTGGTGGCCAGGCCGCGGCGGCTGGCGGACGGACGGCCGGTCGGCAGCCACGCCCGAAATGTGGCTAGATGTCCAGTTCATGGGCTGGGTTAACCGCTATCGCAGCCAGGTCGCGCGATACGCCGCGGGCACACTTTGTCCTGCAACGCACCCTTTCTGGGCGCCCTGCTGCTCATCGGACGGTGAGCAGCAGCGCCACGCCGAGGATGACCGCACCCGCGATACCCGCCGCGTTGAGCCGGTTACCGAGCAGCAGCACGGCGAGTATCGTGCCGGAGAGCGGCTCAAGCAGCGACAGCAGCGCGGCCGTGCTCGTCTCGGTCCGGCGCAGCCCCCGGAAGTAGGACGTGTACGCGACCGCCGTCGGCCCCGCGCCCAGCGCGATCAGCAGGCCGAGGGCGTCCGGCCGGGGCGTGAAGCCGACATGCCCGGCGAGCGCGGCGGCCGCCATCAGCACACCGCCGCCGAACGTGAACGCGAAGCCGGTGGTCGCCAGCTCGTCAATGCCGGGCACCGGGGTCGCGCCGATCAGCGTCATCGTGGCGAACCCGCCGGCCGCCGCGAGCGCGAGCACGGCCCCGCCCAGCGTTGCGGCCTCGCTTAGCCGGCCAGCCGGGAGGCCCACCAGCAGCCCGAGCCCGGCCAGCGCCAAGCCGGTGGCGGCCAGCTCCCGCGGCGCCGGCCGGTGCCCGCGCAGGCACCTGACCGCCTGGACGATGACCGGCGTGCCACCGATCGTGACCAGCGTGGCCAGGCTCACCGAGGTCAGCGACACCGCGGTGAAATAGCAGGCCTGGAACTCGGCGGCCAGCAAGCCGAACGCGGTGACCCGGATCCAGGCTGCCCGCCCGCGCGGCAACTGGCGCCTGCTGGCCAGCAGGAACGCGACCAGCAGGACCCCGCCGGTACTGAGCCGGTACGCGGCCACGGTCAGCGCCGGAAGGCCGGCGACCCTGCTCAACACGCTTCCGGTGAGCCCGCCGGTGCCCCACAGCAGTCCGGCCGTCACCAGGTAGATCAGCCCGCCCGAGCGGGCACGCCGGACAGCGGCCGGCGTCTTTGTGCATGCAGACATGACGAATCGCTCCTACGACAGGAAAAAACGGAAAGGTCGCGGAAGCGGGGCGCGTCACGCCCAGATCGGTTACACAGGCTCGCTCACGCCCCGCTAGGAGCGCGGTGGCGGGGTAATCGGATACAGCCGGTGCATGCCGCCATAGTAACGTGACCCGCGTGACGGCATCCCGCACGGCCATCGTGACCGGCGCGAACCACGGCATCGGCGCGGCCACCTCGGCGGCGCTGGCCCGCCAGGGCTGCGCGGTGCTGTGCTCCTACCTGCGCATCCAGGACCCGCCGGATCCGGGCCTGCCGCAGGCCTACCGCGACCACCGGGCCGCCGGGGCGGACGCGGTCGTCGCCGCGATCCGCGAGGCAGGCGGCACGGCGATCGCCGTCGAGGCCGACCTGTCCGACCCCGCGGCGCCCGGCGCGCTGTTCGACTCGGCAGAGGCGGAACTCGGGCCGGTGAACATCCTGGTCAACAACGCGACCGGGTGGATCGCCGACACGTTCGCCGTGGCCACGACGGACCGGGTGGGCCGCGACCTGCGACCGGTCAGCGCGGAGACCTTCGGCAGGCAGTTCGCGGTCGACGCGATGGCGGCCGCCCTGCTGATCGCCGAATTCGCCCGGCGGCACATCGCGCGCGGCGGGATGTGGGGCCGGATCATCGGGCTGACTTCGGGTGGTGCCCTCGGCTTTCCGGAGGAGGTGTCCTACGGCGCGGCGAAGGCCGCCCAGGAGAACTACACGATGTCCGCCGCGTTCGAGCTGGCGCGGTACGGCATCACGGCCAACATGGTGCACCCTCCGGTCACCGACACCGGCTGGGTCACCGACGCGGTGCGCGAAGGTGTCGCGCGCAGCGGGACCCTGATCCACGTGGCGACGCCGGCCGAAGTCGCCGAGGTGATCGCCTACCTGGCTTCCGACGCCGCGGGCCTGATCACCGGAAACGTGCTCACCCTGCGCTTATGGTAACTTCTGACCGTGGCGTCGCGGCTGGCCGGGAGGCTGTTCCCGGCGCTCGGCACCCTCGGCCTCGTCGGCTGGGGAATGATCAGCACCACGTGGGGCGTACGCGTGCTCGGCCGGACCGCGTGGGCGCTGCCCGACGACCTGTGGGGCACGCTGGTGGCGGCGCAGCGGCTGCTGCACCTGCATCTCAGCGGCCTGTACACCCAGCCGACCGGCCTGGTCGCGTTCCCTGGCGCCGCGGTCATTCTCATCCCGCCGGTCGCGCTGATGGGCGCGGCCGGCATCTCACTGGCGCCGCAGACCGCGGCGCACCCTTACCCCGCGGCCTGGCTGGTGGCGGGGCCTTACCAGATCGCGATTTCGTGCCTGGTGCTGTTCGCCACTGATTTTCTGGCGGAACGACAGGGCTGCAACCTGCCCCGTCGCTTCTTCCTCACCGTGGTCAGTACGGTCGCGCTGTGGAGCGTCGCGGTCCGCTGGGGGCATCCGGAGGACGCCGTCGCGGTGGGCTTGCTGCTGTACGGGATCGGCGCGCTGGATTCGTCCGGGGCCCGGGCCGGCTGGCTGATCGGGGCGGCGGTGGTGGTCCAGCCGCTGGTGCTGCTCGCGGTTCCGGTGCTCGCCGTCGCGCTGAGCAGTGTTAACGGGGCCGGCTCGGCCGGCGGGCCGCGCAGACTGCCCGGCTTCCTGCTTCGGGTGGCGACGCCGAGCGTCGTCGCGCTCGGTGCCGCCGCTATCGCGAACTGGCAGGCGACCAAGACCGCGGTGACCAGCCAGCCGAACTATCCGTCGATCGACCATCCCACGCCGTGGACGCCGCTGGCCCCGCACCTGGCCGACGGGAACGTCGCGGGCGGCCCCGGCCGGATGCTCGCGATCGTCTTCGCCTGCGGCTGCGCGGCCGGCTACGCGTACCGGCGCAGGCCCGCGACGGACTCGCCGCCTAGGTGCGATGCCGGAGACGACCTTGCCGAGCTGCTGTGGTGGGTGGCCGCCGCGCTCGCGGTGCGCTGCGTGTTCGAGTCGGTGATGGTGGCCTACTATGTCTGGCCGGCCGTCGCGGTCGCGCTCGCCGCGGCGGCGGCCAGCTGGACGCGGCTGACTTGGACCGGGATCATCGCGACGGGCTTCACGTTCGCCGTCCAGTCGTCGTGGCGCAGCCCGTGGGGCTGGTGGGCCGCGATGATCGCGGGCCTGGCCCTCGTGCTGTTCAGCGCCCGCCCGCGGCGGGGCCCAGCCTACGCCGGGGTGACCGTGACCAGGCTGCCGTAGGTCAGGTACGGCCAGGCCTTGGCCGCCGCGCTGTACGGCAGCTCGACGCAGCCGAGGCTCTGCGGCCAGCCGTAGCTGCCGCGCGGGAAGTAGTGCACCGCCTCGCCGCCGTTGAAATAGGACACGTAATAGACCGGGTCGGCGTAGTGGGAGCCGTCCGGGTTCGTGCCCTTCATGATCTGGAAGTAGTAGCGCAGATAGACGGGGTAGGTGCCGGCCGCGGTGGGCGCGACGCCGATGCCGGTGTTCGCGTAGCCGCGGAACACGCGGTGGCCGTCATGCCAGATGGTCAGGGTCTCGGGCAGGGTCTTGCTGGCGATCGCGTAGGTGTAGCCGCTCCGGTTCGTCTGCCGCTGCCCGGCGGCGCGCAGCACCGCGGTCCACAGCGCCGGACTGACGCTCTGGTGCATCGTCATGTCGTGCTGGGACTCGAACGCCATGATCGCTCCCGTGGTGACCAGGTTGACCTGGCCAGGGCGCCAGAAGCGGGACAAGGTGAGCGGGTAGCCGCGGTCCCAGCTGAACGTGCCGGCCGGCGGCGTGTACGCGGCCGCGATCGGAGAGGCGGGGTCGTCCAGGGTGACCATTCCGCCAGGATCGGCGGCCCAGGTGAGCGGCAGGTAGCCAAGCTGGGCGAGCAGCTGCTGGAGCCGGAGCAGCGAGTAGCCGCCGGTGGTGTAGCTGCCGGTCCACGAGCCGTCCGACGGCGGCACGCTGACCGTGACCCTGGTGTGCGGGCCGAAGCCGCCGGCCGGGGTGAACGTCAGCGTGTCACCGGCGCGCCGCCAGCTGCCGGGCACGGCGGGGGAGATCCGCGGCAGCGGCGCGCCCGGGTCTGGGGCGGCCAGCGTGAGCCGGATCGGGGCGACCCCGCTCACCCCCTGCGCGCCGGGGGCCGGGGAGGCCGATATCACCCGCGTCGGCACGGCCTGCTGGGCTTGGCCGGCGGTCCCGGCCGGCGTCGTGGCGCCGGTGCTCCGGCCCTGACCGTGTGCGGCGGTGAGCAGGACAACGCCGGCACCCGCGGCCGCCACCGCCACGGCACCCGCTCCGATGAGGGCGACGGTCTTCCGCCCGCTGCCGCCACGCTGCCGCCTGAGCACTACAAACCCCCGCGTCACCATCAGTAATAGTCAATTTACTAAGCGTAGTGTAACTATCCCGGACCCCGGCTGTTGACATCGACGCGATCAGCGGTAAGTTTCTTGTCCAGTCCAGCACCGGGCTCGCTGGCCGGAACCAGCAGGCCCGTCAGGTCCCCGGGCCGGGTCACAGTGGCCGTGCGCGCATCCAGCCGTTCGGCGTCGTCAGACGTGGTACTGTCCGGGACTGCTGCGCTTGTCCGGCTGGACGGGGGGTTGGGCCTGGAAAGGGCCCGGGCGACCAGTAGACAACGACTGCCCAAGTCCGTGGCCGACGGGATGGGCGTCGGAACGAAGGTCTCGCCCGGGCCCTTCTCCTGGAAGCACGGGGATATCATGGCGTGCACCGTACGTAGCGACGGGCGGAGCCGACGCGATAGGCAGGGATAGTGCCAGAACAGCGTGTAGCGGTCATCATGCCGACGTATAACGAGCGGCAGAACCTGGAGACGATCGTCGCCCGGGTGAGGTCGGCGGTACCTGGTGCTGACCTGCTGGTGGTGGACGACAACAGCCCGGACGGGACAGGCAAGATCGCGGACGAGCTCGCCGAGACCGACTCGCATGTGCACGTCCTGCACCGGACCGAGAAGGCGGGCCTGGGCAAGGCGTACATCGCCGGCTTCGGCTGGGCGCTGGACGCCGGTTATGACGTGATCATCGAGATGGACGCGGACGGCTCGCACCAGCCCGAGCACCTGCCCGGCATGATCGGGGCGCTGCGCACCGACGCGCGCGCCGGCGCCGACCTGGCCATCGGATCGCGCTGGGTACGCGGCGGCAAGGTCGTCAACTGGCCGAAGTCACGCGAGGTGCTGTCCCGGTGCGCGAACATCTACGTCCGGATCATGCTGGGCATGGGCGTGCACGACGCGACCGCCGGTTTCCGCGCCTACCGCGCCAGCACCCTGCGCGCGATCGACCTGGGCGACGTCGAGTCGACCGGCTACAGCTTCCAGGTGGACTTGACCGTCCGGGTCTTCCAGGCTGGCCTGAAGATCGTCGAGATCCCGATCACGTTCGTGGAGCGTGAGCACGGGGCCAGCAAGATGAGCCGGAGCATCATCCTCGAGGCATTCTGGCGAGTGGCCCAGTGGGGCACGGCCAGCAGGCTGCGCCGCCTGCGCGGCAGGCGCTAAGCGGACCGGCGATGCGGACGGCTGGCCGGGCTCTCGTCGGTCAGCAGCGCCTGGCCGGTCATCCGCCGCTCCTTGATCACCGCTAGGCGCTCGGCCAGCACGGCTTCCAGGTCCTCGACGGTGCGCCGCTCCATCAGCATGTCCCAGTGGCTGCGCGGTGGCTTGACCTTCTTAGGGGACGGTGAATCCCCGGTGGCGGCGGTCGCGATGGACCCGCACACACGGCATTCCCAGGTAGCAGGAAGTTCCGCCTCGGCCGCGAACGGCACGGTAAAATGGTGTCCGTTAGGGCAGTCGAAAGCGACGTCCTGACGGGGGGCCAGGTCGGTATTCCTGTCGTTCTCGTAGCTCGTCGCACCGAGCCGGGTGCCGCGAAGTGCGCGTTCGGCCATGCTTGCTGCCTCCCAGGCGGTCAGCGGTCTTATGCAGCAACGCTGGATACCCGGACAAGATTCCCCATGCCGCCCCTCGGCAAACGGACGACCTAAGATCAAAACCCGGACCGGCCCGAGATCACCGTGCCGAACGCGCCGGATGCCACTGGCCACGCTCGGTCAGTACGTCCCGCAGCAAGGCAGTCTGATCCGTCATAATCCCGTCTACGCCCAGGTCAAGGAGCCGCACCATGTCGGCCCTGGCGTTGACCGTCCAGACGTGCACGGCCAGGCCGAGCAGGTGGGCGCGGCGGATAAATGAACTGCTGGCAATCCTGATCGGGATCTGGGCACACCTGGCGTGGGCCAGGGCGAGCCGGCGGTCCAGCCGGATCACCGGGCGGGCCCGGGGGGCCGCCCGCGGCACGAACCGCACGCCCGCGACAGAAACCGGGGACACCGCCATGCAGACCGGGCGGTTCACCAGGGCACGGAACGTGCGCAGCCGGGCGCCGGAGAACGACGTCACGCACACCCGGTCCCAGGCAGCGGTGCGGCGCAGCACCTGCGGCAGCAGGCTTATCCCCGCTTCGTCCTTCAAATCGATGTTGAATCTGATGTCCGGCCAGTTGTCGAGCAGGTCCTCGATAAGGGGGATCGGCTCGCACCCGGCCACCAGGATGCCTGCCAGATCGGCGTACCGGCGCGCACCGATCGGCCCGCTGGCCTCGGTCACCCGGTCCAGCGTCCGGTCGTGGAACGCCACCAGACGGCCGTCCGCTGTGGCCCGGGCATCGGTCTCCAGATAGGCGTAGCCGAGCTTGACCGAGTGCTCGAACGCGGTCCAGGAATTCTCCGGCGCGTGCGCCGCACCGCCCCGGTGCGCGAACGCCACCGGGCGCGGGTGAGCCAGGAACGGGAACGAATCCGTCACGCCGTCAGTATGCCCGGTACCACCGTGGCTGAGGTGAACGGGGTATGTCGGCTAAGCCCACTCCCGGCGGCGGGCTTCGGCAATCGCGATGGCGGCGGCGACCGCGACGTTCAGTGAGCCGACGCGGCTCGGCTGCGGAATGTAGGCGACCGCGTCCGCGGCGGCCAGCAGCGCGGGGGAGCAGCCGTGATCCTCGTTCCCGATGGCCAGGCATACGTCGCCGTCCAGCGGTGCCTCGTGCAGCGGGAGGGCACCCGAGGCCAGTTCGATCGCGACCACCCGCAGGCCCGCGGCCTGAGCTGCTTTTGCCGCCGCCACCGGATTCGGCTCCTGCTCGGCGATCACGAACCGCGCGGTGCCGAGCGCGGTCTTGCCGACCGAGGGATGGCTGACCGGCGCGGTGTTGCCGCACAGCCACAGCCGTTCAGCGCCGAACGCGGCGGCCGACCGGATGATCGATCCGACGTTGAACGGCTGGCCGACCGAGTCGAGCAGCAGCGCGAGCCTGGCCTCGGTGGCCCGCCGCCACTCCCGGTTCAGCCGCTTGACCTCGGTTGGCCGGAGCTGGCGGGGCGGCTCGCCCGCGGGCGAGGTGGTCACGCTCGATCACCGCCCGACCCGCGCACGCTCAGCAGCCGGTAGCCGGCCCTGGCGGCCAGCCTGGCCGTTGGCCAGCCTTGGCCGTCGAGCCAGCTCGCCAGCGAGTCCGCGCCCAGGTTCCGGCCGACCACCAGGCAGGCCCCGCTAGCCCCGCCGGCCGAGCCGGCCCCGCTGGCAGGGCCGCGCAGCCGGCTCAGCCAGGCGCGGAGCAACTCGTGCAGGGCCGGCTTGCCGATACGGATCGGAGGATTGGACCAGATCGCGTCCACCACGGCCGGGATGCTCGCGTCGTCCGGTGTGACGCACCGCACGTTCGCCAGGCCGGCCCGGTCCGCATTCCTGGCGCACAGTTCGAGTGCCCGCTCGTTCACGTCCACCGCCCAGACCGTGGCGCCGGGGGAGCGGGCGGCGAGCACGCACGCGACCGGTCCGTACCCGCAGCCGAGGTCGACCAGGTCGCCGGCCGGCGGCGGGGGCGGCGCCTGGTCTAGCAGCAGCCGGGTGCCGGGGTCGAGCCGGTTCGGCGAGAACACCCCGGCGTCGGTCTCCAGCTCCAGGTACAGGTCGGGCAGGATCACCCGGACCAGGCCCGGCCGGCGGGCCGCTTGCGGCTGAGGTGAGAAGTAGTGCTGGCTCACGGGCTCACGGTCTGGGCCACCTCGGCCGGGGCCGCCAGCGCGGGGCCGATGAACCGGCGGGTCGCCCACCGCTCCACGATGAACGTCATCACCGGGATCGTGCCGGCCAGCAGCAGGATAACCATCGGCTTGTTCGCCAGGCGGAGCCTCCTGGCCAGCAGGTAAGCGAAGGCCAGGTAGATGATGTACAGGATGCCGTGGATCACGCCCACGTTGTTGGCCACCGCCGGCTTGCCCGCGGCCTGCAACGGGATGCCGACGAAGCACAGCACCACCAGCACCACGCCGGTCACGTAAGCCATCACCCGGTAGCGGAGCACCGCCGCCCGCAACGTGGAACCAGCTATCTCAGGCCGTGCCACCTGCCGTGTCCCTTCACCTCGGAGTTGAGCTTGGCCAGGTACTCGTTGTAGGCCGCCAGCTCGGGGTCATCTTCGTCAGCCTCTGGCTGGGGAGCCGCCATGCCCACCCCGATCGGCAGCACCGGCTCGCTGGCTGTCCCGGCGACGGGTCCGCCGCCCCGGCGGATGCGGAACTCGTCCCTGATCGTGCGAGCCCAGAACACCACCGCGAACCCGGCAAACAGCGGCCATTCGAACGTGTAGGCCCAGCTGAGCCCGTTGCCGGCCAGGGCACGACGCAACTGCCAGTCACCCAGCCACAGCATGCCCCAGAACGAGGCCACCATGAGCAGGTGCCACAACAGCCACCGGGGAGTGATCAGGAACCGCCACACCGGGGGTGCGGAGGGGAGGTTCTCTGACGCTGACTCCATGTGATTGAGCGTAGCGCTCGCCCGGAGTCATTAGCGCGCCCGGGATATACCCTTGTGGCGGGAAATCGCCGGTGAAAGGACAGCACGATGGCCTGGATGGGGTTCGCGGCCGGTGTGTGCCTGCTGCTGCTTACCGGGTCCAGCGTCATCAAGACCCTGCTGATCCCGCGGAACCTGGGCTCGCTGATCGGCACGCTCGTCGCCCGCAGCGTGCTGTTCGCGTTCCGGCTGATCACGGCCCCTGTCGAGAACTTGTACCGGCGGGAGAAGATCCTGTCGGCAGGCGCGCCCACCTTCCTGTTCGCCTTGCTGGTCGGCTGGCTCTGCAGCCTGTACGTGGGGTTCGCGCTGATGCTGCTGCCGTTCACCCGGGACGATATGCCCAACGCGTTCCGGCTGTCCGGCTCCTCCCTGTTCACCCTCGGCTTCGCGACGCCGGCCGGCGCCGCGCCGTATGGCATCGTGTTCGCCGCCGCGATCAGCGGACTCGGCGTGATCGCGCTGATGATCGGGTACATGCCGACCATCTACTCCGCCTACAACCGGCGGGAGATCCTGGTGATCATGCTGGAGGCGCTGGCCGGCAAGCCGCCGTGGGGCCCGGAGGTGCTCGCCCGCCAGCAGCTCATCGGCAACGTGGAATACCTGGGGCGGGTGTACGAGCGGTGGACCGAGTGGGCGGCGGACATCTCAGAGAGCCACACCACCTACCGGACGCTGATTTACTTTCGTTCCCGGTACGCGGAGAACGCCTGGCCGCTGGCGCTGCTCGCGGTGCTGGACGCGGCCGCGCTGCACCTGGCGCTGTGCCCGGACTCCGCGCCGGCCGAGGCGCGGCCGCTGCTGCGGGTCGGCTACATGGCATTGCGTCAGATTGGCCGCACGCTGCGGGTTCCGGTGAACGACGATCCGCACCCGGACGATCCGCTGCGGCTGACCAGAGTGGACTTTGACGAAGCGGTGCAGCACCTGGACGCGGCCGGCTGGGTCTTCGAGCGCAAGCCGGACGAAGCGTGGCCGCACTTCCGCGGCTGGCGGGTGAACTACGAACTGGCCGCGGAGGGCATAGCCGCGCACCTCGACCTGCCGCAGGCCAAGTGGTCCGGCCCCCGCGCCCGCCTCGGCCACGCACGCATGCCAGAACGCCCCGCCCACCGCGAACCCCAGGTAGCCGCACAGCCCTCGGATCGCCCCCTTCAGGGGGCCCCAGGGGTTTCAGGGGGAGGTCCCCCCTGATCGCGGGGGGGTCACCGGGGGGGTCGTCCCCCCGGGGACAATAGAGCCATGCGGAAATACGTGATCATGGGGGTGCAGGGCAGCGGCAAGGGCACGCAGAGCCAGTTGCTGGCCGCCGACCTGGATCTGGTCCACATCAGCGTCGGTGACATCTTCCGGTGGCACGTGCAGCGGCACACCAAGACGGGCGCGCAGGTCCGCCGCGTGATGGCGGCCGGCGAACTGGTCGGCGACGACCTGGTGGAGTCCGTGGTCGGCGACCGCCTGTCCCAGCACGACTGGAACTACGGGTTCATCATCGACGGATTCCCGCGCAACGCCCGCCAGGCGGAGTTCTTCCTGGAGAGCTACGACATCGACGGCGTCATCCACCTCGATTTGCCGGACAGCGAGGTGCGGCGCCGGGTGCTGAACCGGCGGCTGTGCGGCGGATGCGGCATGGACTACAACCTGATCGCGAACAGCCCTCAGGTGCCCGGCAACTGCGACGCCTGCGGGGGAGAGCTGGTGACCAGGGAGGACGACACCGAGGAGGCGCTGGCCGTCCGGCTCCGCGACTATCACGAGAAGACAAACCCAGTGCTGGACCTGTTCCGGCGCAAGGAGTACGTGGTCACGGTGGACGCGCGGCCGGCGGCCGAAGTCGTCCAGAAGGATGTCAGGCAGCGGCTCGGTCTCCCACCCGCGAAGCCGGGCGCCCAGCCGCAGCCGCCGGGGCAGGCCGGTGCGTGACATCGCGGTGTTCAGCGGCAGCGCGCACCAGGCGCTGGCCGCTGAGATCTGCATGTACCTGTCCGAGCCGAAGCGTCCGGTGCGGATCACCAGGTTCGCCAACGACTGCCTCGAGGTGCAGCTCCAGTCCAACTGCCGGGAACGCGACGTCTTCCTGATTCAGCCGCTGGTCCCGCCCGTGCAGGAAAACCTGGTCGAGTTGCTGCTGATGGCCGACGCGGCCCGCGGCGCGTCCGCGGCCCGGGTGACCGCGGTCATGCCGCACTATGCGTACGCCCGGTCGGACAAGAAGGACGAGGCACGGATCTCGATCGGCGCCCGCATGGTCGCCGACCTGCTGGTGACCGCCGGGGTGAACCGGGTGCTCACGCTCACCTTGCACTCACCGCAGGTGCACGGGTTCTTCTCGGTGCCGGTCGACCACCTGCACGCGCTGCGCGAGCTGGCCACCTATTTCCGCGGCCGGGACCTGTCGAACACGGTGGTGGTGTCTCCGGACCTGGGCAACGCGAAGAGCGCCGCGGCGTTCGCGCGCCGCCTGGGCCTACCGGTCGCGGCGGGGGCGAAGGAACGGTACAACGACTCGAAGGTGTCCATCTCGGCGATCATCGGCGACGTGGCCGGCAAGGACGTGATCGTGCTCGACGACGAGATCGCCCGCGGCACCACGGTGCTCGAACTGCTCCACCACCTCAGGGACCAGGGCGTCGGCGAGATCAGCGTCGCCTGCACCCACGGGCTGTTCGCCGATGGCGCGCTGGACAAGCTGGCCGCGTTCGAGGACGTCACCGAGATCATCTGCTCGAACTCGGTGCCGGTCCCCGCCGACCACGCCAAGCTGCACGTGCTGTCGGTAGCCCCGGCGCTGGCCGAGGCGATCCGGCGGATTCACAACGGCGAGTCGGTCAGCGCCCTGTTCGACCATTAGACCGAAGTTACGCGCGCCCAGCGCGCGGCGATCAGCTAGCCCGCTGCGCTCTGCGGTGCGGTCATGCCCGGCGATGACTGCTCGCTGACAGGGATGGCGGGGCCGGCGGTGAGGGTTTTCTCGGCGGCGTCGACGACGCCGAGATCGGCGCGGATGTGCAGTTCGGCCGCGGTGATGAGCAGCGACTCGACGGCTGTGGCGGGGGTGGTGGCGCGGGCGCCGGCCAGGGCGTGCAGTTGCCGCAGCAGGTGGGTGCGCTGCCGGCTGAGCACGGCGGCCAGCGTGGCGGGGTCGGCGGAGCGGACGGCGGCCATGATCTTGAGGAAGAAGTCGTCGCGGTAGCCGCGGGCGGGGATGGCCGGCTCGGTAAGCCAGCGGTCGAGCTCGGCGCGGCCGGCCGGGGTGAGGCGGTGAATGACCCGGTCGGGCTTGACCTGCTGCGGCTGGCGCTCGGACTCGATCAGACCGTCCCGGGAGAGCCGGTCGAGTATCTGGTACACGTGGCCGATGTTCAGCCCGCCCCACTGGTTGCCGACGGCCTGCTCGAAGCTGCTTTTCAGCTCGTAGCCGTGGGCTGGCTTGGCCGACAGCAGGGCCAGGACCGCGTGGTGCAGGGGCATGCGCCTTACCTTGTCGCTAGGTAACGATCCGGTGTTCATTGTTGCATTGTCGCTATGTAAGGGGTGAGCATAGTCCCAGTCCCCCGGTCCGCGCCAGCCGGGGAACGCACCGGCAAGCGAGGGGTGAGGTGATGGGCAGGCTCGCCTGGTCGCAAGCGCGGTTCCGCCCAGCCCGCACGCTTGCGCTGATTGCCGGGGTGCTGGTCGCGGCGACCGCGTTCACCGTGCTCACCGCGGCGTCGCGGACCGCGCAGCTGCGCACGGCCGGCACTGTGTCGGCGCACTACGTGCCCGCCTACGACATCCTGGTCCGGCCGAAGGGGGCCAGGACCGCGGTGGAGGACCGGACCGGCACGGTGCAGCCGGACTTCCTATGGGGCATCTACGGCGGGATCACGATGGCGCAGTACGATAAGGTCCAGCAGATCCCGGGGGTCCAGGTCGCCGCGCCGATCGCGATGGTCGGGTACGCACAGCTCCAGGCCGGCATGTTCGTGCCGGTGCCCGCCGCCGCGCTGGCCGGGCCCGGCCGCCAGCTCTACCGGTACTCCACCACCTATGTCAGCGGCAACGGCAGCAGCCGCGTCACGCAGCCGCCGTCATACCTGTACGTGACGCCGCTGCGACTCACAGGCGGTTACAGCGGCATACCCGCGACCGACGGCACCGGCCCGGGATGCCTGCTGCCGGGGGACATCATCCTGCCACCGGGAACCAACCCGTTCGGCACTGCCGCGAAGTCCACCACAGACTGCTGGTCCCGGGTGAACCACTACGACCTTCCGGGGAGCCCCCGCACCGAGGCTGGGTACTTCATCCCCTGGACCGTCCCGGTGCTGATCGCGGCGATCGACCCGGACGCCGAGGCGGAACTGGACGGGCTGAACAAGGCGCTTGTCTCCGGAAGTTACCTGAAGGAGAACGAGGCCGGCAAGATCGTGACATTGCCGGTACTGGCCTCCTCCGCGAGCGGCATGAGCGAG
>Ga0207664_10000643_pt1 | contig 24297 bp, 35 predicted proteins | sample LARL83metaG_FD_184349 | JGI IMG/M metagenome (GOLD analysis project Ga0207664, IMG submission 184349) | Corn, switchgrass and miscanthus rhizosphere microbial communities from Kellogg Biological Station, Michigan, USA - LAR L8-3 metaG... | ecosystem: Host-associated > Plants > Roots >... | reverse complement strand
CATTGGTTTGTGTTTTTTGGAGCCCCAGCACGACTACCAGGGCGCGATTTAGTCTTCTGAAAACGAATGATGAAAAAAAGCCGGGCACGCCTTCTTCCGGCCTGCCCGGTGTTAGAGCGGTTACACAAGGAGTCGACTTTGATGCGCCTGTGCGGGAAGCTCTAACGCTCGGCGCCCCACGTGAAGTTGACACCGGTCGTCAAGCGGACATTGTTTTTGTTCACGTTTTCGTGTGTTAGCAAGCTGACGGGACGGCTCAAAAAGTAATCCGCGTCGACCAGTCGATACGTAAGGTGCTTGGTGAGCCTGATATCAAGACCGCCACCTGCCATCATTGCAAACGAGGTCCTGGATGCAGTGAGGCTGGCAGAGATGTTGTCGGGGAGAGTTATTGAGCTAGAGGGGAAGACCGTCGGCACTCGCAGGATATCGGTGCTCACTGAAGCATTGGCAACGCCGAACAGAACTTCACCGAAAGGTGTAAACCGCGAGTGATTGTAAAATCCGAAGCGCGGCCCGATTAAAAAGTGGCTCTGCTTGTTACTAAAAACACCCTGCAACGTATCCTTGGTAACGGCGCCGACATCAAACGCTGCGCCGATTCCTTTGCTGAAATTATACACAAACTGCGCGCTACCGCCGTCCGCGGTAAACGATCGAATATTGGCCGTGTCTGGATTGAATCTTACCCAGTCAAAACCAAAATAGGTTTCAAATCCAGGGATCTCTGCAGCGGTCGCTGTCCAAGCGAAAGACAGGGAGGCCGCGAGGACCGTGAGAAACGCTTTCATACTGTTCATACTCCTAGTAGAAAATTGACTAACCTAAACCATTCAGGCCGACATCGACCTTACCGGCTCTGCTGAATGCCCCTGATTTCTGAGGGTAAACCGATTCCGCCTGACGGTAAATAGATCACCGATTTCAGCGTGGAGCGCTAAATCTTGGGGTTAAAGATCGTAAGATGAACCCCGCGGGTTGCGGATGATCAATCCCCAGCATGCGGAATCTCTTCTTCAGGCTCATCTTGCATGAGACAAGACTGTGCCCAGGAATCAAGTCATTAGTGCGACAATGAGTGTGCCTTATAGTGCCAGGAGTATGTTGCCGATGGCATAGCTTACTCCGTAGCCGAGTGTGGCAACCTGACTTTCGCAAGCCTCCTGGACCGCCGCTAGTCCCGACTGCGAAGTTCCGGCACCGGAGCAAATTCCCCAGCGTGATCGCAGGATGCAGCCCGAGCAGATATCGGCCTACCAGGGGCGTCACAATGTTCGGGATAGCGCAGACCAGGACGCCCGCGACAAGGAGCGGAAGGCCGGACGTTCACAGACCCAAAACGAACATTGCTCCTGCGCCGATTCCAACCAGCGCCAGAAAACCGCCAAGCCCCAGCGAATTCATCAGAGACAACGCCGCATCCGGCACGCGGCCGAAAATTGGCCGCCGCGAAATGCAGCCAACCCACCACGAGTCCGCCGATCAATACTCCGACGGGCGCGCTTAGTCCAATGTCAGCGCCGTGAAAATGAAGCGCTGGCAGGCCAATCAGGCCACCGATCGCGATCGCTAGCCCGAGCACCGCCATGTCAGTAGCAATTGATGGCCAAGCAACAGATCCTCCACTTTCAAAATCTTTTGCACTCAAGTCTGTCTGGTTTGCATCTCGCTCCCCACTCAAACTGAAAGGAAAAAGAAGATGATCGCTGCAGGTACCTTCAAGCTCAGAAATGGCACCATGGCCATTCTCCCTGAAAAGAACAATCATCGCAGCGTGATTCTCATTCCAGTGGGCGCGTCTGTGGCTGTTGTGGGGGGCGACGTCGAGCGAGACAGCTTTATCAACATTCGCTATGACGATAAACTTTTGCTCATCCACCCGGAGGATCTTCGCTACGGAATCGGCTTAGGCTCGGGTCCCTCCACATCCTGACTTATCACGTCGGAGTTTGACGTGAAAACACAACCTCAAGAGAGCGAACGGACACGGAGGACCGACAATGCCGCAGCCAAGCTTCAAATTGAGTACCTCCACGATAGCGATTCTGAGCGAGAACGCTCAGCCTCGTATAGTTACCGTCGAAGCAAATGCCCTTGTGACTCTCGTAGATGGAGACGCCGAAGCAAACGGATTTGTCAGAGTTCGTTACGAGGACAAGATTCTATCAATATTCGCGGTTGACCTTCGTAGTCGTGGCCAACGAGTCTTGGGGCAATCGGCTTAGTCAGGGCCCCTCGCCTGGCCAAGTTTTCTGTCTCGACTGAGGACGGCTCGAGCCGTTGATCTCGACGTGCTGAGTCTGTGGGTTGCATTGGAGTTCGGATAACCTTCTGACTCCAGATTCAAAGAGTCCGAACCATCCAAGCACGTGGTGATGAACGTCTTTCGAGCAAAGGGCATAGTTCGGTGTTCTTTTTCACGAGATGTCCTTCCCGGTCGAGGACCGCTCTGCCGGGGAACGTTGTATATTGTTCAACGGCTTTGATTTCGAGAAATCCCGCGAATCCACGTCCGCTATCATTTGATAGTCGGGCGTCCCCATGCGTTTGCCAATCACGTCCTTCCGTTCACATCTTTCGCTAGCCTACTGGATTCTAACAGTGCATCTCCAGGAGCACACCGAGCACGAGCAGCGATAAAAAACTAGCTCCGAGCCAAGCCACGAACCACTGCAGCTTGGTTGGATACCGAATCTGTGACTGTTCTGCCGGATGTTGCGGGCGAAAGCAAGGCGGAAAAACTCGATGACGCAGTGTGGATCGCTGGTATCTCATGTCGCCTCGGAAATCATACGCCACTTTTTGAAGAAATGGAAGCATCCGAACGCGCTTTTCAGCGTTAATATTTTCTTACATCTAGTTTTGTCTGGTCTGCATCTTTTCCGACCCGGCATGAAAGGAGCGGTACGAATCGTGTGAAACATCTTAAAGGAGAGAGTTGCGGCACTATACCTCCGGCTGCGGAAAAGCCGCACGGAAAACACAAGCCGAGCAATTCCAGTCGCCGGCAGCAATCATTGTCGACGTATCCACACGCTCGCAGTGCGCGCGATGAATGTTTTGAACCGGCGCTGTCCTTCTGGGCATCTTATGCCCCGAGCAACGTAAGTCCCGCGATCTCAAGGAGCAAGAACAAGCTGTCTGGAAACGTGGCGTAACCTGCAAAGGAAACCCCTGGGGCGCCATCCGCAAAGGTGCGGCCTGATTGTCTGCATTTGATGTGATCGAGGGAGTTACAAACTCACAAAATAGAAATAAAGGAGATTGAAGATGACCCCAGAAGTAAGAAGCCGAATAGAAGACGAAGTACGACGTTTTGGTGCCGAGCTGAGCCTTTCCGACGCTCAAAAAGCGCAACTAAGGACCGCGTTCGAAAATGCGGAAGTCAAGCTGGATGAAGGCATACCAGCAGGGAGAGTACGTGACTCGATCCGCGAACAGATAACCAAGATCCTGACGCCACAGCAGCTCACGCAGTGGGACGCCGAAATGTCAAAGGCAAAGGCGTTCCTGGGCCACGCAATAAGACCGTAGGGTTCTAACAATTGGCCTCTTTTGTCGTTCGCGGTTCGGTGGCTTAAACCATGGGACCGCGAATGGAGGCTTAATGTTTCGCCCCCGCTGACGCCAATGCGGTCGAGTTGAAGCATCTGATGGCTGGCAAATTGTTCAAGGCTCTTCCGGGCCAATGTCTGCCGCAGCATCGTCAGAGGATGACGGTTGCACGAACGCGATTCAGTTACGTTCAAAAAAAACCACGTCGTACATCGGAGCAGACAATTCTCTAACTAGCCCATTAGATCTTAAAAGGCTAGACGGTTTGCTCAGGAAGCCTATGATTTACTGTGCGTCAGCCATCGGACCTGCAATCTCCGGGCTTTAGGGCACTCAAGAGTTAGTTTGCAGCCGACACGATCTTGGACGAACGCACCAAGAACATCGACGAGGTTGCATATGCCGAGCAAGGTTGTGGGTCGATCAACGTGTGCCTTCAGAGTCGGCTTTGAAGCCGTTGTAATACCTACCGTCCGACTTCTCCTGGAAGATCACGGCCGATCCTGAATGGCGACAATCTGCGCAAGAACGGCTCCAGGATGGCATGCTAAATGCATACAAACATGACGACGGCTCAACTCAAGAGGGCTCAACTCGCTACGACATCACGCGACAGGAGGTAAAGGCGATGAAAACGCTCATCGAACAGAAAGCCTATATCCGTCTTTCCGACGACATGTCGGGTTTTGTGTGCACGGTACTGTACGGCGGGTACACTAAAGCTAAAGAGTTCATTTTGGCTGGTAACCCCGCTCCTGAAGTCTTAGACGAAAAGGCTTTGGTGCTCGCGAGAAAACGCTTCCCACCTTTGGCCAGGCCTGAAGCAATAGACTTGTTCACGGCCAGTCCGAGAAATACAGGAGGCTGATTGTGCAGGTTTTAAAGGATGATCCGCGTCAAGGTTGATACTGGCGACCACCGCCTCGTGCGGGCACTCGCGCAGGCACACTCCGAAGAAACACCAACGAGACGATCACCACGGGCAAAAGATTCACTTGGCTAAGATGCCGTCGACGCCGTGCCAGTTTCTATTAATCACGCAGCGTAAGATCTCGCAGATGTCGGCTGTGCTTACGCAGTGTAAGCTCTCGCTTTAGCTGGATATCTCTCCTGGTCGCCTGGCCGTCCTCTACAAACAGATCCTTGAGCGATTGGTGCGCCTTTCTCATCGAGAACGAAGCCCTCTATCCTCCCCTTACCACCTTGCGCCTCGCGGAACTTTCATCGCTTGCAGAATGGCACTACCCAGCAGGATCAGGAGACTGAGCAGCAGATATTTGAAGCTGCGCATGCTTATCCTCCCGGCCAGACTTGTTCCGGAAGGCGCGATCTCGGGATGAATCAAATGGCCGACGAGCCGGAATCAAGCGGCTCTGTTCAATGGGATGATCCTTCTTCTGCTGGAGGATTTTTCAATCTAACACCTACCTGCGCGATTGAAGAACATCATCTATATTGAAGAACATCATCTATATGGAGCAACACTGGATCTGCGGCGGCCGATCAGTCAGCTAGACAGTTCTCCGAAAACAATCGCCGTTAAACGTTGGAACATCAAATCGTTCTAAAAGCATCCACCACGAAAGGAAATAGCATCATGCGTTGTAGGTAGTGGCCTCGCCGGACCCATTGCGGACCAGAACAGAGCAGCCTAATAGGAGGTCAATATGAATCCGCCGAGCCGTGCCATCCGATGGAATGGCCGTGCTGTCGGCACTTTGTCCTCTATGACGGCGTGTCAAGAAACGTTCTTTTCCACATGGTCGGCTAGCTTAGAGGCGCCCGCGACCCTGCTCAAAACTTCGCTCGATAGTGTTTGGGCCGGTTCGTACTTTCCGTGTTCTAATTTCAAATATCCTTCTTTGGGGGTCGCCAACGCCCGCGGCCTAGTCCAATCATTACTTTCTAACAAGGACATCGCACAATCCTCCGGAACGCTGATGCTTCTGGAGTCCAGTCGCTCTAACATTTTGCCAAACGCATTTGGATTGCTGTGTGAAGGTATTCTCCGTCTGGTGGCCTTCCGGCGGCATCTTCGAACATGTAGCGATCGAAAGCGGTTTGTACGGCTTGCATCCGCGGCGCATGTGCAAAGGCCCCCGCTGTCGATAGAGGAGTCGGCTCATGGACGATATCTTTGCGAGGGTATGGCAGAACCTCGGCGCCCGATTGACAGGGCCGATGAACCTACGGCTGATCATACAACCGGCGGTTGCAACCATCCTCGCGATTCGTGCCGGGCTCGGGGACGCACGTGAAAAGCGAGGGGCTTTTCTATGGACAGTTCTCTTTAACCCAGCCCTCAGAAGCGAATTGTTGCGACAGGGATGGAAGGACGTTGGTAAGGTTTTCCTTCTTGCCGCAATTCTGGACTTGGTCTACCAAGTCATCGTTCACAGAGGAGTCTACATTCTGGAGCTCCTGATTACCGCGGTGACCTTGGCAATCGTTCCCTATATTCTGCTTCGCGGCCTAGTCAATCGAATTGCAAGAATAGTGCTCGCCGCCAGACCTGCTATGAAGCAGCGATCGATCCAAAAAGCAGCCTTGTGCCTCTGAGTTTCCCACGCACTTGTTTCCAGTAAATTGCCCGCTCTATCCCGCTCACCAATCGTCACGATGCTGCACGGCGCCCCTTGCTAAATTTCAGATTCAGATAGCAGCTTCAGATTAGCAGCCCCTTCTTTTACGTCTTCCTGCGCAGAAAGGGCATCAACATTCCGACGACAGACCAGCTACACGGCCAGCATCCTTGAAGGGACACCCCAAGCAGAAATTGCAAAGTTGTCTCACTTGCTCTCGTCTTGTATGCCTTCGGCGAAAGGCGCCTACACAATCTGATGGCGAAAGGCTGCAATCAACACTCTCTTTTGTCGTCGAAGACCGCACATTTAAATCATGGGTTGAGATCATCACGGCGAAGAAAACGATACTCTCTGCACCGAAGCGCACAATCTCACGCCGTGACGCGAGGAGTGCGCCGAATTATTCTAAACCCCGCAGCAATCGACCTGCATCTTCTTCGCGGAATGGAGATAAAGTGATCGCCCCTAAGCGTCAGCGACTTGTTTTGGCATGCATGCTCAGCGTCTCACCGGCCTTTGCCCAGACCCCGAATCTTCAAGACCTGGAAAATAAGCTTCTGCAATTCGAGGAATCCTCGCAAAAGACGATAGCAGAGCTGAAGGCGCAAATAGCCGCATTGCAGGGAGCGCGTACCTCCCCAAGTACTGTGCCACGTTCTCCGGTTGCTCCGCCGACTTCCGAAGTTCCGGTAGTACATTCTCCGGTGGATTATTACGGGACCGAAACTCGGACCAGAGAAACAGCAGGAGAAAACGAGGTAGGTGCACCGCGTATCGATAATGAGCCGTTAGATCCAGAACTGCGCGGGTTCTTCCACCTTCCAGGTACTAATACCTACATGAAATTCGGGGGCTTTGTAAAAACAGACCTCTTCTATGATCTGAACTATGCCGGTACATACTATGGCGCATATGTTCCCTCCAGCTTTCCGTCATCAACCACACCCCATTCTGGGAATTCGACGGTTTCAATGCGGCCAACGAGATTCACCTGGGAAACCAGGCAGGGAACTCTCGATAACAGTGGAAACGAAGTCAAGGTCTACTTCGAATTTGACTTCTTGAGCAATTACGACCGGAACTCGATACGGCTGCGCCAGTTTTATGGGCAGTACAAGAATTTCTTGGCCGGTCAGGCATGGAGCGCCTTCTCCGATCCTGATGCTTTTCCTGACACCTTGGAGTTTGAAGGTCCGCCCGGCATGATAGCGGCGCGTTTTCCCCAGCTCCGTTACACACAACCGCTGAACGCACACCACTCCATCGGTATTTCGATTGAGAAGTCCGGCACGGATACTCCGTTCAGCACGCAGTTCGGTGTGCCGATTGGCACCTCAAAATTTCCAGACCTGATCGGATTCTATCGTTACGAGAACAAACACGGCCATTTTCATGCGGCTATCCTCTTTCGGAATGTCGGCGGCATGGTGCCTAACGAAGACGTGTTAAACCTGTCACGGCATACAGGTGCATTCGGCGAATCGCTTTCGGGCGTGTGGGGAGGCCGGAGCGACAATGTGATGTTTCAACTAGTTTTTGGAAAGGGAATCTCGAATTACTATAACGATAACTTCGGCCTCGGAACGGACGTCGGCTTCGCGGCAAACGGACACTTGGTGGCCACGCCCACAGGTTCGGGCCAATTTGGATATACACACAACTGGACGAAGATCCTCCGCAGCACCGTGAGTTATGGGTATTTGAGAATCAACAGTCCTGCAGGTGATCCCGGTACCACTTACCACGTTAGCAATTACGCTACGGTAAACCTCATCGTTCAGCCGAATATCCGGTATCTGTTTGGTGCGGAGTATATCTATGGATCACTTGAGCGGAAGGACGGCTTCAAGTGGATTGCGCCCAGGATACAGGCAAGCGTGACTTATTACATCAATAAATATCCGCGCGAATAACTTGCTCTCTTTTTGTTCATTACCACTTGCGGAGTCAATATGCGCCACTCGAAGGTCGCCATTGCATTAGTAGCTTTAGTCTGTGGCGGAGTAGCATTGGGCGCCGATAAAAAGATTATTTCGCCGCCCCGGGCTAAACCAGGTGGCAACTATTGCCAGGGCATCTTGGCCTACGGCACCCTATGCATTTCGGGTCAGGGAGGCGAAGATGCCGCCGGTAAGATTCCCAGCGATTTTGATTCGGAGGTACGCCAGTCCTTGGAAAATATCGGAGCCGTTCTAAAGGGCGCTGGAATGTTGCCGGCCGATGTCGTCAGCGTACAACTGTATCTGAAAGAGGCCGGAAAGTTCCAACGAATGAATGCCGTCTACACAAGTTATTTCAAAGATCCGCGTCCCACCAGGACAACAGTGGTGGTCGCCGGATTGGTGGTGCCGGGAAACATTGAAATCACTGCTGCCGCAAGGAAATAGTGCGCGACGTGGAGCTGAATAGGAAAAGGAGAATTCAAATGTCTAATGATCATCATAAGCCTGTAAATCAACAGCTTGTAAATCAACCTGTCGAAGTTGACCCGGGCGACCCGCTTGGGTCTGTCGACGATATCATCTCGCAGAAGGTCCCTGAGGGCGTGGATCGGCGAGCCTTTTTGATGCGAAGTGCTCTAATCGGCGCGACCGCAATCATTCTGGACCGACCGATGTCCGCCCAACTCAGAGCGAACCGGCTAGCGGGGACCCCACCGGCGCCGCAGCTTTCGCCGGCCCTCAATGTGGTGAAGGAGTCGAAGGGTCCCGTACTGACGACGTTGGATGAGTTCTATAAAGTGGGTCCCGGTCCCTCGAGTTCGCACACCATCGGCCCGATGCGCATTACATATGATTTCTATCAACGCTGCACGAAACTGCCTTCGGACCAGCTGTCTAAAGCCACGGCGCTCAAGGTTCACTTGTTCGGCAGCCTCAGCGCGACAGGCAAAGGTCATGGCACGGAGCGAGCGTCGCTCGCAGGATTGGTCGGAAAAGAGCCAGCCACGGTCGATCCCGCCTTTCTCGATAGCATGCGCGATCAGCCGGATCAGTCGTTCCCCGTAAAGCTCGGGCCTAAAACCGTGAACGTCACGCTCAAAGACGTTATTTTTGATGCTACCGAGGGCAATTTCCCCCATCCGAATACGATGACAGTCAAGCTAATGGCCGGGAACAACGTGCTCCTCGAGCAGGAATATTACTCAGTGGGCGGCGGATTTATCGAGTGGAAGGGCTATACGCCACCCAAGAAAAATGTGCCGAAGTACCCTTTCGCCACGATGAAGGAACTGCGGCAGCACGCGGAGCAGAACAACCTATCGATTGCTGATGTTGTCCTGGCAAACGAGATGTCGATCGCGGGCAGGAGCGCGGACGAGGTCTATGCCTTTATCGACAAGATCACCGGCGCGATGGTCGCGATTGTGACATCGGGTCTCAGCGCGCCGGAAGGGGTTCTGCCGGGACCGATTAAGCTGCAATCGAAAGCCGCTACGGTTTTCAAACGTGCTCAGGATGATCAGTATCAAGCGGACCGCGGAATTGGCAGTCTGGCCGCATATGCGCTAGCGGGATCGGAAGAGAATGGGCGTGGCCACTTGGTGGTGACCGCGCCGACGGGAGGTTCGGCCGGCGTCCTCCCAGCGCTCGTATACGGGTTAGGCGAAGGCGGGCGCAAGCTTTCGCAGGATCAGATCCGCAAGGGCATGCTTGCCGCAGCGGCGATCGGATATCTGTGCAAGCACAATGCGACGCTGTCCGCCGCAGAGGGCGGCTGCCAGGCGGAGATAGGCGTTGCGTCGGCGATGGCCGCGGCAATGATTGCTGCGGCATACGACGCGAATCCACGAGTGATCGAGAATGCCGCGGAATCGGCGCTGGAGCATCATCTGGGAATGACTTGCGACCCGGTCGCGGGATATGTCCAGGTCCCATGCATCGAGCGCTGCGCCTTCGGCGCTGTAAAGGCCTGGACGGCGTGGGCCATTGCGAGCAACGAAATTGAATCGAGGCACCGGGTAGATTTGGATGCAACCATCACGGCAATGGCCCAAACGGCAAAGGACATGAACAGTAAGTACAAGGAAACCAGCCAAGCCGGCCTAGCCCTATCCGTGACTCTCTGCTGATCGAGGCTCCGCTCCGATGGAACTTGAGATTACGTCGGCATTTCCCACTCTCATTGGCCGTTTGCGGATACCGGACGCCGACGTGATCAATAGGGCCCTACAAGCGCTCATTATTGCGGAGGAGGCGGAGTACTCGAGCCTAGGCCGCAGCAACATCGGAGGCTGGCACTCGCGCCCCGACTTCCTGAGCTGGGGGGGTGCCGCAGTGTCTGCATTGACCACCTGGATCACCTGGGCTTTGCGCCGAATGATCGATGCCACCTCTGGAGCGAATACGTTCCAGGGTACGCTTTCCGTTTCCGCGTGGACGACCATTTGCCGCGCGGGAGCGTACCATGCACCCCACTCCCATCCGGACAGCGCATGGTCCGGAGTGTATTACGTGGATCCCGGAACCGACAGCCCGGATCAGCCCCTCAGTGGTGTCTTGGAGTTCCTCGATCCACGCGCGGGCGTAGAGGCCGTGACTCCGCCAGGCGATCCTTACGGCGAGCCTTTGCGGGTTCGACCAGAAGCCGGGCTGCTCGTTGTATTCCCGAGCTGGCTGTATCACTGGGTTCATCCCTACGCGGGCCAAACACCTCGTGTCGCCATCTCGTTCAATACCACGATGGCTTCGGGAGCAGAGATCAACGGCACACGCTTAAGCACGAATGCGAATAGCTTGAACGGAGAAGTCAGCCATGTGGATTCGCACCTTAGCCGGTAGATCTTCGGCCGCACTCATATTGGCGGCCCTGGCGTCATTCCCGACTTTCGCACGCGCACAGAACCCCGCAATCGACGCCAAACAGCTGGAGAGCGAAGTCGCGGCAGCGCGGTCGGAGAATGGCGTTATCCGGGAGCAACTTCGAAGACTCGAGAGCAGCAAAAGACGCTGTTGCAGTTAGTCGACGAGTTGCGGCGGCGGTTTGACGGATCGCCTGCTACGATCGCGAACCAGTCTCTTCCTCCCGAACAACCTGATCCCCAAGCGCCGGCTCAGTCCGCTGCGGCAACACAAACTGGCGCAGATCGAAACATCGCTGCGAAAGATCATTACGAAGACAGTATCGTTTTGGTCAAAACGCCGGAAGACACCAGGGTTCCGGGTGCGTTCGCCCCGTCACGAAGCGCAATGACTTCAGCTCAATCACAACATGTTCCAGTTCACCGGCTACATCTTCGACAAGCGGCGCAAGACAACCTGATGCATCTGGTATCCAACACGTCGACGGCAGTCGTCAATCGGCGGATTCGCCAGTGCTTCTTCCGCTGGCTGAATAACTTCCGGGCCGACGGACCGATTCCCGTGACCTCGACATTCGACCACGGCTTCGAGAATCGGATCACCTTTCGATTGCGGAGAATGATGCCGGGTTCTTCAATCGCGCCAAGGGGGCACCTATTGAGCACCCTCGTTGCGAGAACGTTAGTGTTGTGTTTCAAGGCTATTGCGACTTAGTTTTCTAGATGGTTGCTGGTCGATTAATTTAGATCGTGTCACCGCAAATGCTCATCAACAGCACGAACGATCTGATGCGGGCACTCCGTTCCGCCACTTCGACGCTGGTTCCCCCAAAGGAAACGTGGCTATGTTCACTCCAACCACTGATATTTCGAAGATTCTCGACCGCATTAGCAGTAACGTCATTGCTGTTCCCTGTGACTCCTCTCAGGAGACAGTCCCCCGCGAGCTGAGAGGCAGCTATCCGGGATGAGTTTCGGAAGCTCGAGGAACGCGACAGGATGCTACTGCTACTGGTGCAGGGGCTGCAGCGGGCTTGTGATGCGTCGTCTGCGCCCGTCGCGGATGGAGCAACAAACCATGTGGGTGAGGAACCTATTCTTTAGATCGTCAGCCGCGCTGGTGTTCACGTCCATGACGTTGTTTGTGATCCCCGCCCAGGCCCAGGGGTTGTCACCAACTGGCGCTGAGAGCGTGGCGCCGCAGGTCGAGGATGGTGTTGTCCGCGAGCTGCTTCGGAAAATCCAGGAGCAGCAAAAGCGTTTAGATGAGCAGCAAAAGAGTATCGATGAGCAGCAAAAGAGTATCGATGAGCAGCAAAAGTCCTTAGCGGCACTCATCGGGGAGCTGCAGCGACTGCTTGGCGGCGGCACGGCAACGAATGTGTCGATCCCTGGCAAGCAAATTGTACCGTCGACAACGGCAAGTGCCTCGGCGCCAAGAGCGAATGGCGCCTTGAATACTCCAACGGCGGTGCCCGGTTCAGCAAGCACTCCCGTACCGCCGGCATCCGCTGTGGCATCACAGACAGACGACGATCATTACAGAGATGGAATGGTAATCTATGAAACCCGCGAACACGCTAAGGTGCCTTTTCTGCTGAAATTTAACGTCAATACCCAAGTCCGATATCTCAACACCCTTGATAGCAAAGGGACTTTTACCGACCACCTGGGAGTTGTCAGCGACGTTAATACGCGCAACGATATCACGGTAAATCGCTCAATGTTCATCTTAGGCGGCTACATTTTTGACAAGAGGGCGCGATATAGCGTGACCGTCTGGACGTCCGCCGGCGCCGCTTCGATCGTCGTAGCCGGCAACATTGGCTGGCAATTCAACAAGGCGCTCACGCTCACTGGAGGTTACACTGGCGTCCCAGGCAGCCGATCACTGGTTAACACGTTTCCATTTTTTACGGGAAGCGATAGGAGCATGGCTGACAACTTCTTTCGCCCCGGGTTCACTCAGGGAGTATGGGCGAGCGGAGAGCCCGTGAAGGGGCTGAATTATTTGGCCTTCCTCGGCAACGGTCTCAATACCCTGAATATCTCGGCAACCAAGATCGATACACATCTGGCCGTTTCCGGCAGCGTCTGGTGGGAACCGCTGGGGCCCTATGGGCCACCCGGCAAAGATCGCAATATGTACGACGATTATTTCGCCTCCAAGAAAGTTAGCATTCGAATTGGTACCGCGTTTACAAGATCCCGAGAGGACCGTTTTACAAATCTCGAACAATCGAATCCCGACAACACTTCACTGTACAATTCTGACGGCGTGCTTACCTTCTCGACCGGAGCGTTTGCGCCGGGTGTAACGCTCAGCCTGGCCACCTATACGATGTGGGCGGCTGACTGGGGCATCAAATGGAACGGGCTTGCGGTCAACGGGCAATACTTCGTGCGTTTGCTAAACGATTTCGTGGCCGACGGACCGCTGCCGCTCAAATCCACATTCGACCATGGCGGCGAGTTCTCGGCGAGCTATTTTGCCAAGCCGAAAGCGTTGATGCCATATATCCGCGGATCGTGGGTGATCGGGCAGTTCGGCAATTCTTATGAGTATGGCGCTGGGGCCAAGTGGTTTCCCGTTCGGACCGACCGATTCTGGCTCAACGCAGAGGTGTTCCGGGTCAACAAATCTCCTTATAGCGGGGCATTTACTCCGTATACCGTAGGTCTGACCGGCTGGGTGCCAATGTTGCAGGCGTTCCTCGCTTTTTGACCATCGTCAGTCTCTGACATTCGCCCAATTGCGTTGCGGTCGAGTAACAGCATAGATTACCCCTGAGGTAATTGTCATCAGCGCACTTGTGGTTCTTACCATCGGGCCATCCGAAGGTTCGGGAAGCAGGCGGCTGCGCTTAACCGTATTGCGGCGCCCCTGTACTTCGCGCGGGATTTACTGAAACATTGGTGACCGGAATTCCGATCAGGTGAATCAGTGTCAATCCAAATCCAATGGCAATAGGCGCGAATCGCTGAGGCGCCCGCCGGTCGGTCGCTTCCAAAATAATGAGCAGGAACATGCAAGTCAGGACAATTTCGGCAATCAAGCACGCGCCTAACGCGTAGCCTCCAAGAAAGTGTATTCCGTAGCCATTAGCCGCGAAACCGCCAGAGAGGTCAAAGCCTTCTCGACCGGTGGCGATCAAGTAGAGCACTGCGGCGCCAACGATGCCTCCTACCAGCTGGGCGAATACATATGCAGGCAGCTCGGAAAGGGGAAAACGCCTGGCCGCGATTAAGCCAATCGACACCGCCGGGTTCAGATGGCACCCTGAGATGTGCCCGATTGCATAAGCCATCGTTAGCAATGTGAGACCAAAAGCCAGTCCGACGCCTAGAAATTCGATGCCGACGTTGGAGAAGGTTGCTGCGAGCCATTGCGCTTCCACAACCCCCGAAAACAAGCCAGAATGTTCCCACAAACTCCGCGACGGAACGTTTCGGTAATGACAATTGCATTGTTAACTCCTTCCTTTGCCATTGGCCCAACAAATCAGGACTGATCGGCGTTTCAAAACGACACACGAGGAACTCTTTCCGCCCTCAGGCTCTCGGCACACTGTAAGATGCCTGTTTGGCAGCTGTAGTCGTTTAAATGTCGTTCGATGCCAGTGTGCCGCTAGAACAGAATCAACAAAGATAAAAGATCTAACCGCCCGGAGATTGATCGAATGTAGAGTCTGATAGCGACTCGTAGTCCGGGCCCAAAGGACGGAATCGTGTTGTGAAACAAATTAGTGAATTCATCTTGAGCAGGCTAGGTGTGGGTTTGCTCGCCGTGGCCCCGATTTACCTCGCGGGTCTGCTTTTGCTCAAGGTAATGAAATCGTTCGCGGCCATCGTGCGGCCGCTTGCAAAGCTGCTTCCCAAATGGCTGCCCGCTGAACACACCCTTTCGTTCCTGCTCGTGTTGATTGTATGCTTCCTCATCGGGCTGATGGTTCGCGCTCCGACAGGACGAGCGACCTGGGAGCGAATGGAGAACTCTCTATTCAAAAGAATCCCCGGCTACGGACTCTTTCGAAGTCTCACTCAACAAGTGACCGGAAAGGCGCAAGACCAAGCGTGGAAGCCGGCGCTGGCCGAGATCGAGGAGGCTCTCGTCCCCGCCTTCATCATTGAAGAGCATGAGGACGGGCGTTTTACAGTCTTCGTCCCTTCGGTACCCACGCCCTTCGCTGGAGCCATCTATATTCTCACCCCGGATCGTGTACACCCGCTGGACGTCCCCTTCACAAGCGCTCTCAAGGCGGTCTCTCATTGGGGATCAGGTACTAAAGATCTTGTCGCTGCAATGGAAAGGACGAAAGTTTTGCGAACTCGATAATGGCTAGAAGGCGTAACTGATCCCGCCCAAGGGCACGAAATCATACAGCCAACCACGGATTACAGAGGGGCCGATGGGTCTGAACAATTGGTCAGGAAGTGGTGTCATGTAAGCCCGGAAGTCGACTCTCAGCTGCGTCCGTTTGGGAAGAAGGAATTTCATGCCACCCCCGACACTGATCGCCGGTTCCACCTGATTCACCGGCCTCAACAATGCCAGATTTGCGAGCGGCTGGCTGAGACCGAGAAAACGTGGTCCCAGACCCGTGTACACTTTAATGCCGGCACCCGCGGCGATGTAAGGACGAATGCCCGATTCCTTGGACGATGTATAGAACAAAAAGTCGTACGTAACGAGGTTGGTGTGGCCATCCAGGTTGGCCTCTATCCCCGAGGACTTGAGTACTGGTCCTCCAAAGTGAAATAGATACCGGATTTCGCCTCCGACATAGTCGTACATATTCTGAGTCAAGGTCACGCCGAAGGCAGCTTTCGCCGGAAACCCGGACTGCGCCGATCCACTGGCGTTAGTGATCGACGAATCGTGATACCATCCGTATCCGCCGATTGCACCCAATTCCCACGGCTGAGCCTGGCACACGAACGACATAGTGACTGCAAAAGTGAAACTACAGAGAGCAGGACGCATAATTCCTCCCGTTGTTTCCCAACTCAGAATCGGAAACCCGGCCCGAGGCTCAGCACGAACTGATTCATGACTCCGCCGTTCAGTACAACGATGCAGCCCCCGACACAGACCAATCTCTGAAGTTCAGCGTGCATCACTATCGGCAAGTACTCCACGTTCAAGCGGAATCCCCAGTGCTTCGCGGGAAACACTTTGACACCGGTCCCGATACCAAATGCGAACCTTGTGGCGCTGGAGGCGGGAGCTGACATACGGGCTGCACCTGCACTGAGAGTGAGGAACGGATGTATAACCTTAACGTCTTGTAAATTCCACTCGTGTGTGAAATCGCCGAGAAAGTGATCCAATGTAATGCCTGGGCGGAATGAAGCTGCAACCGAAGGAGTGGGAACAAGAGGATCCTGCTTGAAGAAAAGGTGTGTATCCTGCCTCATCCATCGAAACTCGATCGCGTTATAGCCCTCACCCTCGTCGCCGTCATACCGGATTCCACCGGCTACGCCGAAACTGAAGCTGTCAGCGACATGTGCTTCGACGTTCGGCGTTGACGCCTGCTCCAGTTTCATTGTGCCTCCGAATGCGCCGCCAATCAGGGGTGTGATCTCATACCTCTGTCCATAGAGGGATACCGAACTCATGAACAAGGCGATAAACAGATAGCGCCCACCGATTAATCTCCTCGCGTAGCGCAGTTTATACATTCCGTGGCTTCTCTTGTTCGGGCTGACTTTTAGAGCCGTTCGTAAGATGCACTCTGGTGTGCCGCAGAGGCAAAATATATATCGTGTTGAACTTTGGCAATTAATGCCAAGACCGGTACGTTCTCCAGTCTACGGGGGGCGCAGACTACGACAGAAGCCCATTAAGTTAGTTAATCGACAGACGGTAAATAGCATTACCGTTGTCGAAGTGCCGCGGGCCTCAGTGAACGGCGTCGTCGAAGAATTCGTGGATGTGGAATCAGCCAAGCGATCCGTGTATCTGAAGAAGCACTGAGCTGCATTCATGGAAAAGACGGATCAAGGAAATGAGTCGCTTCGGTGACGAATGGCGAGCCTATGATAGTGTTTTTCTCCGGGTCGCACGTCGCTTTAACATCGATAACGCCGACCCGTCGCCAGAAGATTCGCAACTCTTCCGGCAGCGCTACTCCGCCAGCACCGCGATGATCCTCCCGATAGCCTCGCGTTTGAACCTCAGTCTCGAAGCCCCGCGGGAGCCGGTGGCCGGCTACGAGGCGTAGCTGCGCTTGGACAGTGGTGCGGGTTCATGGAGCGTGACCGCACGGTGGCGCGGCAGGTTGTTCGGATAACAAAACCCGGTGACCGTCTCACCGGAGTAAGGACCAACGTGACTTTCCGTGAATCCGAGATGCTGGCGCGGATCGGCTAGATTTACAATTGTGGGTACCAAGGAATAATCCGGGGGGGAATCGAGATGATCCCAAACCATAATCCTCAGCACCCGTAGCACAGATGCAGGCACGGATAGGGAGGGTTTTATAAAATTGTGTTGGCGCTAACCCGCAACGAAACGCCGTTCCCGTGCGGAGTGTCAGAACGGCTGGAGGGTATCCAGGTGTTCAAGGAAATAAATCCGTTCAGTGAACCAACGGACTCGTATCACACCTGAGTCGGAAGCGTGCCGAACCACTTCCTCTTCCCTTGCGCGAACGCCCGAAGACGTGACGATCGCAAATTCCGTGCGCTTACTCATGGCCGCACGGCGCCTCGGACGACGTTCCAAAGACTTTCTACTTGCAGAACCGATGTGTGAGCCGGAAGGTGATTAGGGATTCGGCTGGTATTTGAACTGATTTGCCTCTCGTCAAGACCTGCGCAGTGGCACCACCCGCGCCCCCTGCAATTGCCCCGATTGCTGCCCCTGCTCCTCCGCCTGCTATCGCGCCAATGACTGACCCGCCGAGCGCACCGCCACCTACAAACTTGGCCGTGCGCTTGTTCGCGCCTAAGCCGCTCTTGTTTGCACCTTGAAAGGTAGCCGAATCAGATAATACTTGATAGCGTGTGCCTGCGATCAGGATTGCTTGCAGATCCAGAGCCATCTGGTGCTTGGAAACATTTCTCACGACTAACTCTGCCGGAGACCCTCCTGGTATCACCACGCGCCCTGTTGGATTAGTCACATCGTGAGCTACGAGCCCTGTAAATACATGGCCCGGTCCAGCACTGGTCGAATCGATCGTCTGGTTCGTGCGAACTTGCATTATCGTTCCGGCAGGGATCGTCCTATCGCCAGGCTGGGCATACATGAGGGACGCGAGCGTGACGTACCACAGCAGGATATCTCGTGTTCCTATCGTTTTCACATCATTCTCCGATACAGTTTGATGAGATCCTCAAGCTCTGGACTGAAATTTGTAGGTCTCGCCGACTGCCGTTAGCGGGAATAAGTCCGCTGGCTAGCCCTGGTGACCATCAATTGGTTCGGCAAACGCCGAATTGGCTTCGTCGAGTCGCCTGCCAATTGTAAGAAGGCTTGATGCAAGTCCTGGCCCAACGTTGCAGCTGGATGAGGGCAAATGCGCTGATTTTGACGCCCTTAGCACCGGTAGATCGCGACTCCGTGTGGTCTTTTACCCTCAGCTTTGCTGGAACAACTTTAAATAAATCTCTGAGTCACAGCACGCATCTTTACAACGGTTGAAAGCGACGAGATTGCCTTGAACTCGTCCCTTGGTATGGATCGGCGCGACACGCAACACGAGCTTTGGCTTTCGATGCAATCTGCATACGACAAATATAGGTATGCCTCAGACCTGCTGACGGCTGCCGCTTCGAGCATGCCGGTACCGATTTCCTCCGCAGACGAAAACCCAAGAATGACTACCTTGACCGCGGAACAGCGTGCCGCATTTGAAAGCTACATTGAAGCCAGGTTGCAATACTCCGAGTTTGAACGTGACCAGGATAGGGTTAAGACAGCGGGCTCTACAACTGCTCAGTGGGAGCATCAGGATGATGGCGCACGAGGAATGAGGAACCGGTTCCACGGACCGCTCGTCGCTGCCGGTGGTATTGCGCTTGTTAGCGTCATCGCCTTGAGCTTCGCGCTTCTCAAGCGCGAAATCAAGTCCCGCGATCCGATGCCGGCCCCATTGAGTCAGGGTCGAAACGACATCCCTTCGGTGGGTGGGAAACCCTATGGCTCCGATGCGCCTCAAACTTCGATGCCCCGGAACTTCGCGAATCCTCGGCCTAGCCAGGCAACAAGGACGATCGCCAGAAGAGAGCAGCCCACGCGATTCCGTCCGCATAATTATTATGAATTCACGTTGACGCCCTCTAGAAAGTTCGAGCAAGTTGGACCTGTCAGTATCTCGCTCCGAGGCGTAGACTCTCGGCGACAGATTCTGGATTTGTGGCTCAAGCAGGAGGGTTCCAAACCCGCAAAGATGCGCGTCAATCTGAAGAAGCCCATTTGGGTCACGGCGGCTGGCGGCACTCGGCGCATAGAACTCGTAGTTACACAAATCCAGAGGAATCGTGTGCACGGCTTCTTGAACGAATCAAAGAGCTACAAATCCGAGATCAGCGCGAATCGACGGCCAGGGTGGTTCCCTGGCGGGTTGTAGGATGCAGGCAGGATCGCCCACCGAGGCAACAGCTTCCAAGGTGCAGGGAAATAAACGGCTTCATAAGGCACGTTCAATGAACCAGGATGACATCTCCAGCAACGTGGTTGTGGGCTCGCGGAGCAATGACCGGAGGCAAGGGGCCTCGACAGATTCTACATGGAGAGTGCCGTAATCCTCTCTTTGGCAGGAAAACGGCATCAGTTCAAGACGGATATCGATCTTTCTTTGTGGTGGCCGAAATGCATTTTCTCCTGCTTCCTGAAAAAGACTCACGGAGGTGTAACAATGCTGGATTTTGATTCCCTGTTAAGAGGCCGATTTGGGAGCCTCGGTATGGTTGTTCTGGTTGTACTCCTGCTCGGCATGTCCGCCTACAGCGTCGTCGGCCTAGTAGGTGAGGGGCGCCACACTCAGGAACTCACAGCCTCGAATGAGTTCCTGGTAGAGTCAGTGCGTCACTTGCAAAACCAACTGCAATCGGTTTCGGAGAAGCTGAATGCCACCGCGGTACACCTCGCCGTCCCGCTGCCGGCGTCCAGAGAACTGGAACGGCCGTCGCTGCGGGCCGCCAGTTCGCGAAACGCCTCTAGGGCTACCGACGATCCGCGCTGGCGTCAAATGCAAATGAAGCTCACCGACCAGCAGAAGGAGATCAACACGACTCGCGAGGAGGCCAGCCACGCACGCCAGGAACTGCAGAATGACCTGAACTCGACCCGCGCTGAGCTGAACGGTTCCATTGCCAAGACCCATGACGAGCTGGCCGTACTTCAGAAACGCGGGGAGCGCAATTACTACGAGTTTCAGGTTGACAAGTCCAAGCAGTTTCACACGGAGGGGCCACTCAGCCTTTCGCTACGAAAGGTGAACGTCAAACAGGGTTACTACGATCTTGTTCTCGTAGTCGATGACCGGCAACTGGAAAAGAAGCACGTGAATCTTTATGAGCCGCTGATGTTCACTCTCTCCGACCGTCCGCAACCCGTCGAATTGGTAGTGAACCAGATCAACAAGAACCAAGTGAAGGGTTATGTCAGCGAGCCTAGATACAAAAAATCGGAACTGGCGGCCGCGTCGCTTGGAATCGCGCCCGCGGCGAACGATGCCAAAGTCCTGCAGCGTCGATAAGCAATACACTGGCCACAGATTGTCCTATAGCGATCTCCCAACCTGATACGGACTGGGCGATGCCAGCTCAGGATTCAGGCCGGCGATTCACGTCGCAACTCGATCATGAACGGGAAAAGTATGCACCGGGCCCAGGGCAACGCAAGGGTTTTGCAGGAACAACTGAGTATTCCATCGTGGTCTGCGCTGACACCCCCTATTTAAAGACGCTGGGCGCCTTGCTGAGCATCGCAAGTTTTGATGACGCTATCTGGCGCTGATGTTAAAGCGTTCAGTGAAAGGGCAAACTCCGGGCACGCATTATAGATCGGCGCGCCGCATGCCTCCTCTTTGATCATGGGCTCGAAGTCCATACTAACGACCCTGATTTTGCTTACACTTGCGTGCACCGTATTTCGTCGAGGGCAGGCGCGCGATCAATCCCAGATGGTCCCGATGGACGAATATGAAAGGACGCTGCGTGCGCTGCACCAATATCGGGTTCTGGCATCCGAGGACGACGGAGCGCTCCTACAGGCCGCCGAGGAACCCGTGCAGCCGGGCGATCACTACGCCGACACACCTCGTCTCATTCGCCTGCTATCGCGGATCGGAGATCTCCCCGCGGGGGGTGTTCCCGACGCTTCGGAGTTGTATGAAGGCGAGCTGGTGACTGCGGTAAAGAGGTTTCAATCGCGTCATGGGATCGAGCCGGACGGCCGCATTGATACAACGACGCTTGAGCAGTTGAACACACCGCTCCGCGCCCGAGTTCGTCAACTTGAACTGGCCTTGGAGCGTTGGCGGCGGCGTCCGTACGATCCTGCCCGGCCGGCGATCGTTTTGAACGTGCCGGAATATCGATTGCGCGCCTTTGGTGGGGGCAACCCCGCAGGGCACGATCCCGAACTTGAGATGAAGGTCGTGGTCGGCGAGGCTCCCGATCACAAGAGTCCAATTCTGCGTTCGCAGCTGGAGACCGTGATCTTTCTGCCGTACTGGAACGTCCCTGCCAGCATCCAACGTATCGAACTGCTGCCGGAAATCGAGCAAGACCGTTCGTGGGTTTCGGCGAACCGCTTCGAAATGGTCACTCGGCAGGGTAAAGTGGCCGGGGACGGAAGGGTTTCGGACGACATGTTATCGGAATTGGGCACGGGAAAACTTCAGTTGCGCCAAAAATCGGGCCCGAAGAACACTCTGGGGTTGGTGAAGTTCGTGTTCCCGAATGAATACGGTGTATATATGCACGACACGTCGGCACGGTGGCTCTTTGATCGGGAGCGCCGCGATCTCAGCCACGGCTGCATCCGCGTGGAAAAGCCGGACGACTTGGCGGAGTGGGTCCTGCGCGGGCAGTCCGGCTGGTCGCGAGATCGCGTGGTTGAAGCGATGCAAGGGACGGAATCGATTTCTGTGAGGGTCAAGCGCCCGATTCAAGTCGTGCTGATGTACGCGACCGCTGTGGTCATGAGCAACGGCGAGGTGCACTTCTTCCGGGATATCTATGGGGAGGATCAGGCCCTCGAAAAGAAGCTTGCCGCGCACCGGAAGTAGACCTCATGAAGAGTTCAGCATTTTGTAACCCTAACCGCCGGACGTTTCTCAAATATCTGGCCGGGAGCCCTTACGTCGCCGCTCTGGGCGGAATCCGTGCATTCGCGGAGCGGGTGCCCGAGATCGCCGAGGTCATAGCCGATCCGAAAGAGGCTTTCAGCGTGATGTATTTTGAGGAAGCCACGTGTCGCAAGGTCCATCCGGTCCACTGGGCGTTCCTAGCGAGCGGAGTGGACGATGACGTTACTCTCCGTGCCAACCGCGAAGGGTTCCAGCACATCCAGTTGCGACCGCGCCGGCTTCGTGACGCGAGCAAGGTCGATATGCGGACGGACCTGTTCGGCACGGTGTACAACAGCCGCATATTCACGTGTCCTGCCTCCGGCGAGAAATTTCTTGATCCGAATGGTGAACTCGCTGTAGCGCGCGCCACCAAAGCGCGAGGAACCATGCAGATGCTTTCCACTTCCACCTCGACCCCAGTCGAGGATGTGAACTCCGCGCACGGCAGGCCGGTGTGGTACCAACTCTACGCCCCGAGCGCGTGGGACGCATGCGAAAGACTTGTGCGGCGCGTTGAAGCGGCACGGTGTAAAGTGATCGCCCTCACCGTCGATCACAACGCGGGCCGAAATAGTGAAACCTACCTGCGGGCCCTCCCGAAAGACGTGCGACAGCGCCTGACGTGCCATACGGAGGGATTGGGGCCGACGGTCAAGGGACGGAAGATGTACGACGGGATCAACATGACCGGTGTCGCCATGCAGAATCCGAGCATGACCTGGGAATTTGTCGACCGGTTGTGAAAAGCGACGCCGTTGAAGCTATTCATCAAAGGCATCGATACACGGGAGGACGCGCTCCTCGCGGTCGAGCATGGCATGGACGGGATTTTGGTTTCCAATCACGGAGGCCGGTCTACAGAAACATGACGATCGACCATCGAGGCTCTACCCGAAATTGTGAACGAGGTGCGCGGTCGAATTCCGGTGTCTTTGGATGGCGGTGTCCGCCAGGGAACGGACGTTTTCAAGGCGCTCGCGCTCGGAGCCAAGGCAGTGGGAATCGGCCGCCCGTTTATGTGGGGATTGGGAGCGTTCGGGCAGGCGGGCGTCGAACGGGTGCTCGAGATTCTTCATGGCGAGCTTAGGCTAGTGATGGCAAACTGCGGTACGCAAACCGTCGCAGCCATTGACCGCTCCTACGTTGCAACATCGAACACAGCGAAGCGGTTGAACTTCGTTACCCATGTGGAGGGCGTCCGCAGCCTGCAGGAAATCGACCGGGCCAAACGCCGACGCGAAGGGATCACATTTTGAGAAGCTAGTGCGGATGGCGAGCGGTCTTCGAATGGAGATAGGCTACAACACCGCGAAGCCGCCCTCATCCCGAGGGTATCGATATTCTTTAATGACTATTTAAGTTTACGCTGCCTTGGGCGGGCGAACGTGGCTAGGACTTTGGCACCGTGAGGTCGTCCTTCCAATCCTTCTGCATGCGCTTCCATGCCTTGCCCTGTTCGGGAGTGAGAATCGCGGCGATCTGGGCGTTGTATTTGTCGTGAATTGCTTTCAGCGACTCCTTAGCGTTCTTCTTTGCGGCATCGCTCTTGTCGCTCGCCCTGTATACATCTTTAACCTGGCCCATATAGACACACTTAGATTGGAGAAGCGGTCGGACCGCAGCTACTTGATCCGGGCTCAATTTCAAGGTCTTAGCGGCCGTATCGAATCGATCTGTCGCCAACTTCATCATGTCCGCTCTGCTATACTGCGCCCAAACTGCAGGAGCAGTCAATAAAAACATCGTCAAGGTGAATTTTCCTAGAATCATGGTTTCTCCTTCCAAACTCCTCAGAACTCCCACATTTGCGTCGACGCAATTCTTGCATGACTGGTTCAAAAGATTTTGACTCTACGCCAAGGCACTTGCTCGGATCGAAATCTGGCAATCGCGTCCGATTTTCGGTAACGTCCTGGGGAACCCAAAAGTTGGAGAAGGTTGTGTTGCGCAAACTCCAACCGAAGGAGATGAGCTTTCGGTTCGGCTGAAAGATCGGCCCCTTTTTTAGGCAGTGATTTCGAACGGGTTACCCACGAACCGCGCCTCG
>Ga0207664_10000641_pt1 | contig 24306 bp, 20 predicted proteins | sample LARL83metaG_FD_184349 | JGI IMG/M metagenome (GOLD analysis project Ga0207664, IMG submission 184349) | Corn, switchgrass and miscanthus rhizosphere microbial communities from Kellogg Biological Station, Michigan, USA - LAR L8-3 metaG... | ecosystem: Host-associated > Plants > Roots >... | reverse complement strand
CGAAGCACTTCTCGACTCGGAACGGGCAGCGCGGGTGGAACTTGCATCCTGCCGGGGGCTTGATCAGGTCCGGCGGGAAGCCCTCGATCGAGCGCAGCCGCTCGTGGCTCGGAAGGTCGATGCGCGGTATCGAGCGCAGCAGCGCCCACGTGTAGGGGTGCTGGGGGTTCTCGAAGATCTGCTCGACAGGACCCTCCTCGACGATGGCGCCCGCGTACATCACGATCACGCGCCGGCACAGGCCGGCGACCGCGCCGAGGTTGTGCGTGATGAGCACGACGGCGGTGCCGAGCTCCTGGTTGAGGTCGCGAAGCAGCTCGAGGATCTGGGCCTGCACGGTCACGTCGAGCGCGGTGGTGGGCTCGTCGGCGAGGAGGAGCGCCGGCTCGTTGGAGAGACCCATGGCGATCATCGCGCGCTGGCGCATGCCGCCGCTGAACTGGTGCGGGTAGTCGTTGACGCGCGCCTCGGGGGCCGGGATGCGCACCTCCTTCAGGAGCTCGATGGCGCGCGGGTGGACGTCGTTCTTCGCCACCTTGTCGTGGGTGAGCATCGCCTCCTCGACCTGGAAGCCGACCTTGAGCACGGGGTTCAGCGACGTCAGGGGGTCCTGGAAGATCATGGCGATGTCCTTGCCCCGGATCTCGCGAACCTGCTCGTGGTCCATCTTCAGCAGGTCGTCGCCGCGGAAGAGGATCTCGCCCTCCACCACCCGGCCCGGCCGCTGCACCAGTCCCATGATCGACAGCGCCGTCACGCTCTTGCCGCACCCGGACTCACCCACGATGGCCAGCGTCTCGCCCGCCTCGACGTTGAACGAGACGCCGCGGACGGCGTGCACCACGCCGTCGTCGGTGAAGAAGTTGGTCTTCAGCCCCTTGACCTGCAGAACCGGCTCGGCCATCTCCCTCTACCGCTTCTGGCGCGGGTCGAGCGCGTCGCGCAGCCCGTCACCCAGGAAGTTGAACGCCATCAGCGTGAGCGACAGCGCGATCGTCGGCGCGAGGACGACGAACGGCGCGATCTGCATCGCGTGGAAGCCGTCGGACGCCATCGATCCCCACGACGGCGTGGGCGGCGGCACGCCGAGCCCGAGGAAGCTGAGGAAGGCCTCGAACAGGATGGCCTGCGGGATGCCGAAGGTCGCCTGGACGATGAGCGGCCCGAGCGAGTTCGGCAGGATGTGGCCGAAGATCACCTTGTTGCGCCTGGCGCCGCTGGCGATGGCGGCCTCGACGAATTCGCGTTCCCTCAGCGAGAGCGCCTGGCCGCGCACCAGGCGGGCCATGTCGGTCCAGCCGGTGACCGCGATGGCGATGATGATGAACACGATCGACGGCTTGCCGTTCGCCACCACCAGGACGAGGACCAGGGCCACGAGCAGGTTGGGGATGCCGTAGAAGATGTTGATCACGGTGGAGATGACGCTGTCCACGGCGCCCCGGATGTAGCCGGCGAGAAGCCCGAGGACCACGCCGAGCGCGATGACCACGACCTGCGTCCCGAGGCCGACGGTGAGCGAGATCCGGGCCCCGACCATGAGCCGGCTGAAGATGTCACGCGCGAACCCGTCGGTGCCGAGGATCGTGTGCTTGAGGGGCGGGTCGTAGAAGGTGATCGGGTGGCCGTGCACGATGACGGGCGAGGCGTAGTAGGGGTACGGCGTCCAGAAGAGCGACACCACCGCCACCACCGCCAGGAGGGCCAGGTAGAAGGAGGCGACATAGGCCAGGCGGTTGCGGCGCAGGCGGCGCCAGGCGTCCTGCCAGAGGCTGGTTTGCTCGCGCACGGCCGTCTCGTCGATGTACGTGGCCTGAGGGTCGATCTGCGCCAGCGCCATCAGTAACGGATCCTGGGGTCGAGCACGGTGTACACGAGGTCGACGCCGAGGTTCGCCATCCCGATGAGGACCGCGTAGACAGTGAAGACGCCGATGACGATGTTGTAGTCGCGGGTGATGATGCTCGTGACGAACTCCTTGCCGAGACCCGGGATGTTGAAGACGTTCTCGATGACCACGCCACCGGTGATGATGCCGATGGTCAGGGGCCCGAGGATGGTGATGACGGGGATGAGGGCGTTGCGCAGCGCGTGCCGGATTATGACCACGCGCTCCTTCAAGCCCTTCGCCTCCGCCGTCCGGATGTAGTCCTGGCGGATGACCTCGAGCATGCTGGCGCGCGTCAGGCGGGCCACGATGCTGGCGTAGGGGAAGCCGAGCGCGAACGCCGGCACCGGGATCTGGCTGAGCAACCCGTAGGTGCCGTCCCATCCCTCCGGCACGTAGAAGGAGCCGTTCGTCCACGTGTACATCAGCTTGCTGAAGACGAGGACCAGGAACGTCGCGATGACGAAGTTGGGCATGCTGTAGCCGATGACCGAGGTTGTCGTCAGCGTGTAGTCCACCCAGGTGTTCTGTCTTATCGCCGCGAACACGCCGAGCAGGACGCCGACCCCGATCGTGAAGATCAGCGCGATCAGCCCGATCTCCAGGCTCACCGTCGCCTCCCTGAGGAGCAGGGGGGTCAGCTGCTCACCGCGGTTCACCAGCGACTCGCCGAAGTCGCCGTGGAAGACGAGGTTCGTCACGAAGAGGGTGTACTGCCGGTAGAGGGGCAGGTCGAGGTGGTAGTGGTGCAGCAGCTCGGCCTCGGCCGTGGGATCGGGATGCCGCTCGTTCAGCAGCGCGTCGCCGGGGATCCGGTGGATCGCGAGGAAGACGATCGAGGACACGGCCACCGCCGTGAACAGGATCAGGACGGTCCGCTGGCCGATGTACACCAGCGCCCCGCGGCTCACCATCGCCCCATCACTCTACGGCGTGGGCACCCCGACAACCAGCTCTCACCTCGACTGAAAAGAGAGGCGCCCCGAAGGGCGCCTCTCAATGGTTCCGGCTCGACTAGTGGCTGCCGATCTTGATCCCCAGCCAGTACCAGTCGTTGAAGGAGTTCGCGCCGATGTCCTGCACGTAGCTGTGCCACAGGATGTCGCCCGAGGTGTAGACCAGCGGGACGAACGCGGCGTCCTTCTCGAGCTGCGTCTCTGCGGCCTGGTAGTCGGGGATGGCCTGGGCCAGCGGCTCGGTGTCCGCCTTCTTGGCCAGGGTGTCCACCTGCGGGTCGCAGAACTGCGAGCCGTTGCTGCTGGCGCCGCAGATGAACAGGTTGTCGAACCAGTCCTGCGGGTGGTCGTAGTCGGCCTGCCAGCCCTCACGGTGCGGGCCCGGGATCGAGTGGCTCGTGTACTGCTTGATGAAGGCCGAGTGGTCGACGACCTGCTCGGTCACGTCGATGCCGAGGTTCGTCTTCCACTGCGAGATCAACTGCTCGGCGACGTTCTTGTAGACCGCCTTGTTGGTGTCGGTCACGTAGACCGTGCCCTTGAGCTTGGCCCCCGTGGGGTCGGCGCTCTTGAGCAGCTGCTTGGCGGTGGCGAGGTCGAACTTCGCCGTCGGGTCGGTATTGTCGCCCATGTAGCCCTTCAGGCCCTTGGCGATCAGCCCGCCGGTGGCCGGCTTGCAGATGAGGGAGTGCGAGCAAGCCAGGTCGGCCAGCTGGTTGCGGTCGACTGCCAGCGAGAGCGCCAGGCGAAGGTCATGACCGGCCCCGGTCAGGCCGCCCCACTTGGCGGCGCCGGCGCCCTTGAAGTCGAAGGCGACCCAGATGCTGCGCGTTTTCGGGATCTCGTGCAGGTCCTTCGACTTCGTCGCGTCGTTCTTGACGGCGTAGACGTCGTCGGGGTTCAGGTCGCTGTTCATGCCGCCGAAGCCGATCGTGTCGTACCCACCCTGCTGGTACTTGACCAGCGCGGAGGACATGTCCTTGACGATGTCGATGTGGATCTTCTTCAGGGTCGGCTTGGTGCTGCCCCACCAGTTGGAGTTGGCGGAGAAGTCAAGGGACTGGCCGGGCGTCCTGGCGCTCAGGACGAACGGGCCGGAGGAGATCTCCTCGCCCGGGGTGCCCCACCAGTTGGTCGGGTCCTTGTCCACGGCGCTCTTCTCGATGACCACGGCCGCGGGCTGGAAGGCAACCTCGGTGAGGAAGACCGGCCACGGGCTGATGAGCTTGGCCACCAGCGTGTAGTCGTCGGAGCACGTGAGGCCGCTCATCTCCTTCACCGTGGAGCCCTTGGCCGACACCTTGTCGTAGCCGACGACGTGGTCGAAGTCGCTGCCGTACGCCGACGTGTCGGCCGCGGAGCGGTTCCACGAGTAGACAGCGTCCTTGCACGTGATCGGGTTGCCGTCCGAGAACTTCGCGTTCTTGACGAGGTGGAAGGTGTAGGTGAGCCCGTCCGACGAGATCCCACCGTTGGTGTCAGACGGGACGTCGGTGGCGATGTCGGGCACGATGTTCAGGTTGTTGTCCAGCTTCAGCAACCCCTCGAAGAGGTTCTGGTAGAGGACGACGTCGGTCTCGGCGTTGATCTCGGCGGGGTCGAAGCTGCCGATGTCGCCGTCGATCGGAAAACTCAGGGTCTGGTTCGCGGCCAGACCGGTCCCGCCTCCGCTTGTGCTGCCGCCGCCGCAGGCCGCCAGCACGACGCTTGTCACGCCGAGCAGGGCAGCCCCCTTGAGCTTCCTCAATCGCAAGACTTCTCCTCCTTTGCCGCCCCGCCCTTGCTCCCACGAAGGGGCTGGACGCAGGAATGCCCACCTGACCCGGGAACCGGGTAGGCCGGGTTAACACCGGCCCGTATATCAGTCGCACAGTATGCCACCTGGCACTCACCGGTGCACGGCGGCGGGGTTGGCGCTACGCCGACTCCTGGCGCAGTCCCACCGCCTCACCGCTACGGTCGGGCGCCCGGTCGCTGCGCGTGAAGCCAGGGCTGGTGTCGGCGTAGTGGCAGGCCGCCCACTGGCCGGGTGTGATCTCGCGCAGCGGCGGCTCGACCTGGGCGCAGTACTCCGTGGCGATGGGGCAGCGGGTGCGGAAATGGCACCCTGACGGCGGGTTGATCGGGCTCGGGATGTCGCCCTGGAGCACGATCTTCTCCTTCCGCTTGGTCGGGTCGGGCACCGGGATGACCGAGATCAGCGCCTGCGTGTACGGGTGCTTGGGCTGTTCGTAGAGCGTCGCGGCGTCCGCCGTCTCAACGAGTTTGCCCAGGTACATGACGGCGATCCGGTCGCTCACCTGTTCGACTACGGCCATGTTGTGCGCGACGAAGAGGTACGTCAGGTTGAACTCACTCTGCAGGTCCGAGAGGAGGTTCAGGATCTGGGACTGGATCGAGACGTCGAGCGCCGACACCGGCTCGTCCGCGATGATCAGCTTCGGCCGCAGCGCGAGGGCGCGGGCGATCCCGATGCGCTGGCGCTGGCCACCGCTGAACTCGTGGGGGAACCGGCCGCGGTGCTGGCCGCGCAGCCCGACCGTCTCCAGGAGCCGGACCACCTCGTCCTCGCGCTCCTTCGGGGTGCCGATGCCGTGGACGTGCAAACCCTCAGCCACGATCTCCCCCACCGACATCCGCGGGTTGAGCGAGCCGTACGGGTCCTGGAAGATGATCTGCATGTCGCGGCGCATGTGGTGGAGCTCGGCGCCGCGCGCCCGGAGGACGCTCTTGCCCTCGAGCAGGATGTCGCCGCTCGTGGGTTCGTAGAGGCGGAGGACGCAACGGGCGACGGTGCTCTTGCCCGAGCCCGACTCGCCGATCAGACCGAGCGTCTCCCCCGGCTTGATCGACAGGCTGACGCCGTCCACCGCCTTGACCCAGGCGACCGGCCGTTGCAGCAGGCCACCCTTGATCGGGAAGTGCTTGACGAGGTCGCGGACCTCGAGGAGGGGCTGATCCGGGTTGACCTCCCCGACCGGTTGGTCCAGGACCTCGAGGGCCTCAGGCATCGGTGTCGACCTCCGCGTCCTCGGCCGGCGCCACCGCGCTGATGTGCTTCTCGGCCCTGGCCACGGCGACGTCGTGCGGCTTGGCCAGCTCCTCGGGCAGCTCCTCCACCTCCATCTCAGCCTCCGGGTGGACGTGGGGATAGAGGTAACAGGCGGCGAGGTGGTGCGGCGCCACCTCGGACAGGGAGGGGACGGCCTTGTCGCACGGCTCGAAGCGGTGGGGGCAGCGAGGATGGAAGCTGCATCCCGGCGGGACGGAGAGCGGGTTCGGCACGTTGCCCTTGATGACGTGGAGCCGGTCCTGCTTCTGGCCGAGCTTCGGGATCGAGGCCAGCAGTCCCTGCGTGTAGGGGTGCTTGGGCGCGGCGTATACGTCGTACGTGCTGGCCTGCTCGACGATCCTGCCCGCGTACATGACGGCCACCTCGTCGGCCATCTCAGCGATGACGCCGAGGTCGTGGGTGATGAGGAGGATGGCCGTGCCTGTCCGCTCCTGCATCTCGTGCATCAGCTCCAGGATCTGCGCCTGGATCGTGACGTCCAGGGCCGTGGTCGGCTCGTCCGCGATCAGAAGCTCGGGGCTGCACGACAGCGCCATCGCGATCATGACGCGCTGGCGCATGCCGCCGGACAGCTGGTGCGGGTAGTCCTTCGCGCGGCGCGCCGGTTCGGAGATTCCGACCAGCTTCAGCTGCTCCACCGCCTTCTCCCAGGCCTCTTTGCGGTCGAGCCGCTGGTGCAGCTGGATCGCCTCCGCCACCTGGTTGCCGACGGTGAACACCGGGTTCAGGGCCGTCATCGGCTCCTGGAAGATCATCGCGATGTCGTTGCCGCGGATCTCCTGCATCTCGGCGTCGGACAGCGCCAGCAAGTCCTTGCCCCGGAACTCGATGTGGCCCCCGACGATCCGGCCGTTCTTCTCGAGGAGGCGCATGATCGAGAGCGAGGTGATGCTCTTGCCACACCCGGACTCGCCGACGAGGCCAACCGTCTTGCCCCGGGGGATGGTCAGGGTGACGCCATCGACCGCCTTGACGATCCCGCCCAGCACGCGGAAATGCGTGTGCAGGTTCTCGATCCGGAGGATCACGTCCTCGGCCGCGGCCAGGGGCCGCGCGGGGGCGAGCGCGCTGCGACTCACCGCTGGCGGGGGTCTAGCGCGTCCCTGATTCCGTCCCCGATCAGGTTGATGCAGAGTGCGGTCGTGACCAGCGCGAAGGCGGGGAAGAGCACGAGCCAGAGGTAGCCGCCGAGCATGTACTGCTCGAAGTTGGAGAGCATGTTGCCCCAGCTCGGTTCTGGAGGCGGGATGCTGTAGCCGAGGAACCCGAGCGCGGCCTCGAGCAGGATGATGCCCGACACGCCGAGGGTGGCGGAGACGATGATCGGCGTCAGCGCGTTGGGCAGGATGTGGCGCGTGATGATCCGGAAGTTGGAGGCGCCGAGGGCGCGCGCCGCCATCACGTACTCCGACTCACGCAGGCTCAGGAATTGCGATCGCATGAGCCGGGCGATCTCGAACCAGCCGAGGATGGACAGGATGATGATCAGCTTGAACAGGCTGACGCCGCCGAACGCGGCCGTGACCGCGATGACGACGAGCAGGAAAGGTGACGCGATGATCACGTCCGTCACGCGCATCAACAGCTGGTCCACCCAACCGCCGAAGAAGCCGGCGAGAGCGCCGAAGGTGCCGCCGATGAGCAGGTACCCGATCATCGCCATCAGGCCGACGGTGAGCGACACCCGGGCGCCCCGGACGAGCCGCGCCAGCTGGTCGCGACCGACCTCGTCCGTGCCGAGCGGGTGGTGCCAGTCGCCGGCGAGGAAGGGCGGCGCCAGCTGGAGGTGGACAGGCGGGTGGTACGGGCTCTGGTAGTCCAGCACCTTGTACTGGTTCCCCTCCAGGATCGGCCCGACTATCGCGGCCAGGACGATGAAAGCCAGGACGCCGAGGCTGACGGTGGCGACGCGGTGGTGCAGGAACCGGATCCCGGCGAGCTTCCAGAAGCCGAGCTCCGGGGCGTGCTCGAGCTCGTCGTAGCCCTGGATGATCTCCGCAGCCTGGGCCACCTGCCCCGACTGGCCGACCGCGTTCTCGGTGGTGACTACTTCCTGAGCCATCGGCTGATCCCTAGTACCTGATCCGCGGGTCGACGGCCGCGTAGGCGATGTCGGCCACCAGGTTGAAGACGATCGTCACGACCGCCACCATCATCACGACGCCGAGGATGACGGGGTAGTCACGGATGACGCTGGCCTGGAAGGCGAGCTGCCCGATGCCGGGCCAGCTGAAGATGCCCTCGGTGATGATCGCGCCCTGCACGATGACGGGCGCCGACAGCGCGATGATGGTGATCAGGGGAATCACCGCGTTGCGGAGCGCGTGCTTGAAGTTGACCTTGAACGCTGAGAGCCCCTTCGCCCGCGCGGTCCTGATGTAGTCCTGGTGGAGCACGTCCAGCAGGCTCGCCCGCATGAACCGGCTGTACTGCGCGATGCTGAGGATCGCGAGCGCCGTCACCGGCATGATCATGTGGAGCAGGAGGTCTGGGAGGTCATCCTCGCCGCCCGTGTGCATGCCGGCCAGGGGCAGGCCAAAGCCAAAGGAGATCTTCGTCCAGACCGCGAAGACGGTGAGCAGGAAGATGCCCAGGATGAAGCTGGGCATGGAGAACCCGATGTACGAGATCACGGACGTGATCGCGTCGAAGACCGAGTACTGTCGGGTCGCCGCCACCACCCCGAGCGGCACGCCGATGATGATCGCCAGGATTGTGGCCACCCCGTAGAGCAGCACCGAGTTCGGGACACGCTGCTCGAGCAGCGTCGTCACCGGCTGGTGGTAGAAGTACGAGTCGCCGAGGTCGCCGCGGAGCAGCGCCCTCAGGTAGGACGGGTACTGCGTGTACCACGGCTGGTCCAGGCCGAGCCGGTGGATGCGGTTCAGGATGAGCTGCTGGTTGGCGCGGGGGTTCTCGCCGGCCGAGAAAGGCACCCCCGGGGTGAGCCGGGCCAGGGCGAAGAAGATGACCGACATCAGAAGGATCACCGCCAGGCCGACCCCGACCCTGCGGATGATGTAGAAGGTCACCGGCTCATCCTACGCTGCGCATTTCGCGTTGCCAATGTGACGTTCGGTAGAAGGAAGGGAGGCGGCTGGCGCCGCCTCCCTTCGAGGAAACGTAGGGCTACTTACCGCCCTTGAAGTACCACTGGCTGAAGACCTGGACGTTGCGGTCCTGGTCGGCGTAGTTCAGGTCGTTGCCCGAGCCCCCGGCGACGATGCCGGCGACCTTGCTGACGAAGCCCTGGCCCACGTTGTCCGACCAGAGGAAGTAGACGATGTTCAGGTCCCGCAGGCGCTTCTGGACGGCCGAGTAATCGGCCTTCCGCTTGGCCTGCACATCCGCGGTCGAGGTGCCGGTCTCGGAGCGAGCCTTCAGCATCCCGGCGTCGAGCTGCTGGTCGCAGAGTCCGGTGTAGTTCGAGCCCGTCGAGCTCTGCTCGGGACGGATGAACTTGCAACCGAAGATGGTGTAGTCGTCGGGGTCGAGGGACAGGCCCCAACCGGCTAGAGCCAGCTGGAACTCACCCGTGAAGATGCCGCAGCCGCCAGATGACTTCGAGTGGTAGAAGACCTTGAAGTCGATCGGCTTCGGGGTCAGCTGCATGCCGACCTTGCTGGCGGCGTCCGACATGATCGTCACGGCCTGGACGCGCTGCGGCTTGTCCGAGCGCACGCAGAAGTCCGCCTGGAACTTCTGGCCGTTCTTCTGCAGGATGCCGTCGGATCCCTTGGTCCAGCCTGCCTGCGTGAGCAGCGACTGGGCCTTGGTCAGGTCCTGCTTCGGGTACGGCGGGGCCGCGTTCTTGTCATAGGCCCAGGATGCCGGGGGCACGTCCGCGCCGAGCGGGGTGCCGTGGCCGGCCGTGGCGGCCTTGATCATGCCGTCGTGGTCCTGGATGTACGTCCACGCCTGGCGCACCAGCGGGTCACTGAAGAGCCCATTGGTGCTGGACGGCTTGCCGTCCGGGCCGAGGACCTTGGCGCGGTCGTTGAACCGGACGTCGTAGTACGCCAGGTCCGGGTACTCGAAGACCTGGACCCCATTGCCCTTCTTGGCGGCGTCGATGGCGTCGCCGTTCAGCTCGGGAGTCATGCTCAGGTCGCCGGTGATCAGGCCGTTGGCCATGGCGGTCGTGCTGGTGACGACCTTGAGGATCACCTTGTCGAAGTGCGGCCGGCCGCCGGTCGCGGCGAGCGCCGTGTCCGCGCCGATGCTCTTCATCAGGGTGGCCTGCGCGCCGTAGTAGTCCGTGCTGGCCTTGAGGTCGATCTCCTGGCCGGTGACGCGCTTGTCGAACGCGAACGGCCCGCCGGTGACGGTGGGCGTCTGGTTCGTTGGGTCCGTGCGCATCTTGGCCGGGTCGATCTTCCCGTAAACCTCCTTCGGCGCGATGAACCCGGTGAGGTTCACGGCGAGGAAGGGCGCGAATGGCTTGGAGAGGGTGAACTTGACCGTGTAGGTGTCCACCTTCTGGATCCCCGTCACGGGGTCCGTGAGCGGGCTCCAGTCAAAGCTCGCGTCGGTGTCGAGGTTGGCGTTGGCCTCGATCTGGTACGTCGTCACCACGTCGTCCGCGGTGATCGGCGTGCCGTCCGACCACTTGGCGTCCTGGCGCAGCTTCACCGTCCAGGTGAGGCCGTCCGACGAAACGGTCGGCATGCCAGAGGCCAGGTCGGGGACGATGTTCAGGTTCTTGTCCGCCTGGAAGAGGTTCGGGAACATGAACGAGAACGCGCGCACCGACACCACGTCACCAGCCTCAAACGGGTTGAGGGTGGTGGGATCGGTGTCGATACCGTAGATCAGCGTGCCGCCGTTGACGGCGCCGCTGGACCCGCTGCTCCCGCCGCCGCACGCGGCGAGAACCACTGTGGCGCCCGCCAGCACGAGGCCTAGCCCTCGCACGCGGGGCATGGATAACTTCATGGACTCCCTCCTGAAGAGCGTTAGCGAAGCGTGTCCCCGTTCCGGCTCGGGCCGGTCAGCGCCACTTATAACTTCCCCGTCTGGGGCTGTCAAACGCGGCGTTCGGCAGGGAGTGGCGTGAGGACATCAACAATCACTAGTCGACCGCGGTACCGCGACACCCTCACCGGGTGAAGCCTGGAGGCCTGGTGGCCGGGCTCTAGAAGCGGTCCAGGAGCTCCCGCCGCTGGGCCAGGTATTCCTCGCGCGTGATCGCGCCCGCCTGGTAGAGGCGGGTCGCCTCGCGCACCCCGCCGAGGAGCTGCACCAGCGGCGCGCCACGCTCCCCGTGGAGCTGGTAGCCCGGCGGCCGGCTGTCCCAGCTCTTGACCTGGAAGATCGCCTTGAGCGCCGAGTACGGCACCCCGATGCTGTCCATCGTCGACCGGTCCGGGGAGTACACGCTCATCGTGACGCCGTAGCGGAAGTGGCGCAGGCTGCCGTTCAGGTAGCCGCGGATGACCTCGCCGTCGTTGAACCTGACCGCGACCATCTTGTCGGCCTCGGACGCGTGCTCGTCAGCGGGGCCGGAGCCCAGGGTGATCTTCTTGACAGCCGCCAGCGGCACCCAGGCGCCTTCGTTGTTCGAGAGGCCACCGACCTCGACGCGGAAGTCGGGGGTGTCGAGGTCCAGCGCCGGGGTGCTGCCCTGGAGGACCTCGTTATCGGTGAACCGGATGGTGACCGTTGGCACGGATGAGCTACCCCTCTTTACACAGGACGGCGGCTCGGCACCGCACGAATGTCACACACCTGTAACGCCAGAGCCGGGCCGTTTCTTGCGCCCCGAAGGCCCGAGCGTTCCATAACCGCAAGGTTACGATTCCGGAGCGGATCATGGTTGAAGACGCACAGGCTGCCGAGCCGGGGGATATCGAGCTCGTGCGTCAGTTCCAGGCCGGCCAGGCCGAGGCGTTCGACCGCCTCTTCCTCCGCTACCACCGGGCGATCAGCAGCCTCACCACCCGGATCGTGGCCGACCCACTGATGGCGGAGGACCTCACCCAGGAGACCTTCTTCCGGGTCCTCCGCTCGCTCGACAGGGTCGACGAGAGCTTCAACTTCTCCGCCTGGATCCATCGAATCGCCACCAACCTCTGCTACGACGAGATCCGGCGCCGCAAGCGGGCGGCGCCGGCGCAGTCTCAGGATGACGCGGCCGGCGGGCTGTCGAGCGACCCGGACGAGCTCCTCCGCGCCCTGCCGAGCACCGATGCAGGGGAACGTCCCGAGGAGGCACTGGAGATGCGCGAGCTCCGCCGCGAGGTGTGGCGCGTGGCGCGGCTCCTGCCCGACAACTACCGCCACGTGCTCACGCTGCGCGAGCTGCAGGGCCTCACCTACGGGGGCATCGCGGAGGCCATGGGCATCTCCGAGAGCGCGGTCGAAACCCTCCTGCACCGCGCCCGCAAGCGCTTCAAGCTGGAGTACCTCTTCCTGGATTTCACCGAGGCCGACGGCGATGACCGCTGTGTGGCCATGGCCGAGCTCCTCGCCGCCTTCCCGCTCAGCGCCCTGCGCCGCGGGCAGCGCGCGGCGGTCCAGGAGCACGCCGCCACCTGCCCGCGCTGCGGTCCCCTCCTCGCGCACCAGCCGGGCTAGGCGAGGGCGGCCCGGACCAGGGCGGCCGTCCCGGCTGTCAGCGCCCGCTCCAGCTCGCGCGCGCTCTTCGGGCGGCCCCGAGGGGTGACCTCGGTGATGGCGTCGAAGGCGTCCCCCCTGGCGACCTCGCCGCCAGGCCCCAGCTGCCCGACCACGGCGAGCGCCTTCACGCCATGGGCGCGGGCCGCCCGGCCCGCGGCGACCGGCCCCTTGCCGTGCAGGCTCTGGCCGTCCAGCCGCCCTTCCCCCGTTACGAGCGCAGCCGCGCCCTCGAGCCGGCGCTCCAGCCCGAGGTGGCGCAGCACGACCCCGGCGCCCGGCTCCAGGCGGGCGCCGAGGAAGGCGACGAGGCCGCCCCCCGTGCCGCCCGCCGCGCCGGCGCCCGGGAGGGTGGCGATCGAGGTGCCGAGGTCCCGCTCCAGCACCGCCGCCAGCCGCGTCAGGGCGGCCTCGAGCTGCTCGACCTGGGCGGGGGTCGCCCCCTTCTGCGGGCCGTAGACGCGGGCGGCGCCGTCGGGACCGAGGAGCGGGTTATCGACGTCGCAGGCCACCTCCACGGGCAGCATCAGCCACGTCGAGTCGAAACCAGAGGCGTCGATCCGCGCGAGCCGGGCGAGGGCGCCGCCGCCCTCGGGCAGCTCCTGGTCCGCGGCGTCGAGGAAGCGGTAGCCGAGCGCCCGCGCCATGCCGGTGCCGCCGTCGGTCGTCGCGCTGCCGCCGATGCCGACGAGGAACCGCGCCGCGCCGCGCTGCCGCGCCTCGGCCATCACCTCGCCGAGGCCCCCGGTGCTGGCGTGGAGAGGGTCGCGGTCGCCGCGCCGGACCAGGACAAGACCTGAGGACTGGGCCAGCTCGACCACCGCGAGCCGCTCGCCGGCGCCCGGCGGGCTGAGCCCGTAGGCGGCGGCGACCGGCGCGTGATTGGGCCCGCGGACCACGACACGGTGGCGCTCGAGGCCCAGCACCCCGGCCATGATCTCGACGAACCCGTCGCCACCGTCTGTCAGGGGCACCAGCTCGCACTCGGCCGATGGGATCGCCTGGCGCACCCCTTCCGCCATGGCCCGCGCGGCCGCGGGCGCGCCGAGCACGCCCTTGAAGGAGTTGGGCGCTACGAGGAAGCGGGGAGGGCTGCCGGGGCCCTGGCTAATAGACAGGGGTGAGCCAGTCGAGATGCTCCTCGACGCGGCCCTTGACGATGTCGAAGTAGAGGTCCCTCAGCTGGCGGGTGATCGGCCCGGCGTTGCCGTCCCCGATTTTGCGGTTGTCGATCTCGAGGACGGGTGAAACCTGGGCGCCGGTGCCGCAGAGGAAAACCTCCTCGGCGACGTAGAGCTCGCTCCGGTCGATGGAGCGCTCGGTGACCTGGAGCCCGAGGTCTTCGTGGGCCAGCTGCATCAGGACCTTGCGAGTGACTCCCTCGAGGATGTTCTCGGAGGCCGGCGGCGTGACCAGGGTGCCGTCACGGACGATGAACAGGTTCTCGGCGCTGCCCTCGCTGACGTGACCGTCGTTCGTGAGCACGATCGCCTCGTCGTAGCCCTTCTCGTTGGCGTCGGTCTTGGCCAGGGCGGAGTTGATGTAGATGCCCGTGACCTTCGCCCGCGCCGGCGCGGCGTTGTCGTCGACACGGCGCCAGGAGCTGACCATGCAGCGGATCCCGGTCTCGACGTCGACGTAGTTGCCGAAGGGCGCCGTGTAGATCGCGAAGGAGTCCTTCAGGTTGTGCAGTCGGACGCCGATCTCCTCGGAGGACTTGAACGCCAGCGGGCGGATGTACACATCCTCCTGGTACCGGTTGCGCCGCAGGATCTCGAGGGTCGCCTCCATCATCTGCTCGACGGTGTAGGGCAGTTCGATGCGGAGGATCCGCGCCGAGTTGATCAGGCGGCGGAAGTGGGGCTCCATGAGGAGGACGAAAAGCTGGCGCTGGCTGTCGCTCCAGTACGCCCGGATGCCTTCGAAGCAGCCGGTGCCGTAGTGCAGGGCGTGCGTCATCAGGCCGAGGTGCACATCCTGGTACTGCCGGTACTCGCCGTCGTAGAAGACCCAGGCCTCCGCCTGCGAGGGTGGCGAGTAGCCGGTCTCGGGCTGCGTCTCGAGCGCCATTCAGGAAGCGTAATCGAAACGAGACTGGCAAAGGTTGGTTAAGAAGGGCGTCGGCGCGCGTTCGGCGCGCCTATAGTCCGAATTGGAGCCAACCGGACATGGACCTGCGCAAGGAGAAGCCAATCCCGGCCCCGGAGGAGGCGCGAGGGCACCTCCTCGGCGAGCACGTGCCCGAGATCGCCGCGGGCGTCGCCGTGGTCCTCCTCGTCCTGGTGGCGGTGGTCCGGACCGACTACCGCCTGGCGCTCCTGGCCGCGACGCTGCTCGTCGTCGCCGGGGGCTGGGTCTGGACTATGCGCGAGCAGGCGCGCGCCCGGGCGGCGGCCGAGGCAGAGCGGCAGCGGATGGAGGGCGAGTACGCCCAGCTCGAAAAGCTCCTCGATGCGGCCCTCACCGCGCCGGGCGGGCGCATGGTCGAGGTCGACCTGAGTGCCGCCCTGCGCGAGGTGGCTTCGGCGATCGGCGCCGACCTGGCGGCCTGCTACGTGCTCGACAACCGCGCGGGGGTCCTCGTCCCGGTACCGGGCGGCGTCGGCGTCGGCCCGGGCACGCTGCACGAGTACCGGGTCTCCCGCGCCGAGGAGGCGGTCGCCGGGGTGCTCACGACCGCCGAGCCCTTCGTCAAGCAGGACGGCTCCGGGACGGCGGCGCCGAGGCTCGTGCCAAAGGGCTACGGGGCGGGCTCCACCCTCCTCGTGCCGATGGTCGCCGACGCCGAGGTGGTCGGCATCCTCGCGCTCGCCGCGCCGCAGCCGGAGATGTTCACCGACAAGGACATCGAGCTAGCCCGCGCGACGGCCGACCAGTGCGCCGTGGGCCTCGTCCGCGAACAGCTCCTCGACCAGAGCCGCGCCGCGCTCAAGCGCTCGACCGTCATCAAGGAGGTCGCCCTCGCCGTCAACTCGACGCTCGACCTCCACCACATCCTGCAGCTCTTCCTCGGCAAGGCCCGCGGCGTCATCGACTACGACCGCGCCGCCGTCGTGCTGTTCGACGGGGCCATGTACGAGGTGGCGGCCCTCGTCGACGCGGACACAGGGGTGGCGCGGCGGCCGGCCGCGGCCCGCGGCGCCCTCGCCGGGAGCGTTTACGACACGGTGCGCGCTGGGATCCTGCAGGTGCGGCACGACCTCGGTGAGGTGGACGACTACGCGACGGAGTCGCCGGGCTCGGTGGGTCTCGGCCAGGTGTACAGCGAAGTCCTCGTGCCCCTCCGGAGCAAGGGCGAGGTCGCCGGCTGCGTCGCGTTCCGGGCGCCCGTGGGGAACGGGTTCCCCGAGGCCACCCACCCCGTCCTCTACGAGCTGGCCAACCTCGGCGGGATGGCCATCGCCAACTCGATAGCCCACGCCGGCACCCAGAGCCAGGCGCGCCACCTCGACCTCCTCCTCGGCTCGCTGTCGGACGTCTCGCGCATGCTCACCGCCACCACCGAGGGCGTCGATGTGCTCGAGCGCAGGGTCGCCGAGACCGTGTCGACGATCTTCTCCAGCCCGGCCGCCGTCCTCACGCGCGTGACGTCGCCGACCGACGACCTCGCCGCGCGGCCCGGGGACGCCCAGCACCGGGTGGCGGCGGCTGTCGGGGCCGCGTTTGGCGCCGGCTCGACCGTCGTCCCGGGGGCCGGCCTGATCGGCGCGGTCACCCTGCAGCAGCAGGCCCTGCGCGTGGAAGGCTCGAATGCCACCGAGATGCTGCCGGGCGCGGAGGAGCCGGCGGCCGGCGTCACCGCGGGGCTCTGCGCCCCGATGTTCCTCGACGGCGAGTTCCATGGCGCGATCGCCGTCTTCCGCGGCCTGCCCTACGACGACAGCGAGCTGGCGGTCCTCAGCACGGTCGCGAACCAGGTCGCCGTCGCCCTCCGCAACGCCGACCTCTTCAACCGCAGCCAGCGCACCCTGTGGGAGCTGACGAATCTCCACGAGGGGCTGCAGGTGATCGCCTCCAGCCTCAACCTGCAGGCGGTCCTCGAGGCGATCCTCAACAAGGCGGCGACCGTGTCGCGGGCCCAGATCGGGTCGATCATGCTCGTGGAGGACGGCAAGCTGCGCGTCCACGCCACCTATGGCACGGACGGGCCGACGGCGACCCACCTCGTGCTTGGCATCGGCGAAGGTATCGCCGGCCGCGTCCTCGCCAGCGGCGAGCCGATCCTGGCCAACGACGTGTCGCGCAACCCGGACTTCTTCGTCCCCACGCACAGCGGCACGCTCATCCCGAAAGCCCTCCTCTGCGTTCCGATGCGCCTCGGCGACGAGGTCATCGGCGTGATCAACCTTTCCAACTACCTCAAGACGGGCGTCTTCGAGGAGGACTCGGTGCGCCTCGTCACCGCCCTCGCGAGCCAGACCTCGATCGCCGTGGAGAACGCCCGCGTCTACCAGCACCTGCGCACCGAGCGCGACCGCCTGATCACGCTGGAGGAGCAGCTCCGCCAGGACCTCGCCCGCGACCTGCACGACGGCCCCGTGCAGCGCCTCGCCGGGATGGCGATGAACATCGAGGTCGTGAAGAACCTGATGGCCAAGGACGAGGGGCGCGCCCGCGAGGAGCTCGACGAGCTAGAGAAGCTGGTGCGGACCACGATCCGCGAAGCGCGCACGATGCTGTTCGAGCTGCGCCCCCTGGTCCTCGAGACGCAGGGCCTGCCGGCGGCGCTCAGCTCCTACGGGGAGCAGTTCGAGGCCAACACCGGGCTCGCCGTCGAGATGGAGTTCGACGAGACCGTCGGGCGCCTGCCGCCGGCCGTCGAGCAGACCCTCTTCTCGGTCGTCCAGGAGGCGATGGGGAACATCCGCAAGCACGCCCGCGCCAGCAGCGTCACCGTTGAGCTCCTCTCCGAGGAGGACCACATCGTCGCCCGCGTGAGAGACGACGGCCGGGGCTTCGACGTGGAGGCCACCCAGGCGAGCTACGCCACCCGCGACTCCCAGTCGCTCGGGCTGGTCAACATGGTGGAGCGCGCGGAGAGGATCGGCGGCAAGTTCCAGATCGAGTCCACGCCCGGCACGGGGACGACGGTCACCGTGACGCTGCCGCGCCGGATGCTCGAGCTCAGGCCCGCGTCGGAGACTAGGGCGGGCTGAGGGCTAGGCCGTCTTCGCCGCGGGTGCCTGCGGCTGCCCGCACGCGCTGCAGCGCCGTGCCCCCATCGGGATCGACGTCAGGCACTCGGGGCACTCCTTCGTCTGCGGCTCCGCCTCCACCTTCGGCTGGGGCATCAACCGCGCCATCGGCTTGACGACGAAGAAGAAGATCACCGCGGCGACGATCACGAAGACGATCACGGCGTCGATGAAATTGCCGTAGTAGATGCCGATTGGCTTGCCAGTCACCTTGTCCACGCCACCCAGGGAGATGTACAGCGACGCGAAGTCGATGCCGCCCGTCGCCTTGCCGATCGGTGGCATTAGAACGTTGGTCACGAAGCTCGTGACGACCGACCCGAACGCGGCGCCTATCACCACGCCGACCGCCAGGTCTACGACGTTCCCGCGGAGCAGGAATGTCTTGAATTCCTTCATCTGAAAATGCCTCCCATGGACCCTCTTCGAGCCTGCGAAAACCGCCGCTCGAGGCTCATGTTACGCCCGTTTTTGCGCGTTATGGAGCGCTGCTAGACTGCAGGCCGTGAGCTTGCGGCGCCCGGGGAGCCTGCGGTGGCTGCAGCCGGGGCTCCATATCAAACGCTGGCTCCTGCTGATGGGGGTTGGCGTCTCGATCCTGAGCATCGGCGCCGCCTACGCCGTCCGTGGCGCGTATGCCACCGGCTTCCGCTTCAAGGGCCCGCTGGCGCCCCTCGGGTACCTGACGCTGGCCTTCCTGCCCAACCCGGTCCGCGCCCTCATCTTCGGCGCCCTCGGCATCGGGCTGATCGGGCTCGGCCTGCGCAACCTGAGCCGGGCCATGCTCGTGCCGTTCCTCAAAGGCGACGAGGACCTGGCCGACGTCTACTACCGCCACCGGATGATGGCGAAAGGGCCCCGGATCGTCGCCATGGGCGGCGGGACCGGCCTCTCGGCCCTGCTGCGCGGGCTCAAGGTGTACACCGGCAACCTCTCGGCGATTGTCACGGTGGCCGATGACGGCGGCTCCTCCGGGCGCCTGCGCGAGCAGTACCGCATCCTGCCGCCGGGCGACTTCCGCCAGTGCCTCACGGCGCTGGCCGAGACGGAGCCCCTGATGACGGAGCTCTTCCAGCACCGCTTCTCGCAGGGGTCGCTCGACGGGCATGCCTTCGGCAACCTGTTCATCATGGCGATGGCGGAGATCACGGGGAACTTCGAGCACGCCCTCCGCGAGTCGGGCAAGGTCCTGGCCGTGCGGGGCCAGATCCTGCCGTCGACCCTGCACGACGTCACACTCTGCGCCGAGCTCGTCGGGGGGGCCCAGGCGGTGGGCGAATCCCGCATCCCGCTCTCGGGCGCGGCCATCAAGCACGTCTACCTCGAACCCCGTCACGTCATGCTCAACCCCGAGGCCGAGCAGGCGATCCTCGGCGCCGACCTCATCACCATCGGCCCCGGGAGCCTGTACACGAGCATCCTGCCCAACCTCCTCGTCGAAGGCACGATCAGCACGCTCAAGCTGGCGAAGGCGCCGAAGGTCTACATCTGCAACGTCGCGACGCAGCGCGGGGAGACGGAAGGGTTCAGCGTCAGCGACCACCTCCGGGTGCTGGAGGAGCACGTCGGCGGCGGCGTCTTCGACTACGTGATCGTGAACTCCAACCTCAACTACGCCCTCCCCCCGTCGGCCGCGGCAGCGGGCTCGCAGCACGTGGTGTTCGATCGCGACCGGGTGCTGGAGATGGAGCACGGGGTGCACATCGTCCTCAGCGACGTGGTGGCCGAGCGGCCCAGCACCCACCATGACCCCGAGAAGCTGGCGGCGGCGGTCATGAAGCAGGCGTACAGGCGCTAACCGGCCGGGGCCCGGGGGCACCGAGCGGTGGCCGTGGACATCTAGACTCTCCGGGCATTTTCGAAGCGCCGGAGGACGTGATTGATCGCTGAGCAGCTGACCACCGAGCAGAAGGAGATCGTGGGCATGGTGCGCTCCTTCGTCGAGAAGGAGATCATGCCGGTCCAGCACGACCTCGAGCATGACGACGTCTACCCCGAGGCCATCGTCAAGCAGATGAAGGAGCTGGGGCTGTTCGGGCTCGCGATCCCGGAGCAGTACGGCGGCGGCGGCGTGGACTTCAAGACGTACGCGCTCGTCATCGAGGAGATCTGCCGCGGCTGGATGTCGATCGCGGGCGTGATCAACACCCACTTCATCGCGGCGTACATGATCAACGAGTACGGCACCGACGAGCAGAAGCAGCGGTGGCTGCCCAAGATGGCGACGGGCGAGTACCACATGGCGTACTCGATGTCCGAGCCCGGCGCGGGCACCGACGTGCAGGCGATCCGCACGCGGGCGCGGCGCGACGGCGACGACTACATCATCAGTGGCGAGAAGATGTGGGTCACCAACGGCGAGCGCTCGACGCACGTCGCGGTGCTGACCAAGACTGACCCCGAGGCGTCGCCGGCGTACAAGGGCATGAGCACCTTCATCGCCGCGAAGGGGCCGGGGCTGACCGTCAGCAAGAAGATCGAGAAGCTCGGCTACAAGGGCGTGGAGACGACGGCGCTGTCGTTCGACGACTACCGCGTGCCGGCGAGCGACCTCCTCGGCGGCGAGGAGGGCAAGGGCTTCGTGCACATGATGTCCGGCATCGAGGTCGGGCGCATCAACGTGGCGGCGCGCGGCGTCGGCGTCGCCCGGCGCGCCTTCGAGGAGGCGATCCGCTACGCCCAGGAGCGGCACTCCATGGGCAAGCCCATCGCGCAGCACCAGGCCATCCAGTTCCACCTCGCCAACATGGCGACGAAGATCGAGGCCGCCCACCTGCTGGTCATGAGCGCGGCGGAGAAGAAGGACCGCGGCGAGCGCGTCGACCTCGAGGCCGGCATGGCTAAGCTGTTCGCCAGCGAGACCTGCTACGAGTGCGCCACCGACGCGATGCGCGTGTTCGGCGGCTACGGCTTCTCGAAGGAGTACCCGGTGGAGCAGCTGTACCGCGACGCCCCACTGCTGATGATCGGCGAGGGCACCAACGAGATCCAGCGCGTCGTCATCGCGCGGCGGCTGCTGGAGAAGTACAAGGTCTGATGCAGTTCGGACGCTATTTCGAATCCGGCAGGATCATGGCCGTCAGGCCACTGCCGGATTTGGCCGGGGCAACTCCGTTGGCCCCGGCGTCGAGCGCGGGAACGAAGTAGCGCGAGGCCAGAAAACATGCAATTCGGACGATATTTCGAGGAGTTCGAGGTCGGGGCGACGTACAAGCACTGGCCCGGCAAGACCGTGACCGAGGCCGACGACATGCTGTTCTGCGCGCTGACGATGAACCAGCACCCGCTGCACAGCGACGCCTTCTACGCCCAGGAGAAGACGCAGTTCAAGAAGAACGTCGCGGTCGGCAACTACGTGTACTCGCTGGTGCTGGGCATGAGCGTGCCCGATGTCTCGGGCAAGGCGATCGCGAACCTCGAGATCGAGTCACTGAAGCACGAGAACCCGACCTTCCACGGCGACACGGTCTATGCCGAGACGACGGTGCTGGACAAGACGGAGTCGACCTCGAAGCCGGACCGCGGCATCGTGTACGTGGAGACCCGCGGGTACAAGCAGACCGGCGAGCGGGTCTGCATCTTCCGCCGCAAGGTGATGGTGCCGAAGCGCGAGCATTATCCTGAGCTGCAGCCGGCGGACGTGCCGGCCGGGGAAGCGGAGACAGCCGCGTCGGAGTAGCCCCGCGGGGCGGGACGGGAGGGGGATGAGGATGACGGGTTCGCTGGACCGGGTGACTCTGGGCGCCGTCGCGCTGGTCGCCGGTGTCGGGGAGGCGTTGGTGGCCTTGGCCGGGGCCCTGAGCGTGTACGCGAATTACCTTGACAACGCGGCGCGGATGGGGCCGCTGATGCCGCCGGCCATCCGGACGGAAATGACGGTCAACTTCGCCGCGGGCGTCTCGCACCGGCTGGTCGACCTGCTGGCTTTCGCTGCGGTCGCGGCGGCCGGCACGGCACTCGTCCGCGCCCGGCCATCACGCGGATGGGCGCTCGGCGCGTTCATCGTTTGGGCCGTGAACCGTGTCAGCGAGCTCGTAACTGTCGGTGGCCCTGCCGGGCCGAGGCTGGCTCCGTGGTTCATCCTGTCCGGCCAGCTGCTCGTCGCCGGCGCCCAGCTGCTTGTCGGGGCCGCCTTCCTCTACCTCGCGCTGGCGGCGGATCGCCCGGGCGAGCCGCGTACCGCCGCCTTCCCGGTGGACGCGCCGTGACCCGGCCCATTGCGCTTCACCAGCGGCCGTGCTAGTAAGAGGGCGTCATTCGCCGCTGAACTCTTAGGAGGGGCTTCGTGGAAGCACTGTACCGGGCATTCGACTTCCTCATCCACCCCACGTTCTGGGACCCGAACAACCCGCCGATGAAGGTCAACGTCAACGCGAAGACCGTCGGGCTGGTCAGCGCCATCCTCGGCGCCCTGTTCGCGCTGTTCGCCCTGTTCGCGATCCTCGGTCTCCTGGCGCTGGGCGGGGTCGCTACCGCAGTGGGCGGCACCGGCGTCGGCGGGCTGGTCATGGTTGGGGTGATCTTCATCATCCTGGCGCTGATCACGGACCTGATGTGGACCTACGGCGGTTGGCAGATGTACCAGGAGAAGCCGGAAGGCCGCAGCATGGTCGTCGTATCCCTGGCCCTGTCATTCATCTTCAGTGTCGTGGGCGACCTGTTCTCGACGAACATCGGCGGGATCATCATCTCCTTGATCATCAACGGGGCGATCTACTACTTCGTCATGATCTCGCGGTTCCCGAACGAGGCCCCGGTGGCAGGCGCGGTGATGCCGCCGCCGCCACCGCCGGCGACCCCGCCGACCGTCTGAGGCTTCGCCATCGCTGGTGGCCCCGGCCGGCGCCGGGGCCATCTTTTTTTTGCCGGCCGCACGTGAGCGCGGGAGAATAGGCCGATGCCTGCCGACGCTCGCGCCCGTTCCCTGCCGTGGACGAACGACCCCAAGGCCGCCACGCTGATCGCTTCAGACGCATTCGCGCTGCTGGTCGGGTTCCTCCTGGACCAGCAGGTGCCGATGGAGTGGGCGTTCGGCGCGCCCTACACGCTGAAGCAGCGCCTGGGCGGGAAGCTCGGCGCCAGGCAGGTGGCCAGGATGGAGCCCGAGAAGCTCGAGGCCGCCTTCCGGGAGAAGCCGCCGCTGCACCGGTACCCCAATAGCATGGCGCGCCGGACAAAGACGCTGGCGGAGCTCGTGGTGAAGGACTACGGGGGCGACGCCGCCCGGATCTGGAGCGACGGCGTTGACGCTGAGGCGGTGGTGAAGCGCATCGCGAAGCTGCCGGGGTTCTCCGCCCACAAGGGCCGGGTGATCGTCGGCGTGCTGGCCAAGCAGCTTGGCGTGCAGCCGGATGGGTGGGAGCGGGTCGCGCCGGACTGGTTCAGCCTCGCCGACGTGGACACCCCCGAGGCCCTGCGCCAGTACCGCGACATCAAGCGGGCTGCAAAGCGCGCGGGGAACTGGCCTCCGAGTAAGTAGGCGGGGCGGGTGGCGGTCTGCTTCGACTGAGGTGCAGTGTTGCGCGAGGCGCTTTCGGGCCAGGGGGTGCGGGGCGTGGGTGACACGGTCCTCCCCCCGCGGGCGGGGGGAGGCGAGGTGGGGGGCAGTTGGGGTCTGCTTCGACTGAGGGGCTGGGCTGCGCGGGGCGTTTTCGGGCCAGGGGGTGCGGGGCGTGGTGGGTGAACCTACACAAGTTTGTGTTATAATTCGAACAGATGATCGGGTTGGAGGTCGGGGGCCGGGCTGAGGCGCTGGCTGCGGTGCGCCGGGGGCTCGAGCGGGTTGGGGAGCTGGGGCTGGATGGGCTGGGGCACGAGGAGCTCTCGGGGCTGCAGCGGGAGTTGCGCGGGGTCATCGACCAGGCCGAGCTGCTCGCGGCGCGGGTGCTGGCGGCGGTTGAGCGCTGCGGCGGCTACCGGGCGGATGGGGCCGGGTACCTGACCTCGTGGATGGTGCAGACCTGCCGCATGACCCCGGAGGCGGCCCACGACCGGGTCACGGTGGCGCGGTCATTGGAATCGCTGCCCGCCACCGCGGACATGTTGGCGCATGGCGAGCTCAACTTCGAGCAGGTGACGGTGGTGGCGCGCTCGGCCGAGAAGGTGCGGCCGGAGGATGCCTCTCGCGTGGAGGGGATGGTGCTGGCCAAGGCCTTGACCACCGACGCCGGGCAGCTACGACGCCATGCCGCGGCCGCGGTGGCGGAGGTTGACGGGGAGGCGCTGGCGCGCGACGCTCGGCGGGCGCGGGAGAAGCGCAGCTTCAACATCGGGCCTGACGTGGACGGCTCGGCGCGGGTGTCGGGGGATCTGACCTCCGAGCTTGCCGCCCTGCTCCGCCTGCGCCTGGAGCCCTTCATGGCGCCGGCCGGGAAGGAGGACCCCCGCACTGCGGCGCAGCGCCGCCACGACGCCCTGCTCGAGTGCCTTGGCCGAGGCGGCGGGGGACGGCAGGTGCGGCAGCTGGTGGTGGTGGCCCCTCTCTCCGCCATGCGCGGGGAGGACGGTCCCCCTGCCCTGCTGCAGGGGCTTGTCCCGCTCAGCCAGGAGGCGCTGGCCGAGGTCGCCTGCGACTCAGCC